>ERZ857955.1026-NODE-1026-length-25114-cov-3.738697_pt1 | contig 25114 bp, 24 predicted proteins | sample MGYA00519956_ERZ857955 | MGnify/ENA primary metagenome ERZ857955 (study PRJEB31778, sample SAMEA3449378) | human gut metagenome | biome: human gut; feature: human-associated habitat; material: faeces | place: United Kingdom | collected 2010/2012 ...
AATCGCCGTAGATGTAGGCCCCCAGCAGGATGAGGCCATCCACTTTATCGGGGTGTTTGGCGGCGAACTGAGACGCCATGGCCCCGCCCATAGAGTGGCCGGCGATATACCAGTGTTCGATGTTCGGAAACTGAGCTATGATCCCCCCGGCGGCGTCGGCGTCAAAAATGGCCATGTGAAAGGGCATCTCTACCAGAATACAGGTAAGGCCGGTCCGGCGCAATTGCTCCAGAAGGGGCAGGTAGGCCGCCGCCTCCACCTTGGCACCAGGATAGAAGATCATGGCAGTGCCTGTCGGATAGGACGGCGAGAGTATCGTCAGGTTATCCCGGATTTCGATGTTGTCACCGGCGGCCAGTACCGCCAGGGAAACGTCATCTGCCCGGTAGTAATGGGACAGATAACAGAAAAATACGCCGGCCAGCAGGAGAAGGATTATCAGCGGAATGGCGACAACGATCAGCACTTTTTTCCGGCGGGGGTTGATCACAGTTTGCACGGTCGCGTTACCTCTCAGATTCCAAAGTATAGGCGATTCGTTCCAGCCCTGTGCCCAGCCCATCAAAGCCCGCGCACCGGCTGGGACGGGTATTGACGGCGTGGTCCAACAGGGGCTGGGCATGGCTGGCTGTATCCAGACATAAATCCAAGGTCAGCACATCCTCCCACGCCCGGTTGAGAAAGGCTACCTCCCGGCGGCCATGAGTGCGGGTCATGTGGAGGGCTCCGGCCTTTTGCAGATAACCGTCGATCTGCTTCGGAGCGAACCCAAAAATGGATAGGCTGTCCGCCAGTCCCATCTGGAATAAGCCTGGGACATCCGCCCACTGAAGAAGCGAGACATCGAAGCGGACAAAGGCGTACCGGCTGTGGCAGTGGACGGCCAGCATGCATTTGCAGCCACGCAGAGAGATGACATGAAGATCCCAGCAGTACCGCCGATCCAGCTCCACGCCACGGGCCGGCGTTTTGAGCTTGAGAAACCTTTGAAGAGGCAAGGTCAGACCCAGCTCCATCACTTTACCTCACAGGGGATGGTGATTTTTTCCACCGAAAGCTGCCCGCACGTGATTTCCGCCATCATCATGGTGATTTCCTGATGAAACCGTCGGGGGCCGCAGGATCCGGGGTTCAGCCACAGCACCCCGTCCCGCTCCTCCTGAACATATTTATGGGAGTGGCCGAACACCACTACATCTACGCCGGAGAGGTCTGCCGGAACTTCCTTTTTGTTGTGAATCATGTAAAAGGTCATGCCGTCCAAAGTGAAGGTTAAAGCGTGGGGGATGGCCTCCGCCCACTCCTTGTCATTGTTGCCCCGAACAGTGTACAGCGGAGCGATAGCAGCCAACTGGTCTGCGACGGCCTGGGAGTTGATATCCCCGGCATGAAGAATAGTGTCGGAGGAGTTCAGATATTTCAACACCTCGGGCCGCAGCAGGCCGTGGGTGTCGGAGAGAATGGCGAGTTTCATGGTGGGTACTCCTTACGAACAGGCTAAAATGTCCCGATAAAAGTTCCGGGCGTTCGTTAGGTCCTTCTCATTGGGACGGCCCTTTGCGATGCCGCCCACCAGCTTGAACGGTCCAAAAGTATCGTAACCCTTGCAGCCGAAGGTTCCCAGCACGTTGCAGCGCCGTTTTGCAGCCAGTGCTTCCAGCTGCTCGGTGCTATTCCCTTTGCCTCCTCCATAAGTGCAGACGAAGAATACGTTTTTACCCTCCGGCAGATACTGCCGGGCGAAGCTCAAGACACTGTCGTGAAACTTCCCATAGTAAACCCCGGAGGCAAACCCAATGCAGTCATAGCGCTCCAGTTGGCTGGTATGGCCGGCGGTGACGTCGATCAGGTCGATCTTACCCTCGCGGGTCATGGCCTCCAGCACTTTCAGGGTGTTGCCGTGATGGCGTGAGTAGTAACAGATAGCGGTCTTCATGGGATGCTTCGCCTCCTTAAATGATAACGCCCTCACAGTGGTCAATCTCGTGCTGGATGATCTGAGCCGTCCAGCCGGTAAAAGTCTTCAGGCGCTCCTGGAACTTCTCATTCTGCCAGCGTACCTTGATGGACTTCCATCGCTTGACCGGACGAGTGCCGGTAAGGGAAAGACAGCCCTCTTCTGTTTGGTATAGCTCGGACTTCTTGATGATCTCCGGGTTGTACATGACCATGTAGGTACCCTCGTTGTCGAAGACAATGATGCGCTTGTTAATGCCGATCATGTTGGCCGCCATACCCACGCAGCTGTCCTTGTGGTATTCCAGCGTTTCCAGCAGGTCCGCCGCCACTTGCAGATCGTCCTGTGTAGCAGGCTCCGCCTTCTGGGCCAGAAAGGCGTCATCTTTACAGATTTCACGAATCATAGTTAGCTCTCCTGTATTGTTGAATGGCCGGCGCAAGGGTCGCCGCCGCGATGCGTGAACCCAGTGTGTCGGGGTGGACACCGCCGGCGGCGTAGGGAACTAGTCCCGTTTTCACCAATTTGATGGCAGCCGCTTCACACTGGAAAAGAAGCGTCAAGGGACGACGATGGGGCTACAGCTCATCTCCTGGAGGCCCGCTCGGTATATATAGGAAGAGGCACATAATCCAAAGATTATGTGCCCTGACACATGAGGGTTAACGAAAGTTACTATAAATTATAGCATAATAGTGGCGGCTATGCAATTGATTTTACGCATCACCTTTTTGTTGCTGGCACTCAATTGCAGAGTTGGGTACCGTCCTTTTTCCTGTTGTTTTATATAGCTCCTCCATGCGCGAAATTTGCAGGCCCTATTGCGGGATGCGGTTTTCGCGTAAAAGCCCTTGACCGCACGCGGCGTACAGTTTTATAGTGAGGAGGAAATGAAGATGGAACAGACGCTGCGCCAAGTGTGCACCGGGCTAAAGCTCTCCCGGCGGGCCGTTCAGGGCTACGAACAAGCAGGGCTGGTGGCCCCTTCCGGGAAAAATAAATACGGATATTTGCTCTACGGCGAGCCGGAGCAAGGAGGACAGGGAGCGGCTGGGTCAGATCGAGAACAGGCTTGCCACCCTCGCCCGTCTGGGGCGGGCCTTTGGTATTCACTTGATACTTGCCACCCAGCGCCCGGACGCTAATTTCCTCCCCGGTCAAATCAAGAACAACATGGATTTCCGGGTATGCGGCAGGGCGGAAGCCACACTTTCTTGGATTATCCTGGACAACACCAGCGCCGCCGAGAAGATACCAAAAGACGCAAGGGGCCGCTTTATCACCGGGGACGGCACCGTGTTTCAAGGCTATCTCTTTGACGAGGCTCGCCTTTAAGACTGGGGGGCGGCTCCTATGGCAAGGAAAAAGAAAGCCAATGACTACAGCACAGGAATACCCTACCATGAGGTGGAGGCCCTGGCCCGTGTCCTGCTCTCGGAGATACAAACCTTTTTCGAGAGCGAGGAAGGACAGCGGGAGTTTGCGGAGTGGAAAGCATAACAACAGGTCGAACAAGAGAAACAGGCATGACAAAGGCGGGAATGTCTTAATGCTGATCCCGCCTTGTATGTTAGTCCAGAAATTGCTAATCCCTATTTATCTTTTCCTGTTAGAGAGAATATACAAAGTATAACGCCTGCGACTATTGCTAAACCGCTTAGTATATATAATAGGTTAATTCCAGAATGTGCAACTTGCCAGTTATTTGCTACAAAAATAGTATCAATTATCCGCTGAGATGAAACACCGATTGTTCCACATATTAACAATCCAACTCCAATAATCGCTTTTTTCAAACCAAATCACCACCTTTCAGGAACTTAAAAGGATTATCGAATAACCTTTTACATGGATTTTAGCATACAAGGAAGAAATAGACAAGGGCAGGGATTTGATTCCTGCCCTTGTCCATCAAAGCACATTCTCAATAGAAATGATAAATCCGAACACATTACCAACTTGGATAATGTAGTTCGGATTATCATTGTTTGGTCCGAGTGGGGAGACTCGAACTCCCGGCATCTTGCTCCCAAATGTGTGTCTGAACCTTCAGCCAGCACTCTACCGCCCTCTTTGACGCTTTCTGCTGCTTCGGCAGTTCCTCTTTAGAACTCTTTTGCCCTGCTTGTTTCAAGAAACAATTTCGCCTTTTGAGATTTGTGTGGGATTGGATTCTGTGTATTAAAAGATATTCCGCCCGGTTTGAGGGGGAGATGACAGACCAATCATCTCAGAGGAGCGGCGCAAAAACTGCGCCGCATAAACAAAGAATAAGGCCCTGGTGCCGGGATATATTCTCCTTGAAAATGGGGAATATGTATGAGACTGAAAAAACTCGCTCAGAAAATGTGCGAGAGAGGAAAAAACTCGCTCATTTTTTGTGATCTCAATTATTTCTCCATTCGGGTATGGTGATGATACCTATACCTTCCTCTTTCTACGCGTTCCTGCTGAAACGCTCCAATATCTGATTCCAAATCGGATTCTTGTCATGTGATGAGTATATGACAAGGATGACAAGAAAGTCAACAAGCGGTATCGTCCGGAGCGGTCATTCTTCTGCAAACATTCCATTCTTTCCAGTGGCTATTTTCCTCTTTCTGTGGTATTGTTCAGTTGCCAAAAGGAGGCGACGATATGCAGAAAGAGACGAATCTCACGGTAGGCCAGTGGTGCGACCGCTGGTTCTGCGAGAACCAGGGCAGATGGAGCGGCAGCACCGTGGGCGGATACCGCAACCTGATCTACCTCCACAAGCGGATTCTGAAACAGGCAGGCTTGCCGTGGGTGGCCTTCCGGAACCTGCAGCGTCAATGCATGGAGGTGGGGATATGACGCTGAAAGACTATATTCTCCGCTGGCAGGAGGTCTACGACAAGAATCAGAGCCGTCCGACCACATATGCAGCCCATGGTTATATCTTCAAAAACCACATCGTCCCCGGATTAGGGGACATACCGCTCTCTGAATTGACCGTAGAGCAGGTGGGAGATTTCCTGGAGGAACGAAAATGCTTTGGCGGTCACCGCCCGGAAAGCCCTGAGTACCCAGGGCTGGGCGAACATACGATGCGGCACATCCACCGTCTGCTCCAGCAATGTCTGGATCAGGCGATGCGGGATGGCCTGATAGAGGAAAATCCTGCCCGTAGGTTTCACTATCCAAAGCCCAAGAAGGTTAGCGCCAATGTGCTGACACCGACAGAGGTGGAGGACTATCTGGACGCGGCGGAGCGGTTGGGCCACCTCCCCATGTTCCTGCTGGCGCTGACAGTGGGACTTCGGCAAGGAGAACTAATCGCCCTAAAGTGGAGCGACCTGGATGTAAAAGCGCGGACGCTGACTATCACCGAGAAACGCTCGGTGGAACGGCGAGAGCTGGTGGAGTACGAAGGCGGCACCAGAATCGTCAGCCTGACCCCGGAAGCGGTTAAACTCCTGCGCCTGGAACATGCCAAACACCCAGGAAGTCCACTCATGTTCATGCACCCGGCTACCCAGAGGCCCTACTCACCCCAGATGGTGCGCCGGCTGCACAATGAGATCATCAGAGAGGCCGGGCTGGATCACATCCGGTTCGCGGATCTCCGGCACACATGCGCCGTCCTGTCTCTGCAAAATGGAATGGACACAAAAGAGGTTTCTCAGATGCTGGGCCACTTTAGGACTGCAATGACCCGGCAGAACTATGCCCTCTATCTGGCCTGCCCAGATGCCAAGGACGAGAATAAACCCACCGAAGCATCTCAGGAGGAACTGCGGCAGGCGGCAGATATTCTGAATAACCTCCTGAAATTCTGATGGATATTCTACGGAAGGTGTGGTATATGTTTATGTCACAAGGAGGCGATGACAATGGAAAACGAACTGCTCAAGGGGCTGTATGACTGCTTCTATACCCCGCCGGAGCTTGACGAACAAGAGAACGAAGTAGAGAAGTGCCACAAAGCATTGATCGAGGCACTGGCAAAGCCGGAACGCAAGTTGGTGCTACGAATCATTGATGCTCAGGACTTGATCATAGAACAGACCTCCCTCGACAGTTTTATTGCCGGATTTGAACTGGCGTGGAGGCTCTCAATAGAACTGCGAAACGATGAAAGCGAGCGCTCATTCTCCTATCGGATCAGGAGAACGGGCGCTCGTTTCGCATCTGAGGAGGAGCCTGAATAAAAAATAGTCCGACCTGTGAATTGACACAGGCCGGGCTGTTTTGTTTAGTCAAATCCGTTGAAATAAGGGTTTTCTGTTAAAAGAGTTTGAAGATGTTCTTTTAGTGCCGATTCTCCAAACCAGTCACACGCCTCCAGGATATTCTCCTGCAGGTCACCTGCATGCGCGCTCTGGAACAACTGCCGTACCAGGTGTTCATCCGCTTTGAGTTGAGCCAATAACTTGGGCTGGACAGTTTGATTTTGGCAGAGTTCGTACAGATCATTTTCCAGCAGCTGTTCGGCCGCTTCAGGCTCCTGGAGATGACGATCTGCGGTGTCCAACAGAAATTTCATCATCTGGATACCCACTTCCGGTTTCCATTCACCGACTTTGCCCAGAAGTTCCATGGTGTCCATGTTGGAAAGTTCCTCTGCCGTCCAGAAGCGAACCGCCTCGGGAAAAGTTGCAATCAGCAGATCCCGACAGGCCCACTCGTTTTCGTCGAAGTCCCACCGGCGTACCATATCCTCCGACTCACTTCGGGAAAAATTGTGGGGAGCCTCCTCGTTGGAGGTATCTGTCACCGTGATGGTAACCTGGACAGTGGGCGTGGCCGCCCGCATCAACTTGGCCTTTTCCGAGGGGTGGAGGGAGGAAATGCTGCCAAAGTCACCGCAATAGCCGCACGCCCACCGGCTACCTCGGATCATCACGGGACTACCGCAGTGGGGACAACGAATCGCCATAGACAATGCCTCCTTTCCTGCTGTTATTGCACGGGAAGATATGCTATTGGGTAAGCAAGTTATCGGACATCTGGGCACGCTTGTCCAGCCAATCTCGAAATCCCACGGCCAGGCTGGAGATGTATTCACGATCCAGCCCCGGCTGGGCACCTGGCGTCTGGCCGGGAAGATCATCCTCGCCGATGCCTCCAAAGGTCAGCGCCAAGGCCAACTCCACCTGCATCATCAGATAGAAACAATCCATCTTCCGCTCTTTAGGCTGCTTTTGGATGGCCTCCAGAGCGTCCGTCATACCCCCCAGAATGCAGCGCATCCGGTTCATTGCCACATTGGAGTCCCACGCAGTCCACCGAGAACGGTCCTTCGGAAATACTGCCTGGCGAAGAATGTCCAGCATTTCTTCCAGTTCCCGACGGTCCAGAACCATCTGCTCATCCTGGGTAAACGGCTGGCCGGCTCTCTCGCTCAGCAGGCAGCCCACAGGTTTCAGCGGATTTTCCCGGAACAGAAAATAGTCGTGCCCGTCATCGTCCCGGTACATAAAGCAGGGACGATGGAGCAGGGCGTCCTCCTGCTCCTGGTTAATCTCATCAAACAGCTCCGGCTCCAGACCGAAAAACCGGCTGAGCTGCTCTTTGCGTGCCTCCGGCAGTGGCTCCCGGCGATTCTCCCACAGATTGATGGCCTGGCGGGTGACACCCAGTTTTTCGGCCAACTGCCCCTGGCTCAAATTGCACCGCCGGCGGATAAACGATAGTCCATTCATGTAATCTCCTCCTCACTTTGGCCCCATTGTACCGGAACTTGACATGAGAGGACAAGATGAAAGGTAAGTATTTTATCGCAGTTACTCTACACCCAGTGCCTTGAATACAGCTTCCTGCGCAGAGGTATAGAAGATAATGCTAAATGCCCCCATTAAGTCAGGAGGTACGGTTCCGAGATCCGCAGCAGAAGTAATCGGGAGCAGAATTTTCTTTGCCCCGCTGTCCAGGCAAACCTGGAGCACATTGGCCAGTTCATCCACTTTGGTGATAGCACCGCTGATGCTGATCTCTCCCAAAACCGCAAGGCTGCTAAGCGTGGGCTTGTTGAGGGCAGCGGATGCGATTGCAATAACCGTAGGTAACGCCAGAGATTTCGTCATTCCAATGCCGTTGAGGTCCTGGTAGTTGATAATGTAGTCCTTCTGGGTTGTGCTGATAGAACGGGAGATCCCACCACCGTTGGCTTTAAGGTAGTTAAAGGCGGTATTTGTGGCCTCCTTGGCCTCTCTGTCACTGCCCAGACCGGTACGCTCAAATTTTCCGTTACCAGGAAGCATCTGGGTTTCCAGCCGATAGACCCCTACCATGCCGGATTTGGTACGGGAGACGGTATAGACTGTTCCGGGATTGGCCATGCCTTCTGGGATCAGCTTTCCGCCGCCCTGCTCCGGCACCGACACGAAGCGCTCTTCAAAAGTTTCGTTATCGATATAGGAAAAATTCACATCATAGAATTCCATTCCGCCAATCTTTTTCAGTTGCTCCTTGACTCTGCGCCGCATCTCCAGAGCATAGGTCAGGATCTCCTCCATATCGTCACGGGAGAACTCGCCATCGGGGTAGAGCAGTTTTGTGAACCCAGAAACCATTTTGCGGACGGCAATTGTGTCTCTCTGATTAAGATTACTGCCGAAGCGGAAATATCGGTCGCAGGCGTCGCCCCAGGGCTCCTTCCGCATCTCCCGCATAAACTCTGCCAGATAGTCAGTGATAAAGCCATAGTCGTTGGTAAAGAAATCAGGACGATACTTGGGGATCTCCCAACCGGGCACATAGCAGTGCATACGATCCAGAAATGCAGTGTCGTAGGCCATAGCGTCGGGGAACGGCTCAAAAAGATGGGAGGTTTTCAGCAGCACATCCACGCTCTGATTGATGTTGCCCACAAAGGCCATGGATGCGCTGGCGGCCTTCTCCTCTTTGCCGCGGGCAAAGGAGCCGGAGGCCATGTAGTCCTTCATAATCTGCACGCCGTCTTTATCTTTAAAGGTGATACCGGCTACCTCGTCAAAGGCCACACAGTCCCACAGTCCCACCAATCCTACGGTTTTGGTTCCCATGTTGTAAAAGAGATTGGCCACTGTGGTCTGTCCGCCGGAAACCAGAATGCTGTTTGGGGAGATCTCCTTGAACAGATGGGACTTGCCTGTACTCCGAGGCCCCAGTTCGCAGAGGTTGAAGTTATTTTCCACCAGAGGAAGCATTCGTGCCAGCAACAGCCACTTCTCACGCTCAGTAAACTTGTCCGCTTCCATGCCGGTTGAACGAAGCAGAATGGTGATCCACTCTTCCTTGGTAAAATGTTTCCGCCCCTGTTTGATCTCAGCCAAATCAATGTGAGGCATTTGAATGGGAGTGACTTTCCGAATTTGGATGGGAGAGTTATGCTTGTCCTCCTCACAGAATTCGTAATCCAACTGCACAATACACCAAATTCCGCCGCAGAGCAGCCGGTCATATTGGGACACATACTCTGCTGCAATAGGGATATTCTTGATCCCAAGATTAGAGAAGTCAGCCTCATAGCGGTCATATTTGATGTTCAGTTTTACAGTGAGCCGGTCAATTACTGTGAAACTGCCTCGTTCGCGTAGCATAGAGAGCACCTTTTGAGACTCGTCCGGACGCACGAAATTGTCGGACAGGATGCGCTTTACATTCTGAACGCCCTTCTCAATGATATCCTCGTCATCCGAACTACAGTATTGTCCGAGAAGAAACTCCAGCACATAGACGGGGACATTTGCTCCCTCTTTGATGGACTTGGTCAAATCCTTTCGGACGATCCGGCCATCAAAATATTGCCGCAGTTTTTGGTCGATGACCATGTTGGCATCATCTGTTTCGTTGCCCAATTTCCACTCTTCCATGGTGCCTCTCCTTACAAATCAAAACCAAAATCGTCAGCCATTGCGATGTCGATATGGAACTCGATCTCCTCTGGCACATCCGTCCCGTTGGTGATCACCAGCCGATAGAGTTTATTCCGGTCGTAGCTGCCCGCCTTGAGATTAAAGCGCATCCGGAATACCCGCTCAGAGGCGTTGCTGCTGGTACGGTCCGCAATGATGGTCTGACGGTCGCTGACAACCTTATCCTCATCATCTGTCATATAAACCGTGTAAGTACAAGGCTGTACCTTATCGCTGACAGGCTGCTTCTGGAAAAAGTCCAGAGAGAAGATGAGATTCGTGACCTTCCGGCTCTCACTGAGCAGTCCCACCTGCGCATTGGAGAGTTCCACAAACTGTTTGCTGCTGGTTCTCAGGTTCTTAAAGGCGATGACCGGAACCACCATTTCCTGCAGGCTGATCCCACCGTGGACATAGTTCTCGCCGCCACCTTTGACCTTGATGCGGGTGGAGTCCTGCGGGGCATATCCCTTGACCGGTGTGCCATCCAATACCCCCGAAAGTTGGATCGGGAGCAGGTAACTGGCGGTTGTATCAGGGGCAGTCAGTCCATAGCGCCGTCCCAGTTCAAAAATTGTTCCGTCAAAAGCATCCCTGCTGAGCTTGTCGCTTTCAGAAAGGGGACTGTATGTGTAGAGGAATCCGTGATCTGCTGTGATGAAAACATCGGTACCCTGCATATCGTTGACCACGATGCGGAGCAGATTGGAGAGCTCCTGAACCGTGTCCTCGCAGGCTTCAAAGACTTTTTGCTCGGTGACGGCCTTGTCGCCGATAGCGTCAATGGTGTTGTGGTAGATATAGACCACATCCTTGCCGCTGACCAGTTCCCGGCGCTCCGCCCGCTTCATATTCAGGACATCGGTGTACTGGACGGCCACACTTTTCGGATTTGTGGCACAAAGGATCTTCTCCCGCTCCGCCGTGGAGCGAGTAGGCATACCGTCCGCCAGAACCTCCATGTCCTCAGTCACCCCCAGCCGCTGGGCAGGAAGCAGCGCGGCCATACCGAACTTGGTGATGGAGGGGAAAATCGCCTGCATGGATTCCAGTTTTGCCGTACCCTTGGTGGAGCGAACCAGCGTCTCGCTGAGCTCCGCCGCCACCTCATGGCGCAGGGCGTCGGAGATGATGACAAAGGCACGGGTCGTTTTCCCTGCCAAGGGGCGGACATAGTGGGCATAGAAATCCCGCTGTCTGCGGATCTCGGACACATAACCCAGAGAGGCAAGGTCATCAGAAACAGCGTTGGCCCAGCAGGAGGTCAGTCCTCCCAGGAACCAGTTTTTATAAAGTGATTCCACATACTCGGCGGCGTGCTTCAGTTTGTCCTCCAGTACGGCGTTGCTGTCCTTCAGGGAATTCCCAAAGTGGAGGAGGAACTGACGATAATCGCTGTCCATCTGGTACCCCTGCTCCGTATAGAGTTTCCAGATTGCCTTTGGCTCCACAATGTGGAACCCGCCCGCGTGTTCCTGGTAGAAGTCCTGCATCCGGGCCACATGGTAGAGGCACTCATAGTAATCAGAAAACATCTCATACCAGCCGGAGGTGCGGCGGTTCTCCACCGTTTTCAGTATCAGGTCAGTTTTCACCACCTGGCCAGAGATCTCGTCATAAAACCGTTTCAGGATGCTCTCATGGATAGCGGGGAAGATATCGCCTGTAAGCAGGGTTTCGATCTCCTGCTTGTCAAAGCGGGTGGGCAGCTGCAGCTCCTGCTCCACACTGCGGCAGAGCTCCAGCAGAGCGGAATGGTCCTCCCGGTTCTGCCACTCATGGACCATGCTGTAACAGTAGGCCTTGTTGGATTCCGAGAGGAACCGCTCCAATCCCTTGAACACACCGGCGCTCATGGTCTGGGACAGGGCAGTCAGCAGCACATGAGCCGCAAAAAGGCCCAGGGGATTTTCTTCTTCGTATTGATAGCCTGTGTATTTGCGTACCAACTGCCAGAAAGCGTCGATGTTGCCGAACTTTTTGATGTTGGAAATGGGTGTGTTGGTTTCCTCATCCAGCCCGTGGGAGAGCACGGAGATAAAGACATCCTGAGCCGAACCGCCGGGGACACCGGCCAGGACCGCCATCACATCAATGTGGAACTGGATGGGGGTCTCGTAACTGCGGCCGATTTTCTGCAGCTTACTCTTGCGCTCCTTGTTGTCCAGGAACTTGGCGTAGAGTTTGACCGTCTTGCGCATGGCGGGGCCGGAGGCCACATTCAGTTCGCTCATGAGCATGGAGATGTAATCCGCCCGGTACTCCTCGCTGAACAGCTCAATGTCCCGTAGCCAGTTATCTTTGGAGTTCTCATAAGAGAATGGGTTGTAGATGAGAAAATTGCTGGTGAGGTCGTCGTGGAGCAGCAGCTTCTTGACCTCAAAGTTGTTGGAGCCGGTGAGTCTGACGATCTCCACGCCCGGCAAATCCAACTCGTCTACCATGCCCTCAAATTCCCGCTCCTCGTCCTGCCAGAAGACAATGCGGCGCTGGTAAAATTCGGGCAGGGGGGCGGCAAAACGCTCCGTCAAAGCGTACTGAATAGATTCGATGGACATGGTGGGTTCCTCCTGTTATTCCTTCACTTTCTCCGTAATCTTTGCTATTTTTGAGGTAATGGCCTTGGTGGACTCAAGTTCCTCCCGTTTTTGCTTCCACTGTCGCAAGATCATAAAAATTGCTTCTTGCATGATAGGAAAATATTCAATGCAATCTTCCTCGGCAAGTTCGTGGATTCCCTTGCTGATTATACCATAGATTCCTTTGTTCTCTGTCAGTATAGCAGGAAGGTAGCCACGAAGCATCTGAATTTTTTGATCCATTTTTGCTTTTCGATAGTCATCAAGATTCAACTTTTGGTCACCAATGGCATAATCTTTCGCTTTATCAATGATGCGTTCAAAGACCCGGCGAAGATAAACATAGGAACCGACTCCAATGCCTTGTGCATACAGGCCAATTGCCCTACGCAGTTCCTTCCGGTCATTACTTGAAATGTCTTTTTTATAGGTGTCAAGTTCGGGGAAGGTCAAGTCTGCTACCGATGGGCACTGGCCAATTTTACGCATTTTATTAGAATGCGTAGTTACGATATAGTCTAAATGATGCTCAGGATGTAGGGTGCACACAAATTGAAACGAAATTACCCTCGTATAATTGCCTATGACAGGTGTATTCCAAACCCAACCAGAACCATATTGGGCTGTTATATTGAGCATATTTGCTGCAGCTTGTGTGTTTTGGATTTGCTGTAGGGCAGCGGAGAGTTTTTCAACGGTATAGGTGTTTTCACCTGCCCCCAGATAACAGGGGAGGGGATCCATTGCAAAAATACGATTTGCACCACATTCTTTGCAATAGACATCCAGCCGAACCTCTCCAGCAATCAGTGAAATTAGCTCCTGAACATTTTCTTGTGTTATAGTTATTTCATCATATAAGCCGCTATTTTGCAAAAATTCCGCAAAGACATTACCCATAGCAACCCCTCATTTTATCTTCGCCAGCACATCGCCGAATTTGGCGTAGTTCACTTTTACCCCATCGTCCAGGTCAAGTTCAATATTCTGGTCGGCCAGGTGGTGGATTTTTTCCTCGTAAGTTTGCAGTTCCCGGCTCTGATCCTGGAACTTTTTCTGCTGCTTGGTGAGGCGGACCTTGTCCACGCCGGAGGCGTGCTCCAGGGTGTCGGCCAGGTGGGAAAGCTGGGTGCGGTAGCGCTCCTGTTGCTCGTGGACATAGTCGGTACGCATCCGGGCCAGCAGATCCCGCTGGTAGCGGTGGAGGTAGATGAGGGCTTTGAAGCCGTTTTTCTTGCCGCTGTCAAAGAGCCAGTAGATGGGCCGCTTCTGATAGGTCTTGCAGTGGTCGGCAAAGAAATCGTTGATGAAGTAAGACCGGATGACCTCTCTGGGCACGCCCTTCCCGCCCAGAGCATCGGCGATGAATTTCAGGTTTTCCTCCAGGGTGTCCTCGCCGTAGGTGATGGATATCCATTTCACAAAGCGTCCGGTAATATCATCCTCAAAGTAGTCGTCGTCGCAGATGGGAATGATGTTATCCTCATCTGGGAGGAAAATCGCATTGGGAAGCCAGGGATCAAAGCCGTTGGCCTTTGCGGATTCGCTGAGCCTTTCCACCTTGCTGCCGTAATCCCAAGGCCCACCCGCATAAAACAGGCCGTCCTCATAGATGGTATAACGGCCGAACATGCAGCCCACGGCGTAAGAGATAAGGGAGACGATCTCGTCCCGGAGGGTGCGGACATAGTTACTCCCCTTCATGGCCTCGGGGACATCGTCCTTTGCGTTAAAAATTCTATGTACAGTGACATCCTTGTCGGCCACCTCGGGAGTAAGCTCGTCCTGAAGTCCGTATATGTCGATGAAAATGCGGTTCAACTCCTCCTCGTTGGCTTTGAGCTGCTGGAACTGGGCCTCGCACTCCGCCTGCCAGGCGGTGAATTTGTCAGATATCAACCTTCCCATGGGTCAAGTTTCCTCACTTTCCAGGCACTGCTTCAATACATCGCAGAATGCCATATCATCATCTACCGAGGCCACAGCCGCATCCATCAGCGCATCCCGGTCCGTATTCCCCCAGTTAATGAAAAGCCCATACATCAAAGCCATACAGCGGATCAACTCACGGATGCTTCGCCCGTTGCCCTCCCGAAATGGATGGATGATGTTCAGTTCCGCCATCACATGGGAGAGATTCCGGAGCTGTGCCTGCGGCTCTGTTTCACGGAGCATCGCCCTCTCATGGATCTCCCGGAATACACGGCGCAGCTCCCGCTCGATCAGGTTGGGGGATAAAAGAGGGTGTCCCCCTTGCTGATTTGTTCCCGGCGAAGATGTCCGGCAAACGGGTACACATCCTCAAAGAGAAAGCGGTGGATGCGCAGCAGGTGGTTCATGGTAAACCGGCCCTTGATTGGGTCCTGGAGCAGCACCAACTGCTTGACTGCCACAAACTCCTCCTCGGCCTGTTTGAGTTCGGCGTGATTCCGGATATTCAGCCTGTTTTTCAACACATCGCTGTCCGGGTAACAGTAGATGGACTGCACCGTAGTATAGACATCATATCTGGAGAACATGATCAGCCTCTCTTTTCGTACTTTGCCCGCAGCTCCTGCAGGACCTGCTGGTAGCTGGCCTGGCCGCTGGCGATGCGGTCCAGGTTGCTGCGGGTGGCTTTGCTGATGGTCATGCCCTCAGCGGCAAAGGTTCCGGACACATTGCGCAGATTGCGCTTGTGCTGGGCGGAGGTGGAACGGTTAAATTTTACGCCCATAATTTCCCTCCTCGTCGGCTTTGAGCTGCTGGAACCGGGCTTCACATTCCGCCTGCCAGGCGGTAAATTTGTCAGAGATTAGTTTTCCCATTGTTTACCTCAGTTACATTCACAAATATTTTCTTTGAAACGCCACGACTTCAAACTGTTATCCGAGTTCCTCCGGCCAGATGTCCTTTGGTTGTACTCTGTCTATTATTTCGATTGGATCGTTGCTATACAGTAAAGCATTTGTGCTTGGGCGAAAATCCAAGTGTGCATATTTGTCCAGAACATAAGAAATCAAATTATACAAATATAGTTCTTCTTTGATTAAGCAATCCGTACTCGGCAATATTTCGCACCGATCGCCTTTGTTAAATCCGATTTGTGAGAATTTCGCCACACCTATCTCGCAATAATATTTACTTTTTCTCGAATAATCACTTATCAAGTTTCCATTAAAATTAAGAACTTCATCAATGCTTTTCACAATTTCAGGGGATTCTTCCAGTATATCATAAAGATATCCCGGCTTATAACGATCAATATTTTCAAGAATTTGAAATCCGCAGATACACATATCAGAAGTCAATCTTTTTCCTAATAAGAAGTGACTACTTATTATGTCTTCGTCAACTCTGGAGCCATTATAGAATAGAGAAATAGATTCATTTTCTGATTTAGAAAACATAATACCGTGTTCACAAAAAAAGCGAGATAAGTCATTCTCTTGATGCAGTAGATAATTTAGTGGGTACAATACTTTATGCGGAGAAATAGAACGGCTTAAATGATAAAATTCAATATCTGTGATGTGCTCTTTTTGCTCTTTTTTTATATATTCTTTAATTGCGATTTCTCTCTGCTCAAAATGTACACTGCGCAGATAAAAAAGCACTTCATTTATTTCAACAGCAAAGAGTTCAGAAAGTCCCTCCATATATTGAGTCATAATTGCGTGCGCTAAAAAGCATATTTTATCCAAGAGAGAGTTTTAAACTACTCTTTGCTTCACACCAACGGATGCCGCTTGAAATCCCAAGAGGTTTCATAGGAGTCCCAATCAAATTTTGATAAGGATTCATTCTCTTTTGTGAGTGCTGATACAATAGAAATCGAATCTTCATTTACATGAATAGGTAAACTTCCGACATCACTCAATTCGCAGTTTAATGTTGGAGAAACTATTTGTAAAATTTGTTCAGCGACACATGAATTGCAAAAGGCTAAAACATACTTTTCATATTTTTCTGATACAATGATGGTCATTCCTGCTTCGGATGAAATTTGACCATTTGGCTTTTGCCGAAATGCAGTTTTTGAGCTCGTGATTTTTGACCATGTTATTACTTTTTTGAAATAATGATTTGCCCCTTGAGGGCGTGATTTCAGTTTCCCGTTTTTGTCAAAGAAATGCTTGATTTCATCACCGTTATTTTCCCAATTAACAACATAATCGTCATTTCCGTACCATTTTCGATAAGAGCCGCCTTTATTATAGGGCACCCACTTCTTTGCTGACAATAGCAATGCCTGTGAGTCCATAGCGCCACTTTCAAATTTTGAAATTTCTATTTCACTCCACAAACGAGTAAACCTGTTTACATCGCCTGTAATCAAGCCTTGTGCAAGCGTACCTATTTGGGCAATAGAGTCATATGTAAAGCAAGAGATTAAAGTGTTACTTACCCAATATGCAATCAACGAGCCTGGAATCTTGGAGAAGTTGGCCTGCTCCGCTGTATGGCGGTTCTCACCAGCCAGGAACATATCCTCCTTGCCTTGCTGGGTAGTCGGTTCCACCAGGCGGCAATAGGTGCCCCTATATCTCTTGGTATAGGCTCTGCGCAGCACAAAACTGGTGGTCTGCACCACCTCGCCACCGATCTCTTCAAAGGCTCTGGCTCCCAGGTGGGCCATGTTCACAATATCCGCCGACTGGAGCAGTTTTGTCCGCAGTTTTTCAAAACTGCTGAGGAACATCCAGGCGTGTTGGGTGATCATGGCCTGATAGCCGTTCTGCCTTGAAAACCGTCCGCACCGTTCGATAAAGGCGGCAAACAGGTCGCCCTTGCTGTCCGGATAGTTGTCCTTGATATACTTGTTCAGGGCGGCATCTCCGTTGCTCACCGCCATATAGGGTGGATTGGTGACCACCACATCATACTGTCTTGCCAGCAGGGAGCGGAAATTCCAGGTGTTCAGTTTGTCCCCATAGTTCCCATCAAACAGGGTAAGTTCGTCGGGCTGCTCCGGCTTGGGCTCCAACTCGTCTACAATGAGCAGGGAGCCGAACTCCTGTCCCTCGGCATAGTCTGCGGGATGGTACAGGTTGGGCTGGATGCCCCGGGTGAGGAACCGACGGTCATACTGCCGGGCCTTCATCATCACGGCAAAATAGGCCAACTGGGCCGCCCGGCGGTCGATGTCCAGTCCGTAGAGGTTTTTTTGGACGATGGAGGCAGCGGCGTCCCGCTGGCTCCACCCCTCGCTCTCGTAGATCTGCATGAGCACATCAAAGGCATAGACCAGGATATGGCCGCTGCCCATACAGGGGTCAATGAGGGTGATATCCTCGGGCTGGAGCACCTGCCGCTGAGAACGCAGGGCATCCAGTTTGGCTTCTACCTCTGGCTCCTGATCCGCTTCATCAATATAATATGTCCAGAGCTCCCGAAGAGCATCTTTTCCGTTCCCGCAGGCCATGCCCGGGGCAGAGTATTCCAGCCACAGCCGCCCCAGGGAATTCTCCACCATGTAGCGCACGATCCAGTCGGGGGTAAAGAGCTGGGTGGCGGAGGGGATGCGCTCCTTGGTGACCTTTACATTCTTTTTCAGCAGGTCAAAGGTCTCTGCTTTCAGTTCGGTATTGTAATACTGATACAGCCACCCGATGATCTGCACCTGGTCGGTCCAGTCCTCCTCGGGGATGTCGGCCACCATGCGGCCAAGGACGCTGTCCGGGCGGAGAATGTTGTTGGGAAAGAGCAGCTCGGTATAGCCGCCCATCTTCTCAAACATCTTGGGCAGGCCCTCATTGAGGGCGTTACACTGGGTGAGGAGCAGATAGCGGTAGAGGGCCTCGTTGTCAGTCTTCTCGATATACTCCGCCACCTTGCTCTGATCCAGTCCGGGCAGGTCGATGTGGAGGGCCTCTTTCAATATCTCCGGGTCAAAGGCCCCCTGGGCGTTGGAGAACACCCGGATGTGGCTGGGCAGGTAGTTGTTGACCTCCATATACCGCAGGGCGATGAAGCGGTTGAACCAGGTGTAGGCCACCTCCTCCACCACCTGGTCATAGCCCTTAGACTGGATCTCCCGCACCAGCTCCCGGCGCTGGCTCTGCTCCTGGGGGGACAAGGCCATGCCGTTGACCGTAACAGCGTTTTCCTCTCCATAACCGTCCTGGGTGATACCGTATTGATAAGCCCGCTGGGCCACCTGCTCCATGAGAGTGGTGCGAGCCCATATAGCAAATTTTTGTATTGCAGATTTGTTCATACATTATCCCACCATTTCGCGCATGGCTATTTCCAACTTTATTTTCTGTGCTATATTCCTGTAGGCAGGATCATAGTCCTCCTTGCTGTGTACCTCAATAAGCTCAGTTTCCACATGGAGATTGTGAAACAGTTCTCGCTGATTGGGATCATCGTGAGTAAGAAATATTTTAATTCGATTTTTCATGATATGTTTGAGCTGAGAATCATTGGAGTAGTAGAGATAAGCTCGATAGGTCAATAACCACCACAGATCAATTTCATTCGTATCTAATCGCAATCCAACGATGTAAATATCATGGGTAAAAAACAAGTTCATCCATGAAGGCTTCTCTGGTAATTGTACATTAGATATTCTCTGGTCAATGCTTGGCGCTGCTTTCAAATATTCACGCATTTTCGCCAAATAACCAGCGTAGTGTTCATAGCCGAGGCACAACGATGTTGGCTTATTGGCTTCTCCATGAATATGATAGAAGGTTTTGCCAGCATAATTTGTGAATCGATACAAACTGTATTTGCTTTCACTAATATTCTGAACTTTTGGAGTTAGCAGTGAATGATCTTGCTGTAACGCCCGTTCAAGCATATAGTCGTAATTTGTTGTGAGAATTCCATCAACTGGGAGATGCACAGCAAACAGTTCATGAAGGGAACCATCATTTGGGGTCTGGTTGCTTACCATTTGAGCAATAGAGGATTTTAGCTCAGTATAAACGGTTTTGGCGTTCCTTCTATCTTTATTAAAAATCTGGTTTGCAATAGATTCAAATTCCAATGGGAACGGATTATTCTCGTTAAATGTGACACCATATTTGTGGGCGATATTTTCGAGAAGCTTATTCCATGGAACTGCGTTAGCATAACAGCGGTTCAAACCGTTGCCTATCAATAGTGCTGCTTTCATATTGGAATTTCTCCCTTAGTTGACCTGTACGCCGTCGCAGCTCTCCAGAGTCTGGTAGAGTTTTTGGCGGATCACCTCCACATAGGCGTCAATGTCGTCCCTGGACTGCAGCCGCTTCACAGAACACAGGTCATAGCGGCGCACGGTGGCGATCTTCTTGGGGGCAGGGGCGGGTTGCTTGGCCTCGCCGCTCTCCTTGGCCTGGGGCTCCGGCGCGGGGGCGGCCATGACCTCCATGCGCTTGCAGACGGTGTCTTTGTGGTTGAGCAGTTGAGTGATCATGGCGTCCAGCTCGGTGAGAGAGAGGGCCTCCTTGGCAGCTTCCCGTTTCCCGGCAAAGTAGTCGTCGGCCTGCTTCAGCAGAGCACCGGCATCCCGGGCCTCCCCAGCCAGCTGGTGGACATCCTGCATACACTGGCGGATGGTCTCGGCCACCTCTTCCTTTTTAAGCTCCAGCAAAGACTGATAGGCGGCCTTCACCTTGCCGATGAGCTCGGGCAGCTCCCCGATGCGGTTATAGGGCTTGGGCATAGCCAGAATGCCGGAGATGGTGCGGAAGACCTCCTGGGTGTCCGGATCGGTGGCGAAGTAGTCCCGCTCCCGGCTGACCCGGTTCATCTGCTTGACCGCCTCGTCAAAGACAGTGCGCTGGCTCTTGAAGAACAGCTCCACACCCTCCATGTCCTCGGCGGAGTCCAGCAGATCGTCCTGCTTCTGCACCATGCGGTTCAGCAGGGCCACATTGTCCTTGCGCTGGCTGAGGATGTCCTGGGCCAGATCCCGGGCGGTGGTCACCTGCTCCTTTTCCGGGTAGCGGTTCTGGGCATACTGATCCAGCAGGCCCTGGTAGTGGGCCAGTTTGGTTTCAAAGGTATTGAGGACAAAGCGCACCAGACCGTCCTCGTCGCTGGGAATATCCATAGCGCCCAGGTAGTCCCGCAGGAAGGAGATGCTCTTGCGCATCAGGTCCTCCGAGGGAGCAATCCGTCGGGCCACCACAGCCTTGTCCACCTCGGACTTTTTGCGCAGGTAGTCCACCAGGCGACGGTCATCCTTGGCGACGACAGCGCCGCCGTACTTGATAGAGATCTTCTGCTGGGCAATGAGCCGGGCGATGAGGGCGGCGATGTCAATCTCCTTCCAGCCATAGGGGATGGCCTGATAGCGCCGCTGCACATCCCCCATAGAGATGGTGGGGCCGACCGATTTCAGCTCCAGCCACTGGCTGATCTCGTTGAGGGCGTCCTCATTGTTAACACCGGAACCCACCAGACTGAGGTCGGCATCGGCGCTGCCGTTGAGAATGGCCAGAATGTCGGCGTCACTCTCCACAAAGTGGTTGACCATGTTCAGCTTGGAGTAGACGCTCTCCACCAGACCACGGAGGGCGGCATCCAGCTTGTCTTTGGCGCTTCCGGCCTTGATAGACATGATCTCACCGTGAACCACCACCTTGGCGTCTACAATGGCCTTTTCCAAATAGCCCTTGGCTCGATCCTCCAAATGGCGGGCCTGTTGCTGGCGTTTGCGGATGATGTCCTGGATTGTCTCAGGCAGCTGAGAGACATTCTTCTGCTTGACATATTTGCGGATCTTCATGGCCTGCTCCAGCTCGTCATAGTAGGGTGTGTCGCCAGAGAGAACCACGATGGCCTCGTTGTTTACCTGGGACTCCATGATGAGCTGCTGGTCAGAGTTCTTATAGTGGTCGCTGGCTACGGTGATGACCCGCAGACGGATGCCGCCGCTGGCGGAGCCGTAGATCGTTTCGTCTACATATTGATCAAACGGAATGTTGTTGTAATGCTCGTCGTAGCGGTATTTTTTGTTGGGATAGATCTCTCCAAACACCGTCTGAGCGATGCTCTGGGTGATCTGGGCGGAATCCACCACCGTGTTTTTGATGTCAACGGCAACATCCTGCTCTTCATCCGTCAGAAAAGCGTAGGTGTCCCCGTTGCGGGATACATAGTTCTGGGACTGGAGCCGCTCCAGGGAGGCAGTTACAGAGGCACGGAGAGCAATCTTATCCGTGCGGATATCGTCCACCATCAGGGTAGCGATATTATCAATGTTGGCCTTGATGTCATCGATATAGCGCACCAGGTAGAGGAGCTTCAAAACAGCCACATCTTGGGGCTCAATGCCGTCATGGTTGTCCGCCGCATTTTGGCAGCGGTCGATCACCCGGCGGATGGCACTCTCCAGGAAAGTATGTACGGTATCGTAGAACAGATAGAATGGCAGCAGGGCGTTTTCGTCCTTATCCTGCACCTTCTGGGCAGCCTCCTGGAATCCGGAGAGCATGGAACGCTCGCCGCCGGAGAGGTGTTTGCCGGAGTTACCATGCTTGCGGATCTCCGCCAGCACCTTCTGAATGATGATGAACTGATAGGGCACAAAGGGGAAAGTGGCAGCAAATTCTCCGCCGTCAGCAAAGCCCTTGATGTCCAGAACGGAGTCGTTGAAGACAAAGAGGTTCTTCAAAACGGCCTGCTCCTTGTCGTAGACCATGTGCAGCAGTTGGTCGGCCTCTTCTGTTTTGGCCAGCACACGCTTCTTTATGACCTCATCCACCGAGGAGGAGGACAGGCTCAGCCGTGTATTGAATCGGCCCTGGATCTTGGAGAAGTCGTCGCCGGCGATTTTGACCACGGAGTCAATGGCCTCCTGACTGGTGACCATGACCCAGACCTTGCCCATGCACTTGGCACCCAGTTCCTCCACCAGAGATTGAAGGTTGATCATCAGGTCTCCGTCATCGCCGATATACTGGCCCACCTCGTCCACCATAAACAGCAGACGGAACTTGTCGCCCTTGCTGTCCACATACTCCTTGATGTCGGACACCAACTGGGCGATGCTCAGTTCATTGGTCTCCTCGCCGTTGAACCAGTTGCGAGCAGCCTGCTCACTCATGCCCAGAACGGACTGGAGCACCTCCACCACATCGTCTTCGAAGAATGCAAAGGAGTCACGGGTCTCCACCCAGGGGCCGCCATTGACTTCTTCGAATTTCTGCCGGAATTCCTCCGTTTTGCCCTGGCGGTCAATAAAGCGCTCCAGTTTGGCGATTTTTAAGTCATCTCCATAGAAGCCGCAATGATTGTAGAACATCTTCGCAAAAGTGCGGAGAACAGCGGTCTTGTCCTTGTTGAGGGGACCCTCAATGTCGATGTTGAACAGGATGGATTCCGTAGGGATAGACACGCACTTGACCGCCTGGGCATACATCATCGGGTCATCGAATTTGTCTTTGAAGTAGTCGATGGCCGGAATTCCCTGCACCTCCTGGTTAGAGAGCAGGTAGGAGAGCATCTTCAGAAAGTGCGATTTACCGCTTCCAAAAAAGCCGGAGATCCACACACCCATTTTATCCGTGGGCTGATCAATGGCTTTGGTATAGTTATCAAAGAAAGTCCGGAAATGGCGGCGCAATTCCTTGGTAATAATGTACTCGCTTAATTCCTGATGCAGGCTCTTTTCATCGTCCTGGGCAACCTTAACGACACCATTGATATCACGGTTGATATCCTTTTGAAACATGGATTGAATCTTCATATTTCTAATCTCCCTCACAGCAGATTGAATGCCCGGTAATAGTTTCCGTCTACAAATTCATCAAAAAGGCTCAGTGTCTGCCCGTTGAAAGTGCCGGGGTAGAACATCACCACCGGAATATCGGCAAATAGATGCTGCATACTGTCCAACATCTTATGGGATCGCATAAATGGATGGATTTTTCCGATGCCTGTCATGAACAAGACATCTTGTCCTTTTACATGGGGGGTATAATCCATCTTGGCCAGCAGGGCTTCCGGAGTGGCAATTTTCTGTAGTTGCTGCAACAAGTAATCTTTCCCGCGTTTGGCTTCCAGACCGGGGATAGACTTTAACACCCGCTTTTCCTCCAATACTTGAAGAAAAGTCTCATAGAGATCACATTCGATGATTCGATACGGTACACCAGATTCTTCTTTGATCCTTCGGATATAATCCTGTACCACCAATTCATCAGCAGGATCATAACAGAAAACATGAATGCCGACTTCGTTGCTCAACCCCTTATTCTCAAGGAAATTGGGATCAGAGATGCGTTCTCTGATTCTATCTAACTCTGCTTTCAGCATGACCTCTGTCCCTCCTCAACGAAAGCAATTAAATGCCGGAAGTACTTCTGTATCATTGTTCTCACGAATCCCTTGCTCCAATTCTTCACAGAGAAGAACAGGATTGAGCGTTGTGCTTTTGAAATGCTCCAAGTATTCCGTTTCAACCAGGCAGCGAACCAAAACACTCTTGATTTTACTGATTGTGCTGTCACTCCAACCAGCTACACTGTCATTTTGGGCCTGAAGATGAGAAAAGAAAGCGTTGAGATCTTTTCGCTCAAAGGAGAAGTCCTGGGTACGAAACTTTTCGCCGATGACTTGGATCATAAAATCCCAGACCAGTCGATTGTACCGCATAATGGCATAGAGGTTGATTTGCTTGGCAATCTCGGTGGGGGCGCTACTGATTTCCTGTATCAGACACTGGTTGTTCAAGGCATCTAAACGACGGTAGCAGGCCCGGGTCATGCGGGCAACCTCCCGTTCTGTGGGATATTGAAAAAGGTTATCCGCTTTTATTCTGGAGATCGCCTCATCAACCGAGATGCCTTGCGCATAAAGTTTCGATGCAATTCGAATTTCGTAAAACAAGAATTGCTCGGCAGTCAACGATCCGCTATAAGGTGCTGTGTTCATCATGCATCGACCTCAAAATGTGGATTTCTACTTTTTTACAGAATAGCACAAATCAACAGTATTCTCCACTAAAACATATTCTATTGCAGCAACTGTCCGATAAACAGGACCGCAACAGCTGCGCCGCTGAAAACAATACAAGGAGGATATTATTTTCCCTCCCACCATGCAGAATGCGGGACGGAGTCGGACGGTATCGGTTCCGCCTGGGCCACCATCCGCCTGGCCCGACGGAGCTTCCATGCAAGGCTACTCTGACACCGATCCTGCAGCCGCTTGATTGCCTGATCCTTGGCTTTCTCCACGCCAGACTCCTTCAGCAAATTCCGCATAGCGATCTCCTGCAAGTCTGCCTTGGGAAAGCCGTATACGCCGAAATAGCGACCCAGGATGTCCTGCTCTTTCTTGGAAAGCCGCAAAAACTCTTCCCGCAGGCATTCCATAGTCACCATGCGGATCACCGCGTCTTCTGCAGATCCAGATAGTCGAGTTGACGCAAGCCGCTCAAAAATATCGCCGTCATCGTCCGGGCCTTGCAGATCATAGACAGAGAAAAAATGTGTGGGGTAGGTAATCGCTCTGGCAGCAGCACAGAAAGGAATGCCAAGGGACACACAGATCTCGCTGGGTTCTTTTCCCTCCTGATAATAAAGGCGCTGCGCCTTTCGCACCAATCCCATGCTGTCACGGTCCAGCGCAAGCGTCCCCATGCTGCGTTCCAGATGCCGCCGCATGGCTCCGTCCAGAAACGGAGTGACATAAGTCGTGAACCGGCCTTTCTCTGCGTCATAGCCACCGGCCCGAACGCACTCCACCAGCGCCAGTTTTCCCACACTCTCCAGTTCGGAGAGCGTTTCTTTTGCGTA
>ERZ857955.1041-NODE-1041-length-24790-cov-5.089832_pt1 | contig 24790 bp, 20 predicted proteins | sample MGYA00519956_ERZ857955 | MGnify/ENA primary metagenome ERZ857955 (study PRJEB31778, sample SAMEA3449378) | human gut metagenome | biome: human gut; feature: human-associated habitat; material: faeces | place: United Kingdom | collected 2010/2012 ...
TGCTTGCGGATATCAAAACAAAAGCGGAAGACAGCACTTTGAACGACAACGAAAACGGCAAGGCGCTTTTGCAGACACATTTGCTTGTCGCCAGCAGCGACGTAGATACGAGCGCAAAGCCGGAAATCAAGCTGTACGACGAAAACAGAAACGAACTCACAAACGATAAGGCCGCAGCAACAGTCAGCCGCATTGTGTATAATGATGCGAATAAGTGCTACGATGTCACATTCATCGGGCAGAATGTCGGCACGGTCGTCGCAGAGGCGAAGCTCGGCAATTACATCGCGCGCCTTACAATCGAAGTTACGGCATCGCTCAAGCTGGAGGCTTCTTCTACGAACATTTCGGTTTATTCCGGCGACACCGATACGATTACGTTGACCGTAAAGGACGCAAACGACAAGCAGCTGCTTGCTGAGACCGAAAAGACGCTCAGATGGGAGATTGCTGTCGATAACAACGGCGTGCAGCAGGATGTCATCGAGTGCAGTAAGGACGATATCAAGCTGAACGCAGACGGCACGTTCTCCTTGCCGCTTACCGGCTTTGCCGCGGGCGAAGCCACGGTGAGCATCACGTGCACATATCCGTACGGCGCGGCAACTGCCGCGGAGCCCGCAAAAGAGGTCACGACTACGCTGTATATCAGCGCTACAACAAAGCCAAGTGATGTGCTTGGCCTGACAAACGGCAGCGTCTATAACCAGATTTCTCTGCCGCACACGCCGAAAAAATCCACGACCTCCTACACCGGTACGACCGTTGAATACCCGGAAAACGGCCCCGCCATGAAGGAAAGTGCGCTGTTCCTTTACGCAACGGATGAGTATACCGATTTGAAAGGCTTTACGGTCGATCAAATCGAGATCACCGCAGGGGAAACGACCTACACTGTGGGTGAAGACGGCATCACGACCGATGAAAATCACACCTACAAAGTGACGGTAAACGATCAGTGGACGACAGAAACGAACGACACGAAGTTCCAATACCGCGCTGTAAAGGTGGAATCCGCCGCGGCAGGCGAGATCACCCTAAAGATCGTCCTCAAAAACGGCGACGTGACCTACAACCTCACCACCCCGTACACCATCGCATCGAACACGTATACAGTGAAGTTCCTTGACACAAAGGGCAATATTCTTCTCACAAAAACAGTCGATTATGGCAAAAAGCCGGAGCTGACCGAGGAGGATAAGGCTAATTTGAAAGCCGATGCCGAGTTGGGCTACACCTGCACATGGGCGCTTTCTGAAATCTACGCAGATACAGAAATTCACCCGACATTAACGCCGAACACCTATACCATCCAGTTTGAAGCCAACGGCGGTTCGGGTACGATGCCTGCTGTTTCGTATGCTTATGATACGATTCAAACGACGGACAGCCTTCCGCCGAATACGTTCACAGGAACATCCACCTTTAAGGGTTGGGCGTTTGATGCTTCAAGTACAACGGCTGATTATACAGATGCAAGCTTGATCGGGAACATCATAGATTCTATGGCAAAGGAGAATAAGACCAAACTCACTCTTTACGCCGTTTGGGAAGATACCGCAGCAGGCGGCGAGACCGTTGAACCGTAAATCAACAAAAAGGCAGGTGCCGAAAATGCAGGCGATCCGCAGAAAACTGAATAGCCAAAGGGGCGCTTCCATGCTGATGGCGCTGCTGCTTATGCTAGTCGGCATCATGGTGAGCGCGGTCATCATCTCCGCCGCCACCAGCGCCGCCGTAAATAAGCGCTCGGAAAAAGAACAGCAGCAGGCCTACCTCGCGGTCAGCTCTGCCGCCGAGCTCGTGCGCGACGATTTCCAAAGCCTTACGGGCCGGTATAAAGATGTTACGACCACGGTGACGCTTGCGGATGGAACGACCACTACGACGAATGATACGATAAAGGCCACATGTGCGGTGGGAGATATGATCAATGACATCGGCGCACGGTTTATAGGTATGAACACGACGTCCACTTATGCAAAGACCTACACGTTCTCCGTAGACGGTTATGAAGATGTATCGGCAGAAATCCTTGTATCAGTCGGCACCGGCAGTGACGAAAGCAGCAAGGTGTATAACCTCACTGCAACATTCACAAACGGTGTGGGTTCCGAACACCCCTGCCGCATGGTGTTGACTATGGAGGGCAAACTGGCGGAGGAAAGAACCTCCGGCGATGCGGGCTCGGGCTCCACGCAGGTCGTCACCCAAACACTCGAATGGAATAAGGCAAAGCTGCAAAAGGAGGTAACGGGTTGAAAAAGCTGCGTTCACAAAAAGCGGAAACACTGGTGGAAACGCTCATGGCCATCTTGGTCGTGGTGCTCGTTATGCTTTTTCTCTTCACCGCAGTTTCCACGGCCTCCAAGGTAAATGCCAAGGTGCGCAAAACCGATGTGGCTTTAACGTATAAGAATGCCACCAAGGGCAGAGAATCCAAAACGCTGACCATTAAGGATAAAAACAGTGCCACAAAAATCATCAAAGTTCAAGTCGATGAATACACAAGCGAAAACGGCTACACGTATTACAGGGAAAGCAAAGAGCAGGGGGCGGAAACTTGAAGCTGAAAGATAAAAAAGGCTTAACGCTCGTGGAAATGCTCTGCACAGTCGCCATTTTGGTGCTTGTCAGCATGGTGATGGTGTTGGGTGTGCAGCTCGGCGTGCGCTCCTACGCAAAATCCGTTTCATATTCGGAAGCGCAGGTGCTGTGCTCCACGCTTACGACCACCATCAGCGATGAGCTGCGCTATTCCGGCACACTGAAAGTAGACGGCAGCGGCAACGTTACGGGCTTTTTCAGCCAGCAGTTCGGCAGCGGCGATTACACCGCGTTTACCACTACGCCGGAAGGGCATGTGCAGCTTGGCGGCAAGGACATTCTGCCCGCAAAGGCGTACCCCTACGGTATTAAAGCTGAGGTAGGAAGCTTAACGTATGACGGTGTTACCGCCCTTTTCACAGTGCAGCTGAGCGTAAAAGACAGCGAAAATAAAAACACGCTGGCCGAAACCACCTTTGAAGTGGAAAAGCTCAATGTGACGACCGAAGACACCGCAGAGGGCCGCGCCCGCGCCGAAGACATCCGCAACGCGCGTAAAATTCAATCTCTGCTCGGCAAGTGGGTGGCAGACGAAACCATTACTTGTGCAGATAACTCTAAAGGCACCGGCGTATGGGTTTTGGTGTGTCGTGATGGCACTTCGTATCCGGGCGGCTATGGTAATAATAGTTCATCTGTGTTTTTTGGTACAGATCCCGGCGTTTATGTCAATAATAGTACATCGACCACTTGGAAAAGCGGAAATACAGAACTCAAACGGCTGATAGAAGCGGAAATGGGAACAAATTTAGAGTTGAAGGCCAGTGCAACCGCAGAGGTTGATAACATTGGCGGGTGGGATTGGTATGTTGTGCAGTATGTGTACGATAAGAGCACGAAAGAGTGGAGTACGTATTTGTTTTCCGGAATGCAAGGTGAATCTTCCGAAGCCAATCGCAACACAGAACAAAACTCCAACATGTATCAATACATGAACCGCAATACAGAAAACTGAGAAACACCGCGCCAAACGGAATGCTCCGCAGGCGCGGTGTTTTTGCAATAAAGAAATTGTATACGCTTTGTTTTAAAAAAGTATGATTTCATGCGATTTTTCTTGCACGTAAAAAGCAAATATGATAAAATAGAAATACAGTGTATTTAAATAGTGTTCTTTATTGTGTAGAATAGATAGAATTGCTGCTTTTTATCCACTTTTTGACGAATTTACAGAGAATATAGCGAATTCTGTCTTTGGCAAGTCATTCTATCGGTAAAAATGAAAGCGCTTTCCGATAAAAAATAAATTGTGAGACGAAACAGAAAGCGCTGCAAGGAGAAATCTATGAGTTTAAAGGAAAAAATACTCATCGCGGACGATTCGGAAATGAACCAAATGCTCCTTGAGGAAATACTCAGCGATAAATACGAATATGTCATGGCAAAAGACGGCACAGAAGCCGTCGATATCCTCGAAAAAAACGATGATATCGACCTCGTGATGCTCGACATCAACATGCCGAAAATGGACGGTTTCGGCGTGCTGGAGATTATGAATCTGCGGCATTGGATCAGCGAGGTGCCGGTTATCATCATCTCGTCCGAAAGCGATGTGGATTTCATCCGCCGCGGCTATGACCTCGGCGCTTCGGATTACATCAGCAGACCGTTCGATCTGACGGTCGTCCGCCGCCGTGTCGAAAATACGCTCATGTTGTATGCCCGCCAAAAGCGCCTTGTGCGCCTTGTGGAGGAGCAGGTCTACGAGCGTGAAAAGACGAACAACACGATGATCAATATTTTGAGCCATGTTATCGAATACCGCAACAACGAAAGCGGCCAGCATATTCTGCATGTGCGCACGATGACGGACATTCTCCTGCGCCGCTTGATTGAGATCACGGATAAATACCCGCTGACGGAAACGGATATCTCTATGATCGCTTCGGTTTCCGCACTGCACGACATCGGTAAGATCAGCGTTCCGAAAGCGATTTTAAATAAACCCGGCAAGCTCGACCCCGAAGAGTGGGAGATTATGAAGAGTCACGCCGCCATCGGTGACTCGATGCTGTCTGACATCGGTATGCAGCAATCCGAAACGCTGATGAATCTGGCGCATGAGATCTGCCGCTGGCACCACGAGCGTTGGGACGGCCGCGGCTACCCGGATGGTCTCAAGGGCGATGAGATTCCGATTTCCGCGCAGGTCGTCGCCATGGCAGACGTGTACGACGCGCTTACAAGCGAACGCTGCTACAAAAAGTCGTTCGACCACGCGACCGCTATTAAAATGATTACAAACGGCGAATGCGGCGCCTTCAATCCGCTTTTGATACAGTGTCTTTTGGACGTGCAGGATCAGCTTTTCGAGAACATGCACACAGACCCCAGACGGTTCGATTACCGTCAGGAAGCAAAGCGCCTTTCCGATGAAATGCTCGAGCAAAAAGAACTTATGCCTAATAACCGTGCGCACAGCCTGCTCACCTTCGAGCAGAAAAAGGCGGAATTCTTCGCAGAGCAGTGCGGCGGTATCCAGTTTGAATTTGACCACTGGACAAATACCGTACATCTCAAAGATTGGAATGCGCCGGTCGATCAACGAGAAAAATCCATGTATCTGACGGAATGGAACGACGTTTCGCTGCTCTCTGAAAAGGATTGGATCGTTTTGCGTGAAAAGCTGAAAGCAACAACGCCGGAAAGACCGGAAGTGAAAATGATTGTGCAGATTCCCGTTAACGGGGAATATCGCTGGCAGCGCCTTACGGCAAAATCGCTTTGGACAACTAAATACAAAAATTATGCCGGCGTGCTTGGACGCTTTGAAGATATTCAGGATGAAATGGTGCGGCGCGGAGAAGATGTGCTCGAAAAGTGCACGGAAGACAACGTAGCTCATCTTTTGAAAGATTTGAGCCGCGTGTTTGAAGTGGTGCGCCTTGTTGATCCGAAAACGAATGAGAACCTTGATCTTGATAAAGACGGCAAAGTAATCACTACGCCGATACATTGCTATGAAATTTGGGGCAGAAACGAGCCGTGCGAAAACTGTATTTCTTCCCGCTCTCTGGAAGGAAAAGAGTGGGTCACCAAGCTTGAAATGCGTGACAGGCAAATGTACTTCGTGCTTTCTAAACATATCAACGTCAACGGACGTACCTGCACACTGGAGATTGCTTCGCATGAAGACGAAGCGGAGTGCGCACGCTGCGGCGGCGACAACGATGCGCCAACGCGTTCTTCGTTTATGAATTTCTACCGCGATACCCTGACCGGAACGTACACGAGACTGTATCTTGAGAGTTTCCAATCCAATTTGGAAAGCGCAGATGCCGTGGCAATCGTGGATGTTGACCTTTTTAAGCAGATTAACGATACATACGGCCACCCTGTGGGCGATGAAGCGCTGAAAACCATCGCGAATACAATCCGTTCCGGCATCCGCGGCAGCGATACGCTCATCCGCTACGGCGGGGACGAGTTTCTCCTCATCTTCTCCAAGATCGGCGAAGAGGTTTTCTATGAGCGTTTAAAGCAGCTCAGACGCGCCGTGCAGGAGACAAAATTGCCGGATTACCCCGAGGTGAAGCTTGATGTCAGCCTTGGCGGCGTATACCGCGTACACCCGCTCTCCGAAGCCATTCGGCAGGCAGACCTGCGCATGTACGAAAATAAAGCGAAACACGCGAACGCTAATCATGCGGAAAGCAGATAGAAGTTGCAGAAAGGTGACAGATCATGGAGCTTGAAGAATTATATCAGAAAATCGGCGGCGACCTCGAAACCGTGATGAAACGCATCCCGAGTGAGGCAATGATCGGCAAGTTCGTGCGCAAATACGCAAACGACCCGACCTATAACCGGCTTACAGCAGCTGTGGAAGCCAAAAACTGGAAAGATGTTTTCATTGCGGCGCACACCTTAAAGGGTGTGGCACAGAACCTCGGCTTCGACCGCCTGCAAAAATCGGCATCCGCTTTAACGGAGGCCGTGCGCGGCGCCGTTCCGCTGACGGACGAATCGCTTTTTGAAGAGGTCTGCAAAGATCAGAAGGAGATCGTGGAGGCCATCGAAAAGCTCGATTGATATGACTTAACAACTATGCCGGTTCTATGGACCGGCTTTATTTGTGTTTGGTTCCCTGTGTAATGCGGCGGAACGGTTTGGGGGAGAATAGGTCGCGCGCTGCGGCGGCAGCTTACAACAGAGGAAAAAAGGAGAATGCCGCATGAATATGTTCACAAAACTTTTGGAGACGCTCGGAAATAATTTCTGGCTTATCATCATTCTTTGCCTTGAGGTTATTCTGGCGGTTTGGCTGCTGTGCTTTGCACGCGGTAAAAAGAAAAATCGTGCCGCAGGGCTTCGATATCGCGCTCAACTCCTACTGGATGAACCGTGATACCTATGACGTAGATTTTATGTATAATACACTCGTCTATCTTCAAACCATGAAATCCTACACGCCGCAGTATACGCGTATGGTCGATTGGTGGAAGAACGAAACAAGCGAGAACATGGCGGTGCATCGCCTCTCTGTACCGCAGTATGTGCAGGCCATTGATCTCGATTGGAGCGAGAAGCTTGAGGTAGATTACCTCGAAGTGCCGGATACCGTCCTTGCCGGAATCGCAGCTCGACCGTTTCATGATCTGCCTTTCCATCGGCTACCCGAGCCTTGAAAACCAGATGCGCATCATTAACGCACAGCGTTATTCCAACCCGCTTTCCGATGTGCGCCCCGTCACGAACGCGCATGAAACATCCGCAGACCGTTACGGTCTACCCGGAAAAAAACGAAAACAAAGCAGCGTATCTGCTGTGGCGCTCCCTACGCGCGGCTCTGCTTACGGCGGGCGCGCTCATAGCGCTCATGGTTATCTGGAATGTTGGATTTAAAGGGTCTTTTCGTCTTGCCGCTCGGCGGTGCCGTCACGGTGCTTCTGGGCTGCATCGCAGGGGATTATCTCGGTGCGAAAAAGCCCCTGCCGTCGGCTTTCGTCATTTTGCGGAAATTTCGATGAATTGATTGTGAAAATAGATGGTTTTGCAAAAAAAGTAGATAAATTTTTGATGATGTAGTATACTTGCGTTAAACGGGAGAGCAAGTCGATCTTTTGCACAAAAACAAATAAACGTCTGAATTTTCATGTTGTCACATGATGAGTTCAGACAACAAAAAGGAGATTTTGAAATGAAGAAAGAGCAAAACCGGCATTCCCTTCACCTCATCCGTCAAAACGTTCCGCAGTTTATTTTGCTCGTCATTTTTTCCGTGCTGCTAGGCGTTTCCGTCATCGCGGTGTCTGTTTTGATGAAAATGTTCCTCGACATCGCCACAAACGCAAGCGCTATGCCGCTCACCACATGTCTCATCATCGCGGTCGGCGTTTTGCTCGTGCTCGGCATCTCACAGGTCGTCACGTCCGTTTTGCAGGGCAAGCTTTCCTGCCGCATGGAGCTTTCTCTGCGCAGCGCCATGGTGGAGCACCTATACCGCACAGACCTTAGGACGTTCGACAGCGGCGCGGCAGATAACTACTTCACGCGCATGACAAAAGACGCGGAGACCCTCTCGAATTTCTACTCCAAAACGCTCATCCCGAGCATCTTTTTCGAGAGCTTCACGTTCGTCGTCAGCTTTATTTTGATGTTCCTCCTCGAGTGGAAACTCGCGGTCGTCATGATCGTCGTCGTGCCGATTTTGATTTTCACCATGATCCGCATCTCCCCGAAGCTTGAGATGAACAGCATTCAGATCATGCAGAACGAAGACAAAAACCGCAATATCTTACAGGAGTTTTTGAGCCAGTACATGCTGTTTAAGTCCTACGGCGTGCTCGGTTGGGTGCAGAAGCGCGTGGGGGATACATACGCGCAAAAGCAGAAGTACGTCGGCAAACTCAGCGTTTTGCAGGGCGCCATCGGTTTCCTCAATAACTTCCTCGGCGTCGGCATGTTCATCATCGCGCTCGGCATGGGCTCGTTCCTTGTCGTGCGCGGCGAAACGACCGTCGGCACGCTCATCGCCGTCGTGAACCTCGTCAGCTTCTTCTACGGTCCGTTCCTGCACATTTCGGGCTGGATGGCCGAGGTCAACGAAGTGAAGGTCTCCACAAACCGCATCGGCGAGATCCTCTCCATGCCCACCGAAAATAGCACACAAACCGCAAAGCCCTCTGTTCAGAATGCAGGTGATGCAGCGCTCACCGCAAAAGACCTCTCCTTTGCGTATGACGAAGAAAAAGTTATCCTGTCCCACGCCGAAACGCAGGTGCACACGGGCGAGATCGTCGCGCTTACCGGCGAAAACGGCAGCGGCAAAAGCACGCTCACAAAGCTGCTTATCGGCTTTTATACGCCCACAGGCGGCGAAGTCGAGCTCAAAATCGGCAATAAAACCGTGCACGGCGCGGAAATTCGGAATTATTTAAGCTACGATTCCGGCTTCGTCTCCGTTTTTGCGGGCACGCTCAAAGAGAATATCTGCATGGATCAGCCGTTTGACGAGAAAAAGTTCCGCAAAGCTGTCGAACTCGCCAACCTTACGGAGTTCGTAAACGAAAAAACAGCGGAGTACGAGATCGAGCCGGAGGGCAAAAATCTCTCCAGCGGTCAGCGCCGTAAGGTCGCGCTGGCGCGCATTTTCTACGATGACCGCCCGGTCTTCGTGCTCGACGAGCCCACCGCGAACCTCGATAAAGCTTCCGCAGAGGGCATGTTTGAAGCCCTGAAGCAGGTCTGCAAAGACAAAATTTGCATCATCGTCACGCACGATGCGTTCATCTCCGAAAAGTGCGACCGCGTACTGCATTTGAATAACAAAAAGGTCACAGGATGACCGCAATACGATTTGCATAATAAGGCGATATGGACTCTGCCGCTCGCAACGAGCGATGGGTGTGGCTTAGCTCCGGGCAATTCCGCCCTTGCGGCAAGGCTCGTCGCAGAGAACGCCTGTGTCGAGTGGCTTATAAATCTTGAGCATTGCTGATGGGCCATTTTTAACAAAATTTATCTTTTTTACAAAAATCAAAATTTTTTCAAAAACCTAATTGACAACCGAAAAAATGTGTGCTACAATGCACTAAACCGTTGAGGAAGAGTGAGTACGCTTTAGGCAACTTTTCTCACAGAGAGTCGTGGATGGTGGGATCACGGCGGAAAGATAAAGCGGAATGGACTTCTGAGGGCGAACAGAAAAGGATTTCCCGAGTATGTGAGACGGAGTGTGGCTCTCCGTAAACAAAGGTCTGCGTATGATGGTACGCGTAAGAGGGTGTGTGTTTCACATACCAAGCCGGGTGGCACCGCAGGAATTTTGATCCTGTCCCAGCAAGTGATTGCAGGGACAGGATTTTTTGTTTTTCAGGGAGGTTATTTCATGTTTGTTTACACAAAACGATGGCGCAGCCGCGCTGCATCTGAAATTTTGAACCCGCATTTGAACGCATTAAAACAAACCTGAAAGGATCGATAAATTTATGAAACTCAGAAACGTATTTGCCATGATCACCGCTGCCGCTATGACCCTCAGCCTCGCCGCTTGCAGCGGTCAGAGCACAGCTTCTTCCACGTCCTCCGCGTCAAGCGACTCTTCTTCGTCCGCCGCTTCCGAAAGCAGTGTGTCGAGTGAAAAGAGCACCGCAAGCGAAGAATCTTCCGGCGCATCGTACACCATCGGCATCTGCAATTACGTCGATGACGCTTCCTTAAACCAGATCGTTGAGAACATCAATGCACGTCTCGCCGAGATCGAAAGCGAGCAGGGCATCACAATCAACGTGAAGTACGACAACTGTAACGCCGACGCGAACGTCATGAATCAGATCATCGCAAACTTTGCAGCCGATAACGTAGATCTCATGGTCGGTGTCGCGACCCCGGTCGCCATGGCGATGCAGTCCGCAACCGAAGACAGCAAAACGCCTGTCGTGTTCGCCGCCGTGTCCGACCCGGTCGGCGCGGGTCTTGTCGCTTCCCTTGAAGAGCCGGGCAACAACGTGACGGGCTCCTCCGATAACCTCGATACCAACTCCGTCATGAACCTTATCTTCGCCCAGAACCCCGATGCCAAGAAGATCGGCCTTTTGTACGACGTGGGACAGGATTCCTCCACCGCCGCCATCGAGCACGCAAAGGCGTACCTCGACGACAAAGGTGTTGAATATGTAGAGCGCACCGCAACGACCGCCGAAGAAGTCGCGCTCGCCGCACAGGCTCTCGTTTCCGACGGTGTAGACGCCGTGTTCACCCCGACCGATAATACCATCATGAAGGCAGAGCTCGCTATTTACGAGACCTTTGCTGACGCAGGCATCCCGCACTACACCGGCGCCGATTCCTTCGCCCTCAACGGCGCGTTCCTCGGCTACGGCGTCGATTACGCAAACCTCGGCCGTGAGACCGCAGATATGATCGCTTCCATCCTCACCGAAGGCAAAGACCCGGCGGCCACACCGGTCATCACGTTCGACAACGGCACCGCAACGGTCAACACCGAAATCTGCGAAAAACTCGGCCTCGACTTCGATACCGTCTCCGAAGCTTTTGCCCCGTACTGCACGAGAGTGGAGGAGATCACGACCGCAGAAAGCTTCGGCGATCTCGAGTCTTAATTTAAATCTCTCAAAAGCTTATCCTACCCCATAAGCTTTCAAACACTTCATACTACCATACTTCATCAATACCTTACTTACCCATAAGAATGCAATCACCGCTGCCATGCACCCGGTTTTCGGGCGCGTGGCTTCGGCATATCACCACAAATCTTCAAAACGAGGAGTTTTTGTATGTCTTTCGATTCAATCCTGACCCTTGGGCAGACAGCGCTGGAGCTCGGTCTCATCAGCTCGCTGACTGTTTTGGCACTGTTTTTGAGCTATTCCATGCTGAATGTATGCGACCTATCCACAGACGGTTGCTTCACGCTCGGCGCGGTCGTCGGCGCGTCCGTCGCGCTTTCCGGGCATCCGTTTCTGGCAATCCCCGCCGCTATGGCGATCGGCATGGTTTCCGGCTTCGTCACGGCTCTTTTGCAGACGAAAATGGGTATTGATAGTCTGCTTGCCGGCATCATCGTCAATACCGCGCTTTATTCCGTCAACATCGGCATCATGAACGGCGCGTCGCTTCTGAACCTCAATAATTCCGATACGGTCTTCACCAAAATGCGTTCGGTGCTCGAAAACACACCGCTTGCAGGGCAATATAAGCTTATCGTCATCATCATCGCGGTTGTACTCGTGGCGGTCGTTTTGGGGCTTTTCCTCCGCACACGCCTCGGCCTCGCCATTCGTGCGACGGGCAATAACCCGGATATGGTTCGCTCCTCGTCCATCAACCCGGTTAAAACGACCATCATCGGCCTGTGCATTTCCAATGCGTTTACGGCGCTTTCAGGTTGCTTGCTCGCGCAGTCGCAAAAGTCTGTCAGCATCGATATCGGCACCGGCATGGTTACGGTTGCGCTGGCATCACTCCTCATCGGCGGCGCGTTCTTCGGCAAGGGCAAAATTCCGCTGCGTATCTTCGGCATGGTCGTCGGTGCGTTCGTGTTCCGCCTTGTGTATACCATCGCGCTGCGATTCAACCTGCCCGCGTTCATGCTCAAGTTCGTCTCGTCCGTTATTGTCATTCTGGCAATCTCCGGGCCGTACCTCAAAAAACAGCTTCCGTATCTGAAGCGTCGTTTCGGAAAGGAGCGCACCCATGCTTAAACTCACGCATATCTCGAAGACCTTCAACCCCGGCACGGTCAACGCCAAAAAGGCGATCGAAGACCTCAGCTTCTATGCCGCAAAGGGCGATTTCATCACCGTCATCGGCGCAAACGGCGCGGGCAAATCCACGCTCTTCAACGCTATTTCCGGCAGCTTTTTCACGGACAGCGGCAAGATCGAGCTTGACGGCAAGGACATCACGTTCATGCCGGAGTATAAGCGTGCCCGCAGCATCGGCCGCCTGTTTCAGGACCCCATGCGCGGCAGCGCGCCGGGCATGACCATCGAAGAAAACCTCGCGCTCGCAGCGGGGCACGGCGGTTGGCTCAGCTCCATCTCCCGCAAGGACAGACAGGCGTTTCGCGAACGCCTCTCCCTGCTCGGTATGGGGCTCGAAGACCGCATGACCCAGCCCGTGGGTTTGCTTTCCGGCGGCCAACGTCAGGCGCTCACGCTTATGATGGCCACATATAACCCGCCGAAGCTCCTTCTGCTCGACGAGCATACCGCCGCGCTTGACCCCGCCACCGCCGAAAAGGTGCTCGAGATCACGAAAAACACCGTGGAGGAAAACCACCTCACGTGCATGATGATTACGCACAATATGCAGTCCGCACTGGAACTCGGCAACCGCACCATCATGATGAACGCCGGTAAGATCATTCTGGACGTCACCGGCGAAGAGCGTGCCCACATGACTGTTGCCGACCTCCTCGACCGCTTCAAGCAAGCCGCCGGCAAAGCCCTCGATAATGACCGTATGCTTTTGAGCGAAGCAGAGTAAAATTTGAAATCGAAAGACAGCAAAAAGCAGATGCCCCGAATCCACATCGGGTGCATCTGCTTTTTCTGTTCCAAAACGGCGGAGATATCCGCCGTCGTTCCTTTACGGATGGTGATGCTTTTTAATACAATTCCCAAGTCTTTATGTGTAAAGCGTTATTTTTCCTCGTTTTCCGGCGCAACCTCCGCTTCAATCTTATCCAAGCGGCGATTGATCTTCTTTTGGTTTTCCAGAACAAGGTCGAGCTTTTTGTGCAGATCATCGATGATGAGCTCGCTTTTTAAGTTGATCTTATAGTCATTCTCTGCACGCTGACGGTCTTTTGCTTCTTGGCGGTTCTGGCTCATCATGATGAGCGGCGCTTGCACGGCAGCGATGCACGAAAGCACGAGGTTTAACAGAATAAACGGGTATTCGTCAAATGCTCTCGAACCCAAAACGAGGTTTATGACCATCCAAATGACCATGACGGCGATAAAACTGAAAATAAACGCCCAACTGCCCGCAAAGCGCGCCACTGCGTCTGCGGCACGCTGCCCAAACGTCATGTGCTCGTCCTTGTCTGCATTTTTTGTGACTTCCGTTGCAATCAGCTGATGAATCAGTTCCTCATCCGTAAATTCCTCGTCCGTCACATGTAAAAGCTCGCTGATAATTTGGTTGCGTTTCGCGCCTTTTTTCATAGTAAACTTACCTCTTATCCCAAGATTCTTCGCCGCATTTCGGCGTTATCTCCAGTCTATTACAAAACCGCGTGCGTTGTCAACCGCAAGGTGTAAAAATAGTGAAAAAACGCACATTCGCGGTTTTGCCTTGCGAATATGCGTTTTGAAATTCAATAAGCTTTAGTGCGTCAGCGCTTGCCGCACGGCTTTCTGCCAACCATTGTAGCGTGCTTCGCGCTCGGTATGATCCATCTCCGGTGTGAAGTAGCTGCGGTGCGTGTTCGCAAAGATCGTCTCCGGGTCATAGAGGTCGGGCTTCACGCCGATATATTTGCACGCTTCATTCTGTATGACTCGCGCTTTCGTCGTTTTCAGCGAAAAAATGGGACTGAAACGTCCGATAGGGATATTGCAAAACCAAACAAGCGGACTTTTGCAGCTCGTTTTGTATAAGCGTCACGGCAAGGTGATAGGGGATACCTTGTTTTTCGAGCGGCTTACGCAAGGTGTCACCGAAGAAGCCCATGCGCACAGGTCTCATTTCTAAAAAAGCGCCTGCTTTTACACATGGCTCTTGACAAGCAAAAGAATCAGGCGTACAATAAGCTTGTGAGTTTGCTTTGACTAACCCAAAACAAAGTCGTTAGGGTGCAAAAACGATGAAACAAAAGAGAGGAGTACGTAGAACCGAAACGGTAATGAGCAGCCTTTATGGGTGCTTCCCGTGCCGCACGCTTTGCTGTCTGTCCTCGTGTACCGTACAGAGTGGGAAATAGAGAATACCTGTGGCGCGTCTAATTGTTCCTATAAGCGCAATGTAAACCGCTGTATTCCAATGCTGCGGAAAAAGGAAGTTATATTGAAAGTCTAAATGGAGCAATTTCGTCTTTTTGGTTCAAAAATTGCCAAAATGTTTCTTTTGAGCTGTATGTACATCGTATGCGCGTCTGTACTGAAACCGCAAAGGTCGGCATAAAACCTGTGATTGTTTAAACTAACCGATTCTGTTTTAACAAATTGTCCAAAATGGTATTGCTAACTTGCAGGTTGTTTTTTACAAATAATAGAAAATTGTGTTTTTTGTGTAAAAACTGTTGAAGTTAGGTAAAAATCGTGCTATTCTTTTGCCAGAACAAACAAGGTGGTGAATGAATATGAAAATGCATAAGCATTTTGCAAGGCTTACCGTTTTGTTCTTTGTGCTGACTCTCATCAGCGGACACATGAAAAAATAATTTTATGAGCCGCATGGTTAAAATGCGGCTCGCAATACAGGAGGTATTTTTATGAATTGGGCAAAAATCGGTCTTTTCGCAGCAGGTGTTCTGTTTGGTACCGCCGGCATCAAGGTGCTCGGCAGCAAGGACGCTAAGAAGGTCTACACCGAGACCACTGCAGCTGCTCTGCGTGCCAAGGAGTGCGTCATGACAACGGTCACGACCATCAAGGAGAACGCAAACGACATTCTGACCGACGCTAAGGAGATCAACGAGCAGCGCGCTGCCGATGCTGCCGCAGAGGTCATCGAAGATGCAGCTTGCGCATGCACGGAAGAAACAGCTTCCGCGGAAGAATCCACCGAAGCCTGATCGCGGGTCTATCCCGGGTCTGAATTACCGGAGAGCCGCCGAAAGCGGCTCTCTTTTTTCGTTCATCTGCTCTATTTTTCGGAGCTTCCAATATATTGTTGCATAGAAGGATAAAGTTATGAAGTGTAAAATTCTGCATGAAGCGCGCGGGCACATGCGTGTACATCTCGTCTGCGGCCGTATGACGCTGAAAGAAGCCGACGTTTTAGAGTATTACCTGCGCGCCGTGGACGGCGTAAAGGAAGTTAAGGTCTACGACCGCACACAGGACGCCGTCATCGTCTATCAAAATGACCGCACATCCCTTATTCGTGCGCTCGCGACATTCTCGTTCGCAAAAGCCGAAAGCATGGAGCTTGTGCCGGATCACACCGCCCGCGCATTGAACCGCGAGTTTGAAGACAAGCTCGTCTTCACGGTGCTGCGCCGCGCCATGGCTAAAATGTTCTTCCCGGCGCCCATTCGCATGATGCTTGCCATCATCCGCTCCGCAAAGTACATCAAAGAGGGCGTTAAGGCGCTGCTGCACGGTCATCTCTCTGTTGCTGTGCTTGATGCCACGGCTGTCACTGTTTCTCTTGTGCGCGGCGATTTCGATACAGCAGGCTCCGTTATGTTCATGCTGCGCCTCGGCGAGATCCTCGAGGAGTGGACGCACAAAAAGTCTGTTGCCGACCTCGCGGGCGCCATGTCCCTCAATGTCGATAAGGTCTGGCTCAAGACGAACGGCACCGAGGTGCTCATGCCAATCGGCGATATTCAGGCGGGCGACCGCATCGTTGTGCGCACGGGCAATATGATTCCGCTCGACGGTAAGGTCGTCGAGGGTGAAGCCCTGGTCAATCAAGCCTCTATGACCGGCGAATCTCTGCCGGTGCAGAAGTCCGTCGACAGCTACGTGTATGCCGGCACCGTCGCCGAAGAGGGCGAGTGCGTCATCTGCGTCGAAAAAGCCATGGGCGGCGGTCGTTATGACCGTATCGTCCGCATGATCGAAGAATCCGAAAAATTGAAATCCACCGCAGAAGACAAGGCTTCCCGCCTTGCCGATAAGCTTGTGCCGTACACGCTTGGCGGCACGGCGCTGACCTATCTGCTCACGCGCAACGTCACAAAGATGCTCGCCGTGCTGATGGTCGATTTCTCCTGCGCGTTAAAGCTCTCCATGCCGATCGCGGTGCTGTCTGCGATGCGCGAGAGCAGCGCACACCATATTTCCGTCAAGGGCGGCCGCTTCATGGAGGCCGTTGCAAACGCCGATACCATTGTGTTCGATAAAACCGGCACGCTGACGTACGCAACACCGCGTGTCGCCATGATCGAAACGTTCGGCGACCGTGAGGAAAGCGAAATGCTGCGCCTTGCCGCCTGCCTTGAGGAGCATTACCCGCACTCCATGGCAAACGCTGTCGTGGCCGAAGCCAAGGACCGCGGCCTCTCCCACGAAGAGTACCATTCTCGCGTGGAATACGTCGTCGCGCACGGCATTTCCAGCACTGTGGAGGGCAAAAAGGTCATCATCGGCAGCGCGCACTTCGTTTTTGAAGACGAGGGCTGCGTAATCCCGGAGGGCGAAGAAGCGAAGTTCAATGCACTTCCGGCCGAGTATTCGCACCTTTATCTGTGCATTTCCGGTGTGCTCGCAGCCGTCATCTGTATCTCCGACCCGCTGCGTAAGGAAGCAAAGGACGCCATCCGCGCTCTGCACGCTTGCGGCATCAAGAAGGTTGTCATGATGACCGGCGATAACCGCAAGACCGCCGAAGCCGTTGCAGCAGAGGTCGGCGTGGACGAGTTCTACGCCGAAGTGCTGCCGGAGGATAAGGCGAACTTCATCCGCCGCGAAAAAGAAATGGGCCGCACCGTTATCATGGTCGGCGACGGCGTGAACGATTCTCCGGCGCTGTCCGAGGCAAGCGTCGGCGTTGCCATCAATACCGGCGCCGCCATCGCCAGAGAGATCGCGGACATCACCGTTGCGGCAGGCGATCTCTATGAGCTCGTCACCCTGCGTCAGCTCAGCACTGCGCTCATGGCGCGCATCCACCGCAACTACCGTTTCATCGTCGGCTTCAACCTCATGCTTATCCTGCTCGGCGTAGGCGGAATCATCCAGCCGACTACCTCCGCACTCCTGCACAATATGTCCACACTCGGCATCAGCCTCAAAAGCATGACAGATCTTCTGCCGGAAAAAGCAGAGGAAGAGTAAGAAAAGAAGCTTCCCGTAACGGTGGTCAAAAGTTTTCGCCAGCCTTTTTCAAAAGACTGCGGGTACTTAGGACAGCGCCCTAAGTTGCTTTCATCGGAAAGCGAAATCTCTTTGCCTACATAGAATTAGAAAAGTTGTTTTGAATGTCCGGGGGACATTCAAATCGTAGGGAACCCAGTTGCATGGGTTTCTGCAAGGGCGGTCAATGACCGCCCTTTTTTACATCCAAACCCGCGCTTTGCCGCGCCACTCTGCAGTGCCCTTTCACGCTTTATTGCACAATGGGTAAAAGTGTACAAAAAGAAATTTAAAATAAAGCGCATTTACTACTCGACAAGATGCCAACTTCGGTGTATACTGGTAGGGTGCTTGCGGCAGGAACCGCAAAAACGAACACAATATCTTGTGGTTACGCATAAATATTCAATATAAAGTAAATTATGGAAACTGATTATGAAAACCAAAGGGGCTGGAAACATGCAGCTCCCGCGGGCGGTATGAAGGAGCGGTAAGGAACATGAAGATCATTAAGAGAAACGGCTCGGAAACAGCGTTCGATATCACTAAGATTATCGTCGCTGTCTCCAAGGCAAATAAAGAGATCGACGAGCGTCAGAGACTTACGAACGAGCAAATTCGCACAATTGCTGCAAATGTCGAAGGAGCGTGCGTCGCCATGGGGCGTGCAGCGTCCGTGGAAGAAGTACAGGACCTCGTAGAAAAGCAGATCATGGGGCAGGGTGCGTTCGACGTCGCTAAGGAGTATATCTGTTACCGCTATACGCGTTCGCTTGCGCGCCGCGCCAATACCACCGATAACCAGATTCTCAGCCTTATCGAGTGCAACAACGAGGAAGCCAAGCAGGAAAACGCGAATAAAAATCCAACCGTAAACAGCGTCCAGCGCGATTACATGGCCGGCGAGGTCTCCAAAGACATTACGCGCCGCATTTTGCTTCCGCGCGAAATCGTCGAAGCACACGAGCAGGGCATTATCCATTTCCATGATATGGACTATTTCGCGCAGCACATGCACAACTGTGACCTCGTAAACCTCGAAGACATGCTGCAAAACGGCACGGTCATCACCGGCACGCTCATTGAAAAGCCGCACAGCTTCTCCACCGCCTGCAACATCGCCACGCAAATCGTCGCGCAGGTTGCAAGTAACCAGTACGGCGGCCAGAGCATCAGCCTCGCACACCTCGCGCCGTTCGTGCAGATCTCCCGCGAGAAAATCCGCCGTGAGGTCGAAGTCGAGATCGGCGAGCTTGGCGTTTCCCCGGATGAGGCCCAAATCTCCAAAATGGTGGAGCGCCGTCTGCGTGAAGAGATCAAGCGCGGCGTGCAGACCATCCAGTATCAGGTCGTGACTTTGATGACGACGAACGGTCAGGCGCCGTTCATCACCGTGTTTATGTATCTGAACGAGGCGAAAAACGAGCGCGAAAAGCGCGACCTCGCCATGATTATCGAGGAAGTGCTGCTCCAGCGCTATGAGGGCGTCAAAAACGAAAAGGGCGTGTGGGTTACCCCGGCATTCCCAAAGCTCATTTATGTTTTGCAGGAGGATAACATTACCCCCGGCAGCGAATACTATTACCTCACCGAGCTTGCCGCAAAGTGCACCGCAAAGCGCATGGTGCCGGACTACATCTCCGAAAAGAAGATGAAAGAGCTCAAAGAGGGCAACTGCTTCCCGGTCATGGGTTGCCGCAGCGCGTTAAGCCCGTGGAAGGATGAAAACGGCAACTATAAGTTCTACGGCCGCTTCAATCAGGGCGTCGTCACACTGAATCTTGTCGATGTTGCGCTCAGCTCCGGCGGCGATATGGAAAAATTCTGGAAGGTCTTCGATGAGCGCCTCGACCTGTGCTACCGCGCACTCATGTGCCGCCACAACCGCTTGAAGGGCACATTGTCCGACGCCGCGCCAATCCTCTGGCAGTACGGCGCAATCTCCCGCCTCAAAAAAGGCGAGCCCATCGATGCGCTTCTCTATGGCGGCTATTCCACCATTTCGCTCGGCTATGCCGGTCTGTGCGAGTGCGTGCGCTACATGACGGGCAAGTCCCACACGGACCCCAGCGCAACGCCGTTTGCGCTCGCTGTCATGAAGTACATGAACGCTGCGTGCGAAAAATGGAAGGCAGAGACCACCATCGGCTTCGGTCTGTACGGCACGCCGCTTGAAAGCACCACGTACAAGTTCGCAAAGTGCCTCCAGCGCCGCTTCGGCATCATCCCGGGCGTCACGGATAAGCCGTATATCACAAACAGCTACCACGTCCACGTTACCGAGCATATCGATGCGTTTGAAAAGCTCCGCTTCGAGTCGCAGTTCCAGGCGCTTTCCACCGGCGGTGCGATCAGCTATGTCGAGGTCCCGAACATGCAGAATAACCTCGAAGCCGTCCTGCAGATCGTCCGCTATATCTACGATAACATCATGTACGCCGAGCTCAACACCAAGAGCGATTATTGCCAGAAGTGCGGCTACGACGGTGAGATTCAGATCGTCGAGGATGACGGCAAGCTCGTCTGGGAGTGCCCGAACTGCGGCAACCGCGACCAGGATACCATGAACGTCGCCCGCCGCACCTGCGGTTACATCGGCACCCAGTTCTGGAACCAGGGCCGTACCGCCGAAATCAAAGAGCGCGTGCTGCACTTGTAATTAAGTCAAAATCAAGAATAAACAGTACCGCACAGGGCAGGCGCTTTGTGCGGTATTTCATGAATAGAGGAAACCATCATGAATTACGGTGAGATCAAAAAAACCGACATCGCAAACGGCATCGGCGTGCGCGTCACGCTGTTCGTCTCCGGCTGCACGCGCCACTGCAAAAACTGCTTCAACGCCGAAACGTGGGATTTCAACTACGGCAAGCCGTTTACAAAAGAAACGGAAGACGAGGTGCTCGCAGCCCTTGCACCCGGTTTCATCAACGGTTTAACTTTGCTCGGCGGCGAGCCCATGGAGCCGCAGAATCAACGCGCTTTGGTGCCGTTTCTGCACCGCGTTCGCAAGCTATACCCCGAAAAGGACATCTGGTGCTATTCCGGTTCCACCCTGGAGACCGATATGCTGAAAGACGGCGGCCGCAACCGCTGCGAGGTCACGGACGAATTCCTGTCCCTGCTCGACGTGCTCGTCGACGGCGCATTCGTCGATGAACTCAAAGACATTTCCCTGCGCTTTCGCGGCTCGTCGAACCAGCGCATCATCGATATGAACGAGACCCGCGAAACAGGGAAAGTTACCCTCTGGAACGCGAAACCGTAAAAAGTAAACGAAAACGCCGCTCGACTGCTGTGTTTAAAACAGTGCCGGGCGGCATTTTTTATTTTTTCACACGCGCAGCAACGCAGGAATTCAAAATAAGTTAGAAATCGCTAACTTTTTCTCTTGACATTTTATATTGTCGAGGTATATAATCAAGATACCCCCAAAGGGTATATGAGAGTCTTCTCTCACAAGAACTATTTTCACAAAAGGAAGCGGTTTAAATGCGTACATATATTTTGAATGCGACCGGCACGGACATCAGCCCTGCTACGATCATCATCTGTGTGGTGATTGCGGCTATTTGTATTTTTGCGGTCATCAGCTATCGCAAAAAATTGAAGAACGGCTGCTGTGGCGGTGGCGGCGATGAAGTGAAGCACGTCAAGCCGCAGGATACGAACGTGAACGACTACGACCGCGTTTACCGCATGGACATCGAGGGCATGCACTGCAAAAACTGCGCCATGCGCATCGAAAACGCGTTCAACGAGCAGCCGGACTGCATGGCAAAGGTCGACCTCGCCGGCAAATTCGTGCGCATCTACACAAAGAAGCCCGTCGAAGAAGTCGTTTTGAAGCAGACCGTCTGGCGCGCCGGTTACGAGCCGAAAACCGTCACCGTCGAAAGATAAGACGGAATTGAAATTCAAAGAAAAGCGTGGTATACTCTAAGAAATCCGTGAATTTATAAAGAAAGTGATGATAGAGTATGAAAAAGATCGCCAGCTTTTCCGTCAATCATGATAAGCTCAAAAAAGGCATGTACGTTTCCCGCATCGACGGCGACGTTGTAACCTACGACCTGCGCATGAAGGTGCCGAACGCCGGAGATTACCTCTCAAACGGCGCGCTCCACACGTTCGAGCATCTTTTCGCCACGTATGCGCGCAACTCCGCGTTGTCCGATTCCGTCATCTACGTCGGCCCCATGGGTTGCCGCACGGGCTTCTATTTCCTTCTGCGCGACAACGTGAGCCGCCTAAACGCTCTGCATCTCGTGCAGGAATCCTTCGCGTTCATCCGCGATTTTGAGGGCGAGATCCCCGGCAGCCGCCGCGAAGAGTGCGGCAACTACAAAGAGCACGACCTCAAGGGCGCCAAAGAGACTGCCGTCGATATGCTCGAAGTCCTCAAGGACTGGACGCCGGAGAAAATGGAATACGAAGTGTAAGTCAAGCTAAGATTAACACCCAAAGCACCGTTTTGAGCCAAAAGCCAAGCGGTGCTTTTTACTTTAAATGCAGGTCAAAAATCCGGGCAGAATATTTTTGAAAAAAAGCTAAAATAAGAGTTGACAATATACCCTATACGGGTATATAATCAAGATACCCTAAGAGGGTATATAAAGCGAAATCGGAAAGGAGAATTCCGTTGGAACATACAGAAGAAAAAGAGCTGTACGCTTGCTGCAAAAGCAATGCAACCGATACGGAAGCGTGCACAGACTGCACCGAAGAAAAAACCGAAGAGAAGTGCTGCGGCTGTCATAAAACAAAGCACCGCTCCGATGAGGAGTACAAAAAACTCATCCACAGATTAAACCGCATCGAAGGGCAGATCCGCGGCATTCGCGGCATGGTGGAGAAAAGCGCCTACTGCCCGGACATTCTCGTGCAGGTCGCGGCAGCCAACGCGGCGCTCAACGCATTTACGAAAGAGCTGCTCGCAAACCACATCAAGACTTGTGTAGCGGACGACATCCGCGCAGGAAACGATGAAGTCATCGATGAGCTTGTCACCACACTGCAAAAGCTGATGCGATAATTTTCGGCGCATTTTTATGAAAGGAAGGGAAGAAAATGGAACAGTATAACGTCACGGGTATGAGCTGCGCGGCGTGCAGCACCCGTGTGGAAAAAGCGGTCAGCAAGGTGCCGGGCGTTACGTCCTGCTCAGTCAGCCTGCTCACGAACTCCATGGGCATTGAGGGCACGGCTTCGCCGGAAAGTATCATCAAGGCCGTGGAAGATGCCGGCTACGGCGCGTCCAAAAAAGGCGCGGCACAGAATAGCACAAGCCCCAACGTTGCTGCAGAAGATGCCTTGAAAGACCGCGAAACTCCAAAGCTCAAAAAGCGCCTCATTGCGTCCGTCGGCTTTTTGGCTATCCTCATGTACATCTCCATGGGGCATATGATGTGGGGCTGGCCGCTGCCGAATTTTCTCAAAGACAACCACGTCGCGATGGGCCTCATCCAGTTGCTCCTCACCGTCATCATCATGGTCATCAACCAGAAGTTCTTCATCAGCGGCTTTAAAGGGCTCATTCACCGCGCACCGAATATGGATACCCTTGTGGCGCTCGGCTCGGGCGCGTCGTTCCTGTATAGCACCTACGCGCTGTTCGCCATGACAGATGCCCAGATGCGCGGCGATATGACCGCCGTCATGGGCTATATGCACGAGTTCTACTTCGAGTCTGCCGCCATGATCTTAACGCTCATCACGGTCGGTAAAATGCTGGAAGCGCGCTCCAAAGGCCGCACGACCGATGCCTTAAAGGGTCTCATGAACCTCGCGCCGAAAACCGCCGTGCTCGTGCGGGATGGTCAAGAGGTCACCGTGCCCGTTTCCGAGGTTCGCCGCGGCGATGTGTTTGTCGTGCGCCCCGGTGAGAATATCCCCGTAGACGGCATCGTCCTGGAAGGCGCCAGCGCCGTCAATGAATCCGCCCTCACCGGCGAGAGCATTCCGGTCGATAAGGCCGTGGGCGATGCTGTTTCCGCCGCGACCGTGAACCAGTCCGGCTTCCTGCGCTGCGAAGCAACGCGCGTCGGCGAAGATACCACGCTTTCCCAGATTATCCGCATGGTCAGCGATGCCGCCGCCACGAAAGCGCCGATTGCGAAGATCGCCGATAAGGTTTCCGGCGTGTTCGTCCCGACCGTCATCTGCATCGCCGTTGTTACGTTCATCGTCTGGATGCTCGTTGGGCAGACGTTCGGCTACGCGCTCGCGCGCGGCATCTCCGTGCTCGTCATCAGCTGCCCGTGCGCACTTGGCCTCGCGACGCCGGTCGCCATCATGGTCGGCAGCGGCATGGGCGCGAAAAACGGCATCCTGTTCAAAACTGCTGTTTCACTCGAAAAAACCGGCAAGGTGCAGATCGTCGCGCTCGATAAAACCGGCACCATCACAAGCGGCGAGCCCCGCGTCACGGATATTTTACCCGCCCCGGGCATCACCGAAAAAAACCTTCTGGAAGCCGCAAGTGCGCTCGAGAAAAAGAGCGAGCACCCGCTTGCCAAAGCCATCATGGCGCGCGCTGAGGAGATCGGCGTACAGGCAAAAGAAGTCACAGACTTCATGGCAAAGCCCGGCAATGGCCTCACCGCTGCCCTGAACGGCGAAGTTCTCGCAGGCGGCAACCTGAAGTTCATCTCCACGCAGGCAGATGTCCCCGCAGACTTTAAAGAAAAGGCCGAAGCCCTCGCGCAGTCCGGCAAAACCCCGCTGTATTTCAGCAGGGGCGGTAAGCTTATCGGCGTTATCGCCGTAGCGGATGTCATCAAGGAAGACAGCCCACAGGCCATCCGCGAATTGCAGAACATGGGCATTCACGTCGTCATGCTCACCGGCGATAACGCCCGCACCGCAGAGGCCATAGGCCGACAGGCAGGCGTTAATGAAGTCATCGCAGGCGTCCTGCCGGACGGCAAGGAAAACGTCATCCGCAAGCTCAGAGAGCAGGGCGAAGTCATGATGGTCGGCGACGGCATCAACGATGCGCCCGCCCTTACCAGAGCCGACATCGGTGTCGCCATCGGCGCCGGTACGGACGTGGCCATTGACGCGGCCGATGTGGTGCTGATGGATGATGATCCGCAGAAGATTGCAAAGGCGATTAAGATATCCAGAAAATGCTTACGCATTGTATATGAGAACATTTATTTTGCGCTTGGTATTAAAGCAATCTGCCTGATCCTTGGAGCACTTGGTATAGCGAATATGTGGATGGCGATTTTCGCAGACGTGGG
>ERZ857955.1046-NODE-1046-length-24723-cov-4.097454_pt1 | contig 24723 bp, 25 predicted proteins | sample MGYA00519956_ERZ857955 | MGnify/ENA primary metagenome ERZ857955 (study PRJEB31778, sample SAMEA3449378) | human gut metagenome | biome: human gut; feature: human-associated habitat; material: faeces | place: United Kingdom | collected 2010/2012 ...
CACCCGGCCGGGGGCGATGATGCGGATGGGCAGGGGCATGGCCTCCATGGCCCGCACCTGCATGGGTGAGGTCTGGGAGCGGAGCATCACGCGGCTGTCCCGGTCAAAATAAAAGGTGTCCGACCAGTCACGGGATGGGTGGCCCTCTTCGGCGTTGAGGCGGTCGAAGTTGTACTCGGCCAGCTCCACCTCGGGGCCGTCCAGCACGGTGAAGCCCATGCCGACAAAGATGTCCTTGATCTCGTCCAGGGCGATATACATGGGGTGGCGGTGGCCGATGCGCACAGGGGTGCCGGGGATGGTCACGTCCACCGTCTCCGTTTTCAGCCGGCAGTCCAGGGCGGCGGCCTCAAGCTCCCTCTGGCGGCGCTCCAGCGCCCCGGTCAGGGCCTCCCGGACCTCGTTGGCCAGCTGCCCCATGACGGGCCGCTCCTCGGGGGAGAGCTTGCCCATCTGCTTGAGCAGAGCGGTGAGGGCCCCTTTTTTTCCAAGATATTTGACCCGAAGGGCGTCCAGCTCCTGGGCGTCTCCGGCCGCCTCCAGCGCGGCCAGAGCTTCTTGGCGGATTTGTTCCAGTGTCTCCTTCATCTTTGTTCGCTTCTCCTTCAATGATATGTGATGGTGTCTATCTGTTCCGTATCTGCCTCCAGAAATCCCTGAGCCAGGCGGCGGGGCCGAAGCAGTCGGCGGCGGCGGAATCCATTGTTACGGTTTTGCGGGGCAGGCCGTACAGCCCTCCTGACAGATTGGCCGTACCGCTCTTTACCAGAACGGTAACGGAAAAATGCGCCCGGATAAAATCCTCCGCCCAGGGGTCGGTGGCCCCATAGGGATAGGCCAGGTAACAGACGGGGGAGCCCAGCTCCCGCTCTATGACGTCAATGCTCTTCTGCAGGTCGGGGAGCACCCGGGCCTCATAGGCCTCGCGGCTCTCGCCGGCCATGCGCTCGATACCGTTGGCGCCTCCCTGGTCGTAACTGCCGCCCCTGCCGTCCAGATTGTGCAGATCGTAGGTGTGGGAGCCCAGCTCCACAAGCCCGGAGGCGTCCATCTCACGGCACATATCCCAGTCCAGATAGGCCTCGTCGTCGGCGTCCACCACCCGTCCCACCACGGCGATGGCGGCTTTCATGTTCTGCTGCCGGAGGATGGGGAAGGCATAAGTGTAGTTGCTGGCGTATCCGTCGTCAAAGGTGATCATCACGGCCTTCCGGGGCAGCGGATCGCCTGCCGCCAGTTCCCGGGGGAGTACAGAGGTGTAGCCGTGGGCTTTGAGCCATTTCACGTCCTCCTCAAAGCGGCTCACGGTGACGGTCATTCCGTTGACGGGGCCGTCGTCTGGAACGATGTGGTGGTACATCAGAATGGTCAGGCGCTCTCCCGTACCGGGGAGGAGGCCTGCACGGGCCAGGGACAGAGCTGTGGTTGCCGCAGCGCCTAAAATGAAAAGCAAAAGGATAAAAAGCCGTTTTTTCCGCATGGTCCCTCCGTTTCCGGTGTGCGGGCGCGGGGAGAGCAGGCCCTTCGGGCAACAAAAAAGCCCCCCGTCCCCCTTGCTGGGACGAAAGGCCGAGACCCTCCGCGGTACCACCCGCATTCCCGCGCAGTGCGCGGGCACTTACGGCCCGGTAACGGCGGGCCTTGCCGTCCCTGTCTCCAGGGCAGCTCCAGGGCGAACCAAACGACACGCTTTAGGACGGCTTGCAGCCGGCGGCCGTCCCTCTCTGAAAAACGCAAACACGCTATTTTCCCCTTCTACGCATGTGCCTCCTTTTATATCACAAAAAGAGAAAAATAGCAAGATAAAATTGACGAACCACCGCCGCGGGCCTATAATGGTACCTGCACCTGCGGACAAGGGGGCGGAGCAGATGGAAGGCAATGAGGATCATTTTCTTGCCGCGCTGGCGGAGGCGCGGGAGAATGGAGACTGGATGGAGCTCCAGTCCTTTGTACGCCAGAAGATTGACGGTGCGGACGCCGCAGAGCTGGAGTTCAGACAGATCCTGTTCCGGGGCTGCCAGTTCACCGGCTGCACCTTTTATAAGGCCAGCTTTTATGACTGCCGCTTTGAAAACTGCCGGTGGGTGAGCTGCCGGTTTGAGGGGAGCTATTTCAGGAACGCGGCGTTTGAGGGCTGCCGGGGAGACGGCGCCGATTTCAGAAGGAGCCACTGGAAGAACTGCAGCGTCAGGGAGACCATCCTGCGCTGCACGAACTTTAAGCAAAGCGTGTGGGAGCGGAGCGAGCTCTCAGACTGCGACTTTCAGGAGGCTGCTCTGTCGGAGATCAGGATGGTCAGGCCTGTTTTCCGGCGGGTGGATTTTTCCCGCGCCGACTTTTTCCGCACCATCCTGCGGGGAGTCGATCTCACTTCCTGCACCATTGACGGCATTTCCCTCTCAGAGGCCTGCGGGGAGCTCAGGGGCGCCAGGATTGACGCCCTCCAGGCCGGCGTGGTGGCCGGTATTCTCGGGATTGAAGTCGTCTGAATCACAGTAAACAGTAAAGCGAGCTGATTGCGTGAAGCGGGATCGCACGGAGCTGCTGCTCCGGGAGCCGAATATCTATAAAGCCTTTTTGATTCTGGCCCTGCCTGTCTTCGGGGCCAATTTCATGAAGGCGTTCAACGAACTGGTGGACACCTTTTTTATCGGGCATGTGGCCAATTCGGTGGCCGCCCAGGCGGGCGTGTCTATCTCCTGGCCTCTGCTGAATATTTTCGCCTCTTTTCAGGTGGGCTTCGGCGTGGCCGGCGTGGCCGTCATCAGCCAGTTCCTGGGGGCGGGCAGGCGGGAGCATGCCAGGGAAAATGCCGGCGTGCTGCTGGCGGTGGCCGTCCTCTTTGGCGCGGCGCTGAACCTGCTGCTCTATCTGGCCGCGCCGGCGGTGATGTCCCTTATGGGGGCGGAGGGAGACGTGTTTGCCTGCGCGGCCGCCTATACCAGGGTGCGCTCCTTTGAATTGATTTTTACCTTCATCTTTGCGGCCTTTCAGGCGGTGCGGCAGGCGCAGGGGGATACGGTGACCCCGGTGATTCTCTCAGTGAGCGCCGTGCTGGGCAATATCGTGCTGACCGCCGTTTTTGTGCAGGGGCTGGGGCTGGGCGTGGTAGGCGCGGGGGCGGCCACCGTCCTGGGAAACATAGCCATCACGCCGGTGTGCCTCTATCTCCTGTTTTCGCCCAGACAGGCGCTCTTCCTCACCAGGAGGACGCTGAAGGTCCGCCTGCCCGTGCTGGCGCGCCTGACAAGGGTGGCAGCTCCGGCGGCGTTCAGTCAGGCCCTCAGCTCCCTGGGCTTTCTGGTGCTCCAGACCGTGATTCTCAGCTATGGGGCCGAGGTGGCCGCGGCCTTCAGTATCGGCAACAAGATCTCCAATATCCTGCTGATGCCGGTGCTGGCCCTCGGTTCCGTACTGGCGGCCTATGTGGGACAGAATATCGGCGCCGGCAGCGGGGACAGAGCCCGCCGGGCCTATGTGGTCAGCCGGAATCTGGGCTTTTTGATCGCCGTGGCGGGGAGCCTGATTCTCCTGCCCTTCCGGGAGACGCTGGTTGAGCTGCTCAGCAACGATCCCGCCACCCAGGCCCAGGCTGTGGTGTACATGTTCTGGGTGCTGCTCACCCAGCCCCTGATGGCGCTGTTCCAGAACTACCTGGGGGTATTCAACGGATCGGGCAGGACCATGTATGCCTTCCTGATGTCCACCTGCCGCCTGTGGGCCATCCGCCTGCCGCTGATTATGGCTTTCCGGAGCCTGACCAGCCTGGGGGCCTCCGGCGTGTGGTATGCCATGAACATCAGCAATTTCTTGATTTTGATTTTGGGCGCCCTTCTGTTCCGGCACGTCAGCTTTGCCCCGTGCAGCGTGGTGGCGGCGGCGGAGCGGGAAGAGGCGCGGACGGGAGTGAGTTCTACATGAGGATAGCTGCGGCTGCACAGATGCGGGAGATGGATCGGGCTGCCATTGAAGAGCGGGGGATCCCCTCGGTGCTCCTGATGGAGCGGGCGGCCGCCGCCCTGGCCGGGGAAGTAGAGGCGCTGGCCGGGGAGCGGGGGCTGCCCCGCCGGGCCGCGCTCTTCTGCGGGAGCGGAAACAACGGCGGAGACGGCGTGGCCTGCGCCCGGCTGCTCAGACAGGCGGGCTGGGCCGTGCGGGCCATCCTGGTGGGAAAGCGGGAGAAGATGACGCCCGACTGCCGGGAGATGGAGCGCCGCCTGCTTGAGGCGGGAGAGCGGCTGTACGACTTCGTGCCGGGGGATCCGGAGACAGACGGCTGGATCGCCGGGGCCGGCGTCCTGGTGGACGCCCTGTTCGGCATCGGACTCAACGCGGCAATCCAGGGGGAGGCTCTGACGGCGGTGGAGCTGATGAACGCGGCCGCCGCTCCCACAGTGGCCGCCGATATTCCCAGCGGCGTGGAGGCCGATACGGGGCGCATTCTGGGCGCGGCGGTACATGCCGCAAGGACGGTTACCTTTACCCTTCCGAAGGCCGGGCACTACGTCGGCAAGGGGGGGCTCTGCGCCGGGCAGGTCAGGGTGGCCTCCATCGGCATCCCGGAGGACTTGGTGGATGGGGGGACCTATCCCGTCTCTCTCTTCGACAGCGCCGATGCGTCCCTGCCCCGCCGGCCCAGGGACGCCCACAAGGGGGACTTTGGACGGGCCTATATCCTGGGCGGCAGCGTAGGGTATACCGGGGCCCCGGTGCTGGCCGCCCGGGCGGCGGTCCGCTCCGGCGCGGGACTGGTGACGGTGGGCGTACCCGCCCCCATCTGGCCCATCGCCGCCGGCAAGCTGCTGGAGGCCATGCCCCACCCTCTGCCCGCCGGAAAGGACGGCATGCTCTCTCTGGAGGGGGACGGGATTCTGCGGGAGAAGCTGTCCAGAGCGGAGGTCTGCCTCATCGGCCCCGGCCTGGGGCGGGGCGGCGGAGTGGCCTCGGTGATCCGCCGCCTGATGAAGGATCTGAAGCTGCCGGTGGTACTGGACGCCGACGGCATAAACGCGCTGGAGGGACATATAGATGTACTGGACGCCCGGCGAGACCGAATCACGGTGCTGACGCCCCACGACGGGGAGTTCACCCGCATCGGCGGCGACCTCACCGGCAGCAACCGGCTGGGGGCCGCCCGGGCCTTTGGAGCGGCCCATGGCTGTGTCCTGGTGCTGAAGGGCCACCGGACCCTCACCGCCGCCCCGGCGGGGAACGTGCTGGTGAACACCACCGGAAATTCCGGCCTGGCCAAGGGCGGCAGCGGCGACGTGCTGACGGGGATCGTCGCCGCCCTGCTGGCCCAGGGGGCGACTGCCGTTCGGGCGGCGGCGGTCGGCGTGTGGCTCCACGGCCGGGCCGGGGACTTGGCGGCGGAGCGCCTGACGCCCTATGGTATGACGCCGGAGGACGTGGTGTCGTCACTGCCGGCGGCCATCGGGGAGATCCTATAAAAGACGGAGGTTTTTGCGGTGCGCAGATGGGCTTGCGTACCAATGATGACCCTGTGCCTGCTGCTGACGGCCTGCGGCGGCACAGGCGGAGAGGCGGGGGATGCGGCGGATGCCCGGATGCCCTATCGGAACATGGCGGGCTGCGTCATGGAGGCGGAGGTCTCCTGCACGCAGGACGGCGCGGCCTGGGAGGCCACGCTCCAGTGCGACTACGTGCCGGAGGGGGAGACCACTGTGGAGGTCCTGGCACCGGAGACCATCGCGGGCGTGAAGGCAGTGCTCTCCGACGGGGAAGTGGAACTGGTGTACGAGGACCAGTGCCTGAACGCCGGGAACCTCAGCAGCCAGGAGGTGAGCCCCATGGCCTGCCTGCCCCAGCTGATGAGCGCCCTGCGGGACGGGTGGCTGCTGGAGGAGAGCGAGGAGGACTGGCAGGAGACGTCCTGCTTCCGTCTGACGGTGGACCAGACCGGAGAGCAGAATGGGAAGATCCTCTCCACCCTCTGGCTGCGGCAGGAGGACGGTACGCCCCTCCGAGGGGAGATCGCCGTGGATGGGGAAATCATTTTGACGGCAGACTTTACGAGCTTTTCCTTTTATGATACAATAGAAAACCAGGAATGACTTCGGCGGGAGGGGTCCTCCCGCCGCTTCCATAGACTGACGGAGAAGGTGACCGACACATGGAGGAACCGATTCTGAGACGGACCTGGGCGGAGATCGACCTGGACGCCCTGGCCCACAACTATCAGCAGGCCCGCAGAAAGATCGGGCCCAACGTGAAGTATTTGGGTGTGGTGAAGGCGGACGCCTACGGCCACGGGGCCATTCAGGTGTCCCGCAAGCTGGAGCAGCTGGGGGCGGACTATCTGGCGGTGTCCAGCCTGGACGAGGCGAAAGAACTCCGCCGGGCCGGCATTCAGGCGCCCATTCTGATCCTGGGCCACACGCCCCCGGCCATGGTGTCCCAGCTGATCCAGTACCGCATCACCCAGGCGGTGTCCGCCCTGGCCAAGGCGGAGGCGTACAGCGCCGCAGCCGTGGAGAGCGGCGGCACACTGAAGGTCCACATCAAGGTGGACACCGGCATGTCCCGGCTGGGTTTCCTGGTGCGGGAGGGGCACTTTGACACAGGCGTGGAATCCATCGCCGCCGCTTGCGCCCTGCCGGGACTGGAGGCGGAAGGCATCTTCACCCACTTCGCCGTCTCCGACGAGGACGACAGAGACAGTGAGGCCTATACGAGAGCGCAGTTCGACGTGTTCACCCGTGTGCTGGATGCATTGGCTGCAGGGGGCAGAACCTTTGCCATCCGCCACTGCGCCAACAGCGGCGCTCTGGCCCGCTATCCGGAGATGTATCTCGACATGGTGCGGCCGGGCATCGCCCTGTACGGCGTGGGCGCCGACGCGCAGCGGCTGGACCTGCGGCCGGTGATGAGCCTGAAGTCCAGCGTCTCCACCATCAAGACCTTTGACCCGGGCACGGACGTCAGCTACGGTCGGACGTTCCGCACCCAGGGAAGGACCCGGATCGGGGTGTTGCCCATCGGCTATGCGGACGGTTTCTTCCGGGGCCTCTCCAACCGGATGTCGGTGGTGACAGCCCAGGGCCCAGCCCCTCAGCGGGGCCGGATCTGTATGGACATGTCCATGATCGATCTGACGGACCTGCCCGACGTCAAGGTCGGGGACGAGGTGGAGATCTTCGGCCGCCGCCAGCGGGTGGATGACCTGGCGGCCATTCTGAACACCATCCCCTATGAGCTGACCTGCGCGGTGAGCAAGCGGGTGCCGCGGGTGTATATCGAAGGCGGCAAAATCGTGGAGCGGAGCCTGCGGCTGCTGTGAGCGCAGGGAAGCGCGGACACAAATCCATACACACACGCCTTGTTCCGGGCATAGGATAGTGCGGGGCGAGGACGCCGGAATTTTGCGGCATTGGCAAAGTATAAATTCCGTACCTGCGTGGGAGAATGAAAGTGGCCTCACCGAAGGGCCTTCGGTGATGGGTACTTCTTTCGGCGGAGTGTGAACTTTGTGGATACGAGTGTCAAGCGCGGCGATATTTACTATGCCGATCTCTCCCCGGTGGTGGGCAGTGAGCAGGGTGGTGTCCGGCCGGTTCTGATCATTCAGAACGACACCGGCAACCGGTACAGTCCCACTGTGATCGCGGCGGCCATCACTTCCCAGACCGGGAAGGCCAAGCTGCCGACACATATCGACCTTCCCGTGGACCACAGCTGCGGCCTGAGCCGGGATTCGGTGGTCCTGCTGGAGCAGGTGCGCACCCTGGACAAAAAGCGCCTGCGGGAAAAGATGGGCCATGTGGAGGAGAATGTGATGGAGAAGGTCGATCTGGCCATCGCGGTCAGCTTCGGACTGCCCCACGACCAGATGGTTTGAGAGATCCGTTTCTTCGGCAATACACAGGCCGGGCGCTGCGGCGGAAGCCGTCTCCTGGCCGCCCGGAAATGCGTGGTTTGATCGAAGGGTCCTCCTGAAAAGGGCGTTCCGCCCTTTTCAGGGGTACCGATTTTTCAGATCCGACAATCAATACGGAGGTACATAAGCGCATGAAAAAGAACAGATGGTATCTGCGGCTGCTGGCATTGCTGGTGCTCTGCGGCGCCTTGAACGTGACGATTACCGCGGCGGCGGAGGCCGGCTCCTCCGACGACCCGCTGGTGACCCTGAGCTACCTGAACGAGACGTTCATGGACTCCATCATGGAGCGGGTGGACCAGAAGATCGCCGCCCGGAATGCCCAGTTGGGCATTTCGGCAGGCAGCGGAGCCGGTGCCGCGTCCAATTTCACTGTGGTGACCCTCACCAGCGGACAAGTCCTCACTGGGGACATCGGCTGTGAGGTAATGCTGCGAGTGGGAACGGCTGTGTGCGTTTCTCCCTCCAGCCCCGGTCTCATTGACGAGACCGCAGCCACAGCGCTGAACAACGGCAGTGCGCTGGTCCAGAACCACCTGTACATGATGACCATTGAGGGCCGGGGCGTCCGCGCCACGGCCGGCACCACCAAGCTGCTGGTCCGGGGCAGCTACACCGTCGCCTGATCTCCGCATAAACGGCCCCGCCTGGGCATAGGTTGTGCCAGGCGGGGCCGTTTGGAGAGGGGGCAGAGCGATGGACAAGTTTCCACTGATGCAGGGCGGTGTCTCTGTGGGGGAGCTCATCACGGAGCAGGAGGCGCTGTACACCTGGTTTGAGGCCCGGTGCCGCCTGCCGGGAGAGGGCCTCTGGTGCGCCTGGGCGGTGGGCGACCGGGGAGAGCTGCGGCTGGGCGTTCTGGAGCCCTGTGGGGACCGGGCCACAATCCGGCGGCGGTTTTCCGCCCGGCTGACAGCCCCTCTGGGAAAGCTGCGGCAGGGGGAGATCCGCCCTGCCCATCCGCCGGAGCCGGAGGATTGGACGCCGCTGGAGCGCTCGGCAGTGCGTCTCCGTTCCCCATGGCTTCGGGAGCAGCTGCACCTTGTGCCGGGCGTCCTTGTCCGGGAGGAGCAGGGGCGGCGAGAGCTGGCGGTGCCCTATGACGTGGGCCGCCCCTTTCCGCTGACCGCCTTGTTCTGCTTTGCCCATATCCGCCGTATCCATGGCCGGAGCTACGCCATCTTTGCCTTCAACGGGGAGGAGCGGCCGGTGTTCTGAGCCGTCCGGCGGACAGAGACATTTTCAGAAAATTCCAAATGATGTGTTCCACATTTCCCGGGGGTATGATATAATAACCCCAAGACGGCCGTGGCGGAGGGGCTCTCCGCCCGGCCTCAGACACGGGAAGACCTGCCGGCCGGGCGCCGGCGGAGCGTTTGGAGGTCCAGTATGAAGTGTCCCTATTGCGGTTACAGTGAGAGCAAGGTCATTGATTCCCGGCCCGCGGACGAAAACAGCAGCATCCGCCGCCGGCGGGAGTGCCTTTCCTGCGGCAAGCGATTTACCACCTATGAGACGGTGGAGAGCCTGCCTATGGTGGTGGTGAAGAAGGACGGCAGCCGCCAGAGTTTTGACCGGCGGAAGGTGCTGGGCGGCATGATCCGCGCCTGCGAAAAGCGGCCGGTGCCCTTGGCGGAGCTGGAAAAGATCGCCGAGGAGATCGAGCAGGATCTACAGAACTCCATGGAGCGGGAGATCAGCACAGAGGCCATCGGCGAAAAAGTGATGGAACGGCTGCGAAACGTGGACCAGGTGGCCTATGTCCGGTTTGCCTCCGTCTACCGCCAATTCAAGGATATCGACACCTTTATGACAGAGCTGAACAAGCTCCTGGCCGACAACCGGTGAAGGCCGTCAGAGGACGTTCTTGATATCCAGCCGCTCCGTCTCCGCCAGGAGCCGGAGCTGATCCCGCAGGTCCGAGATCTCCGCCCGGAACTCCGTCAGCTCCCGGGTGGCGGCGAAGGCCAGGGCCCGGCGGTACATGGCCTCCGCGTCGTCCACCGTATCATGCCGCGCCACGATGTGGAGGTAGGTCTGGCTTTCCGACCAGTCGTCATAGCTGCCTGCCAGCGTATCCACGGCCTCGGTCCAGGCCTCTGACTGGGCTTGGGCGTCCGCCTGCTGCAGCTGCTCCCGCCAGCGGACGGTGCTGGCGGTCATGTAGGAGCTGTTCCACAGGGAAAAGACCAGGATGGCTGCCAGGATGCCGACGGATATTCCATACGCCCTCATGACTCTCGCTCCTTTCGGACGCAGAATACCTGCCCCTGTTCGTCCAGGGTCAGGAGGAAGATCTCGCGGGGAGAGGAGGCTTTTTCCCGGGACAGCTGCTTGCGCAGCCAGTTCTCGTCCCGGCCGCAGGCGGTCAGATTGCGGTGGATGACCCGCCCGTCGTTGATGATGACCATGGGCAGTGTCACGTCATCCTCCAGCCCCAGTCCCAGTTGTTCCGCCGTGGGCGGCTGCTGGGCTGTCCAGGGAAAGACGGTCAGCTGGCCGGAGTTTTCCAGCACGGCGTACTTCACGTCCTCGATGCGGGTGACGCCCTGCTCCCGCAGTTCCTCCATCAGCTCATCGATGGTAAAGCGGTTCTTCCGCATGGCGTCCTGCTGCAGCTTGCCGCCCCGGATCAGGACCGTGGGCGTCCCGCAGATCAGCGCCCGCAGCCGCAGGCTGCGGAGAGACAGCTGACTCAGCAGCAGTGACAGGGCCAGCAGCGTCAGGATCGGCAGCAGGCCAGAGAGCAGCGGAATGCCGAAGTCCTGCATGGGCACGGCGGCCAGGTCGGAGATCATCATGGTCAGCACCAGCTCGCTGGGCTCCAACTCGCCGATCTGGCGCTTGCCCATCAGGCGCATCCCGACCACAATAAGGAAATAGAGAATGATCGTTCGGACAAAGGCGGTTATCATGGCGAAAATCCCTCCGTTCCGCTAGTATCTGCCGGAACGGGATTTTTATCCGGGATAAGGCTCCCCCAGGAGGGGGAGATTCTTGTAAAGCATGGAAAGAAAATATAGAGTTATACAGCAACAGTTTTGAGAATTAATAAGAAAAAATAATGATGGATTCAAGTGTTCACAAACAATTACATTTCAAATCGGTAAACGCCGAAAACCGCAGGGAAGTTGAGGGCTTGACTGTCTTTTCTGAGCAGGCTGGTTTTATTGAGAGTGTAAGCGAGTGCTTGCGGGAGGCAGATGAATTGGAGCTGTGGCGGCCTGTTGGTATTTATGACAGCGACACGCTGATTGGTTTTGCTATGTACGGCTATTTTCCAGAGCCGGCTCCGGGACAGCTATGGCTGGATCGGCTGCTCATTGATAAAAGATATCAGGGAAAAGGATATGGAAAACAGGCGGTGCTTTCGCTTCTTGACAGATTGCATACAGAGTATCAGAGCGGCACGGTATATCTTAGCGTGTATGAGAATAATCCCCATGCAATCAAGCTTTATCAACAGATTGGTTTCCGGTTTAACGGGAAATACGATAGCAAGGGGGAACATATCATGGAGTATCATTTTTGAGAGATGTAGAGCCAGTCAACGGTCAATATGTGCTGAATCGTCTTAACAGACCTATTTAAGATGGGCTTATCAGGCGCATATTATAGTGACCGCATTAAAATCAAAAAAAGAAAAATCGCAGATGTGAAAGGAGTTTATGGGCCGCGGCCCATCACAGCGCCAGCGCCCGCCGCCAGCGGCGGGACGACGAGGGGAAGGGAGTATCGAAGGATTCGGCGGATGCCCTTCCGTGCCCACGGGCGCGTACACAGCCGGCAAATATGCGGGCAACCGCAAAACAAGGGGGCTGTGACCGTGAAGAAAGTGACAAATGACTGCGTGTTTGTCCTTTTGACCATTCATTACAGAATCTTCAGGAGGATTATCGAATATGTGCGGAATCATCGGATTTGTAGGAAACGAGCCCGCGGCCCCCATTCTGCTGGACGGCCTGGAGCGGATGGAGTACCGGGGGTATGACTCCGCCGGCGTGGCGGTGCGGTCCGAGACGGCGGGACTCCAGGTGCGCAAGACCAAGGGACGGCTTCAGGTCTTATCCGACCTGATCCACGGCGGCGCGGACCTGGAGGGGAACCTGGGCATCGGGCATACCCGCTGGGCCACCCACGGGGAGCCAAATGACATCAACGCCCATCCCCACGTCAGCGAGAACGGGCGGATCGCCCTCGTCCACAACGGCATCATCGAAAACTATCTGGAAATCAAGGAGCACCTCATGCGCCAGGGCGTCCACTTCACCTCCGACACGGACACGGAGGTGGTGGCACAGCTGCTGGAGTTCCACTACAACGAATGCCACAACATGCTGGAGGCTGTGGGCCGCTGCCTGCGGCGGATCGAGGGGTCCTACGCCTTCGGCATCATCTGTGCGGATTACCCCAACGCCCTCATTGCCGCCCGGAAGGACAGCCCCCTCATCATCGGCTACGGTCAGAACGGCAACTTCATCGCCTCTGACGTGACGGCCATCATCAAGCACACCCGGGACGTGGTGTACATGGACGATGGGGAGATCGCTGTCCTCACCGCCGACAGCGTGGACGTGTTTGACGACGAGCTGCTGCCGGTGGAGAAGACCCACAGTCTGGTGGACTGGGATGTGTCCGCAGCGGAGAAGGGCGGCTACGCCCACTTCATGGCCAAGGAGATCATGGAGCAGCCGGAGGCGGTCCGCAAGACCATCTCCCCCCGCATCCGGGACGGCCGTGTGGTGCTGGACGATCTGCATCTGACGGCGGAGTACGTCCGCGACCTCTCCCGGATTTACGTCATCGCCTGCGGCTCCAGCTACCATGTGGGCGTGGTGAGCAAGTACAGCTGGGAAAAGCTGCTGCGCCGCCCGGTGGAGGTGGTGCTGGCCTCCGAGTTCCGGTACTGTGATCCTCTGGTGGACGAAAAGACTCTGGTCATCGTCATCAGCCAGTCTGGAGAAACCCTGGACACTATGGCCGCCATGCGGGAGGCCAAGCGCCGGGGCGGCCGGACCCTGGCCATCGTCAATGTGGTGGGCAGCTCCATCGCCCGAGAGGCGGATGACGTGCTGTACACTTGGGCCGGGCCGGAGATCGCCGTGGCCACCACCAAGGCATACACCACCCAGCTGGTGCTGATGGATCTGGTGGGCCTCTATCTGGCGGACCTGCTGGGTACGGTGGAACAGAGCGAGTATGACACCATTCTCTCCGAGATGCAGCTGCTGCCGGAGAAGATGCGCCAGTTCCTCTCCCACACGGAGGACATCCAGTATTACGCCTCCCGGTACTTCAACCACGACTCCATCTTCTTCATCGGCCGGAACCTGGACTACGCCATGGGCCTGGAGGGTTCCCTGAAGCTGAAAGAGATCAGCTATATCCATTCGGAGGCCTACGCCTCCGGCGAGCTGAAACACGGCACCATCTCCCTGATCGAGCCGGGGACCCTGGTGGTGGCCCTGGGAACCTACGCGCCTCTCTTTGACAAAGCCATGAGCAACGTGGTGGAGGTGAAGGCCCGGGGGGCCGAGGTGCTGGCCCTGACTACCGAGGACTTCCGGGAAAAGATGGAGAAGACTGCCGACGCCACTGTCTCTGTGCCGGTAACCCATCCCATGCTCCAGCCCTCTCTGGGCGTGGTGCCCCTGCAGCTGTTCGCCTACTATGTGGCGCTCCAGCGGGGCTGTGACATCGACAAGCCCCGGAACCTCGCCAAGAGCGTGACTGTGGAATAACGAATTGCCGCCCGGACCATCTGGTCCGGGCGGTTTTTTTACTTGACTTATATAGGAAATCGATATATAATGGCGCTGTCAAAATATATAGAATATCTATATAAGGAGGAAGTCTATGGAGGCCGATAAGAGTCTGGTCAGCGGCAGCATGGCCCTGTTGGTCCTGAAGCTGCTGGAGGACGGGGACAAGTACGGCTACCAGATGACCAGCGAGCTGCGGCAGCGGTCGGAGGACGTGTTCCACCTGAAAGCGGGGACCCTGTACCCCCTCCTCCACAGCCTGGAGGAAAAAGGGCTGGTCACCGCCTACGAGCGGGAGGCCGCTGCCGGTAAGCCCCGGCGGTACTACCATCTGACAAAGGCGGGGGAGGCCGCCCTGCGGGAGAAGGAGACGGCGTGGCACACCTATGCCGATGCCGTGGGCCGTGTGCTGGGGGGAGGTGCCTGCTGTGCCGGGACCTGAGAGCGTCCGGGGCTATCTGGACGCGGTGGAGGCACAAATCCGCTGGAAGCGGGCCCGGACTGTGGCGGCCCGGGAGCTGGAAACTCATCTGGAGGACCAGCAGGAGGAATTTCTGGCCGAAGGCCATCCGCCGGAAGAGGCGGAGCGCTTGGCAGTGGAGGATATGGGGGACCCGGTGGCCGTGGGCGCGGACCTGGACCGCCTCCACCGGCCCAGGCCCCAGTGGGGGATGCTGGGCCTGACCCTGGCGCTGCTGCTGGTGGGCGGCTGGTTGCGGTACGCCCTCACCCGAGCGGGAGCACCCTGGGATGAGGATCTGGATCCGCTGCGCTGTGCTCTGTCAGTGGTGACCGGGGCTGCTGTGCTGGTCGGAGCCTACTTCCTGGACGTCTCCCGGCTGCTGCGCTGGGCCAAGTGGGTGTACATCGGTGCGGTGATGGCGGGGGGATTGTCCCTACATCTCTCACCCAATGTCAACAACGCCTCTTATTTCACCCGGTATGTGGTGCTGTTCTATCCGGCAGTCTACGCACTGTGGCTGTATGCCTGCCGGGGAAAGGGCTGGCGGGGCCTGCTGGCTGCCGTGGCGGGCGGCATCCCTTTGACGGTGGTCTGTATGTGTGCGCCCTTTATTCAGGGGATGATTCAGGTGATGGTTATTGGCTGCTTTCTGCTGTTGCTCGCTATCCAGATGGACTGGTTCACCGTGCCCCGGCGGCAGGGACTGGCGGCGGTGGGCGGACTGGCCGCTGTGATGACTGGAGCGGTGCTGTGGATGCTGTTGGTGGCGGGCTATAATGCAGCGCGGATTCAGATTCTCCTGCACCCGGAGATAGACCCACAGGGGGCGGGGTATCAGGCTGTAATGGCTCGCCGGATACTTGGGGCATCCCGCCTGATGGGGAAGGGAGGAGACCTCTCAATCCAGCCGCAAACGGTCTGGGGCAGGGAACTGCTCCCGGAGATGATGCTGCCGGAGTGGAACCACGATTTTCTGCCCACCACCATGGTCTACAAACTGGGGTGGTTGCCCTATCTGCTCCTGCTGGCAGTTTTGGCTGTCCTGCTGCTGTGGATGCTGCGGCGATGTGCCTGCCAGCAAAGCCAGAGCGGAAAGCTGCTGGCACTGGCCGTTGTCCTGACGCTGGCGGTGCAGTCGGCCTTTGCGGCGGCGCTGAATCTGGGCTTTGTGCTGTTCAGCGCCCAGCTCCCTCTGGTGACGGGAAATCTCCACAGCATGGTGGACTGCGCCCTGATCGGGTTGGCGCTGTCGGCCTTCCGCTCAGAGTCCATTTTGCGGGACGCGGTGGTTCCGGTCCCGCGGCCCCCGCAAACACAAACAGCTTGACCAGAAAAGACAAGGGCGGAGAGGGGCTCCCTCTCCGCCCTTGCTGTATACAATTCGTCAGTTGGCCTCCTGAATCAGGAAGGTCTGGTTCCCCACCCCGTCCGCGGATTTCTCCACTTCCAGGTCCTCATGCGCCTCCTGCACCGCCAGCTGCGCATCCGTCATAGGCTCCCATGGGATACCGGTACTCTCCACAAAGGCCCGGGCAGCGTCCGGATCGGCTGTATGTGTGTCCAGCGGCAGGGTGAACATGCAGCCCGTCACATTGTCCCGCAGATCCACTGCGCCGTCTTCTGCCAGGGAGAAACGCTCATAGGAGGGGGCGGCGAATCCCTCATACAGCGCGAGATATACCGTGTGATCCGAAAATATCTCCAGGCTCTGCGTGTCCAGTACATAATAGGCCCGGCCGTCCCGCAGAAAGGAGGAGCAGGCACCGTTCAGGGTGAACACGTTGACGGCCCGGGGATCATAGCCGGACACCAGGGGCGTAACAGTGAAGGCCCCGCAGGGGACCACGTCATAGTTCTCCTCTGTCAGGGGTGTGCCGTCCGTCCGGACCACGGACACCACGGCATAGGTGCGGCTTTCCTGGACATCGGCGCACCACTGGGAGATGTTGGCGCCGCTGACCATCCCCATCAGGGTGACGGTGTAGTCCCCAACGGTCTGGGTCTCATTGAGGATCACGGCGGCTTCGCTCTGGAAGGCCTCCGCCAACATTGGATCGTTCAGTTCCTCCGCAACCTGGGCGGGGGTCAGCCACAGCACGGCGGCGGACACAGTCACGGCCAGGAGGGCCACGGCCGCCGCAGCCAGCAGGGTAATTTTTTTCGTGCGATTCATGGACATCTTGTTCTGCTCCTTTTCAGATGCGTGCCGCATGGCTGCCAGCTTTTGAAGAGTCCGCTCCTCGAAGTCCGGGGAGAAGTCCACGGCGTCAAATGCGGCGCGGTAGTTCTGGCGATTCATTCCACATCCTCCTTTAAAAGTTGGCGCAGCCGCTCCCGCCCCCGGGAGAGTCGGGTCCCCACGGTAGGGAGGGGGATTTGCAGCAGCTTGGAAATCTCCTTGATGGAATAGCCCTCATAATAATAGAGGTGGATGACAGCGCTGTACTTCGCCGGCAGGGCCTGCACGGCGGAAAGGATGGGGGAGGGCTCCGGCATCTCTCCGCCTGGAAGGACCTCCGCGGTCTCCAGGGGGAGATTCCGCCGCTCCGCCGCCCGGGCCACGTCGCAGGCCCGGTGGAGCGTGGTGCGGATCAGCCACGCCTTTTCGTGCTCCAGGTCCCGGAAGTGCGGCCGGGTGGTCAGCAGCTTCAAAAAGACCTCCTGCACCACGTCTTCCGCGTCGGCGGGAGAGGACAGGCGAGTCATGGCGATCCGCAGCAGCATGGGGCTATACGCAGCCACCGTGCGGCGGATGGATTCGTCGGTACCAAACGAAGTCAGGGTCCTCAGCTCCTTTCACCCATAACACGGACCAGCTTGCCCTGATTATTCACCTTCCGGAAAAATTTGCAAAGCCCGTTTTCTGCCTGCGGGAGATTGACAGGGAGAAGCGGCTGTGATAATATGTAAACCAATTATAGCGTCCCTCCGCACTGCGGTGGGACTTTTTTGGGACACGGTATGTCGAAAAAACAGGAAAGGAAGCGGATCATGGGAAAAAAACGGGTGTTTGCGGCGCTGCTGGCGCTGGCAGTGACAGTGGGGTCTCTGGCACTGCCGGCCCGGGCGGCCTTTACCGATACGACGGGCCACTGGGCGGAGACCGCCATCACGAAATGGAGTGAGGAGTACAGCATCATCAACGGCTATGAGGACGGCACATTCCGGCCGGACAACTCCATCACCCGGGGCGCCTTTGCGGGCATTCTGGACCGCTTCCTGAAATTCCAAAGCACCTCGCCCGCCGGGACGTTCTCTGATCTGAGCGGGAACTACTGGGAGGATGCCATCCTGAAGCTCCACGCCTCCGGCGTTTACCTGGGCAACAACGGGCAGGCCCTGGCCGGGGACACCATCACCCGCCAGCAGGCGGTGACCATGATCGCACGGGCCTTCAACATCTCGGGGGAGAGCGCGACGGTCTATTACCTGGATGCGGACCAGGTGGCGGATTACGCGAAGCCGTATCTGGCGGAGATGTCCGCCCTGGGCTACATCACGGATTCCTCCGACGGGTACTTCCGTCCCACGGACGCCATCACCCGGGCGGAGATCGTGACGATCCTGGACAACATGATCGAGGTGCTGATCCAGACCAGCACCACCTACACCCAGGACGTGGAGGGCACGGTGATGGTCAACGCGGCGGAGGGGGCCTGCCTCCAGGACATGACCATCACGGGGGATCTGATTCTGGCCCCCGGCGTCACCGGGACGGTGACCCTGGAGAACGTGACCATCCAGGGCGCGGTACGGAACTTCGGCAGCGCCGTGGTCACGGACCTCTCCCAGCGGCCGGAGGAGCCGGAGCAGCCGCCGGCCATCCAGCCCGGCGACGTGTACACGCCCTCGGAGACCACAGGGGAGTATCTGACATACAGCAACCAACAGATCCCCATCTACGCCGGGGTGGAGCGGAACCGCTTCTCCCAGGGAGATTTCATGTGGGACCCGGACCGTCCGGACCGCCTGATCTATACCGGTGACGACTACCGGACCCGCTTCGGCATCGACGTGTCCGCCTATCAGAACCGGGCCAGCGCCAACAACACCATCGACTGGGAGGCCGCCAAGGCCGACGGCGTGGAGTTCGCCATGGTGCGGATCGGCCTGCGGGGCTACGGCTCCGGCAGCATCATGGAGGATGCTTTCTACGCCCAGAATATTGACGGGGCCATGGCGGCGGGCATCGAGACCGGCGTCTACTTCTTCGCCCAGGCCATCACCGTGGAGGAGGCCATCGAGGAGGCGGACTTTGTCATCAGCCTGCTGGAGGGCCACGAGATCGACGGCCCCGTGGCCTACGACTGGGAGATGCACGACAGCACCTACCGGGTCTACGGCACCACGCCGGAGATGGCCACCGCCTGCGCAGTGGCGTTCTGCGAGCGCATCGAAGAGGCCGGCTACGACGCCATGGTCTACGCCGGGCAGTATGTCAGCTACATCAAATATGACCAGGGCGCTCTGGAGCCGTATCTCTCCTGGTACCCCGAGTACAAGAGCGAGAGCTCCGAGCTTCTGTACCCCACCCTGTACTATCACATGGACTACTGGCAGTATTCCAGCAAGTGCTCTGTGGCCGGTATCGGCGGCAACGTGGATGTGAACCTCCAGTTCATCCGGCGGTAAGCCCTTCTCTCCAAAAGAAATACGGCGGGGCGTCTGCCCCGCCGTATGGCGATTCCAGGGGAGTTACTTGCGGTTTTCCTTCTGGGCCTTGTTCTGGTTCTGCTGGCTGTTCTCACGGTTCTCCTTCTGCTGAGTCTGGCCGGCATCGCGCTTGTTCTGGTTGTCGCGGTTGCTCATCAGGACACCTCCTTTCGCCTGCTTGAGTACATGGCATAGTCTCACCGCCAGCTGCGGAAATTATACGCGGAGGCTGGAAAAAACCTTGTCACCGGAGGAAAAAATGGATTGACAAAAGGACAAAAGGGTGCTATACTAATCCAGCAAAACAAAGAAGGCTGACTGCATCCGCCTCACCTCCAGCGATTTGGCAAAGAGGTTTACACTGCTGTAATCAGACCACCGGGCGGTGGTTTGTTGTTGCGCGGATGCCTGCATGGTATCCGCGTTTTGTGATTCTGAGATGGAGGTGCTTCGACCATTAGTAAAGTAGTGCATGAACTGAACGAGGAGATCAGAGACAAGGAGATTCGCCTGATCGGTTCCGAGGGCGAGCAGCTCGGCATCATGCCCCCTGCGGAAGCTTTGAAGATCGCCGACGAGCAGGGCCTGGACCTGGTCAAGATCTCGCCGCAGGCCGTTCCCCCCGTGTGCAAGCTGATGAACTACGGCAAGTTCCGGTTCGAGCAGAGCAAGCGGGAAAAAGAGGCCAGAAAAAACCAGCACGTGGTGGAGATCAAAGAGATTCGGATGTCTCCGGGCATCGACATCGGGGATTTCAATACGAAGCTCAAAAACGCGCAGAAGTTCATCGCCGACGGCAACCGCGTCAAGGTCTCGGTCCGATTCCGCGGCCGGGAGATGGCCCATACCGACATCGGTAGGGACCTGCTGGACCGGTTTGCCGCACAATGCGCCGAAACCGCCAATCTGGATAAGCCCGCCAAGCTGGAGGGCCGGATGATGTCCATCTTCCTCTCCCCCAAATCCGGCAAGTAATCTGATTTCAACGATACGGAAGGAGCAACCATTATGCCGAAGCTGAAGACCCACAGTGGTGCAAAGAAGAGATTTAATCTGACCAAGACCGGAAAGGTCAAGCGCGCCAAGGCCTACAAGAGCCATATCCTGACCAAGAAGGATACCAAGCGCACTCGTCGTCTGCGTGCCGGCGGCTATGCGGATACCACCAATGTGGATGCCATCCGCAAGATGATCCCCTACAAGTAAGACACGAGACGTTCAAATAGGAGGTTTTTGAAATGGCTAGAGTCAAGGGCGCGATGATGACGCGCAAGAGAAGAAATAAGATCCTGAAGATGGCGAAGGGCTACTGGGGCTCCAAGTCTAAGCACTTCCGTGTGGCCAACCAGGCCGTGATGAAGTCCCTGAGCTATGCCTACACCGGCCGCCGGCTGAAGAAGCGTGATTTCCGCTCCCTGTGGATCACCCGCATCTCCGCCGCCTGCAAGATGAACGGCATGAACTACTCCACCTTCATGCACGGCCTGAAGGTCGCTGGCATTGAGATCAACCGGAAGATGCTGGCGGAGATGGCTGTCAACGACGCCGCCGCCTTCACCCAGCTGACCGAGATCGCCAAGAAGGCGTAAGATCCCTTTCCAGACTATGTGAGCAGCGCCCTCCCAAATGGGAGAGCGCTGCTTTTTGTATATCCAGGACGGAGGGGAGGCAATCCCCGTTGTGCCCCTTCGGTCAGGCTTTCCGACAGAAGTACGGCCCGCAGTCCGCCTCATGGGTCTGCGCAAACGTCCAGGTGAAATCCTTGTCTACCACATACCAGTCCGCTCCGGGAATGGCGCGTGCATCTGCGGGCAGGGTAACCAGCTCCTCCGCCGTCACCGGCCGCACCAGAGGCTCACCCTCCGGCGGCTCTTCATAATAAAAGAGGTATTTCTCACCGGATGCCTCCGACAGAGCCTGCCGGGCCGCGTCGCCGGACAGGCAGGGCACCAGGTTCCAGGAGAAGAGATGCCACAGGTAATTCCCATCCGACAGCACATGCCTCCCCAACTCCGCGTCGGACACGCCGTCGGCAAAAACGTCCAGCCAGCGGTTCTTCACCCGCCGAATGTCGGTGGGGAAGGGTTCCTCCCAGGGAACCATGGTGGCCACACACCGGCAGATGGGCAGCCCCTGCTCATGGAACTTGGCCTCGTAGTCCGTCATGACGCCCACCGGGCCATTCGCATGGAGGTCCCGGGTGACCTCGGACAGCTCAAAGCCGAACAGAGGCAGCTCCTCCACGGAGAAGGTGAAGAGGTCCTGATTGTCCGTCTTGAAGTGGATCTGCCCGCCCATCTTCAGCACCTGGCGGTACAGCCGCAGGAAGTTGCCGTGGGTCAGGCGGCGCTTGGCGTGGCGGTTGCTGGGCCAGGGATCGCAGAAATTGATATAGACCCGGTCCGCCTCTCCCGGGGCAAAGAACAGGGGCAGCTGGTCAGCATTGGCGTCGATGAAGAACACGTTGGTGAGCCCCTGGGCCGCACACCGCTCCATGGCCATGACCATGGCATCCGGCACCCGCTCCACAGCGATGAACAGCACGTCCGGCTCCGCCGCCGCTGTGCCGGCGGTGAAGCGGCCCTTGCCGCAGCCCAGCTCCAGCCGCAGCTCCCGGGCCTGGGGCATCAGCTCCCGCCACTTGCCCGGCATGGAGTAGGGCTCCCGGATCAGGCGGTCGCCGCAGCGCTCCATCCGGGGGATCAGATTCTTTTTCTTTCGCATCCGCATGTGTCAACATCCTCCTGGGTCGGTTCCCGATCCGATTTCAGGAAGACCCCGCCGGGGAGTCCTCCGTACATTCAGAATGCTATTGTACCATACAGACCCGGCGCTGTAAATGGCAGCGTGGATTTCCTGCTTGCGCGGAAAGCAAAGAGATGATATGATAGCCCAAATGGGAGGGGGGAGCGATGTGCCCAAGGTGCCCTACTGCGGCAGAAGCATGTTTTATCAGGAGGCGGGCGAGGGCCCGGTCCTGATTTTTCTCCATGGCAATACCGCCTCATCCCGGCTGTTTGAGCCGTTGCTTCCACTCTATACGCCTCATTTCCGGTGTGTGCTGCTGGACTTTCTGGGAAACGGGCGCTCCGACCGGGTGGAGTCGTTTCCGGCGGACCTGTGGCAGGAAGAGGCCCGGCAGGCCCTGGCCCTGATCCGGGCGGCGGGCTATGAGAGGCCCTGTCTGCTGGGAACCAGCGGCGGCGCCTGGGCCGCCATGAACGCGGCTCTGCTGGCCCCCGGCGCAGTAGGCGCCGTAGTGGCGGACAGCTTTGACGGGCGGAGCCTTCACCCGGGGTTTGCGCGGGATTTGACAGCAGAGCGGGACCGCGCCAAAAGAGACGAGGCAGCCCGGGAATTTTATGCATGGTGCCAGGGACCGGACTGGGAGGCGGTGGTGGACCGGGACACGGATGCCCTGTTGCGATGCGCCGCCTCCGGACGGCCGCTGTTCTGCGGCCCGCTGGAGCAGATGCGGCCGCCAGTGCTCCTGATGGGGAGCCGGGAGGACCCCATGTGCAGACAGGATTTGGAAGAGGAATACAAGGCGATGGCGGCGCAGATGCCCCATGCCGCCGTGCGCTTGTTTGCATCCGGTGGGCACCCTGCCATTCTTTCCCGGGCGGAGGCGGCTAAGGAGGAGATCCTGGCATTTTGGCTCCGGTGCGAGGCGGCCGAGAGGCTGTGAGATTTCCGGCAGATACAACTGGAACGAAGGGCCTTGTGAATGCATTAACAAAATTGTATAAAGTTTAACGAACAATTTGTATGAAGTGTAAAAAACGTGAAATTTTTCGCAAACTGCACAAATTATACTTGATAAATGCCGCCAGTCACCCTATAATAAAGTTTGTGAGTAAATTGGCAATATCGGAATGACTCTGTGTTCTCCCGGAGGGGCGGCACAGCCCGGCCCCCTGGAGTGCCGAAAGGCATGAAACAAGGAAACCAAACAATTTATTCAAAAATAACAGGAGGAAAAATCATGAAGGTTGCAGTTTTTGGCGCAGGTACCATGGGCAGCGGCATTGCGCAGGTTTTCGCGGCAAAGGGCCACACCGCCCTGATGTATGCCAGCTCCGTCGCTTCCGCGCAGAAGCACAAGGATAAGCTGGCTGCTTCCCTGCAGAAGCGGGTGGAGAAGGGCAAGATGACCCAGGAGGCTGTGGACGCCCTGCTGGCCAACGTGCTGGTGGAGGAGAAGTCCGCCTGCGCCGACGCGGATCTCATCATCGAGTGCGTCAAGGAAGACATGGCTACCAAGAAGGAGCTGCTGAATGAGCTGGACGGCCTGTGCAAGCCCGAGGCCATCTTCGCCTCCAACACCTCTTCTCTGTCTATCACCGAGATGGGCAACGGTCTGAAGCACCCCGTCATCGGTATGCACTTCTTCAATCCCGTGCCCAGCATGAAGCTGGTGGAGATCATCCGCGGCGCCAACACCACCCAGGAGACCTTCGATTTCGTCTATAAGCTGTCCCAGGAGATCGGCAAGGAGCCCGTCGAAGTGGCTGAGGCCCCCGGTTTCGTGGTCAACAAGATCCTGATCCCCATGATAAATGAGGCCATCGGCCTGGTAGAGACCGGCGTCGCCTCCGTGGCCGACATCGACAAGGCCATGCAGCTGGGCGCCAACCATCCCATGGGCCCCCTGGCTCTGGGCGACTTCATCGGCCTGGACGTGTGCTTGGCCATTATGGAGACCCTGTACAATGAGACCGGCGACTCCAAGTACCGTCCCGCGCTGCTGCTGCGCAAGATGGTTCGCGGCGGCCTGCTGGGCAAGAAGACCGGCAAGGGCTTCTATGATTATTCCAAGTAATTGAAGTCAGCACCAACAAGAAAAGGAGTTAATGGTATATGGATTTTCATCTGACAAACGAGCAGCAGATGCTCCGGAAGATGTACCGTGAATTCGCCGAGAACGAAGTGAAGCCTCTGGCTGAGGAGATCGACGAAGAGGAGCGGTTCCCCATGGAGACCGTCGAGAAGATGGCCAAGCTGGGGATGATGGGTATTTACTTCCCCAAGGAGTACGGCGGCGCCGGCGGCGACGTTCTGTCCTACGCCATGTGCGTGGAGGAGCTGGCCAAGGTCTGCGGCACCACTGCTGTTATCGTTTCTGCCCACACTTCCCTGTGCTGCGCCCCCATCTTTGAGCACGGCACCGAGGAGCAGAAGCGGAAGTATCTGCCCGACCTGCTCTCCGGCAAGAAGATCGGTGCCTTCGGCCTGACCGAGCCCAACGCCGGCACAGACGCCTCCGGCCAGCAGACCCTGGCGGTGCTGGAGGGCGACCACTACGTCCTCAACGGTTCCAAGTGCTTCATCACCAACGGCAACGTGGCCGATACCTTCGTGGTGTTCGCCATGACTGACAAGTCCAAGGGCAACCACGGCATCTCTGCCTTCATCGTGGAGAAGGACTTCCCCGGCTTCTCCACCGGCAAGCACGAGAAGAAGATGGGCATCCGCGGCTCCTCCACCTGCGACCTGATCTTTGAGGACTGCATCGTTCCCAAGGAGAATCTGCTGGGCAAAGAGGGCAAGGGCTTCAAGATCGCCATGCAGACCCTGGACGGCGGCCGGATCGGCATCGCCGCGCAGGCCCTGGGCCTGGGCGAGGGCGCTGTCAACGAGGCTGTCAAGTACACGCAGGAGCGTGTCCAGTTCGGCAAGCGCCTGAGCCAGTTCCAGAACACTCAGTTCCAGCTGGCCGACATGCACACCCGGATGCAGGCTGCTCAGTACCTGGTGTACGCTGCTGCCATGAAGAAGCAGAATCACGAGGACTATTCCATGGACGCCTCCATGGCGAAGCTGTTCGCCGCTGAGGCTGCCTCCGATGTCACGCGCCGCGCCGTCCAGCTGTTCGGCGGCTACGGCTACACCCGCGAGTATCCCGTGGAGCGCATGATGCGCGACGCCAAGATCACCGAGATCTA
>ERZ857955.1054-NODE-1054-length-24536-cov-2.976757_pt1 | contig 24536 bp, 26 predicted proteins | sample MGYA00519956_ERZ857955 | MGnify/ENA primary metagenome ERZ857955 (study PRJEB31778, sample SAMEA3449378) | human gut metagenome | biome: human gut; feature: human-associated habitat; material: faeces | place: United Kingdom | collected 2010/2012 ...
TGCGGCAGTTGTCCGCAGACCGGGACTGACCATAAGATAAGGAGGAAAAGAGAATGGGACTTGCGATACTTGTATTAGGCTTTTCGGGAAGCGGTAAATCTGCTTCCCTGAGAAATTTCAAAGAGGACGAACTTGCTCTTGTGAACGTGAATGGAAAACAGCTTCCGTTCCGCACGCAGTTTAAGTCAACGATACATACTGACAATTACGGTGAGATAGAGCGCTTTATGAAAGCTCAGACGGCAAAGTCCATAGCCGTTGACGATAGTCAGTATCTTATGGTGAACGAGTTTATGCGCCGTGCAAAGGAAACGGGCTATCAGAAGTTCACTGACATTGCAAAGAATTTTTGGGAGCTTGTGAGAAGCGTTGAAATGCTTCCGGAGGACGTTATCGTGTATTTTCTCAATCACCTTGATACAGGCGAGGACGGTAGGCAGAAAGCTAAAACTATCGGCAAGCTGCTTGATGAGAAGATAACTGTCGAGGGTATGTTCACAACTGTGCTTAAAACTGTTGTGGTTGACGGCAAGTATCTTTTCGCCACTCAGACGGACGGCACTGACACCTGCAAAAGTCCTATCGGGCTGTTTGACAGTATGTACATAAGCAACGATCTGAAACTTGTTGATGAAGCGCTGAGGACATACTATCACCTTGCGGACGAACATATCTGCTCCGAGTGTGGAAAGACGATAATGTCAGACGGCAAGCGCACAGTTCAGCAGATTATAGACGGCTCGATGAAGAATTACGGCAAACAGCTTTGCATGAAATGCGTTCTGAAAAGGGTAAAGGCGGCGAAGTCCAATGAAACTGCGAACGTATCAGAATGAACTGGTGGAGCAGGTAAGGCAGGCTTGGCGTGCAGGGTATAAAGCACCCTGCATAGTCCTGCCCTGCGGTGGCGGAAAGTCTTGCATTGTGGCTGAAATGGCTAGGCGGACGACCTTTAACGGCAAGAGAGTGCTTTTTCTCGTCCACAGACGTGAGCTTGTGGAGCAGATAAAAAAGACGTTTATTCGCTGGGGCGTTGATATGAAACTCTGCGAGGTGGGTATGGTGCAGACTATTACAAGACGGCTTAAAAAGCTTGCCAGACCTGCACTTATCATAACTGACGAAAATCATCACAGCCTTGCTCAGTCCTACAAACGCATATACGAATACTTTTCGGACGTGCCGAGAGTGGGCGTTACAGCGACCCCTGTCCGCCTTAATGGTGACGGGCTTGGTGACGTGAACGACAAGCTTATCGTTGGCGTATCCGCAAAATGGCTTATTGATAACAACTGTCTTGCACCTTATGACTACTATGCTCCTGACGTTGCCGACCTTACAGGGCTTCACGTTTCTCACGGAGAATATATGGCGGCGGAGATAGAGAAAGCTATGGTGAAAAACACTGTTTTCGGCGACGTCATAAAGTATTACAAACAGTTAGCAAATGGCAAAAAAGCGGTCTGCTACTGTGCTTCCGTCAGACATTCTCAGCGGACGGCAGATGTATTTAATGACAACGGCATAAAGGCGGCTCATATCGACGGCTCTACTCCTAAGAGCGAGCGTGACAGCATTATTTCAGCTTTCCGCAGGGGAGATATAACGGTGCTGTGCAACGTTGACCTTATCTCAGAGGGCTTTGACGTTCCTGACTGCGAGTGTGCCATACTCCTGCGACCCACCAAGAGCCTTACTCTTTACATTCAGCAGGCTATGAGATGTATGCGTTACAGACCTAACAAAAGAGCCGTCATAATCGACCACGTTGGCAACTATGCAAGGTTTGGTATGCCTGACGATGACAGGGAGTGGAGCTTGGAGAAAAAGCCGAAAGCTCAGCATAAAAAGCAGGAGCAGAGCGACAAGGTGAAACAATGCCCCGAATGTTTCTATACCTTCTCTGCTCCTCCTGCGGGGGTGAAAGTATGCTGTCCTCATTGCGGATATGAGTTCCCCTCAGCCGAGAGAAAGCTTGAAACTGACAGCAGCGTGGGGCTTGTAAAGGTGGAGGGATTTAAGCTTGACTTTTCAAGTCCTGCCGATTGTCATACCTATCCCGAACTTTTGCAGTATGCGAAAAGTCACGGCTACAAATCAGGCTGGGCGTATTATCAGGCAAGGCAAAGGGGGCTTATAGGTTGACGGAAGAACACAGGATACAAAACGAGATACGCTGTGCGGTGTCGCCCTACTGCACTGTCTTTCGTGTGAACGTGGGCGAGGGGAAAACTGTTGACGGCAGATATTTCACCACAGGTGTGCCGAAAGGTTTTTCAGACCTTTTCGGCGTAAGGCATAAGGACGGCAGAGCTGTCTTTATCGAAGTCAAAACAAAGTCAGGGCGAGTTCGTCCCGAGCAGAAGAAGTTCATAACAAAAATGCGTGAGTGCGGAGCATTGGCAGGTATATGCCGCTCAGCAGAGGACGCAGTAAATTTACTAACGGAGGAATAAAAAATGGGATTTAAGTCAAATCAATCAGAGGCATTTCAGAACGGATTAAAGCTTGAGGGCGATTACGAGTGCATCATAACCGCTATCGAGGAACGCACAACAAAGAAAGGCTCGGTGGGTCTTAACTTCACTCTTGTCATCAGAAATGACGTGCAGGGGCAGAAATACGGCAACTCCTGCCTGTTCCACACCATATGGAAAAAGCACGAGCCTAATGAAAACGATATGCAGGTGGAGGGCTACAACTTTGCTCAGCTTATGGCAATGGGCAAGGCGGCTAAGCTTCCTGACGGCAAGGAGTATGACAGCCTTAAAGCATACTGCACCGACCTGCTGAACAAGTGCATAAGGGTAGATCTCACGCATGAGGAATGGAACGGCAAAACGCAGGAACGCATTAATTTTGTCAACCCTACAAAGTATCCTGAGTGCAAGCATAAGTTCAAATCCTCTGCACCGAAGGCGGACAGCTTTGCGGCTAAGCAGACGGGCTTTGCAACGCCTAAGACAAATACGCAGGCTGACAGTGCCATAGGTTCCCTTGAAGATTTTGAGGACGTGCTTACAGATGACGGCGTGCCGTTCTGATTTCTGAGAAAAGCGAAAAGTCATAGTACTTTTGCATAAAAACGCAGATGATATTTTGTGCAAACAAATGATTTATATTTTAATTTGGCAACATTTCTGCAATTGTTGTATTTTTTATGCAACAAAAGTGGTGCTTTTTGGGGATAAGTGAAAGGCTTTGACTTTTCAAAATTTATGTTAGGAGTTGGATATATGTACGAACAAATACCGCAGGAGCTTAAAGCCCTGCCAAACTGGATATGCTGGGACGCTGTGCCAGATGAAAAGAGAGGGAAGATAAAGAAAGTGCCGATAAACGCACTTACTGGCGGAGGGGCTATGTCAAATAACCCCTCTACCTGGTGCGATTTCGATACGGCTGTGAGAGCCTCAGAAAAACATTCGGGCATAGGATTTATGTTCGGTGGCTGTCCATATTTCGGTGTTGACATTGACGGCAAAGAGGAGGAGCTTGAGGCATACCAGAGGGGAGAGAACGGCAACATCATATCTGAATTTATCTCCACCCTGCAAAGCTATACTGAGATATCTCAATCGGGCAAGGGCATACATATCATATGCAGAGGAACGCTCCCGAAGCGTGGCAGACGTAAAGGCTCAGTTGAGATGTATGAGGACGGCAGGTTTTTCGTTATGACAGGCAACTCCTGCTCAGAATATGAGAGTATCGCAGAATGTTCCGACAGCATAAAGCCATTGCACGAAAAGTATATAGGAGGCGGTCACGAGCCTGTGGCAAAGGCTGTTCCTGCTGTCAGATTTGACACCGCAGACCAGATAATCAAAGCGGCGGCAGGTGCAAAGAACGGCGGAAAGTTCGTGTCGCTCTACAGTGGAAGAACCGCAGGATATGCTTCGCAGAGTGAAGCTGATATGGCGTTTTGCTCAATGCTTGCCTTCTGGACAGGCTGTGACGCAGAGAAGATGGATATGATATTTCGCTCCTCAGGCCTTATGCGTGAAAAGTGGGACAGGGCGCAAAGCGGTTCGACCTATGGCGCACTCACGATCCAGAAAGCCATTGCAGATTGCGACAAAACCTATTCGCCAAAGTTCGCAGGGGGATTTTCTTTTAACTTCAAGTCGCCCTCTGAGCCGATCTCTGTAGGTGCTGTGGAGCAGGAAGAAACCAAGCAAAGACTTTATTCATTTGACGATACAGGCAATGCAGAACGTTTTGTTGACCTTTTTGGCGAGCAGGTGAGATACTGTTATACAGACAAACGCTGGCTTTGGTATGACGGCAGAAAGTGGTGTACCGATATGACAGGCACAGTTAAACGTCTTGCTGACAAGGCTGTGGCTTGCATGGCGGCAGAGGCAAAAGTGTACGCTCAGCTTGACGCAGACGAGGGAACGGATATGGCGAAAGCCTTTGAAAAGCATATGAAGTCCTGCCGTTCTAACAAATCAAAGAACGCAATGCTAAGCGAGGTCATGCACCACGTTCCTGTTCTGCCTGCTCAAATGGACAGATTTAAAACTGTTCTCAATACCCCGGGTGGAGTTATCGACCTGCGAAGCGGCGGCATATCTCCTCACGACCCTATGACATATCTGACGAAAATGACAGCCGTTGAGTATTCAGAGAACGCCGATTGTCCTCGCTGGCTTGCCTTTCTTGATGATATTTTTAGAAAGGATAAAGACCTTATCAGATACGTTCAGAAAGCTGTGGGATATTCCCTGACAGGCTCGACCACCGAGCAATGTGCGTTCTTTCTATACGGAACAGGACGAAACGGCAAGTCAACTTTCATTGATATCATAAGGGATATTTTCGGGGACTATGCGGCAAATATCCAGCCTGAAACTATTATGGTGCGTTCAAATCAGAGCACCGCCATAAACAGCGATATCGCAAGGCTCAAAGGTGCAAGGCTCGTGACAAGCGTTGAGCCTAACGAGGGCGTTCGTATCAACGAGGGTCTGCTCAAACAGCTTACAGGCGACGATACTGTTACGGCAAGAAAGCTTTACGGCGACGAGTTTGAGTTCAAGCCTGAGTTCAAACTTTGGATGGCGACAAACCATAAGCCTGTCATCAGAGGAACAGATACGGGCATATGGCGAAGAATTCATATGATACCTTTCACTGTGCAGATCCCCGAAGAAAAGATAGACCGCAGGCTTAAATACAAGCTGTCTGCGGAGCTTACGGGCATATTCCGCTGGGCAGTCGAGGGCTGTCTGCTGTGGCAGAAAGAGGGGCTTAAAATGCCTCGTGCCGTCCTTGAAGAAGTGAGGGAGTACCGCCGTGAAATGGACGTTATCTCTGCATTTGTTGAGGATAAGTGTACTGTGGGCAAGGGTCTGAGCGTTAAGTCAAGTCAGCTTTTTGCGGCGTATCTTAACTGGGCTGAGCAGAACAATGAATATCGTATGAGTTCAACAAAGTTCGGTATGGAGCTTGCAAAACGCTTTGAGAAAGTAAAAGGCAGAGGGTGCAATTATTATTCAGGTATAACCCTTGACGAGCAAGTGTAATTATCTGTAAGTGTGGAGGGTTGTGGATAGGTTGAGGGGTTTTCTTAACCTTTCGTATATAAAATAAAAAGAATATATATAAAGAAAGAGTTCTTGAAAAATAGCGAAAACCCTCCACAACCCTCCACAAAAGGGGGTATCAACTATAAAGATAGATTTCAAAAGAATGTCACAAGAAGAATTTGCACGATATGAAGATATGGCAATAGACGGCAGGCTCATCTATGACGAGTATCCTGCTGAGGAATATAAGTATTTCTCACAGTTATCAAGACTTGGCTATAAGAACAGGCACGAGGGGTGGTCGAAAGAGATATGCGAGGACAAGCAGGCGGAATACAAGCGGGAGTATCTTCACAGCAAAGAGCGAAACGGCAGGTTTTTCAGGCAAGCCTGCATAATGCAGGAGAATATCCGCAGAGGGCAGACAACGGTCTGGAAGATAAACAAAACGCAGGACAGGGAAGAAAAGCTCAAATACGCATTGCAGGCGCTTGAACTGATACTCTGCGACGAAGGGCTTGCGAAACATAACGGAGTAAACATACCTGAATATGCAGGCTGTGAATACTGCAATGGAGTGACAGAGTGGAGCGAAAAGCTTGGTGCAGACGGCAAGGAAGTCCGCTTTGAGTTCTGTCCTGTTTGCGGAAGAATGATCGAGGAGGGATAAAGGTTGACAGCAGAAGAATATTTGAACAAGCTGGTGGATATAGACAAGCGTATATCGGCGATAAGGCGTGCCATAGAAAAATGCTATGCAAGGGCCGAGAGTACATCGCCGCAAAACTCCGATATACCGCCCAGCTTTACAGGCGGCACGTCAAGAAAGATAGAAGACAGCGTTGTAATGATAGCGGACTATAAGACGGAGCTTGAAATGCTTTGCAAAAGTTACGAACAGATGTCATACAATGTATTGTGTATCACGGACAGTATGCCTGACAGCAGACTTGCGGCGTTGATAATCAACAAATACATAAACGGAATGTCATGGGAACGAACAGCTGAGGCTCTTGACCGTGAGGCAAATTATACTCGCAAGGTGCTTGGTCCAAATGCGATAAAAATGTTCAAGAAATTTTATCAGACACCCGAAAAAGCCCTTGTATCACCCCTGTCAAGAGAGTATAATGATAATATGCCATAACGGCAAAAGTTTCTTTGCGGACCTCCATAAAAAAGTCCGACGGGGCGAAAGCTCCGTATGCAGGTCGAGAGCGTATAGACTCAATGCTTGCTCCAAGCAGTACTGATTATATAGTTTTTACTACTGAATAAGCCATGGAAAATCTAAATTGTTTTGTGAAAGATGCATATAATTGCAGCTGTGGCTGCTGCAATCTTTGTGCATTAATTACGTTATATTATAAGACGTTTTATGCTATAATATAAGCAGAGGTAGCGTTCCGTTATCTTGAATTACAAATGATAATGTGTATAAGGAGGGTTAGTTATGGCAACAAAAAGTATTCTAAAAAATATAACTGTTAAGAAACCTAAAACAAGTCGTTCCTTAATTAATGCCCTTGAAAATGCGAAAAATAAAGGTTGTCAGGATGTTCAACTAAGTAAAGCTGTGCGAATAGCTAGTAGTGAAGATATAAAAATGATTTTTGGGAGCAATAAAGATTAAGTAGGGGCAAGGTTTCATGATAGGATTTTTAAAAGTTTCACTTAAATCGTTGATAAAAGAAGTCGGAGAGAATGAGGTTGGAATTATTCTTTCCGACTTTCTGTGTCCGATGAATAGAGATGTAGAACATTTTTTACATAGTAAAGCTATAGAATTTGAAAACCATGGTTGGTCTGCAACTCAGTTAATTTATACTTCTTATAAAGGAAAGAGTGTATTGGTTGGTTATTATACATTAACAAACAAATGTTTGATCGTTGAGAACCAAGCTATTTCTCGAGGTCTAAAAAAACGTTTGAGCCAATTTGCTACTTATGATCCTGCAATAAAAAAATATTTTTTACCAGCACCGCTAATTGGACAACTTGGAAAAAATTTTAATCACGGCTATAATGCTCTTATAAGCGGAGATGAATTACTTAAGATTGCTATTGATGAAATAAAACTTGTTCAGCAGAGTTTGGGCGGAAAAGTTGTTTACATAGAATGTGAGGACGTGGAGAGGCTTAAGGAATTTTATGGCCGCAATGGTTTTGTAGAGTTTGATAAAAGAAAGTTGGATACAGATGAAACAGACATTGACGGACAATATCTGATTCAAATGCTAAAATATTTAAAATAAATGTGATAACAAAGCTCCGCTTGCCGGGGCTTTTTTATACCCAAAAGAACAAAAAACCGAGGTGAGGTGAATGCCGAATGAACAGAATTTAATAGTTCCAAGCTCGAGTGAAGCTCGAAAAAACGGTTCCAAAGGCGGTAAAAAATCAGGCGAAGTCCGCAGGCGTAAAAAGACTATGAAGCAGGTAATGGACTTTCTACTTGAACAGCCTGCCAATACCAGAGCGGACTATGAGTTTCTCGTGGAGCAGGGCATTGACCTTAACAGCCTTGACCCTGACTTCATAAATAATATGCTTCTTGTGAATGCGGCTCTTATGGCAAGGGCTAAGCAAGGGGACGTTGCGGCGGTGAAAGAGCTGCGTGACATTATCCGTGATGACGATATGCTCAAACATAAGATAAAATACGATAACGCAAGGCTCAGGCTTGAAAAACAAAAGCTTGAGCCTGTTTCTATGCCTGATAAGGTGTACAGCGGTATCCCTGCGAGCCTTGTCGCTCCTGCGTTCTCGCCTGTCCTGTTCGATATCGCAGAGCAGGAACATTCTGAGTATGTTTTCCCTGGCGGACGTGGCTCGACTAAATCTTCATTCTGCGGTCTGAACGTTATCGACCTGCTGATGAAGAACGAGAATATGCACGTCTGCGTCCTGCGTGCTGTGGCGAATACTCTTAAAGACAGCGTTTATTCTCAGATACTCTGGGCAATATCTGCACTTGGCCTTGATGATGAGTTTGCCTGTACAAAGTCGCCCCTTGAGATCACACGCATTTCAACAGGGCAGAAAATATACTTTCGTGGTGCTGATGACCCGTACAAGATGAAGTCTATCAAGCCGCCTTTTGGCTATATCGGCATCGTGTGGTTTGAGGAGCTTGACCAGTTCGGCGGTGAAGAAGCTGTGCGAACAATAGAACAGTCTGTTATAAGAGGTGGCGAGAGAGCATATAAGTTCAAGTCTTTCAACCCTCCGAAGTCGGCTCAGAACTGGGCGAATAAGTACATCAAAGTGCCGAGAACGGACAGACTCGTTACCGAAAGCACTTATCTAACTGTGCCGAAAAAGTGGCTTGGCAAGCCTTTTCTTGATGACGCCGAATTTCTCAAAGAAACCAATCCCACTGCCTATGAGAACGAGTATATGGGCGTTGCAAACGGCACAGGCGGTAATGTTTTCGATAACGTCCTCATAAGAGAGATAACCGACAGCGAGATAGCGCAGTTCGATAACATCTATAACGGCGTTGACTGGGGCTGGTATCCCGACCTTTACGCTTTTGTCAGAGTGCATTATGCCCCTGCTCAGCACACGCTGTTCATATGGCAGGAGTACACCTGCAACAAAACAAAGAATGTTGATACCGCAAAGCATTTGCTGGAGCTTGGTATCACAGCAAATGACCTTATCACCTGCGACAGTGCAGAGAATAAGTCTGTTGAGGATTACAGAGCATACGGCTTGCTTGCGAGAGGCGCAGAGAAAGGCCCTAACAGCAGGGAGTATTCATATAAGTGGCTGCAATCTCTGCGAAATATCGTTATAGATAACAAGCGTTGCCCTGTGGCTTGCGAGGAGTTCATCAACTGCGAGTATGACAGAGATAAAGAGGGCAACGTTATAAGCGGCTATCCCGACGGCAATGACCACGTTATCGACGCCGTTAGGTATGCAATGGAAAGAGTATGGAAAAGGCGGGGTCAGTAAGCTATGGGCATTATTTCAAAAATAAGGGAGTGGATAAGCAGAATGCTTTCAAAGTCAGATATAAAGGGCGTTTACGGTATTGATATCGCCGTGACGGACAGTATGACAAGAGCTATCGACAAGTGGGACAGAATGTATGCAGGCAATGCAGCACCCAAGGGAGTTCACTCTCTGCGGCTTGAACACGCTGTTGTGAGGGAGTTTGCAAACACGGCTATCAATGAAATGACCCTGAAAGTTTCCAACGATAAGCTTGATGCCATAATGAAAAACGCCCTTGAAAACCTCAACAAAAATCTGCAAAGAGGTCTTGCAACAGGAGCAATGATAATAAAGCCACTGGGTGCTGATAAGGTGCAGTATGTTCCGCAGTCGCAGTTCATTCCTGTGGAGTATGACGTGAACGGCAGGCTTATAAAGGTCATTTTCCCTGAGATAAAACGCATGGGCGATAATGATTACCGCATAAGGCTTGAATATCACGCTCTGGACTATGAAAAAGGGCTGACTATCACAAACAGGGCTTTTCGCTCCAATGACGGCGTATCTCTCGGGGCTGAGATACCTCTCACAGCTGTTTCAGAGTGGGCGGAGCTTATCCCTCAGATAGCCTATCCCCTTATGCTGCGACCCTCTTTCGGCTATTATGTCAACCCTATCGACAATACAGTTGACGGCTCACATTCTGGCGTATCAGTGTTCGCAGGGGCGGAAGAAGTCATAAGAAAAGCTGATATCCAATTCGGCAGGCTCGATTGGGAGTTTGAATCAGGAGAGCGTGCCATAGACGTTGACGACGCTGTGCTAAGACCTGTGACAGACCCGTTCACAGGTAAGAAGCGTGCAGAAATGCCTAAGCTCAATGAACGGCTTTTCAGAGGGGTAAACGTGTCGGCTGGCACGAGCGGTGACTTTTATCACGAGTTCTCACCGCAGTTAAGACAGGCTGATTTTATCGCAGGACTTGAAGAATACAAGCGTGAGATAGAATTTTCTGTGGGGCTGTCCTATGGGGATATTTCAAACCCACAGACAGTTGATAAGACGGCAACGGAGATAAAGTCCTCAAAGCAGAGAAAGTTCGATACTGTCACGGCGATACAGAATAATCTCCGTGTCTGCCTTGAAGACCTCTGTTATTCGCTGGCGTTTTATAATGGGCTTACTCAAAGCGGTTATGAGCTGTCTGTGAACTTCGAGGACAGTATCCTTGCAGATGATGAAACAAAGCGTGCAAGCGATCGTCAGGATGTTTCTATGGGCATTATGCCACTGTGGGAATACCGAATGAAATGGTATGGTGAGGACGAGGAAACGGCTAAGAAAATGACCTCCGACAGCACCGCAGAGGTAATAGAATAATGCTCAAAGCAAGCGAGATAGAGCGAGTTTCAATGGTGCTTGACAAGCCCCTGCGTGACCTTGAAATGCAGATAATGGAGGATATTGTCCGCAGGATAAAGATAAACGGTGAGATAACACGTTCAGCGGATTGGCAGATATACAGGCTTCACGAGCTTGGAATGAGCAAGCGTGAGATAAAGAAAGCCATAGCCGATAATCTTGACCTCTCCAAAGCTGAGATAAAAGAACTGTACAATGATATCCTGCAAATAGGCTATGAATGGGACGATAGCATATACAAGACCAAAGGCAAGGCACGGATACCACTTGAAGAAAATGAGGGTCTGCAAAGGCTGCTGTCGGCTGTATCGGAGCAGACTTCGGGGGAGCTTAAAAACATATCTCAGTCACTCGGATTTGCAGTAAAACAGCCTGACGGCAAACTTAAATTCACGCAGGCGGCTGACTTTTATCAGCAGAGCCTTGACAACGCCATAATGGGCATAGCAAGCGGAGCGTTCGATTATAACACGGTCATAAAGAAAGTCATTTCGGATATGACGAACTCAGGTCTTCGCACTGTGGAATATGCCACAGGCTGGAGCAACAGGGCAGACGTAGCCGCAAGGCGTTCGGTGATGACAGGGCTTTCACAGCTAACCGCAAAAATGAATGAGGACAACGCCAAAGAGCTTGGCACAGACTATTTTGAAGTCACTTGGCACAGTGGAGCAAGACCCTCTCACCAAGAATGGCAGGGCAAGGTCTACAGCAAAAAAGAACTTGAAACTATCTGCGGTCTTGGTACTGTGACAGGTCTGTGCGGAGCGAATTGCTATCACGATTATTACCCTTTTATCCCCGGCATATCTGAGCGTTCCTATACAGACGAGGAGCTTGCACAGATGAATGCAGAGGAGAACAAACCTGTTAAGTACGGCGATAAAGAGTACACAAAGTATGAAGCTTTACAGCGGCAAAGAAAGCTTGAAACTGCAATGAGAGCACAGCGACAGAAGATACATCTTCTTGAAGAGGCAGGTGCTGATGAGGAAGATATCATCAACGCACGCTGCCGATATCGTGGCACTTCCCAGGAGTATACAAGGTTTTCAAAAGCAATGGGCCTGCCTCAGCAGAGAGAGCGTGTAAACGCCGACGGACTGGGGAATATCGGGGTGGGAAAAACCAAGATAGACTTGACGCAAAAAGATTATAGTGATATAATTGATATGAAAGGTAAGATGTCTGATATAGACGTGCGAAAGTGGTACAGACACCATAACAAAAATATCCCTCAGCTTATCGACAAAAGCAAGTCTATTGAAGAACAGGCAAGACAAGCTTGTGAACTGCGTAACAAGTATCGCTTTCAGGCAAGAGAGTTAATGGAAAATCAAAAAGCTCGTAAAACCCTTGACCAGACCGAACCTATCATTTCTTTTGAAGACTTGGTATCAAATAAAATGGTACGAAAAAACATGAGCAGAGAAGAAGCTGTAGCAGACACTTTGAAGACCGCTGTAAAAACACGAAGATCAGTAGATAAAAGGTATGGATTGGAGGATCACAATGAAGAAATATGAATACAATATTTGCACGGCTGCGGACAAAGAAATTTTTGAAAAGCAATGTGCGGCATTGGAAAAGCATATTCCAGGCATTGAACGGTCCGATATGCTGACAGATGTTGACGGCTCACAAACGCAGATATACACATTAAACGGAAAGAAGATAATCGTACACAACAGTTATTATATTGACGCTGTGTACATTGATTCAGAAGTTGAACTTACAGAGTATTTCAAATGATAATTTTACCGCTTGACTAAGGTCGGGCGGTATTTTTATACCCAAATACCGGAACTAAGCACCTTAACGGGTGCTTTTTTCATACCATTTCGTCCTTGATATGACGTTAAACTGTCAGACTTTCACACCGCAGACAGAGCGGTATATAAGCTATGTAGAAAGGACAAACATATGAAAAACATTTTTGAGATCCTTGCCGCTCTGGGTATCGTTATCCCTGAGGACAAGAAACAGGACATCACAAAACAGGTGGCAGAGAATTATAAGACTGTGGCTGAGTTTGAAAAGGTGAAAAGCCGTCTTGAGGTGGAGCGTGATAACTATAAGGACAGCCTTGATACCGCACAGAACTCTCTCAAAGAATTTGAGGGCGTGGACGTCAAGGAGCTTAACGGCAAAGTCGCACAGCTCACCGCTGACCTTGCTAAGAAAGATACCGAGTATCAGGCGAAGATATCTGATATGGAGTTTGACGCTACCCTTGATAACGCTATCTCGGCAAGCAAGGCAAGAAACGTCAAGGCTCTTAAAGCTTTGCTTGATGTGGAAACTCTCAAAGCTTCCAAAAATCAGGCTGAGGATATCAAGACGGCTATCGAGAACGTGAAGAAAGATAACGATTATCTTTTTGAAAGCTCCGAGCCTATCAAGAACCCGGTTGCTCCCACAGGGACGCCCGCCGCAGGTGAAGTGAGCAAGGAAACCTTTGCAAAAATGGGGTATATGCAGAGGTTGGAACTTAAACGAACAGACCCCGAAAAATACGAACAGTTGAAAGGATAGGATATTATGAAAATGACAAATGGCATTAGAATTTCTATGCAGTATTTCGCAGAGCAGACAAAGATCACCGACCTTATCGACCCTGAGGTAATGAGTGATATGATCGACGCAAAGATAGAGTCTAAGATAACTGTATCTCCCTTTGCAAAGATAGACAGAACGCTCGTTGGCGTGCCTGGTGACACTATCACAGTGCCGCAGTACAAGTATATCGGCGATGCAGTTGATGTTGCAGAGGGCGTTGAAGCCGAAACTGTCAAGCTTGAAACAGATTCTACTCAGGCTAAGGTAAAGAAAGCCATGAAAGCGGTGGAGATAACTGATGAAGCACTTCTCAGCGGCTATGGAAACCCTGCGGGTCAGGCGACTTCACAGCTTGCAATGTCTATCGCTTCTAAGGTGGACGCAGACAGCATGGACGCACTTATGAAAGCCCAGCTCATCTATGACGGCTCGGCTTCTGCTATCTCTTACAGCGGCATTGTTGACGCTGTTGACAAGTTCAATGAGGAGCTGAACACCGAAAAGGCTATGTTTATTAATCCTCATCAGAACTCACAGCTTAGAAAGGACCCGAACTTCATTTCAGCAGATAAGTATGACGGCAATGTGGTCATGACAGGCGAGATAGGCAAAATAGCGAACTGCCGTATCGTTCCGTCAAAGAAGGTTTCACTTAACGAGGCTATCCCAGAACAGTATGTGAGAGTTGACAGCGATGCAGAGGGTGCAAAGGAAGTTGTTGCGGACAGCACAGCTTCACCAACTGCTTCACAGATAAAGCTCGGCTCAGTAACGCCTTGTGCAGATGGCTACACTCCAAAGGTGGGTGACTATGTTGTAAAGAACGCCGCTGTTAAGGCTGGCACTTTCTACATATGCCCTATCATCAAGCTCAACGCTGATACTGAAACAGAGGACGAAACATCAGCTCTGACTATCTACCTCAAGCGTGACACCAACGTTGAAACAGAGAGAAGAAGCACAAAGCGCTGCACAGATATATCTGCTGACAAGCATTACACTGTGGCTATTTCAGATCAGTCAAAGGTAGTGCTTGCAAGATTCAAGAAGTAAAGAGGTGCGGCAGTATGAAAGCATATGCAAACGAGAGCTATTATATAGGCGTTTATCTTTGCGGCAAAGAGCCTGACATATCTGCCGCTTTTGACTTCTATGCAATGCAAGCCACAAGCCTTATGAAGCAATATACCCTTAACAACGTTGACGAGAACGATATCCCCGAAGAAGTGAAAATGTGCTGCTGCGAGCTTGCGGAGAATATTTTCAAGGCAGAGCAGGAGGGCGGCACTCAGGGGGTATCTTCCGAAAGTGTTGGTGGTTGGTCAAAGTCATATGAAAGCTCAGATATCCGCAGGCAGAACGCTGACAGAGCCGTTCACGATATCGTGTACAAATGGCTCAGCGGAACAGGGCTGCTTTACAGAGGGGTGAGATAAATGCTTGCAAACAGCGATTGCACAGTGTATCTTTTCGACAAGCAGACAGAGGGATTTGTGCGGAAGTATGCAGAGAAAGTTTACTGGTGTGAGAATAAGTCGGGAAGTATCGTGAAAAGCGGTATGCAGACCTCAGACAGCACAAGGGTGTATTTCTATGATGATAATGCACCGAAAACCCCTGCAAAGGATATGCTTGTGAGAGGAAAATGCGAGTTTGAGTTCGATAATCAAACGCCGCAGAGCATATCTGAGAGCATGAAAATCTTCCGTGCGGAGTATGACTTTGTTACGGTAATGAGCATTGATGATTATATGTTCGGTGGTCTGCCACATATGGAGGTGAGCGTGAAATGAAGATAGGTCAGCCTATGGACAGCAGGGCTATCACTTGGGATAAGTCCTTTGCAGGCAGGTATTCAGAACGCTTTGATAAGGCTCAAAAGTTCATTGACGCCGAGTGCATAAGGCATATGGTGAAGTATACACCTACCCTCAGCACTAATCTGAGAAAGTCTGCCACGAGAGGCACAAAAATAGGCAGCGGCAAGATACAGTATCTTGCACCTTACGCACGCTATCAGTATTACGGCAAGCTTATGGTATCCTCTGTTACAGGCTCGTCTTACGCCCGACATGGAGAAAAGAAAGTGCTGACGGACAAAGACCTTGTTTACAGCACTTTTAAAGAGCCACTTGCCGGCAAGCTTTGGTTTGAGCGAATGAAAGCCGACAAGAAACAGCAAATACTCAGAGGAGCGGCGGCGATAATGGGAGGCAAAGCGAAATGAACATAATCGAGCTTGTGAAAGATATTTTGCAGCAGTTCCCGAAAATATCGGAGGTTTGCAACGATATCCATATCGACTTTACCGACGATACGCCAACCAATTACGGCTTGTCCTCAACAGGCGACAGCCTTATAAGCTCTGATATTCTGGGCGGTCAGACAAGACAGCATAACTTCATTCTCTATGCGGTGTATCAATCTATGAATGACTTTGACAGAATGTCAAACAGCGGTGTGCTGCTTGACTTGCAGATGTGGCTTGAAAGCTATGCAGACAAGCACCGAGATACCACGTTCACTACCATAACAGAGGATGAGGAAAGGACAGGCGTTCTTGAAAAGCTCACCTGTGCAAACGGAATGATATACGCAATACCAAATGAAAACACGAACGATACTGTGCAGTATCAGTTACAGATAGCGGCACAGTATCAGATATAAAAGGAGGAAAACATATGCCTGATTATTCATACAAGAGCGGAAAGCTCAACAGAAGTCATCTTCTGCATTATCTTGACACTACATTCGCAGCGGTCGCTTCATCACCAAGCTGGTATCTTCTCGGCAAGGACGTTGAGGACGCAAGTGTGGAGCTCAATCCTGACACTTCCACAAAGAAGAATATCCTTGATGAAACCACAGTTGAGGACAATGGCTATGAGCCTGAGTTCGACCTTGACACATTCTATGCAAAGCCCGGTGACGCACTTTACGAAAAGCTTAAGGATATCATGATGAATCGTCTTACGGGCGACGCCTGCAAGACAAGTGTTCTCGAGGTCATCGTTGACAAGACCACGGGTGCGTATGACGCATGGACAGAAGATGTCATAGTCAAGCCACAATCATATGGCGGACCGCAGGGTGGCGTAAATATCCCATTCAACTGCACCTTTGCAGGAAACAGAGTGAAAGGCTCTGTCACCTTTGCGGCAGGCGTGCCAACGTTTGCAAAGACTACGGAAGAATAAACTATATGACAAACATATGAAAGCACTTCGTTCAGAGCGGAGTGCTTTTTGTTTGCCATAATACAGAAAGGACGATAGAAATGTCAATGCAGTCAATAAATTTTAACAGCGGCAATTACAAAGAGTACGCTATAAACGGTGACGAGAACAGAGTGATAAGGATAAACGTGTCAGACGTTGGTATCATCACTAGGATACAGGACGCTATGAGCAAGGCTGACAATATCGCAGAAGAAGTGTCAGAACGTGAGAAGAACGAGGACAGAACTCAGCTTCTCAAAGAGTATGACCAGCGTGCAAGAGAAATGGTCAATGACATATTTGGAACCGATGTGTGTACGGCGGCGCTCGGAAGCGTGAACGTGTTCTCTGTGGCTTCAAACGGCAAGCCTGTGCTTGTGAACTTCCTTGAAGCGCTTCTTGTTGTGGTGGTGCAGGAGATAAAGTCAGCACAGACGGCGGCTCAGATAAAGCTCGAAGAAAAGGCGGAGAAGTACACCGCACCTGTTATCGCTCATCAACATATTGCTCAGCCTGTGGTCAACGTGGCGGAGCTTTCTGACGAGGACAAAAAGGCTCTGCTTAGGGAGCTGCTGAAATGATAGGCAACTTGCCAACAGCCCTTGAAATAGACGGCAGAGAGTATGCCATACGCTCAGATTTTCGGGCCATACTGCGGATCTATTCAGCCTTTGCAGACCCTGAACTTGACGAGCGTGAAAAGTGCTATGTGTGTCTTAAATGCCTTTACGCTGAGGATATCCCACGAGAGCATTTGCAGGAGGCTGTCAACAAGGCTTATTGGTTTGTGGGTGGTGGAGATGTTCCGCAGGAGAGCGTTCAGCCTGCAAAGACTATTGATTGGGAGCAGGACGAGAGTATTATTTTTCCTGCGGTGAACAAGGCGGCAGGCTTTGAAACGAGGACGGTAAAATATCTTCATTGGTGGACTTTTCTTGGCTATTTCAATGAGATAGGCGAGGGGCTTTTTTCGTCTGTTATAGGCATACGGCAAAAGCTTAACAAGGGCAAAAAGCTTGAAAAATACGAGCAGGAGTTTTACAGAAACCACCGCAATATGATAGACCTTAAACGAAAGCTCTCGGCAGAAGAGCAGAGGGCTGAAAACGAGGACAAAGAGTTTCTGAAACAGCTGACGGGAGGTGAATGACAATGGCTGACGGATGCTTGAATTTTGACACCAACATAAACAAAGATGGCTTTGAAAAGGGCTTGAAAAGTCTTTCCGATATGGTGGGGGATATCAAGCCAAAGCTTAAAAGCCTTGCAATGGCTGTGACCGCTGCGTTCTCGGTCAAGAAACTTGTGGACTTCGGCAGGCAATCCATAGAAACAGCCTCAGACCTTGCGGAAGTTCAGAACGTTGTTGACACGGCTTTCGGAGAGTCCAAGCAGAAAATGGAGGACTTCGCTGACACGGCTGTAAAGACCTACGGCATTTCAAAGCTCACCGCAAAGCAGACAGGCTCAAACTTCATGGCAATGGCGGCAGGAATGGGGCTTGCCAATGACAGTGCAAGCGATATGGCTATGGCTCTTACAGGGCTGTCTGCGGATATGGCGTCATTTTATAATGTCGGTCAGGACGTGGCAAGCACGGCTCTGAAATCAATTTTTACAGGCGAAACTGAGACCCTCAAACAGTTCGGTATCGTTATGACGGACGCCAACTTGCAGGCGTATGCACTTTCAAAGGGTATCACGAAATCAACTGCTGATATGTCGCAGGCTGAAAAAGTCCAGCTGAGATACAATTACGTTATGTCGCAAACGGCTCTTGCACAGGGCGACTTTGCAAAGACTTCTGACAGCTGGGCGAACCAGACAAGAATACTCTCTGAACAATGGAAAGAGTTCGGAGCGACTATCGGCACTGTGTTGATGAACGTTCTTCTGCCTGCTGTCAAGGCGATCAATAGCGTGCTTTCACAGCTCATAGCTTTGGCACAGGGGGCAGCGAGGGCACTTTCAGAGGCGTTCGGTTTTGAACTAAGCAACAGCGCAGACGAGGCTCAAAGCATAGTGAAAAGCACCTCTCAGGCGGCGGATAATTACAGCGATATAGCCGACAATGCACAACAGACTCAAGAGGCACAGGAAGGATCTCTTGCAAGCTTTGACCAGATGAACAAGCTGAATGATGAGAGCAAGTCAGACAGCATTGGGGTCAGCGGAACTGGGGAGATAATGCAGCCTTCTGGGACTAGCGTTGAGGTGGATACGGGAAAGGCAAATAAAAAGCTGTCTGACTTTTTCAAATCAGTAAGAACTCAGTTTGAAAAGCTTGCAGACTATCTTGATAAGAATTTTAAGCCTATTTTCGATGATATATGGAGCGGACTTGAAAAAGAGAGCATTGAACTTGCTCAGATACTCGGCGGAGTTTTCAGCGATATAAAGTCGCTTTCCGAGCCGCTCAAAGCTTATTTTATAAACGATTTTACACCGCTTATGCAGACCGCTTTCAGCACGCTTGGCAAGATAGGCATAGGACTTTTTGACAGCTTCAACAAGGTGTTTTCTGATATCTGGAATGTGGCAGTGTTCCCTATACTGCAAAACTTTCTCACTGTAGGATTACCCCTAATGGCGGATTTTGGCACGCAGACATGGAACACGCTAGGCGTACTGTTTGACAACATAAAAGAGATCTTCGATACCTTGTGGAACGGCGTTGCACAGCCTGTGCTGAACGCCTTGAAAACACTGTGGTGCGATACTTGGCATAGTATTTCAGACTTTTGGAACGAGTGGGGACAGCCTATATTTGACGGCATAAACGAGGGTATAACCACCACAAAGAACGTATTCCTCAATCTGTGGGAAACGGTCTTGAAACCTGTGTTTGACAAGCTCATGGACGTGGCTGACAGCGTTTGGACGGAGCACTTGAAACCTTTGCTTGATGAGTTTCTCGGCTTTGTTGGAACACTTATCACAAGCGTTCTGAGCATTTACAACAAAGCCATAGCACCTGTTGTGAACTGGCTTGTGAGCATACTCGGACCGATAGTCAGCAGTGTGCTTGGTAAGATAATAAAGATAGTGGGCAATGTCATAAGCAATATAATTGACGCCGTGAAGAACATCATTTCAGCACTTAAAGGCGTTGTGTTGTTCATAGCGGGAGTGTTCACCGGTGATTGGAAAAAAGTTTGGCAGGGTGTAAAGAAGATTTTCAAAGGCGTATGGGACGCACTTGTTGACATAGCAAAAACACCTATTAATTTGATAATCGGGCTTATAAATGGTCTGACAGGTGCAGTTGAGGACGCTTTGAATTGGATAATCGACGGCATAAACGAGCTGAGCTTCACGACACCTGATTGGCTTCCCGGTGATCTTGGCGGTCAGACATTTGGCTTTGACCTAAGTCAAATTGATATCCCCGAAATACCCAAACTTGCCCAAGGTGCAGTAATACCGCCGAACTCTGAGTTCCTTGCAGTTCTGGGCGATCAGAAGCGTGGCACGAATATCGAGGCACCGCTGGATACTATCACACAGGCTGTTTTGCAAGCTCTTGTGTCTTACGGCGGAGCAGGCGGAAATCAGAAGATAAGCGTTACCATACCGCTGACTCTCAATGGCAGGACTATCACACAGATAGTTATTGATGATATCAACGACTATATCAAGCGCAACGGCAGGTCGCCAATAAGGGCATAGGAGGTGCAGAAAATGAAAAGCAGAGGACTTATATTCGGCAGCGAAAGGGTCGCCACACCTGCGGAAGTGAGCTTTACAAACAACAAGATATGGTCGAACAATGCAGGGCGGACGGCTAACTGCAAAATGGTGGGCGATATAAGAGCCATAAAGAAAACTGTCACGCTGAAATGGTATCATCTCACAGGCGAGGAGACGGCAAAGCTCAATGAGTATATCTCCAACGTTGACAGTCCGTTTTTCAGTATCACGCTCCTTGATGAGACATTTCAGGAAAGCACTTTTGACGTTTATGCAGGCGACCCAACTTATGAGGTTTTTGGCTGGGACGAGAACAAGCAGTTCTGCAAAGGCGTTGCGGTGGACTTGATAATGCAGTAAAGGGGGCGTTTGAATGTACAAAACAGGGGAGCTTGTGGCTCAGCGTATCGAGAGCTATTGCCGTACTTGGCGGCTGTGGATAGAGAATGCAGAGGGCGTTATATCAGGTGACAGCATTATGTCAGCTGATAGCTCCATGCAGGCAACAAGCCTTTCCGATGACATCGAACTAGGTGCCGTGTGTTCGCAATCGTGGAACATGACCATAAGTGACACTGAAACAGCGTTTCTCGGCAAAGAGTATGACACATATCTGTATCTCGTAGACTACGAAACTAGCGGCATACTTTCAGACGAAAAGATACCAATGGGACATTTCACCTGCGTTAAGTCGAAAAAGTCTGGCGGCAGTGTCCAGCTGACAATGGCGGACAGGCTGTACTTTTCAGACAAACCATATGTACCACACATACCTATGCCGAACTGGAATAAAGCCGTTGAAGACGACATATGCAGACAGCTTGGTTTGCAGAATGGAAATGATTACACAGAGGTGCGACTACTGCGTGACAAGAACGGCAGAAGGTTGATAGATAAGAACGGCAAGGTGCTGTACTCAAAATACTTTTACTTCAAGGTCAGCTCAGTACCGAAAGACGTGACCATGCGCCAAATGTTGTCCTATCTGGCTTCTGCTCAGGGCGAGTTTGGGTATGTTGACAGGTACGGAAAGTACGTCCGAAAGTGGTATGGCAAGTCTGTGAAAACATTGGATAACAATACAATAGACCTGCCTACGCTGTCAGAAAGGCAGAACGCTATCGTGGGCATTATCTGCAAGGTCGGTGAAGATGTAACGTTGTCGCTTGGTGTGACAGATACCAGGCAAGGACGTGTGCTGGAATTTGAAAATCCATACATGACAGAGTCTTTGCTACAATCTCTGTGGCGCAGGATAGGAGGCTTTTCGTGGTACACCACCGAATTGTACCACAGACTTGGTGACCCACGTTTTGATATCGGGGACGTGGTGACATACACCAACGGCACAGACAGCTATGATATACCAATAACAAATCTTGGTTTTAACTTTGACGGAGGACTTTCAGCGGACATTTCTGCGGTAGGTCTGAGCGTTGAAGAACAGCTTTAAGGGGGCGAGATAATGGCTGATGAAAATTTGACATTGGCGCAGGATATCACTGAAAATGACTATCCTATGCAACACGCAGGCGAGGAAATCGATGAGATACTGAGCCGAGCCGGCAAGATACACTATGGCACTGTGGAATACAAGATGACGAAAGCAAATCCACTGATGCAGATACCGCTTGGACTGACTTTTGCGCCTAAGCAGGTTATAGCAACGCTACGGCAGACAGCCGCACCAACACCATATCAGAACTACTGCACCCACGTCTATGGGTCAGGAACGTCATACTATCTGAGTGTCTGCATGGGAGATGGGGCAACAGGAATCGTGCCAACAGGAACATACTATGTTGACTACATTGCAATAGAGTAAAGAGGGGTGATTAAATGACGATAACATTAAGTGCAGATTATGACGTAACACTGAACACAGCCCTACTGGGTTATGTCGGTGAAACAAATGCTAGACCTGTATCGGTCGAGGGCATGGAGATAGACGGCGCAGACCGCTATGTGTTAACGATAGACTACGGCGACGGCGTTCAGTATGAGGTCGATATCACAGGCGGCACGTGGACGCCTACTGCTGATATCTTGCGCTCAGCGCAGACAATATCGTGCCAGATATGTGCAAAAAAACTGTCAGGACAGGAATATATCCTAGTAAAAAAATCACGCATATTCCGCCTGAGAATAGGTGCGGCAATCGGTGATAATGCTATCCCGTTACCAAGTGTGGCAGCTGACGCACTAGACCGCATAGATGCTATAGGCAGACAGGCACACGCAGATATGCAGACAGCCGTCACCGCTGCAGAAACGGCGACTACAGCGGCAGAGAACGCAAAAAAATCTGCCACAAACGCAGAGAAATCAGCCGACACGGCAACGCAGGCGGCAAGCCGAGCTGAGACCGCACAGGCATCTGCTGAAACGTCCGCAACACAGGCAGACACTGCAAGGCAGGGCGCAGAAACCGCACGCACAGAGACGGTCACAGCGCAGAACGCCGCTAAGATATCCGCAGCGCAGGCGTCAGTGTCGGCACAGCAAACAACAGCCGACAAGACCATAACAGCAGGCTATGCTAAGACCGCCAAGACCAATGCTGACAGCACTGCGGCAGACAGACAGGCGGTGCAGACGTTGGCAGAACAGGTGACAGCTGACAAGGCAACAGTGACAGACCATGCCACTAAGGTCGCAGAGGACAGAACAGCCGCTGAAACCGCCGCACAGACAGCACAATCCGTGGCTGACAGCCTGCCTGAGGACTATGTGACGGCTGTTGGAAAAATCGCAGAGAACACGGCTGAGATAGGGCGTGTAAAGCTAACAGACAAAGAGTTGCAAAGACGTGTAAATGCGTTATATGACTTGGGTAACGGCATAACACATCAGTTTGAAACTGATACAGATACGGCATACCACAAAACTGTGCCTACAGGGGCAAAGCTGATGAGCGTGAAGTTAATAGGCGGTCATTCTGAGGTCATTGACGGTGAGATTGTCAGTGCAGGCACAGAGAGCATTATAGAGCAGGGACGAAATTTGTGGGATGAGGTATGGGGAGTTGGTTCGATTAATTCATCTAGTGGCAATAACGAATTTTCAAAAGAGGCTATATATTCAAAAAACTATACGCCAATTGCCCCAAATTCAACCCATATCTTCGTGTACGCAGGTAGTGCCAAATTTGAAAATGTGAAAACCAGATTTTATGACTATAACAAGAACTACATTGGCTATAACGACAAAGACGGGCAGACTGTCTACCCAAACAAAAAGTTCATAACCCCATCAGACGCATTCTATGTTCGTTTCACACTTCCACCATCATATGGCAACGCATATAAAAATGATATAGCATTGATAGCTGGTAGCTCTGGAGCCTATGCCCCTTACCACAGCAACGTTTACCAGATTCCCGAAGCAATCAAAGCGTTGCCTGGCTACGGCTGGTCGGCAGGAACGGCACGAAACTACGTTGATTATGAAAATCAACGATACGTTCAATGTGTTGGCAGCGTTGATTTGGGGACGCTGACGTGGACTGCTGGTGGTGGAATTAGCTCCCAGACAGTTTTCATAGCATCGTCACGGAAAATTTGTGGACAGAAATTGTCGTATAATTCTGCTATTGCATCGAATATATTATGTTCAAAATATTTAGCAAAATCGCAAAATGAGGTATGGAGTGACGCACCACCTGTGGGCATAGCAACCAATGCGACTATTGACGGATATGTCTATGTAAACGACACCGCCTACACCGATGCCACCGCATTCAAACAGGCTATGCAGGGCGTTATGTTATATTACGAATTGGAAACCCCTATCGTCACCGATATTTCTGACCTGATTGATGATGATTTCCTGCGAAATATCGAAGTCGAAGCAGGCGGTTCGGTGACATTCAAAAACAGCAATGACAGCTATCTGATACCAGTTCCAAATGAAGAAGAATACATCGTGAAGCTGAGTGAAGTGGGAGGTACAGCATGACAGAGTTGCAGAAAAAGATGGTTGAGAAGTTAGGATTATCCCAAGAAGACTTCCAACCAAAGAAGGCTACAAAGGTCGATGAGTTGGAAGCACAGGTGCTATATACTGCACTGATGACCGACACGCTGATTGAGGAGAGTGACGACAATGTATAGGAAAGTCAAGAGGTTGTACGATTTAGGGCTGTACACCGCTGAGCAGGTCAAGGATT
>ERZ857955.1067-NODE-1067-length-24325-cov-8.154965_pt1 | contig 24325 bp, 17 predicted proteins | sample MGYA00519956_ERZ857955 | MGnify/ENA primary metagenome ERZ857955 (study PRJEB31778, sample SAMEA3449378) | human gut metagenome | biome: human gut; feature: human-associated habitat; material: faeces | place: United Kingdom | collected 2010/2012 ...
GGAACAGAATCAAGCTCCTTTTTAGTCAGCCAGCGTGCAGCCTCGGCTTCTTTCAACACCAGCTCGCCGGAAACTACTTCGCACCAGAAACAGTCCATGGAAAGATGAAAGGTCGGATAATCGTATTCAATGGTGCCAATCAAATCGTCTACCGTGATCTCGGTATCCAGTTCTTCCCGAATCTCTCGTTTCAGTGCCTGCTGCGGGGTTTCACCCGGCTCGATTTTGCCGCCCGGGAATTCCCATCCGCCCTTGTACTCGCCGTAGCCGCGGGCGGTGGCATAAATTTTATGTTTCGTCTGAATATCGTCGCAGATCACGGCTGCAACAACGCGAACAACCTTCATGATATTCTCCTTTTAACCGACTACCAGCTTGTTGGTCTTTTTGAGAAACTTTGCAGGGATCGGGCGGTCCAGCTTCCATGTGATATTCATGGGGCGGGAGCCCTCGTGCTTCACATAGTTCACCGTGCCCAGATAGGTATACGCTCCTGCACCGCCAAAACGGGCATCTGCCTTGAACTCGCGCACGAACAGCAGCACCCGGCTTCCCTTTGCACGGTGATGGATGTAGCGCTGCCCGGTGGCAGAGTTTTCGGCGGTGGTGCTCTGGCTCTGCCAGTGGAACAGGCTTTCGTTGATGGAATAATCCTTGTACATGGTGGTGGGGGAGTAATCCTTGTCTGCCTTGTTCAGGGTCACAAAGAATACGTCCAGCTGCTTTTCCGGCAGCCACTTCACGCCCTCGCGGACAGTGGCGGGCTTCAAAAAGTCCAGCGCCACCAGCAGCTGGTCGCGGGTATAGGTGCAGTGCAGGTCCAGCGGACAATCAAAGCCCACATCTACCGGCTCGTCAATAAAATCGATGCGGTCATATTGATACTGCAAAAGTGCCTGCAGCTCCCCCAGCAAAACGGGACTGTCCGAGAGAGCATACAGGTTATCGAGAACTTCTTCATCCTCCCAGCTTTCTGCAGTTTTGCCCCAAAGGGTCACATAGAACATTTGCAGCATTCGCTGTTCTACCGGCGGCAGTTCTACCGGCGGCAGGGCTGCAAAGTCGGTGTTATCCAATTTCGGCAGAAGCCCCAGCAAAAAACGGATCCACCTGCGGGAATCTACGACTGCAAAGCGTGCAAGGGCTTTGGTCATGGTCTCTTCCAAAGGCTCTGCAAAATCGGATGCCGCTCCTGCGCGGACGCACAGCCTACTGAAGCAGACCTTTTTACTATAGATGGCCCGGGGGTCGAGATGGTAGTAGTCGAGGAAGTTCCCAAGTGTCAGGGGCAGACCAGTATCCTCTGTGAAGGCAGCCGCCCGCGCCACAAGCCCGGAGGTGCGGTCATAGGAGGCGCTGATATTATCCAGCACATACTTTGCGGCAATTTTTTCCAGCTGAATATAGCAGCCTTTGGGTGCAGAGACAAAGCCCTCTTTAAGCTCCCGACTGACGCTGCGGGTGGTGTTGGAGAGCAGTGCTGCGAATTTCTCCTCAAAATTATACTTTTTGTTGGCCTGCCCGATGAAATCCAAAACGGTCAAGCAATCCTTGTTTTCTGCCAGACGCAGACCACGCCCCAGTTGCTGCAAAAACACGGTCAGCGACTCGGTAGGGCGCAGGAACAGCACAGTGTTCACCTCGGGGATATCCACACCCTCGTTGTAAATGTCCACCACAAAGAGGAATCGGAGCTCCCCGGAAACCAGCCGCTGCTTGGCGGCGTTGCGCTCCTCGTCAGGAGAGTCGCCGGTCAGTGCCATAGATGGAATGCCGTGGGTATTAAAGTAGCGCGCCATGAATTGGGCATGAGCGATGGAAACGCAGAAGCCCAGACCCTTTACCTCGTCGATATCGGTGACATATTTCAGGATGGAGTTCACCACAAGGTCAGCGCGGCGCTCCGCCACCATGCCGCTGAGGGTGTACAGGTTGGACAACTCGTTTTTATCGTAGCCGCCGGTACGCCATTTCAGGCTGCTCAGATTTGCGGTGTCGGTGACGCCGAAATATTGGAAGGGACAAAGTAGTTTCCGGTCAATGGCCTCCGGCAGACGGATCTCGGCGGCAATGCGCCCGCCGAAATAGTCCAGAACGCTTTTGCCGTCCATACGTTCCGGGGTGGCGGTCAGTCCAAGCAGGATCTTCGGCTGGTAATATTCCAACAGCTTCTGATAAGTGGGTGCAGCTGCATGATGGAACTCGTCTACAACGATGTAATCGTAAAAATCTGCTGCCGTTTTGGCGGCAAGCTCCTGAGAATTGAAGGTCTGGATGGAAACAAACAGATGATCAATGCTGTCGGCTCTGTGACTGCCCACATACAGTTCACCGAAATTGGCATCCTTCAGTACCGCCCGGAAGGTGTACAGGCTCTGCTTCAGGATCTCCTCCCGGTGTGCCACAAACAGCAGACGGCAGGGCTGCCCCGGATGCTGTTTGCAGAAGCGCTTGTAATCCAGTGCAGAGATCACGGTTTTGCCGGTGCCGGTAGCGGCGACCACTAAGTTGCGGTTATACCCCCGAACGGTGCGCTCGGCATCCAGCCGGTCCAGGATTTCCTGCTGGTAGGAATAGGGCAGAATATCCAGGGTGTAGATTCCGCTGTGGTCGGTCTCGCTGTATTTTTCAGCCTTCAGGGCGCGGGTCAGCCGTTCCCGCTGCCCTTCATCGTAATATTCAAACTCGCTGGAGTTCCAGTAGCTTTCAAAGGTGGCTGCGATTTTTTCGATGGTCTCCGGCAGGTCCTTTCGGGTCACCTTGACGTTCCACTCCAGACCGCTGGAAATTGCCGCATTAGACAGGTTGGAGGAGCCTACATACGCCGTAGTAAAACCGGTGTCCCGGTAAAACACATAGGTCTTTGCGTGCAGGCGGGTACGTTTGGTGTCATAGCTGACCTTGATCTTCGTATTGGGCAGCGCGCGCAGCTCCTCGATGGCTTTCACGTCCGTAGCGCCCATATAAGAGGTGGTGATGATGCGCAACTCACCGCCGCTTTGCGCAAACTGCAGCAGCTCATCCATGATGAGGCGCAAGCCGCTCCACTTGATGAAGGAGACCAGCATATCAATGCGGTCAGCGGAGACGATCTCCTTTTTCAGCTCCGTGTACATCTGCGGCTCATGGATGGCACCGGTAAACAGGGAGCTTTGTGCAATGGAGGTCTCCGGGCGGTCAAGGTCTTTTGCGCTTTTTCCCGTAGCAAGGCTTGGGTCGTTCTGCTGCAAAAGCGCAAGAAGCTGCTCTGCCCGCTGGTCAACACCGAGCGCGGCAAAGTCAGCTTCCTGTGTGGTGTTCTGGATGGTGGTCACGATCTGGTTTGCCAGCTGGATCTGCGCCTCGATGCCGCCGCCGTTATCCTGCACATTCTCAAGACCCTTCTGCACCACATCGGTCAGATACTGCGCCAGTACCTTGGCAGCCTCCGCCGCGTCGATGGGCGCAGTGGACTTGCGGGCTTCCGGGATCTCTGCAAGCTCGCGGTTCAGTGCGTTGTTGATGACCTGTTCGTACAGTCCGGGGTAGAGCATAGATGCACTTCCTTACCGTTTTCTTTTATTATAGCGCCCGTCAGAAGAAGATTCAATGATCGAGGATAAACCGCATCTGATTGAAAAAGAAGTTCTTGATCTCAGAAAATATACTGTATCTGCATTGCTTTTATTAAAAATAATAGAGATCGTGATAACCATTTATATGATGCTACAATAAAAAGAGACTGATGCAGTGCAACAGTCTCTCGATAGCAATGAGGCTTATATAACGGGTGTTTTTTTATAAAAATCCGTAGCAGCGCCTCCCATTCCAAGAGTGGTTTTGATACCAACTCCGCCATGGGATGCAAAAGAGAGCAACGCGTTCCAAAGTTCCAGAAGCGGCGGCGCAAGGCGTGCCTCGATGGTCACACTGCCTTGAAAGGCTGGAATGCGCGTTTCTTTCAGCAGATAACGTGTGGTATGGAGATTATAATCCACAATATGAGGCCCTTGCTGTAAAGCCTGCAGTGCATCAGAATCGATAAGGGCATATTCTGGAAAGGCAGCGTTCCAATGCGCAATCAGACTTTGCAAAAGCAGAGTTTCCTGCGGGAAAATAGCATAGCGGCCGGACTGCTTGAAGGCGCAAGGCGACAGAAAAGCAATTTTGGCACGGGTTTCGCTGCGGGAGCGCCCAGAACGGATCAGCTCTTCAGCGGAGATTGCCGGAAAGGTGCGGACCTCTGAAACCGGGAGTGTCAATTCATGCAGAGGGATTTCCTTTGCAGATTCCAAAACGGGGAAAACTACCTGTCGAGCAGCGTCATTCAGCAGGTTGACCGTCCAGATCAAAGACTGTTTTTCCGGCGAAAAACATAGAAAATGCGCAATGGGGTGTTCCCCTTGCAGATGCATCTGCTCTCCAAATTCAGAAGAAATCTGTGACATCAGCCAGCCGTACAGACGATAGGACCACGACTGGGGAATCCGCACATCATTGGGCGGAGATAAAACCAGTTGAATCTGCTGGATCATAAGATACTCACCCCGCAATATCCATAGGGATAAAGCCGACCACGAAAGCGAGCATATTTCATGGTGTGCGGGGAAATACCTTTTTCGGCATCACGCTCATGCTTATGTTTACGGAACATCTGCGCCATTTGCTCTGCCGTCCAGCGCAGCCCCTCTTCTTCACCCAGATAGGGGTACGCCAGCGACTTGGCAAAAAAGCCGGAGCCGCCGCCAAGGATCAGGTGTGGCTGCTGCGGCAGGTTGACTGCACCGCTCGGCGGAGTGAAGTGCCTGCTATACGTCTGTTCGTAATAAGTATCAAACTGCTGAATGGCCTCCAGAAGGGACTCTTTGGTAATGCGCCCCTTCAGCACCGACTGATCCAGCGTCAGCTTGAAGCGTACCTTAGTACCAGACGCTGCGCATTCCCGACACATGGGGATGCCGCGATTACTGCCCTTCGCAAAGGAACCGTTCACAAGTGCATCAAATTTTCCGACAAGGACCATCTGCGCATCCGGGATGGGGGCACTGTCGGAAACCTGAATGCCACGGAAAATGCTGTTGACGGCGTCCGGAGCGATGCTTCCATCTTTCAGAGTGCGCAGATGCAGCTGGTTGACATATTTCTCTTCCGGAAAGGTGGCCCGGCGGTTTTGTGCAAGGCTGTGTCCGGTGCTGCGGTCAGCCAATACCGCACTCAGCAGCCATGCGGTACGCAGCGCACCCTTGATGCTGCTGCCGGGAATGTAGGCATGGCCCTGCGCATCACGCTGGAAAGCATGGATCTCTTTCAGCGAGTGCTCAGCATCCAGCGCATCTCCCACCTCGATCTGATAGCGCGTCAGCGTTTTCAGTTCTGCATCGGAAATGCCGCAGTCTTTGGTCAGAAAGGCCCAGAGATTGGACTGCTCGCTAAGCATAAACTGTCCGTACTTGTCCACCAGATCGTGCTCGACTAGAAAACTGAAAAATTTTTGCTCGTCCAGAAAGGAGACTTTACCATTGCGGGTATTGTACATGTATTCTTTTTTGGTATAGCTGCTGCCGTTGCCAACAAACAGAGGTGCCCATACATTCAGAGTAAGGTCAAAGATCTGAAGATGATCCTGCTGAATCATAATGTCACCCCCATAAAGATTGGCTTGGAATAGCGGTATACCGGATGCACATCCGACAAACCAACATCATACAAAGCACCTTGATAACGATTTTGCAGGACAGACCCTGCCGAAAGGGCATACTGCGTTTTTTTCTTCAGTGGAGTTTCCACACGATCGGAGGCCATAAATCCGCTGCGGCGCACCAGCTGGAAGGAGGCACCATCTAATGCATGATCCAGTTCATCTGCCTGCGGCAGGCTGGTGCTCAGCAGCAGATAAGGAGCATGCTCGGCAGAAAGAGCGTGATACATCCACTCCGTCTGATCGTCAAAAGGTTCGTTCAGATAAATCTTGTCTACAACATGGAACTTTCCATAACCAGAGCTGACTTTGCCGCCGATGCCGGTAGCGCCCAGCCAATCCAGCAAATACTCCAGATCTTCATCCTGACCATCTTCGGTAAATCCGCAGATGAAATACAGTCCGCAGTCCGGCGCAAAACGGAACAGTCCAACCTGATACGGCATGGTATCCCCCTGCATGGGAACAGCTGCCTTGGTCTGCTCATAGTGGGTGCCAAAACTTTCTGGTTGTTCGTCAGGGGTGAAATGACCTTCATGCAGGCTTCTGGCGTAGCGGTCGAATTCCAACACAGGGATCCAGGCTAGCTTTTTTACCTTTTTACGCAGGGTGGTTTCTACCTCCTCGGTGGATTCTGACGCGGCAATGGGCTTTGGCAGGTAAAACGTTTCGCTATACCAGGGCATTGTATCGCTGAGCAGGAATTTTCCCTGCCGGACCTGCGCACAAAGCTGTTCTAAGGCTTCTTCTCCGTGCTGGACGAGGGTCTCATGGCAGAGGGCAGAAAACAGAGTATCTGCCCGCAGGGTCTCTTCGGAGGTATAAAGCGACAATGCAGAGTCGGCCCCTCCAAAATGAACAGCTGTGTCAAACTGCAGCTTAAACAGAAAATAGTTCATAACTATCCACCTCATCAAAGAGGGATTTCAGGTGGCTGAGATCCACCTGCGCGCCATAGCCTTCCAGCGCAAAGTTTTTCAGGCTGACACGGCCGCTGCCGCGGGAACCATGGCCGCCCAGATAATCCATCTGCAGCAGCTTCATGCCTTTGGCCAGAAGAGAAAGATCTTCCTCGACCTGTGCCGGGTCGGTTACATCGTAAACGATGCTGACACCGAACTTTGCACCGGCGATCACACGTTCGATCTGGCGGGGATTGGCCACAGAGTTGGCACGGGAAATTGCGTTTTCGGTCTTGACCTCGGTCACACCCACATTGGAAAGCTCTTTTGCATTGGACAAAAAGGCATCCGCAAACTGCAGGCGGGAACGGCGCACCGGCTCCGAGGAACCGAACAGACGCAGAATGCGCTCATCGTCCTTGTCGAAAGCAGGCATGTGTTCGATATCCTGACAGGTGCTGCGGGCCAGCAGGGTGCGCAGTTTGCCTTTCAGACTGCTGCCGGGTACGATGGGATAACCGGTATAGGGGTCACGCACCACCGGGCTGTCCACAGCACCAATGGCAGAAAAGGCAGAGGAACCGCCGATGTGCATACCGGTGCGCACTTCCAGATCGCACCGGATCAGAATTTTTCCATACATAATTACCCCTCCTTGCCGCCGAAGTAGCGGTGGAAAGCGACCAGCGCTTCCATGTAGTGTGCAAAGCGGATCAGGTCCGCACGGTCGGTGGAAATGCCCTTGAGGTATTCCAGCAGGTTCGTCTGTGCCACAAAGCTTTTTACGGTGTCATCACGGCCGCACTCATAAGCCACCCGGACCCGCATCAGGTTGAGCTTCACGATGCTTTCGGGCCGCAGCTTTTCCTCGGTACGGATGTTTTCCGTATTAAAGATATCCGTCACGAGGCTCAACAGGTTGCGGATTTTGCTGGTGGTCACGGTCTTGCCGCCGCTCATGAGGCTACGCATAATACGCTCGGCTTCGTCTACATAATCTTCCGGCACCTTTTTCGGCGTGATCTCCGGCGGCAGCTCTTTCTGCTGCCCATAGCTGCTACGGCTGTTATAGCTGCCGGAACTGCTGCGGTTTCCGTTGTAGCTGTTGCTATATCCGCTCCGGTTGTTGTTATAGCCACCGCCGCCATAGCTGCCCCGGCCATTATCATTCCATCCTGCCATCTGTGTCGCCACCCTTTCTGTTCTGATAGACATAAATATAAATTGCGGTGATGAGCTGGTGACGCTGTACGGCATCCAATGCCCAATCCATCATGCTGTGAGAGAATTGCTCGTAAAGTTTATAATCTGGTGCATTCTTTTTGGGGGAAAGCCGCGCCAGCAGGTAAGCGTACCGTGCAAGGTTGATGCGGTCGTTTTCTGCTTCCCGCAGCAGTGCCAGAAGATTGTAGAGCATGGCGTTTCCATGCTCGGCGTTATCCTTGCCGAAGAAGCTTTGCAGGCAGCCGACCTTTTCGGTCAGGACCTTTGCGCGGAAGGTGTCCCACGCATAGATATGTCCCTGCTCCGGCTGCACCAGCAGATTGCCCTTTGCATCCCGGACTGCTTTGCGCTCTGGCGTAAACAGTGCCACTGCATTTTTGCCGGGCAGATGCTTGGCGGATTCTTCCAGCGCGGCAGTTTCCTCGGCGGAAAGCCGGATGGGGTAATGGTCATCAAAGATGCCGATGCCTGCGCTGAGGGTCAGTGCTCCGCAGGAAAATGCGGTAAAATTACGCTGGATGCGCTGTGCTGCTTCCAGAACATCGTTCCATGCGCCCACAAGGAACACATCATCGCCACCGGCGTAGACGATGCTTACATGCAAGCCCTCTAGAATGCCGTTGATGTAGCACTTGAAAAACAGTGACATCTGCCGGGAGAACGCCGAGGTGCGGGACAGGGTAACATAGTGCATCCGTTTGACCGGGTCTTTCTCGTTTTCCTGCTCGAAACCGGAGATAAATGCGTGCCCGAGGTTGTCCACATCCATACGGCAGACCGCAATGCGGCGCACGCCCTCGGACTGCCCTGCCAGTTCTTCCATGCTGTTGCTGGCGGCGTAATCGCCAACATACAGGTTGGTGCTGTAAGTAAGGCCGGTGAACGGTGCATTTTTGGTATATACACGCACGACCGGCTCGCCGGAAGCCAGCCGTTTGCGGGCAGAAAGCTGATCCGTCAGGGACAGATACTCGCTGCCGCCGTCCAGTGCAGGCAGCGTACAGTCATCGGCAGCCGAGGGCTGACGGCTTACCACCAGAACGCGCTTGTTCTGAATCTTGTTAGAAAGATCTACAAACAGTTTGCACCAAGGGCAGAGATCATCCTTCAAGTTGGAACTGGTGCCGCACACCTTACATTCCCGGCCATCCGGGTAAGCGGCGGTGCTGTTCAGCAGCCGCAGATCCTCTGCGGTATAGCGGTGGAATTTGTGCTGTTCCAGCAGCCGGTTCACCCGGCGGAACAGCTCTTTGTAGGGGCTTTTTTCAGCCGGGGTATTGGTCAGGTCGTTGCCGGAGCAGGGTGTCCATGCGTTGGCCAGAAACAGCTGGGTGCCGAACTGCAGCTGCAGCCAGCGGTTGAACTGCCGGTTCCACCGGGTCAGGGTATCGGCCACAGCGGCAGTGTTGGGCAGCAGCACATAGCAGTGTCCGCCGCCGCTGTAGATCAGGTTGGCGCGGGACACGCCGCACCCGGCCAGAAGCTCGTCCAGATAGTGCTCCATGAGCAGCTCCAGAAAGAACGACCGGCTGCGCAGGGAGCGCAGGGCGTTTTCGGTATGGACGGTATAAAGAAACTTCTGAATGCGGGAAAAATCAGCGGTATAGAGCAGAAAAGCGTCCTTCTGGCAAAAATCCTTCTCCTGCTCAAAAAGTGCCTTGCGCAGGTCGGTGATGTTGTTTGCCTGCACATATTCACTGATGCACGCCGCAATGGCTGCGGTGGTCTTGGCGTGGTCAAACAGAGAAACATCCGGGCTTTCGCCGGTAAAGGTGCTGGACGGAAAACAGCTGAACTGCGTTTCCAGCAGACCCAGCAGAGAGTTGATCCACTCCGGCTGCGGCTGCAGATCCGGCAGACACTCCTTCAACTTGCGTACAGCATCTGCATAGACGGAAGCGGAAAGCGGCTGCTGCTGCCGTGGCAGCTTCAGGCTGCCGTCCTGCGGCTGCGCAGGCATCATCCAGCCGGGGTGCGTACCGTTCAGGTGGGTGAACACCGAGTCCAGCGGAAGATCCCGCCGGAAGGAACTGCTTTCGCCTTCGACCTCCCGGCGGTCTGCGGCGGCAGAAAGATCATCTGCCAGATAAACGATATAGGCCGGGGAATCGGCGGGCAGAGTCTTTGCTGCACCGCGCAGCGCGGCGGCGTGGTGGTAGCGCACACAGTCCAGCGCCGGTGCCCAGCCTGCACCGGGCAAAACGCCGTGCAAAAACTGGTAGCCCTGTTCACTGTGGCTGCCGCGCTGCCCACCGGCACGGTACACCGCTTTGCCGGTGTCGTGCAGCAGCCCGCCATAGGTGGACTGCAGGGTGAGAACGTTCAAAATACCATCTCCTTTACGGATTGTGGAACAATTGCACAATAAACGGAAAACGTATTTGTCAATTTTGTAAGAGATGCTTGGAATTGGCTTTATTATAGCACATTTTGTCGCCATGCAAAAGCCGCAGCAGAGAAAATATCACAGCAGCTGCAATCGTTCCGTTCATAGAGGGACAGCCCACGGAAAACAAGAAGTTAAGGTTTGTAAAAGAAAAACTCCGCATCTTTTTTTGATGCGGAGTTTTTTGTCCCCTTACGGGGATGGTACGACTATACCATATACTAACACCGGCATGGTCATGTTTTCGCCCCCTTACGGGGATCGTACAGACTGGTTCTTTTACGGGTTCTGCCCACTGCAGTTTTTGCCCCCTTACGGGGATGGTACGAGAATGAACCGGAATAATGAAGCGCACTTTAAGTTTTCGTCCCCTTACGGGGATAGTACCTGTACACGTACCTGAAAGCGTACAATCATCATAAGTTTTCGCCCCCTTACGGGGGTGGTACCTCTGGGTGATTTCAGTTTCCGTGGTCAGGAGTGGTTTTCGCCCCCTTACGGGGATGGTACAGGTTGTTGGTGCAATATCATTATCGGTAAACGGTTTTCGCCCCCTTATGGGGATGGTACACAAAACGAGGAGCAACTGTTAAAGATAAATACGTTTTCGCCCACTTGCGGGGATGGTACGCGCAACGTTTAACGATAGTCGCAAGTATATTGGTTTTCGCCCCCTTACGGGGATCGTACAAAGGCGTTCTGCTTCCCGGTGTGCTACGACAGGTTTTCGCCCCCTTACGGGGATTGCATCCGAATGACAACGCCTAAATATCCAGTTATGGAGCTTTCGCCCCCTTACGGGGATAGTATCTTTGATGAACCAGATGTTGCGTTCTATCCCGAGTTTTCGTCCCCTTACGGGGATTGTACGGACATTGACGAGCAGCTTGTGCGTGACATGGGGTTATCGCCCCCTTACGGGGATAGTACAAGTATGATGAACGTCAAGAACATGGAAGTCGGGTTATCGCCCCCTTACGGGGATGATATGAATTTCAGAATTTTGCCGCATTTGCTTGATTTGTTTTCGCCCCCTTACGGGGATTGTACCCTAAATATATCACAAAACACCGCAAAACTGAAGAGCTGGATGACTGGAAAATACTCACTTTATTACAATAATGTACTTTTGTGCTGAAAAGAACGGCCATAAATTCATTTAGCCTGCCTTGTGCGCGGGGCATTTTCATGGTATGATGCAGATAATGGATCTTATAAAAAGGAGTGTTGCCCTGTGCTGAAGACTTATATCACCACCGTGCCTTTGCAGGGAAAGCTGGACCCTATGCTGTACCAGCGGGAGCGGGCAGAGGCCCCCACGGCCACCTGCTTTCCCATCGTGCAGGTGATGCGGGATACCCTTGAACCCGGGGACACGGTGCAGTTGCTGGCCATCCGGCAGGAAAATGCCGATACCGCCCGCAATTATCAGCGCCTGCTGGAAGAGCTGACGCGGCTGGGCATTGCGGAACATCAGGTGCAGCAGATCCACCTGCCGGAGGATCAGTGTCCGGAAACACTGATCGGCCTGTGCCGGGATCTGGTGGATGCTCTGCCACAGGTCACCCGGGTGTATGCCTGCATCACCTACGGTTCCAAGAGCATCCCGGTGGTCACGCTGACGGCATTGACCTGCGCCGAAGCTACCCATACGGAGCTGGAAGTAGGCGGTGTGTATTATGGTGAGGTCAAGCGGGAAAACGGGCGGGTGCTCAGCGCGCGGCTTTACGATATGGCGGCACTGTATCAGCTTTCCGGGCTGGTAGGTACCATGCGCGACAGCAAGACCGCCGAACAAGTGTTCCATCAGCTGATCTGGATGAACGAGCGCCGGGAGGACTGAGCAGCGATGAATGATGTGAAAACATGGGCGGACATTGATGCTTCGCCGCTGCTGCAGCTGCCGCCGGAACAGCGCAAAAAGCTGCACGATGCCAATGATGAACGGTTCCGCAGGTTCTGGGCGGAATGCTTTCTGACCACACAGGCTCCCGGAAGGGGAGAGGAGGCATGGAACAGCGCGGATTTCTGCAAGGCGTTTCTGGATGCGTTTGATTTTTGGGAAGCAAAGCCGGGGCAGACCTTCAGTATGTATCTGCGCGCCGCCGTCCGTCATGCACAGGCACACGACCAGCAGCAGGAAGAAATGGCTGTGACGGGTTTCGGACGCGAAACGAACCGCAAGATCAAAAAAGCGCTGGAGTACATGGAAAAGAACGGAATTACAGAGAGTATGCTCTGTCGTGACCCGGAAAAAGAACAGGTGATCGCCGATATTGTCGGGGTGGGTGTAAAGACCCTGCGGGAAGCACTGCGCAATAAGCAGTCGGTACTCAGTCTGGACGACACTGGCGGAGAGGATTCGGCGCTGGGTGACCGGGTGGCCTCCCAAGAAAAAAGCGTGGAAGAGCAGGTGGAGCAGAGCAGTGAAATGCTGGCATGGCTGCACCGCGGCATTGGACTGATGAACCTGCAGCAGAAGGAAAAATACGGTAAGACAGCTGGCCCGTTGTGGAGCAGCGTGCTGATGGGCTTTCTGCGCAACAACGACGCGCTGGACCCGGCAGAGGATGCGCCCGCGCGGCTGGCAAACTGCGATGATCTGCGTCCGCTGGAACAGGACAACTGTCTGTGGGACATCCTGCTGCTGCACCGCTATGTGGAGTTTACAGTTCAGCCGCCCTATACACCCAAGGCACTGGAATGCGCCGCCGTCCATGCGCTGCTGGAGCCGGGGCGCAACCCGGCGCAGGATAAGACCGTGGCAGAGTTTCTCGGCGTGAGCAAAGCGGCTGTATCGCAGCGGCGCAAAACATGGCAGCAAAAACTGATGCAGATGAAAGCGGAACAGGAGGAGGTATAAGATGGAACGCAGTGTATTGCTTTTATATATGAGCCCCTTCGGCAAAAATCCGAACATTCATACCCAGACCAACGAAGCGGCGGTTTTGGAGCTGAAAAAGCACAAGGAAGGCCCGGAATGTATTCTGGCACTGTGCAGTGAGCTGGTGCGCACCAGCCCTACCGTGCATCTGCCGGACGGGAAAACCTGCACCACCGTGGAGTATTTCCGGGATGTATTCCTGCCTTCGGCGGGCATTCCGGCAGAGCGGCTTGTGGTGATCCCAGTGCCGGACAGCATGGACGACAAGGCGCAGTTCCGGGCGATCTCTCTGTTACTGGGAAAAATTGAAGCGGAAGATACCCTCTCTATTGATCTTTCCGGCGGCATGCGGGACACGGCGATGCTTCTGGTAACAGCAGCGCGCTGTATGCGTGACCTGCGCGGTGTGGAGACCCGCAGGGTGATCTACTCCGAACTGCTTCCGGATGGCACTTCCCGCATCCATGACAGCAGTCAGCTGTACAGCCTGTTCGACCTCATCACGGCCATGGACGAGTTCTTTTCCACAGGTACAGCACAGAAGCTGAAAGGCTACCTATGGAGCGAGGGCGAAAGCGACCCGGCTCTGCACACCCTGCTGGCCCGCATCAACCAGTTCTCAGATGACCTGGCGCTGTGCCGGGTACAGGCTCTGAATGAAGACCTGAGCCAGATCGCACAGGCACTGCAGGCGCCGCCCAAGGAGAGCAAAAATCTGACCAGCCTGTTCTTCCACCTGCTGAATGACCGCTTCCGCACAGAATTTGAAGGTCTGCTGGCTTCCCCCAAAAACAATCTTCCTTCGCTGGTAAGCTGGTGCGCAGAACACAGGATGTACCAGCAGGCGCTGACATTGCTGTGCGAGCAGATGCCGGCCTATGTCTGCTGCCATCTTTTTGTGCAGCCCACGGAAACCGGCTGGGCATATCTGGCGGCACAGAATCAGAATAAGGGCAAGGCGTGGGTGTATCCGCTGTTCCACTTCCATTTCTGCCGCCTGACTTTGATGCAAAAGGAGTATCCCTACACAACGGATCTGCGCCTGACCCACAGCAAGGACGATGCAGATGGCAATATGTTGTTTGGCGTGGCAAATTCCAAAGAAATGCATGCCTATATGGATACGATCCTCGCTTCCGGTCAGTTGGTGATCGACCCGGATGTCCGGTGGCAGATCGAGGACGCGGCACTGTTCTACCAGCGTGTGATGCAGTACCGCAACCAGATCAACCATGCCAGTGATACGGCTTTTGGTCTGCAAAGCGACCGTATTCTTCCGCTGGACACAGCCCACATCGAACAGACCCTGCAGGATGTGGCCGATTATCTGCAGGAGATCCGCCCCATGAAGCCGGATGTTCCGCAAGGTGTCAAGGCGCTGCCTGTCACAAAGACGATCCCGGCAGGCGCAGCTCCCAACCTGTAAAATAGAATATAGGAAAAAGCAAAGCACCTCCGCTGCTAGCAAACGCCAGCGGCAGAGGTGCTTTTTTTGTCCCCTTGCGGGGATAAATTGTAATGACCGTCACCGAAAAGCTGGACGGCACGACCAAGTTTCCGTCCCCTTGCGGGGATAAATTGTAATGATGAAAGCAAGCCGAAGTTTGAGATGGCAGAGGGGCTTCCGTCCCCTTGCGGGGATAAATTGTAATTGAGAGTAATTAGTTGATATGACTTGGATTTGTAGTTTCCGTCCCCTTACGGGGATAAATTGCAATCGAGGAAATCAAAGAAGAATACGAATTGACAGAGGAGTTTCCGTCCCCTTACGGGGATAAATTGCAATGATGAACATTATTCGCCGTTTCGGTGGGACGTGCGTTTCCGTCCCCTTGCGGGGATAAATTGCAACAAAACCCGCCTGATGATGGCCCCTGGCAAGGGCCGTTTTCGTCCCCTTGCGGGGATAAATTGTAAGTACACGTTCATCAAGACCAGCTACCCCATCAAGCTAGTTCCATCCCCTTACGGAGTATAACTTTACTATATCACACATTGAGTCAAAAGAAAAGAACTATACACCGGAGAAGCGCGGATGGAGCAGAAAAGATAAGTCATAAAGATCACCTCGATTCGGCAGAAGGGGCGTCAAAGCCCTGAATGGGCAGGCCGAGGAAGTATTCCTCGATACGGTCCCAGAGCTGCTCGCTGGAAAAGCCGCTGGTAAACAGCCAGCTCATCAGCCGCACAGCATCGGTGTGGCGCTGGGCAATGCGCTCCAGCAAGCGGTTGCGGTAAAAGCCGCGGTCAGCCAGCTCCAGGGTCTGGGTCTGGTTAATATAGAGGTACAGGCGGCTGTTGGAGCCGCCCAGCAGGGCAAAGTGGAGCAGGTCCAGCTCCTCCAGCACGCCCAGAGCCGGGGTCAGACGCTCGCTGCTCTGGGCAGAATCATTCACCGGCAGATAGCGGCAGGTCTCGCTGCTGTGCAGAACAGCAAAGCTCTGCTCCAGCCAGTGGAAAAACTCGCTGATGAACGGGTCCACGACGCTGTACTCTGCGCCTTCCTGCGTGGTGCCGCGGCGCAGCACACGGGTGCGCTGCAGGCGGGACGAATGCTGCTGCCAGGACTGCACAGCCGCCAGCACTACGCGCACTGCACTGGTGGCACGGGTGCTGCTCAGGCCTGTGGCCTGCGCCAGCCGGGCGGCGGCATCCCGATCGTAGAGATACTGGCCACTACGGGCAGCCTCGAAGAAGATCTCCTTCAGGGCGCGCAGCAGTACGGAAAAACGGGCATCCGCATTGGCGTGCCACTCCAGCGTCAGCTGCATGGCGGGGGTCAGGCGCAGCTGGGCATTCAGCGGCAGCTTGTCGCTGTGGGTGTACAGCAGGTACTTGAACTGCGGGAAGGAAAAATCGTTCTGCCAGCGGCTGCTCCACAGGCGGGCAAGGTCTACGTCGTAGACTCCGGCGGCCTCATCCTGCAGGGTGGCAGCACCGGTACAGATGCAGTTGACTGCGGCGGCATCGGCGCTGCTGAGCAGAAAATACCCGTGGGTGAACAGAGGAGAGGGCCGCATGATGAAGGGCGCATAGCCGCGTGCTTCGCTGTCCTTCTGGATCAGTAGCATGGCGGTCTTGACCTTGGCCAGCGGGTCCTGCTGGTGCTCGCCGTTAGGGCTGGCAAAGATGTAGGCGAAACTCTCGGCGTCCACCAGAAGCTCGTTGCGGTGCTTGGTGGCAGTGGCCGGCTGGCTGGCGCGGTGCTGGCGGTACAGCTGCAGCACCTTGCGCATCACCTGCACCAGCTGCCAGGGCTGAATGCTGGAAAGGCCGTGCAGGCGGTTGATGTGCTTGAAGTCGTTGGCCATGTGCTCGTACACGGCACGGCCGTGGATCTCTGGGTCACGGGCGGCGCGGCCGATCTCCTGCGTGTAATCACACAGGTTACCGGTGGGGGCAAAGTGCAGCACAAGGGCAATGTCCGGGATGTCGATGCCCATGCCAAAGGCTTTGGTGGCCAGCATGATCCGGCGCTTGCCGCTGCGGAAATCCTCCAGATCCTCCGCTTTGGCCTCGCCGGAAAGCTGCGCGTGGTAACGGGTCACAGCATTGCCCAGACGCTGTGCAAGGCAATGGGTGTAGAAGCGCTCCAGCAGACTGACGGTGGGAAAGTAGACCAGGGTCTTCTGCCCCTGCTCCAGTGCGGCGGTGATCTGCCCGGTCAGAGCCTGGAACTTGTCCAGCTCGTACTCCCGGCGGCCGGTCACGCGTGGCACCTCCCGGATGCACAGCTCGATGTTGCGGCGGCGCACGCAGCCCAGATAAACGATGGGGTCCGGCGACATGTGCAGGCTGCGCAGGGTCTCGCGGTACATGTCCTCCTCGCCGCCATAGGTGGCCGTGGCCGTAAAGGTGGCGGTGACAAAGGCATGCTGGTGCGGGCCGTTCAGCTGCTGTTTGCGCAGCTTGTTCACGTAGTCACCCAGAAACCAGTAGTCTGGACGGAACTGCTTGCCCCAAGTGGTCACAATATGGGCCTCGTCCACGATCAGCAGGCCGATGGCACGGTCACCGATCAGGTCGGAGATATCGCTGCGGCTCAGCAAGGACTCCGGCGAAAGATACAGGATGTCGCAGCGGCCTTCCTGCACCTCCTGCGCAATGGTCTTTTTGACCATGGGCGGGATGTCGGAGTTGATGGTGCGGGCCTTGGCGTAGCGGTGCTTCTCCATGCCCTGTACCTGATCGTTCATCAGGCCGATCAGCGGCGAGATCACCAGCGTGACCATCCCGTACTTCTCGGCAAGGTCGATCGCCGGGATCTGGAACATCACGCTTTTGCCCGCACCGGTGGAGGCAGTCACGAACAGGTCGCGGTAAGTCTGCCCTGCGCGGCAAAGCTCTGCCTGCTGGATGAGGTCGTCGATGATGTCCTCTTGGGTGATGGTGCGCAGCTTCTTCTCGCCGCGATGCAGAGCGTCTAGGTCGTAGACATCCAGCGGGAGAAAGTCCGGGTAACCCCAGTGCTGCTGCAGAAGGGTGCGTGCCTCCGGGCAGACGGGGCGCTCCGGCTGCATCGCCTGCGCATGCGCTCTGGAAAGCTGACCGGGAAAAGCGCCAGCCAGCGCCGCAAGGCTGGCGGCAAGACCAGCCTCATCGCCGATGAAGCTGTCGGCTGAAACGCAGAGCGTTTTGCCGCGACGCAGCTGCTGCACAAGGCAGAAATAATCGGCTTCTCCGGTAAGCGCAAAGGCAGAGCTGCTGGCGGCGGTTTCGGGAACCGTATGCGGTGCTGCACCAAACGATACGCGCTCGACCTGCGGGTACTGACGCAGAAGAGCGTCCAAAGGAATGCAGCAGGCGATGCCTTCCTCCGTATGCAGCAGGTTGGAGTAGACCCGCAGGCAGGGCTCAATGCCGGGCAGCGGAGCATCCTGCGGCGTTTCCGGGTCAAAGTGGCTCAGAAGACCGGACTGCATCTCCGGCGTAAGCGTCACAGACACAGGGAGCAGCGTGCGGTAGCAGGTGTTCTGCACCAGAATGATGTGCGGGAACTCCTGCGCAAGGGTATCGGCATGCAGGGCAAACTCCTCTGCGGTGATCACACAGGGGTTCTGCTGCAGCAGACTGCTCAGGTAGCGGGACAGGCGCTGCTGCAGCAAAGCATCCAGAGAAGGACGCGGAAGACCGGCGTCCTCCGAAGAAAAACCCCACAAGACAAACAGAGTATCCTCAGCAGCATGGGCGGAAAGATAAGAACAAAGCAATGTATTCATGGCAAAATCCTCCATCAGGTCAAAAAATCAGGCAGCAAAAAGGGTGGATGAGGAGCGGCGCTTCAGCATCTCCCGCAGGTGGCGCTCGGCACGCACCTGAATCTGGCGGATACGTTCCCGCGTGACGCCCAGCTGCGCACCAATCTCGTCCAGCGTGCGGCAGCGGTCATCCGGGATACCGTAGCGCAGCTGGAGAACAGTGGACTCGCGTTCGGGAAGCTGAGAAAGAAGCAACCGGACTTCCTGAACGGTCTCGTTCTCGCTCACAGTGTCCACAGGATCGGGGCTGACGTCATCCGCCAGAAGCTCCGCAAGCTCGGTGTCGTGGCTCTCGCCGACCATAAGGTTCAGGCTGGTAACGTTGAGGTAAACGAGCATGTCGCTCAGGTAGCGGCGCGCCTGCTCCACCGTGCAGGGGTGACCGCTGCCGGTTTCAGCCTCGGCAATGGCACGCCAGAGATCCGGACCATCCAGCTGCATGCAGGTGGTGCAGACGACACGCACCCGGCAGAGCGTGTCAAAATAGTGTACCGGGATGCGTACCGTAAGGCCGGTATTGATGGCTTCGCGCAGGATGGACTGGCGGATCCAGTAAGCGGCGTAGGTCAGGAAGCTGTAGCCCTGCAGCGCATCGAACCGCTGGATCGCAGTAAACAGTCCCAGAATGCCGTTCTGGAAGTTATCCTCCTCGGTCAGGCAGCTATGGGCGAGCAGCTGCGGAACTCTGCGGGCCATCAGGTGGACAAAACCGGCGGTCTTGCGCACAAGGATCTCCTTGGCGCTCTCATCACCCTGCTGTGCCAATACGCAGAGCTGCTCGTTGGTCATAGACCAAAGCTGCTTGGAGGTAAAGTCGCTGCGGCAGAAAGAAGCGGCCTTTCTGCTGCTGGGCATAGCGCCGCTGGTATCCACTAGGATGCCAATCCCCGCCAGCTCGGCCAGCAGATGTTCTTGTTCCTGCTGAGAACAGGAGCCAAACAGCGCCTCAAAGCCTTGCGCAGACAGGTGATTGCCGTTCGTCAGCATCGGGCGTACACGATTTAAAACTGCATTATATTCCATGGTAAAACCCCGCTTTCACGTCCAACTGTAAGTGTCTTCGCTTAGTAGAAGCCCATGGATGCAGTAGAGTTAAGTCTTTTGAGAAAAAATTTATGGTTATCTTTTTGGAAACGTCAGTCAAATAAAAAATCAATGAGTTCTCTTATAAAGGTATAGAATTAAGAAACAAGGTCAGAAAACCTTGCCAAAGAAACAAACTATACAGAGCTTTTTGCGTATGATATAATAAAATCATAAATCTTAATGGGGAATATCGTTTTAGGAGGCCATCATGGAGCTATCAAAAGCAACCAGTGTCAACAGCCGTGCGGAGGAGCTGTTTGTACAGCTGTTCTGTGAGGCTTTTGGACCTGAGAAAACCGAAAATTTGCAGGTCCAGTACCCCTGCGTGGACATCTATGGTCGGCATCGCTATATTGATTTTGCGCTGGAATCGCCTGAATCCAAAATTGCAATCGAAATTGACGGTGAGACCTACCACAACCCCAGCAAGGTGTCCGAAAATAAATACGCTGATGACCTCCTGAAGCAGAACAGCTTGATCTATGACAACTGGAAAGTATACCGTTGGATCTACAGCCAGTTGGAAAAGCAACCGGAAAAGGTCAAAGACGAGCTGATTACTTTCTTGGGCAGCAGTCCCATGTTCAAGGCATTTGAAGCAGACCTGCCGGTTCAGATGGGACAGACCATCGAGCTTCGGGACTACCAGCAGGAAGCCACCGAGAACCTGCAGAAGATGCGAGAGGACGGCAAAACCATTGCGCTGCTGTACCATGCAACCGGCGTGGGCAAAACTATCACGGCTGCAACGGACGCCAAGGCAGTGGGTGGGCGCACGCTGTTTCTAGTCAACGCCCTGAAGCTGGCATCTCAGGCAAAAGAGACCTTTGCTAAGGTCTGGCCGGAAGCGACTTTGGGAGAGTACACCGGCAGTCAGAAGGATATGACCCAGACGGTCATTTTTGCAACGGTGCAGAGTATCTCCAAGGATCTGGAAAAGTTCTCGCCTATGGATTTTGACTACCTGATCGTGGACGAATGTCACCATGCGGCAGCCAACACCTACCAGAAGATTTTCACCTACTTCCACCCGAAGTTCATTCTGGGCCTGACCGCCACTCCGGAACGCAGCGATGGCGAAGATATGCTGGAGCTGTTCCAGAATGTTGCCCACAAAATGGATCTCAAGACTGCCGTGGAGCGTGGCGTTCTGGTGCCGATTCGCTGTATCCGGGTCAAGACCAACATCGACCTGACCGATGTGCGGATCAACGGCATCAAATACAATTCGCAGGATCTGGAAAGCAAGCTGTTCATCCCGGAACGGAATCAGTTGATCGTTGATACATATTTAAAGTACGTCAACGGCAAAAAGACCGTGATCTTCTGCGCCAGCGTAGACCATGCAGCCGAAATTGCAAAGCTACTGCGGGATAGCGGCGTGAAGGCGGAAGCAGTTTCCGGGCGGGATCGGGTAGAGGCTCGGGAAAAAATCCTGAAGGACTATGAAACCGGCTCGACCAATGTTCTCTGCGCCTGCGACCTTCTGAACGAAGGCTGGGACAGCCCGCATACCACGGTGCTGTTCATGGCGCGCCCGACCATGTCCAAAACGATTTATTTGCAGCAGCTTGGTCGTGGTACACGCCGCTGCCCGGGCAAAGAGGATCTGCTGGTGGTTGACTTTGTGGACAACGCTAATATGTTCAATATGCCCTACAGCCTGCACCGGGTGCTGGACATTGCAAAATATCAGCCGATGGCGTATGTGTTGGCACCGGAGAACAAGCGCAAGCTAGATCAGGATATGCTGTTCCAGGGCGAAAAGCCGGAGGCATGGCTGGATGTGCCAATCGATGTGTCCGACTATGAGATCATTGACCTTTTCAACTGGCAGAACAGCGTCAAGGATATGATCTCGCAGATCGAGTTCGTTCGGATGGTGGATGTGCAGTCCGAGACAGTGGAGCGTTACATCAAGGACGGAAAAGTCAAACCTGACCTTTCGATTCCCTTTGGTGATAAGCGGATGTTCCACTATTTCCGGGAGGAAAGCATCCGCAACATTGCGAAACAGTATGGCTGGGATCTCATTACGCCGCAGAATATGGCGGACAAGTTCATGAAGTTCATCGAAACGATGGACATGAGCTATTCCTACAAGCCGGTGCTGCTCAAAGCTATCTATGAGTACATGGACACCAGCGGCAGAGTTGCCCTGCCGGATGTGGTGGACTACTTCATCGACTTCTACGAGAACCGCAAGGCGCACGGGATGATCGCAGAGAAATCCACCAGCATTTATCAGAAGGGTGGCTATACCCGGAAAGATGCGGAGAAGAACATCCTTTCCAATCCCTTCAAGCGCTTTGAGGATATGCGATTCTTGATGCGCTGCAAGGACGTGGAGACTATCGAGGTAAACCCGATCATCTTCCGCAAGCTCACACGGGAAGACTGGCTGCATATTGTGGATGTCTGCGATAAGAGCCTTGAAAAATATTATCTGCGGCTCAAAAAATGATATGAACGCCGATGATTGACTGCGGGTGACGTGCATGATGAAAATAGTGAGAAATATGATCCGGTGTAAAAAGTGCAGGGATGTTATTGAAAGTTGCACTGTACATGATTTCAAATTTTGTTTTTGTGGATCATGTGCTGTCGATGGGGGAAATGAGTATCTCCGTAGGAGTGGAAACACGGAAGACTGGGAAGAATTGTCTGAAACGAAGAGTGTAGATGATTGAAAATTAAGCTGAACACGATCTTTGAAGCAGAAGCTCAGCGGCAAGCAAAAAAGCTCTTGACCTCTATATTAAAGGCCAAGAGCTTTTTGCAAAGATAATGCTTTGAAGAAGTAAAACAGTGAAAGCAATAAGAACAGGTGATCAATTACTTTGCATTTTTTGCATGCGTTGCGCTAACCAGTGATTGAGAAGGCGTTAATGGAGCAAGCCATACTTTGCCAGTTCCCTTATAAACATTTACCAGACCCTCACCGGATGCGGCAGAACCAAGCAAGGTTTTTCCGGAACGTTCAACCGTAAAGCTGAGACTGCCGGACCAGCAAATCGCAAAGCTGCCATCAATTTTTAAAACGTCGTCTTGAAGGTCGATTTCTACGATTTCCGAACGGGGAACATTGCTTTCCAGTACACATACACCATTGCCAGCAAGCCGTAGATTGAAGAGTCCTTCATTTCCGAGTGCTGCAGAAGAAAGCGAGGAGCGTGCCTGAACCTCGTGCTTGACAGTGGATTCACAGGCCAGGAACATGCCGTCTTCCATTACAAGACCGCCTGTCCAGTCACCGACATTTTCGGTCAGAAGATATTTATAGGTGGGTTCGGTCACGAGCACACCCGTTCCGACGTACTCCGGCTTGATTGCGCTTTCTTTTGTGACGGAACTTTTTACCATTTTGCCTAAGAAGTCGCCAACACCCTTCAATCCGGTGGTTGCTTGCACGTTGCCAACAATGTACTGCATTGCGCCCGCTTGGAGAACAAGCCCAACTTTTCCGTTGAGATTGGCAATGGCCTGTTTCCGTTTGACATTCATCTGGCTCATATAGTATTCTTCCATTGCATTGCAAGGCGCTACGGAGAAATCGACATTGTGCTCAACAATGGAGAAGATACCCTTCTGTTCGGTGACGATGTGACTTGTCTGATTTGCCAGATTGTTGATTTTAAACATAAGCAAATACCCCATTTCAAAGCAGATTTCGCATTTTTGTATGCAAGATTTGGTGTCCGTAATAATGCTTAGATAGGTAGTCACAGTACAACTGAATAACTCCTTAAAATTCAGTGTATCATACGTCAACTGAAAATACTATCATCAAACCACACAAAACATTTGAGACTTTTTTGGCGAGGGGAGAGTATAGGAGCTGAAAGTTTGGCCAGTGAGAATATAAAAAACAGGTTACTGATGCAAGTTGAAAAACTGCCGTTTGTAGCAGATCTGTAGCAAATCGAGTCTATTTAACGAATCATCGCTCTAAAAAACGAAAAGTCATTATGCATCACACGCAGGGGGTCTGGGGTTCGAGTCCCTAATTCTCCACCACAAAAATCCTCAGACTTTCGTCTGAGGATTTTTTGTTTGGTGGCGGTACAGGACTCGAACAGGGCGGCTCTGACGACGCCAGTCGGCAGAGTAAGCAATCAGCCCAGTGGGCTGTTGCTTAGCCCGCGGGTTCCAACGGTCAGGAATGTCTACCGGGGATGATGCTCAAAAGTCCAGCTGGTCAGAGAATGGTTTGAAATCTTTATGCCCCCTTTTCAGTCGTTTGTAGCAAGTTTGTAGCAGATCTGTAGCAAAATTCGGGGAGGATCGGCAAAATGGCTCCGAAAACCCGATTTTTTGCAGATTTTTGGGTATAAAATTTTATCCTCAAATTTTGTACAGAATGACGGTGGCAAAACAAAAAAGAAAAACGTCAAACGCGAGAGATTGCTCTCTCATGCGTTGACGTTTTTTCTGGTTTGTGGGGATTATTCTTCTGGCAGAGCCAAAACTTCATCTTTGGCCAGTTGATTGGCCGAGTCAAAGGCTTCGATCATCTGGTTGGCTTTCGGATCTAAAACCTATTATTCAAAATGATAACACGGGGCTGTTGCACACGCCCCAACAAAAAAGACCAGAGTTATTTAGCCAAAAGGCTGAACCGGTCCGTAAAAAGTAGACAATGCGCCGCTTGCCTTGGCACGCTCTTCCAAGCCTTCCAGCTCACCCTTCTGCCCCACATTGCCGCACACGGCAATGACTTCGCAGTTGTTATAGTGCTCTTTCAGCCACGGGATGATAATCGATGTGTCCAGACCGCCGGAATATGCCAGCACGACCTTTTTGACTTCAGACATAGGAACTGCCTTCGTTCAAACCAACTTATATATTTTTCGATTTCCCTCGTGCAATTTCATGATTGCAGTGTCCATTATCCGGGCACTTGGAAAA
>ERZ857955.1069-NODE-1069-length-24279-cov-3.402906_pt1 | contig 24279 bp, 22 predicted proteins | sample MGYA00519956_ERZ857955 | MGnify/ENA primary metagenome ERZ857955 (study PRJEB31778, sample SAMEA3449378) | human gut metagenome | biome: human gut; feature: human-associated habitat; material: faeces | place: United Kingdom | collected 2010/2012 ...
CAGGTGATCATTGGCGACGGCCTGCGGGGCAACGACGACGTGGAGGTTCCGGTAGAGGGGGCGGAGCACATCACCACGGCCAAGATTGGAAAGGCTGTCATGGAGGCCGATGTCTTCATCTCCCTGAACCACTTCAAAGGACACGAGCAGACTGGCTTCGGGGGGGCCCTGAAGAACATCGGCATGGGCTGCGGAAGCCGCCGGGGCAAGATGGAGCAGCACGCCGAGGGCAAGCCGGAGATCGATGCCGGGCGGTGTGTGGGCTGCCGCCGGTGTGCCACTCAGTGCGCCCATAGCGCGATCTCCTACGGGCCGGACAGAAAGGCAATCCTCGACCTGGACAGATGCGTGGGCTGCGGCCGGTGCATCGCGGTGTGCAACTTTGACGCCATCGCGGCGGGCAGCGACTGCGCCATGGAGGAGCTCTCCTGCCGCATGGCCGAGTACGCCAAGGCGGTGGTGGCGGGGCGGCCACACTTCCACATCAGTCTGGTGGTGGACGTGTCCCCCTACTGCGACTGCCACAGCGAGAACGACGTGCCCATCCTCCCCGACGTGGGCATGTTCGCCTCCTTCGACCCGGTAGCCCTGGACCAGGCCTGTGCCGACGCCTGTATGCGTCAACAGCCCATCCCTGGCTCGGTGCTGGATGAAAATCTGCATAAGCCCGGCTTCTGTGACCACCACGACCATTTCACCAACACCACCCCGATTACCGACTGGAGGGTGTGCCTTGCCCACGCCGAAAAGCTGGGTGTGGGTGCCCGAAACTATGAGTTGATTACCGTTAAATAGAAAGGAGCCCGTCCATGGATATCAGAGAAATTCTCTCACACTGCGACCATACCCTGCTCAGGCCGGAGGCCACTTGGGAAGAGATCCGAGAGGTCTGTGACGATGGCCTGAAGTACGGCTGCGCCTGCGTGTGTATTCCCCCGGCTTATGTGCGGCAGGCGGCGGACCATGTGGGCAACAGCCTGAAAATCTGCACCGTCATCGGGTTTCCCAACGGCTATTCCACTACCGAGGTCAAGGTCTTCGAGACAGAGGACGCTATCCGGGGTGGAGCGGATGAGATTGACATGGTGGTCAACCTGGGCTGGGTGAAAGATGGCCGGTGGGAGGATATTCTGGCGGAGCTCAAGGCGGTCAAGGCATCCTGTCAGGGCCGTATCCTCAAGGTCATCGTGGAGGCCTGCATGCTCACCGAGGCTGAGAAAGTCAAGCTCTGCGAACTGGTAACAGAGGCGGGGGCGGATTACATCAAGACCTCTACCGGGTTTTCTTCCGGCGGGGCGACACGTGAAGACGTATCCCTTTTCCGCAGGCACATCGGTTCGGAGGTGCGCATCAAGGCGGCGGGGGGTATCCGTACCCTGGCTGATGCAGAGGACTTCCTCAGGCTGGGGGCAGACCGTTTGGGTACCTCTGCTATCGTCAAGCTGGTCAAGGCGGAAAAGACAGACTGAATAGATGCGAATGGCAGAGCCAAAGAGATAAAAAGGGCCCGGAACATACGTTCCGGGCCCTTTTTATCTCTTATTTCGCTAAAGTGCCGCCCAAATAGTTCTTGTTAATGAGCATGGCGATGTAATACTGCTTCAAGGTGGCATAATGCCGCCGTACGGCAGCCTCTGCGGCGTCAGAATCCCGATCCACAATGTGGCGATATATGTCCTCATGCTCCTTTAGGGTACACTGGTAGTGATCCGTATCTTTGAGTGTAGGGGTGATAAAGCGTACCCGCTGATTGTTCAGCTGGTCAAAGAGATTCTTCAGCCGGTGATTGTTGGAGCGATCCACAATAAAGTCGTGAAAGCGCTGATCCCACTGGGAGGCGGTATACAGGTCTTCCTTTTCCAGGGCTCCCCGCTCAGAGGTGAGAATCATATTCATCGTCTCCACCGCCACTGCGTCCAGCTGATGGATGCATTGACGGGTCGCATAGACCTGGAGTACCTCCAGCAGATCATAGACCTCCAGGATGTCCTCCAGATTGAATTCAGGAACCACAGTGCCTTTCCCGGGCATATAGGTGAGCAGTCCCTCGAAGGTGAGCTGCTGAAGGGCGTTGCGGATGGGGGAGCGGCTGACATTGTAGATATCACAGAGCTTGCGCTCCACCATGACCGTCCCGGGAGGAAACTCGTTTTTTACAATTGCGTCCCGAATGAGCTTATAGACCTGCAGCTGTTTGCTGTCCGGAGTCTGGGACAGCACGCCGGTATTGTGTGCTTCAGACATGGCATGAGGCTCCTTTATTACGGTTAAGTTTGGCCTACAATGGGATACCTGCGGTATTCTGGTGTTTTTCACCTATTATAGACGTAAAAATTCTACTTGTAAAGGGTGTGATCCTACTTGACACCGATATAAAATAGCGGTATTCTCATGGTATACCATAAGTATTCCGTTTTTAGCTGCGAAAACTCCTTACATTCGGGATAAGACGAAGAAGGAAGGATGGAAAGACGATGAGAGATGTCAGGCAGATCATCAACAAGGCAATCCTTGGCGGAACCCTGTTTGCCCTGGACAAGGTGCTCAACGCGTTGGCAGCGGTGGCGCCCGGCTTCAAGGAAGAGCTGAAAAAGAAGAACGTCACCGTCCAGATGAAGCTGCGGGACAACAGCCACGGCCAGTGGCTGGAGTTCCGCAACGGTGTGGTGACCGGTAAGATGGGCATCTATGAGGCCGACGTAGAGATGATCTTTGAGAACCTGGAGGTGGCCAACAACGTGGCCACCATCTTCCGGGATCAGATGGAGTTTGTCAACGCGGCCAAGACCGGCTCCCTGGTACTTAACGGCCCCGACGATGCGGCCATGTGGTTTTCCTCGCTGCTGCTGAAGTTCTTCGCGGCCGACGTGCTCTATTACAAGAACTATGGCACCAAGATGGGCAACGGCGTCACCCGCTACGTCACCGGCACCAACGGCGGTCCGGTCTTTGTCTATGTGAAAAACGACAAGATCATCCGGGTCACCCCCCTGGAGTTCGACCAGGACGATCCGGCCCCCTGGACCATCACCGCCAAGGGCAAGAAGTTCAGCCCGCCCCGCCGTATGACGGCCACGCCCTATGCCCTGGGCTGGAAGTCCATGGTCTACTCGCCCAATCGGGTGCTCTACCCCATGAAGCGGGTGGATTTTGACCCCAATGGTGAGCGCAACTACCAGAATCGGGGCATTTCGGGCTATGAGCGCATCTCCTGGGAGGAGGCGCTGGATATCGTCTCCAAAGAGATCGTCCGGGTGCGCCGGGAACACGGACCCGGCACCATTTTCCACTCCAGCGGCTCCCACCACACCTGGGGCAACATCGGCTACTACCTTAGCGGCACCAAGCGCTTCTTTGACTGCCTGGGCGCCACCAACGTGGCTCTGAATCCCGACTCATGGGAGGGCTTCGCCTGGGGTGCCATGCACCACTACGGCGGATCCGCCCGGTACGGCGGCTGCGAGCCCTACTCCACCGTGGAGGACTGCATGCAGAACGCCACGATGATTGTCTTCTGGTCCTCCGACCCCGAGTCCACCGCCGGCGTGTACGCTGCCCAGGAGGGCACTGTCCGCCGCCAATGGATTAAGGATCTGGGCATGAAGGTGGTACATATCGACCCCTATTTCAACGCCACCGCCGCCTTCCTGGGCGGGCGCTGGATCGCCCCACGGCCCGCCACCGACGCGGCTATGGCCATCGCCATCGCCAACGTGTGGATGAACGAGGGGACCTACGATAAGGACTATGTGGCCAAGCGGACCTTTGGCTTCGACAAGTGGGAGGCGTACGTCCTGGGCCGCACCGACGGGGTGCCCAAGACCCCCGAGTGGCAGGAGTCCATCACCGGCGTGCCCGCCCGCACCGTCCGGGCCCTGGCCCAGGAGTGGGCCCGCAACAAGACCTATCTGGCCTGCGGCGGCATCACCTCCTTCGGCTCCGCCGGCCGCACCGCTTTCGGTACCGAGTGGGCCCGGGCCATGGTGTGCCTGAACTTCATGCAGGGCGTGGGCAAGCCGGGCGTTAACTTCGGTGGCCTCCAGTACGGCACCCCCCTGGATACCCGCTTCTGGTTCCCCGGCTATGCCGACGGCGGCTTTTCCGGCGACTACATGAGCACCGGTGCGGGCGTCGCGCTCTACAACCGGATGCCCCAGTCTCCCGCCGTCAACTCAGAGACCCAGCTTATCCCCCGCCTGCGTATCCCAGAGGCTATCATGGATAAGAAGGCCGAGTCCAATCACCTGGGGGTTTACTCCGTCACCTCCCAGTTCAGCAAGGTCCAGTATCCCGCCCCCGGACACGAGCCGGTGAAGATGTACTACAAGTACGGCGGATCCCATATCGGCACCCAACCCGAGTCCAACCGCTTTGCCCAGATGTACCGGTGCGACAGCCTGGAGATTGTGGTCAACCAGTCTATCTGGTTCGAGGGCGAGGCCAAGTTCGCCGATATCATCCTGCCCGCCTGCACCAACTTCGAGCGCTGGGACATCGGCGAGGCTTCCTCCTCCGGCGGCTACATCGAGAAGGCCTACCTCCAGAACAACTGGCGGGTCATCTTCATCCAGCATAAGTGCATCGAGCCCCTGGGCGAGTCCAGGTCGGACTTTGAGATCTTCCAGGCCATTGCCAACAAGCTGGGCCTGTGGCAGGTCTTCAGCGAGGGCAACAGCGAGTATGACTGGGTGAAGCGCTACTTCGAGGCCACCGATCTGCCCAAGAAGATCTCCTGGCACAAGCTCCTCAAGAAGGGTTACTACGTGGTGCCCCCCCTGCCCGAGGGGCGGCGGGACCCCCTGGCCTTCAACTGGTTCGCCGAGGGCCGCAAGAAGGACACTCCCGAGCTCACCCCCCTGCCCAGCGAGTACTACGGCCGCTACGGCGAGGGCCTGCAGACCCCATCGGGCAAGTTCGAGTTTGAGGCCCAGACCCTCAAGCGCTTTGATGCCGGGGATAAGACCCGCCTGCCCATCTGCACCTATATTCCCTCCTGGGAGGGCCGGGAGAGCAAGGAGCTCTTTGAGAAGTACCCGCTCCAGATGATCTCCCCCCACGCCAAGTACTCCTTCCACACCATGGGCGACGCCAAGGACTCCAACATCAACGACATCGAGGAGCACCGCGTCAAGGTGGACGGCTACTACTACTGGGTCTTCCGCATGAACCCCGCCGACGCCGCAAAGCGCAAGCTGAAGAAGGGCGACCTTATCGAGGTCTTCAACGACCGGGGCAGCGTCATCTGCTATCTGGAGCTCACCGAGCGGGTGCCCGAGGGCGTGGTCCACTCCTACGAGTCCAGCGCCAACTACGATCCCCTGGGCGAGCCCGGCCACTCCACCGACCGGGGCGGCTGTGTCAACACCCTGACGCCCAGCCGTTTCATCACCAAGAACGCCCATGGTTTGGCGGTCAACTCCTGCCTGGTGGAGGTCCGCAAGTGGGACGGCAAGGTGAAGTACATCGGCGACCTGCGGGCCGAGTCCTATTGATGAGAGAAAAGGAGCGTTAGGCTGATGAATAAATGGCATATTGTCGTGGACCTGGAAAAGTGCGTCGGCTGCTACAACTGCCTGATGGCCTGTAAGGACGAGTTTGTGGACAACGACTGGCCTCCCTACACCCGCAAGCAGCAGAAGCACGACGACAAGTGGATCAACCCCGTCCGACATGAGCGGGGGAGCGCCCCCCACACCGACGTGTGCTTTGTGACCAAGATGTGCCAGCACTGTGAGAACGCCCCCTGCGCCAAGGCGGCGCCCGGCGCCGTTACCAAGCGGCCCGACGGCATCGTGCTGCTGGACGTATACAAGGCCAAGGGGAACAGGGAACTGGTAAAGGCCTGCCCCTTCGGCGCTATCCAGTGGAACGAGGAGCTGAAGGTGGCCCAGAAGTGCACTCTGTGCGCCCACCTGTTGGATCAGGGCTGGAAGGAGCCGCGCTGCGTCCAGGCCTGTCCCATCCGGGCCCTGAGCGTGGTCAACTGCTCCGACGAGGACTGGGAGGGCCTGTCCAACCGGGAGGAGCTGGAGTCCCTGTATCCGGGGAACCACAAGCCCAAGGTCCGCTATAAGAACCTCTACCGTTACAACAAGTGCTTTATCGCCGGCGCCGCCGCCTATGACGACCACGGCGTGGAGACGGCGGCCACCAACGCCCGGGCCACCATCAAAAAGGATGGGACCATGCTGGAGACCATGTATGTGGACTTCCTGGGCGAGTTCAAGTTTGACAAGCTGCAGCCCGAGAGCGGCGTGTACACCATCGAGGTGGATATGCCTGGCTTCAAGAGGGCTGTGAAGGAAGTAGAGCTGGGCAGGGAGAGCCCCGACATCGGCGTGATGATGCTGGAGCGGGACTGAGCCCCGCCCTGTGAAGAGACGGGAAGGGGGGAAGCGGACATGAAGGGCGCGGAGCTGGAGCGCTGTCAGGCGTTGCTGGCTGAGGGCTACGGCTTCTGGACCAGCCTGGGCCGGGAGCCCCTGAGCCAGGCCCAGCGGGAGGAGATCCCCCGCCTGGTGCTGGAGCGCCTGGAGGGCGAAAAGGGGGCCGACCTGGCCGCCGCCTGTCAGAGCTTCCTTCTCTTCCGGAGGCTCCACCAGGACGCGGGGGAGGGAGACGCCGCCGCCATTCTGCTGGGCGACTACTTCTTCGGCCTCTTCTCCCAGTGCCTGATCCCCCTGGACAGCCCCTGGCTGATTGAGCAATTTGCCGCCTTCCTCCGGGAAGACGCGGAGGAAGGAGTGCGCGGAGAGCGCGGCTTTGACCTGGAGCGTTACCGCCAGTTTGTCAAAGCGCTGTCCGGGCGGCTGGCGGTATGCTGAACACCATCGTACAGAAAAAGCTGAACGGCAGCCCGGAGCTCTCCGCCCTCCACGGAGAGATGACCGCCGCCCTGAGTGAGATGGAGCGGCGGCTGCGGGAGATGACCCGGTCCGGAGTGAGCGCCCTGGAGCAGAACGTGGCCCGGATGGTGACCTCCGGCGGCAAGCGCCTGCGGCCCATTCTGGCCTATCTGAGCTGGCGGTGCGCCGGCCGGGAGGAACATGAAATTATCCCCCTGATGGTGATGCTGGAGCTGATGCACACCGCCTCCCTGATCCATGACGACGTGGTGGACCGCTCCGACGAGCGCCGGGGGGTCATCACCATCCACCGCCTGCTGGGGGAGCACGGGGCGGTCCAGTGTGGGGATTTCCTGCTGGGCCGGGCTATGGAGCTCCTGCACCTCTACCGGGGCACCGGGGTCAACGAGACCCTGTCCGAGACCTCGGTGGAGATGTGCCTGGGGGAGCTGATGCAGCTGAACGCCGCCTTCTCCCTGGAGGGCCAGAGCGAGGAGCGGTACTACCTGCAGATCAAGCGGAAGACGGCCTACCTGCTCTCGGCAAGCTGCTTCACTGGGGCGCTGGCCGGTGGGATGACGGCGGAGGAGGCCGCCCCACTCCGGAATTACGGCCTGGAGCTGGGGATCGCCTTCCAGCTCAAGGACGACCTGCTGGACTTCGCCGCTCCCAAGTGCTTCGGCAAGCCCCGGGGACAGGATCTGCGCAAGGGAATCTACACCCTGCCGGTCCGGTATGCGGTGGAGCGCCGCCCCGACCGGGAGATGCGCGCCCTGCTGGAGAATCCAGAGAAGAGCGAGGCCGACGTGAGCCGCCTGATTTCCTACATCACCGACTCCGGGGCCCTGGACTATACCCAGAGGGTTCTGGAGGAGAGCAGCCGGCGGGCTGTGGAGGCCCTCGCCCACATGGAGGAGGGGCCCGGGAAGATGGCCCTGGCCGAGCTGGCCCTGGCCCTGGCCGACCGCCGGGCGTAGGATGCGCGGCGCCCCCGAGATACAGCGAATGCAAATGCCGGCGGGGAATCCCCGCCTGAAAACGGTAGAAAGGAGAGGACACGCATGGATGACTGCCTGAATGAGAAAAGCGGCAAGGAACTGGCCGGCAGTATTGCGGCCCGTGCGAACGTGAAGCTCCACGAGTGCTACCAGTGCGGAAAATGCACCGCGGGCTGCCCCATGGCCCACGCCATGGACATCATGCCCCGGGAGCTGGTCCACTATATGCAATTGGGAATGACGGAGGAGATCCTGGCCTCCAAGTCTATCTGGCTGTGCGCCTCCTGCCACACCTGCGTGGAGCGCTGTCCCCACTCCATCGACATCCCGTCCCTCATGGAGATCTCCCGGCAGGCCGCCAAGGCCCGGGGGAAGATCGGGGTGAAGACGGTGGATATGTTCTCCAGCATCTTTATGCAGAATGTGAAGATGTTCGGCAAGTCCCACGAGGTGCTGCTGGAGGGGATGTACAACATGACCACCGGCCGCTTCATGCAGGACATGGACTCTGTACCCCACATGCTGAAAAACAAGCTGGTGGGCATCGAGCCCCACACCACCAACCATCCTGAGGAGATCAAGGCCATCATTGAGAAGGCCCTGGAGAGGGGAGGGGAAGAGGAATGATGCGCTACTACTATTTCCCCGGCTGCTCCATGGCGGCCACCGCCAAGGGCTACCAGCAGTCCATCGACGCTGTCACCCGCAAGATCGGTATGGAACTGGTGACGATCCCCGACTGGAACTGCTGCGGCGCCACCGCCGCCCACACCATGAACGAGATGATGGCCCTGGCCCTCCCGGCCCGGAATCTGGCTCGGGCCGAGGCCGACGGCGGCGGCATGGAGATCGCCGTGGCCTGCGCCGCCTGCTACTCCCGGATGCAGTACTCCCGCCATGCCGTCCTCACCGACGAGAAGAAGCGGGAGGAGATCGAGGAGATCATCGGAATGCCCTGCAGCGGCGCCAATCCGGTGGTGTCCTTCCTGGAGATCTTCAGCCGCCCCGAGGTCATGGAGGCGGTACGCTCCAAGCTGGTGAAGAACCTGAACGGCCTGAAGGTGGCCTGCTACTACGGCTGCCTCACCTCCCGCCCCAGCCAGATCGCCCGGCCCGACGACCCGGAGAACCCCATGCAGATGGACGGCATCGTCTCCCTCACCGGCGCGGTGCCGGTGCCCTGGGATTTCAAGACCGAGTGCTGCGGCGCCAGCCACCAGGTGGACGCCCCCAAGGCCGCCCTGCCGCTGATCCAGCGGATTCTGAACAACGCCCGGGAGCACGGAGCCGACTGCATCGTCACCGCCTGCCCCCTGTGCGCCCTCAACCTGGATATGCGCCAGAGCAAGGTGATGGAGGAGTACGGCGGGGACTACGCCCTGCCGGTCTACCAGTTCACCGAGCTGCTGGCCCTGTGCATGGGGGTCCACCCCAGGGACTTCGGGCTCCACACCCACTTCACCCCCGCCGTGGGCCTGATGCGCAACGCTTTGAAGAAGGATGGTGACGAGCAGTGAGCCGTATCGGAGTCGTCGTGTGCCACTGCGGCACCAACATCGCCGGCGTGGTGGACGTGGAGCGGGTGGCCGCCGAGGCCGCCAAGCTGCCCCACGTGGTCTTTGCCACCACCAACAAGTACACCTGCTCGGAGCCCGGCCAGGCGGCCATGAAGGCCGCCATTGAGGAGCACCAGCTGGATCGCCTGGTCATCTGCTCCTGCTCCCCCCGGATGCACGAGGCCACCTTCCGCAAAATGCTCAAGGACACCCGCATCAACCCCTACATGCTGGAGGTGGCCAACATCCGGGAGCAGTGCGCCTGGGTCCACACCGACAAGGAGGCCGCCACCGAGAAGGCCATCGACCTGATGCGCATGGCGGTGGCCAAGGTGGAGCGCAACGAGCCCCTCTTTACCTCCACCATCCCCATCCACAAGAGGTGCCTGGTTATCGGCGGCGGCATCGCCGGCATTCAGGCCGCACTGGACGTGGCCGACGCGGGTTACCAAGTCACCATTGTGGAGCGGGAGCCCTCCATCGGTGGGCACATGGTCATGCTGGACAAGACCTTTCCCACCCTGGACTGCTCCGCCTGCATTTCCACCCCCAAGATGGTGGATGTGGGCCAGCACCCCAACATCACCCTCATGACCTCCTCCGAGGTGGTCGACGTGGGGGGCTATGTGGGCAACTTTGAGGTCACCATCCGCCAGAAGGCCCGCTACGTGGACCACACCAAGTGCACCGGCTGCGGCCTGTGCGAGACCAAGTGTCCCACCAAGGTCCCCAGCGAGTTCAACCAGGGCTACAACAAGCGCACCGCCATCTACAAGCCCTTTGCCCAGGCCGTGCCTGCCAAGCCGGTTATCGACCCGGAAAACTGTAAGATGCTGAAGGAGGGCAAGTGCGGCGTCTGCGCCAAGGTCTGCCCCCTGGGCTGCATCGACTTCAAGGACACCGCCAAGGAGTACACCGAGACCTACGGCGCCATCATCGTGGCCACCGGCTATGAGCTCATCGAGTGGCAGAATCTCTACGGCGAGTACGGCGGCGGCAAGTATGCCGATGTCATCACCGGCCTCCAGTTCGAGCGGCTGGTCAACGCCTCCGGCCCCACCGAGGGCCGCATCCTCCGCCCCTCCGACTGGACCGAGCCCAAGGACGTGGTCATCATCAAGTGCGTGGGCTCCCGGGACCCCCACAAGGGCAAGAGCTACTGCTCCCGGGCCTGCTGCATGTACTCCGCCAAGCACGCCCATCAGATATTGGAAAAGCTCCCCGGTTCCAACGTCTACGTCTTCTACATGGACGTGCGCACCCCCGGCAAGGGCTACGAGGAGTTCTACGACCGCACCCGGGAGGACGGCGCCGTGTACATCCGGGGCCGGGTCTCCAAGATTTACAGGGAGAACGGCAAGCTGGTGTGCAAGGGGGAGGACACCCTCCTGGGCAAGCCGGTGAGCGTCAAGGCCGACATGGTCATCCTGGCCACCGCTATGGTTCCCGCCGTGGGGGTGAGCGAGCTGACCACCATGCTGGGCATCGCCACCGACCCGGACAAGTGGGTCCAGGAGGCCCACCCCAAGCTGCGCCCGGTGGAGACCCAGACCGGCGGCATCTATCTGGCCGGCGCCTGCCAGGGCCCCAAGGATATCCCCGACACGGTGGCCCAGGCCAGCGCCGCCGCCGTCAAGGTCTGCGGCCTCTTCTCCAAGGATGAGATGGAGACCTCGCCCATGATCTCCTCGGTGGACCAGCTCAAGTGCTGCGGCTGCGGCTTCTGCGTGGGCTGCTGCCCTTACAAGGCCATCTCCCTCACCGAAATTGACGCCAGGGACGGGGCCAGGCGCTTCAAAAAGACGGTGGCGACCGTCAACAGCGGCCTGTGCCAGGGCTGCGGCTGCTGTACCGCCGCCTGCCGCACCGGCGCCATCGACCTGGCCGGCTTCACCAACGCCCAGATTCTCAAGGAGGTGGACGCGCTGTGTCTGTAAAGGAAGCTGAAAACTGGGAGCCCAAGATTCTGGCCTTCTGCTGCAACTGGTGCACCTATACCGGGGCGGACCTGGCAGGTCTCAACCGGATGAAGTACCCGGCCAACGTCCGGGTGGTCCGCCTGCCCTGTTCCAGCCGGGTGAACCCACAGTTCATTCTGCGGGCCTTCCAGAAGGGCTGCGACGGCGTGATGGTGTGCGGCTGCCACCCCGGCGACTGCCACTACGCCACCGGCAACTACTTTACCCGCCGCCGCTTTATGCTGATGAAGCGGCTGATGGAGTACAACGGCATTGACCCCAGGCGCTTCCAGGCCCGCTGGATCTCGGGTTCGGAGGCTGCCAAGTTCCGCGATACCGTCACCCGGGTGGCCCAGGAGATCAAGGCCCTGGGGCCCAACACCCGTTTCCGTGAGAAGTGGTACGAAGAGGGAGGTGCCCAAGAATGAGCGACATCCAGACCGCCCTGCGGGAGACCGCGCGGAAGCTGCTGGAGGAGGGGACCGTCACCTGCGTCATCGGCTGGGGCGAGACCCGCTTCCCCGACAAGACCATCCCCCTCTTCGTGAAGCGGCCCGAAGATGTCGGCAAGCTGGTGTGGAACGAGCACTGCGTCAGCGGCCTGGCCAAGTACATGCTGGACTACCGCTATCCCGAGGGCAAGCTGGCTATCTGCGTCCGGGGGTGCGACTCCCGGGCGGTGAACCGTATTGTGGAGGATAAGCAGTACAACCGGGAGGACTTGTACCTCATCGGCCTGCCCTGCGAGGGGAAGGACGCCCCCATCTGCGCCACCTGCGCCCACCGCAACCCCGTGACCTATGACGTTCTCCTGGGCGAACTCGTGGAGGAGATCGAGGTCCCAGCGGCGGAGCGCTTCAAGAGCGTCACCGAGCTGGAGGGCCTGACCTCCGAGGAGCAGTACGACTACTGGCAGAAGCAGTTCTCCAAGTGCATCCACTGCTACGCCTGCCGCAACGCCTGCCCCGCCTGCAACTGCACCGAGTGCTACGCCGACCAGTACCGTGTGGGCTGGCAGGGCAAGCAGATCGACAAGGCGGAGAACCAAGTCTACGGCCTGACCCGTGCTTTCCACGTGGGGGACCGGTGTATCGAGTGCGGCGAGTGCGAGCGGGTGTGCCCCATGGGTCTGCCCATCATGAGCCAGACCCGGAAAATCCTCAAGGACATCAACGACCTCTGGGGCAGCTACGAGTGCGGTCTGCCCACGAGCCGCCCCCATATTTTGGGCGAGTTCGACCTCAGCGACCGCGACGACTTTATGTGAGGAGGCGGCGGATATGCAGTTGAAGAGAGAAAACCTCATTCCCGCCCTGCGCCTCCTGGCCGCGCAGGGGGAGATCTTCGTCCCCACCGTGGTGGACGGGAAGGTCTCCAAGTTCGCGCCCTGGGACGGGCAGAGCGAGCCCGCCATGGACCTTATCAACACCAAGCTGCCCCCCAAGGACACCCTGTTTCCCCATCAGGAGGGCATGTACAAGTACCGGACCGACGGGGAGCAGTCCCTGGAGGAGATCGTGGAGGCCCCCGACCGCATTCTCTTCGGGGTACGCCCCTGCGACGCCCGCAGCATTGACTGCATGGATAAGGTCTTCCTGGGCGACAAGTACCAGGACACCTTCTATGCCCGCCGCCGGGAGCGCCTGACGGTCATCGCCCACGCCTGCGCCCAGGCCGGTCCCACCTGCTTCTGCGACTCCATGGGACTCAACTCCGGGGAGGCGCCCAGCGCCGACCTGCTCCTCACCGACGCCGAGGGGGGCGGCTGGCTGGTAAAGCCCCAGACCCCCAAGGGGGAGGAGATTGAGCAGCTGTGGCAGGACCTGATGGTAAAGGAGTCCGAGGGGGCTGCCCCCGCGGTGTGCACCCTCAAGACCGCTATGAGCCCCGAGCTGTCCGAGCAGCTCACCGCCCACTTTGAGGACCCCATCTGGGACGAGAACTGCCACGCCTGCCTGGGCTGCGGCACCTGCACCTACCTGTGCCCCACCTGCTACTGCTTCGACATCAACCACGAGGACCACGGCGGCGAGGGCACCCAGTTCCGCTGCTGGGACTCCTGCATGTTCTCCGACTATACCCGCATGGCGGGCGGCCACAACCCCCGGCCCTCCAAGAAGGAGCGCCTGCGCAACCGCTACCTCCACAAGCTCTCCTACTTCAAGGAGCGCTACGGCCAGATCCTCTGCGTGGGCTGCGGCCGCTGCGTGGGCAGCTGCCCCGGCCATCTGGACATCACGAGCTTTATCGACAAGGCGGCGGAAAGGTTTGGTGACAAAGCATGAGCGACGTGAACCACGCGTGCACCTGTCACGGCAATCCGCTGGTGCCCCAGCTGTGCAAGGTGATTCAAATTACCCAGGAGACCCCCGACGTGCAGACCTACCGGATTCAGACCATGGACGGGAAGCGGCCCTTCACCCCCATGCCCGGCCAGCTGGGCATGTTCTCCCTGCTGGGGGTGGGGGAGGCCATGTTCTCAGTCACCGCCTACGGCGAGGACTGGATTGAGACCTCCGTCAAGCGGACCGGCATGCTCACCGACGCCCTCCACGAGATGACGGCGGGCCAGAGCATCGGTGTCCGGGGCCCCTACGGCAATCACTTCCCAGTGGACGCCTGCAGGGGGAAGGACCTGCTCTTCATCGGCGGCGGCATCGGCCTGGCACCGGTGCGCTCCTTCATCCAGTATGCCTTTGCCCACCGCTCCGACTACGGGCAGATCGACGTCCTCTACGGCTCCCGCTCTCCCGCCGACCTGGTCTTCAAGGGGGATCTCTTTGAAAACTGGCCCAAGGAGGAGAACACCAACGTCCACGTCACCGTGGACCGGGGCGACCCTGGCTGGGAGGGCAACGTGGGCATGGTCCCCGGCTACCTGGAGGAATTGGCCTTCCAGCCCCAGAACCGCAAGGTCATCCTCTGCGGCCCCCCCATCATGATCAAGTTCACCCTCCAGTCCCTGCTGAAGATGGGCTTCTCCAAGGACGACTGCATCACCACCCTGGAGATGCGCATGAAGTGCGGCATCGGCAAGTGCGGCCGGTGCAACATCGGCAGCAAGTTTGTCTGTCTGGACGGTCCGGTGTTCACCATGGCCGAGCTGGACGAGCTGCCCGACGAAATGTAATATGGACAGGCCGAGGCAGTACAACAGAATGACTGCCCGGGCCGTCATCGAGTTGGCCGCTCCCCACACCTGGCCGGCAAGCGTCTTGCCGGCGGCGCTGGGGACGGCCCTCTCCTTGGCCCTGGAGCGGTCCTTTCATCCCGGCATCCTGCTGTCCACCCTCTTCGCGGCAGTGCTCCTCCAGTGCGCGGTGAACACCCTCAACGACTACGCCGACTTTGTCAAGGGCACCGATACTCTGGAAAACTCCGACGACCCCACCGACGCGGCCCTGGTCTACCACGGCTTCCACCCCCGCTGCGCCCTGATCCTGGGGGGCGTGTTCCTCCTGCTGGCGGCGGCCTGCGGCGTCTATACCGTGGTGAAGGCCGGCTGGATCCCACTGGTCATCGGCATCATCGGCGGCATTGTGGTGCTCCTCTACTCCATGGGGCGGCTGCCCATCTCCTATCTGCCCCTGGGGGAGTTCTTCTCCGGCGTGGTCATGGGGGGCGGGATTACCCTGGCCTGTTTCACCGCCCAGTCCGGCGTCTTTTCCTGGCGGATTTTGTGGTACGCCATGCCGCCTATCCTCACCATCGGGCTTATCATGCTCACCAACAATACCTGCGACATCGAGCGGGACCGCCCCGCCAGGCGGCGCACCCTGCCGGTGCTGCTGGGGCGCAGGCGGGCGGCATGGCTGCTCAAGCTACTGGCGGCCGTCTCCCTGATCCTGTCGGGATATATTGTGTTTGGGAGATTTCGGGGCGGCTTCTTCCTGTTTCCGGTAGCCGCCTTTGCGGCGATGCTGCACTGGGTCAGGCTGGCGGCCTCGCCTGTGGACGCCTCGGAGCGGGGCCTGTGTATGGGATGCATCCTGAAGCTGACGGTGACTGTCAATGGATGCTACTGCATTATGATTATGCTCCACCTGCTGAGGGAGGTGCTGTAATGGAGCCGGAAAGGGAAGAGAAGGTATACGACATATTCCAGAGCATCAGCGGCGACTACGACAGGATGAACGATGTCATCAGCCTGGGGATGCACCGGGGCTGGAAGCGGGACCTGCGGGAGGCTGTCTGCCGCCGCAGGCCGCAGCGGGTACTGGACGTCTGCTGCGGCACAGGGGATGTGGCCCTGGCTCTGGCGGAGGCGCTGCCCGCCGCCTCGGTGACGGGATTGGACTTTTCCGGGGAAATGCTCTCTGTAGCCCGCCGCCGCCGGGAGCGCAACCCCAGGCTGGTCAACCTGGAGTTGTTGGAGGGTAACGCGATGGCGCTGCCCTTTGGAGAGAAGACCTTTGACTGCGTCACCATCTCCTTCGGCCTGCGCAACCTGCCCGACTACGGGCGGGCCATGCAGGAACTGGTACGGGTGACCCGCCCCGGCGGCGCGGTCTTCTGCCTGGACTCCTACCGGCCGGACGTGCCCGCAGTGCTGCCCTTCTACAGCATCTATTTCAAGCGCCTGGTGGAGCTGGAGGGGCGGGTGCTGACGGGCAACGGCCCGGCCTACCGCTGGCTGCACGACTCCACCGGGCAGTTTCTCACCAAGTCGGGTATGCGGGCTCTGATGAAGGGTGCCGGACTGGAGCAGATCGCCATGAAGCGATATTTGTTCGGCGCCGCCGCGTGCCACCGGGGCATTCGGCCGGAGGATTGACGGCCGCCGGACCGTATCTTTCGACGGCGGAAAGTTCCGGTTGCACGGTTTCATTTGCTGTGGTAAACTTCAAAGTATAAAACTCTGTGCGCTTTAGCCGGGCTGTCCCGGCCTGCGCATGCAGTAGTCAAGGCTATGCTGCCGAAAGAAGGCAAAGGATTGGCTCTGCGATATGAGAATACAGCAAAACGGAGGTGCTGCAGATGAGACTGGAAAACAAATCGGTTGTGGTGACCGGAGCCTCTTCGGGCATGGGGAAGGCGATGGTGGAGCTCTTTGTCCGGGAGGGGGCCAACGTGGTGGCCGTGGCCCGGAGAAAGGAACGACTGGAGGAGCTGGCCCATGCGCTGGCGGAGGGGCCGGGCCGGATTGTCGTCTTTGCCGGCGACGTATCCGAGCGCAAGGACAACGAGGCGATGATTGACCTGGCTGTCCGGGAGTTCGGAAGGCTGGATGTTTTGGTCAACAACGCCGGCGTGATGGACGATATGAGCCCCATCGGTGATGTGACGGACGAGCGCTACGAGCAGGTCATGAAGGTCAACACATACGGCCCAATGTGCGCCATGCGGAAGGCGGTGCAGGTGTTCCTGTCCCAGGGCGGCGGCGGTTCCATCGTCAACGTGGCCTCGGTGGGGGCCATGCGGACGGCGGCAGGCGCTGTCTACGGCGCCTCCAAGGCGGCGGTGATTGCGATGACAAAAAATACGGCGTTCATGTACATGCCGGACGGCATCCGCTGCAACGCCATTGCGCCCGGCGGCATTGCCACGGAGATCAGCGCCTCCATGGGAATGCCGAATATGACTGGGTACAACAGGGTAAAGCAGGTTCTGGGCTGCGCGCCTGCCCCAGGCAGCGCCGAACAGATTGCCGCCGCGGCGCTCTTCCTGGCCAGCGACGAGTCCAGCTATGTGAGCGGGGACGTCTTGGTGGTGGACAGCGGCTGGACGGCCGGATAAAACGGCGCGTCAGAAGAGATCTCCCAAAGGGCCGCCTTCCGGGGCGGCCCTTTGACGTACGGAGGGAGAGAAACATGCAGATTACCTTTGCCATGCTGTGGGACAGACTGAATGCGGTCTATCCTGCGCTGGAGACCGCTCTCTATGGCGGTCAGCCGGTGCGGGGCATTAAACTGATGCCGGCGCAGGGGGAGCGGGAGCCGGATGTGCTCTATCTGGACCGCCGGCACGGCAGAATCCGGTTGGCATGTGGTTGTGGAGAGCCTGTCCACCTGGAGACCGGCCTGACACTGGAGGAGATCTTTAACGCCCTCCAGGACGCTTTCAACGGCCTGCGGGACTGGGATATGGAGACTCACCTGGCCCTTATTGATGGCTGCGGCGCCCAGCGGCTGTTGGATCTCAGCGAGCAGGTGCTGGGCAACCCGATCACATTGATGGATCCCAGCTTCAAGCTGCTGGCCCACACCAGGAACATCGCCAGCGATTCCGCCATCTATCAGGAGGTGTGCCGGCAGGGCTATCTTTCGGCGGAGACCGTTGAATTTTACGCACTGCGCGGCTACCTGGAGGAGTTGGCCCAGGGCGGGGAGGAGGGGGCCTTTCACAATGAGGCCTCCTACGTCAGCGTCATTAAGGCGCTCCGGGTGAGCGGCCGGGTGGTGGGCTATCTGACCATGCCCTGCACCGAGCACCCCTATTCCCAGGGAATGGCAGAGCGGTTCCGATGTCTGGCCGGAGGGATGGAGCAGTGTCTGGAGCACGAACTCCGCTCCAGCGACATCAGCCGGTATATGTACGAGTATTTCCTGCTGGACCTCATCGACGGCAAGGAGCAGAGCCCGGATGCCGTAGCGGAGCGCTTAAAGTATATCGGCCTGCCCATGCAGGGGCGCTTCCGGCTGTTGAAGGTGGCCGGGGTCCGGGAGGATCCGGCGTTGGGCGGCTATCTGGCACGGCAGATAGCCGGGCGCATCCCCAATGCCAGGGTGTTCCCGCGGCAGGGGGCGGTGCTGCTGTTTCTTCCGGAGGAGCGGATAGCATGGGCGCTGGGCGCCCTGGCCCCTTATCTGGAGGAGCAGGGGCTCTCCTGCGGCGTCAGCCGGTCCTTCGGATTGTTGACCGATATCCGGGGAGCCTTCCGGCAGGCGGAGGCGGCGGTGCGTTTGGGGCGGGCAGTGGCCGGCAACTGTACCCTGGCCCGGCTCGGCGCGGCGGAGGAGCCCCGGGAGCGGACAGTGTTTCACTACGAGCGCTTCGCCCTCCACCACATGGTGGAGGCGGCGGCCGGGCAGCGGCTGATCTCCCCACACCTGCTGCGGCTCATCGCCGTGGATCGCCGGGAGCACGCCGAGAATCTGCGGGTGCTCTACACCTTCCTGACCTGTGAGCGCCGGCCCACCCAGGCCGCAGCCGCCCTGCATATGCACCGCAACAACGTCATTTACCGGGTGGGCCGTGTAGAGGAGATCTTGGGAGTTTCCCTGGAGAATCCGGCTCTCCGGGCCGAACTGGCCGCTTCCTTCTGCGTGTTGGAATTAATTGCATACGAAATAGTTGAACAAATTGCCCTGAACGGAAGATAAAAAGGTCCGTGGAAATTGTAGTCCCCTCCAATGCATTTGGAGGGGACTTTTTCTATAATGGCGGTACCTGAAATACAGAACGGGAGGGAGCGCATTTGAACAAGATCATTGTCAACAACGAGCTGTGCACAGGGTGCAGGAGCTGCTTTAAATCCTGCTTCATTGACGTGATCCATTGGAACGAGGAGGAGAGGCGGCCGGTGATCGCCTATCCGGAGGAGTGCGTGCAGTGCATGTTCTGCGAGATCAACTGTCCCGTCCGGGCGGTAAAGGTGATCCCGGACTACGCGGGCTACGCCTTCCCGCGGGACAACATCATGTATATGTAGGGGGGCCGCAGTGATGACAGAAGTGATGAAGACCGATCTCCTGGTTGTGGGGGGCAGCCTGGCGGGCATGTCCGCAGCCATAACGGCCAAGGAGCAATACCCCGGCCTGGATGTGACGGTGGTGGAGAAGTATACGGCCGGATACGCCGGAAAGGCCAACCGGGGGGCGGGCATCCTGGACGTCCTGGGCGGGAGCAGGCCGGAGGACTTTGTCAAATACCACGCGACCTATATCGGCGACGGCCTGAACAACCAGCAGGCGCTGTACAACTTTGCCGCCGATATGAACGCCGGCCTGGAGGATCTGGACCGCTGGTCCGGCGGCAAGGTGGACAAAAAGGAGGACGGCAGCTTCCGCACACTCAAATGGCTGGCCCAGATCACAGGGGAGGACGAGAGGGGAAAGCGCACCTTTGACGAGCCGGACCACTTCCCCTGGACCCTGGCCTGTGTGGAGCTGGACTACATGAAGAACGTCCGCCGCACGGCCCAGAAGGCCGGCGTGCGGTTTGTGGATCGTGTGGGCGTTGTCGACCTGCTGAAAAGCGGCGGCCGGGTGGCCGGGGCCGTGGGCTTCAGCCTGGACGGCGGAGAACGGCGGGTCTTTCAGGCCAAGGCGGTCATTCTGGCCACCGGCAGCCAAAACTACCGCGTCATGCCTATGTGGTCTCCCGGGCGGGGAGAGGGGCTGGCCGCCGCATGGCGGGCGGGAGCCCGGATGACCAACTGTGAATTCGGCTCCTTCTACAACTGGACCAGCCTGGACAATTTTGAGTCCAGCATGGGGGTAGAGTTCGCCCTTTATAACGACAAGGGGGAGAACGTGGGCCTGCCCCATACCCGCGGGGAGCACCCGGATGTGGATCAGGCGAGCTTGGCCGAGTGGTACAGGCAGGTGCGGGACGGCAACGGCCCTATGCACTACCGTCAGGCCGAGAACCCGCTGATGCCCTATCTGATGTCCACCCTGGCCTCCGACTCCTACTTCGATCGCCCCTATGCCGATCGCTTTTGGGGCTACCTGTTTTTCAACGCCTTCTCCCAGCAGACCAGCGATGAGATCGTGCCGGGGCTCATCGGCGAGTTCTCCCCCCTGCGGGTGGACGAGTCCTTTGCCACTACGGTTCCCGGCCTCTACGCCGCCGGAGACATCTGCTATGGGGGAAGCCGCGCCACCGGCGCGGTGCCGCCGCCGCCCGCCCGCATCCGGGGATCGGGACTGGCCTTCGCCCTCCACTCGGGGAGAAGGGCGGCACACAGCGCCGCCGCCTTCGCCCGGACGGCACAGGAGCTCCCAGTGTCCGAGGCTGACGCCGGGGCGGTACAGCGCCGCTTCTGCGCGCCGCTCTCCGCCGGGGGAACCGTGGCGCCCATGGACTTCCTGCGGGAGATTCAGAAGGTGATGCAGCCTCTGGGCAACTCCCTCTACCGCCGTGAGGACCGGCTGCAGGCTGCCCTGAAGCGGGTGGAGGAGCTGCGCTCCCAGCTGCCCTGCGTGGCCGCCTCCACCCCCCATGAGCTCTTTGAAGTCAATGAGTTTGACGCCATGCTGCTCTGCGCCGAGCTGTTCTTCCGGGCCTCCCTCCTGCGGAAGGAATCCCGGGGCTGGTTCCTGCGGGAGGACTACCCCGAGCGAGCCGGAACGCGCAAGTGGTACAGCTTTACCAATGAGAACGGCTCTATGGCGCCCTCTGAGGAGACTGTACCGGAATACCATATTTTCTGAGAGGAGGAACGGTTATGTGTCAGATTCTAGGCCCCCTGAACGACTGGGAGAGGGAGCAGCCCTACGCCAAATACTACCACCGGCCATCCGTCCCGCCCGACCCGCACCGGATAGCCCTGCTGGACAAAGGACCCATGGACCCGGCCAAGGCCACCCCGCTGTCCGATATCAACAGCCTGCTCACCCGGCTGGAGGCCCCAGACGAAGAGATTGGCTACTGTGTTCTGCCGGACGGTGTGGGCTATGTGGGCATGAGCGCCTTTTACCCCAGCTGCACCGTGGAGATGTTCAAGTGGTGGTTTGCCTGGCATCCTCTGAACAACCTGCGCTATCGGATCTGGTGCCCCCGGTGCCACGGTGGGATCGCCGTCAGCGCCTCCGACCGGGCCAGGCTCCTGGACCCCGGCGTCCCTCTGGAGGATAAGATAGCCGGCGTAGACCACTTTGTCATGGAGGACATTGGAGGCGGTATGTCCGATATTGTCATCCGCTTTTTGAAGCCGGAGGACATGGGCTTTGACCCGAGGGTGCTGGAGCGCTCCGGTGTGACCGTCATCGGCGGATACGGCCTGACCGAACCCCGGGAGGGACCGGCAGGAAAGGTTCCCGCCGTTATGCTCCACCTGTTCCACGCCGAAAACGGCGGCGTGCGCCAGCGTACCCGTTTTTACATGGGCTGCCGCGTCAATAAAGGCGTGCCTATGAAGGTGCTGCCCCACGGCGTCCAGGTACCCATTGAGGCCCCAATGGGGCTGGCCTACCACAATGTGGAGGAGTTTACCAACCTGGGATCCTTCCTCCCTGAGATCTACGCCGAGCTGGGGCCCGGCGTCCAATAGTGCAAACAGGCTCTGGGAACTGCGCTCCCGGAGCCTGTTTACAGTTGATTTGACCTTTCTCTCAGAATCGGGTACAATATATGTACAGATTTCAGGAGAGGGGGAGCGGCCTGTGGCTGGACGCATTTTCAACCCGGAGAACGACTTTTTCCGGGGACTGAGCAAGTTTACCGATCTCTTGGTGCTCAGCGTTTTCTGGGTGGTGTGCTCCATTCCGGTTTTTACACTGGGTCCGGCTACCGCTGCGTTGTACCATGCGGTCAACAAGTGCGTCCGGGGGGATGACCGCTACGGCTGGACGCTGTTTTTCCGCACCTTCAAGGCCAACTTCAGAGTGGGGGCCGCCGCATCCATGATTGCCGCCGCCGTGGCCGCCCTTCTCGTCGCGCTGGGAAGTCTGATTTACGCCTACGCCGCTGCGGTGGCCTCTGGAGTAGTGCTCTATGTGGCCTACTGCGTAGTGATGCTGCTGCCCTTGGGAATGCTGTGCTATCTGTTTCCAGTCCTCTCCCGGTTTACCTTTGATGTAAGGGGCCTTTTCGGCGCCTGTGCAAGGCTGGCCCTGGCCCACCTGCCCTCCACTGTAGCTATGGCGGTGCTGCTGTCCATGTCCATCTACATCTGTACGCTGCTGTGGCTTCCAGTGGTCATCGTGCCCGGCCTGCTGGCCCTGGTACAGTCCCTCTTTCTGGAGCGGATTTTCAGACCTTATATGTCCGGGAAACCGGGTGGAGAGCCGGGTGAATAGCAGGAGGAACACCCGGCCGGCTGCCGGGGTCTTCCCGACAACAGAAAGAGAAAGACTCCGCCGTGCTTGGTGTACGGCGGAGTCTTTGTGTTTACAGCAGAGAGGGGATCAGCCTGGCTAACGCTCCGGCCAGGTTCCGGTGCCCCTGGCTGGTCAAATGCATAAAGTCTGTGGTGTTCATAACGGCGCCTGTCTGGCCGGCGTCGAGAAAGTGACATCCGGTCTCCTTCGCCAGAGCCCGGTACTGGCCCGGGAGGCGGAGGGACTTCTCCACGCATCCGGCCCCCATTTCCTGGGCCACGGGGGAGGCGTATACCCCTTGTCCAATGGCCGGCGGGGCGATGAGAAGAATATTGGGTGCGCCGTCCGGCCCCCAGCAGTCGGAGGCTTGGGCGAGGCGCACCAGCCGCTCCATCCCCTTGGCAATGGCGAAGGCATTGGCAGAGAAGCGCTCCTTGGTGTCGTTGGTGCCCAGCATGAGGATGAGCAGGGCTACCGGCTCGTGGGATTTGAGACAGGGGTAGAGGTAATCGAGAGCGCGCAGCCCGGGACACAGCGGATCTTCAAAAACGGTGGTGCGGCCTGTGAGTCCTTCCTCTGCCACCAGATAGTCCTCCCCCAGCGCCTTCTGGAGCAGACAGGTCCAACGCTCCTCCTCATTGAAGCGGAGCAGCGCGGCGTCGCGGCAGTCCCGGGGATCGGCACAGTAGCCGTGGGTATTGGAGTCTCCCAAACAGACAATGTGACGCTTCATGACCTTAATTCAGTTCGGGCAGGGAGGCGGCGGCTACGCTCTGGCCCACCCGGCGGGACTTCTCATCGGGGAGGGAGACATTGAGCCCGCCGGCGATCTCCGGATATTCGTCGTCCAGAACCCGCTTTGCGGTCTCCAGAATGATATCGCCGCCCCGGCCGGACATGACCCGGCCCAGCAGCAGCACGTGCTTGAAGCCGTAGAAGCTGTGATACAGGGCCAGGGAGTGACCCAGGTATACGCCGATGGAGCGGTAGATCCCCTCGGCGGGGCTGCCGGGAATCTCCATCAGCTTCTGTACTTCCTTCAGTTTCTCAGCGGGGGAGAGATCGGGAGAGAGGTTGATACCGGCGGCGGGAGCCAGCTTGATGACCGCGTCCTGCGAGAAGTATTTCACGCCGCAGCCGATGTCCCCGGACCACTCGTCCCGCATGGCGGCGGGGGAGGCGTCCACCGGGACAAAGGCCAGCTCGTTGAGCCAGCCGGTGATGCGGCCCTCACTGTCCACATAACCCACGGCCTCGCTGGTACCCATGGCGATGCCCAGCACGTTGTTTTCACCCAGGTTCATGGCGCCCGCCAGGGCAGACACGTCGCCGTCATTGCACACGGCGTAGGGCACGTCGCCGAAGGTGTCGCGGACGGCACGGATATAGATGTCCTTCACCTTAGCGTCAAAGTCCTCCTTGGGAACCTGGAGGAAGAGAGAGGCGCTCATAGTGCGGTTGTCAATATATACGCCGGCGGAGGAGACGCCAACCGCGTCCACCCGGGGCATGTGCTCCGCGGCTGATTTAAGGGCGGCCACGATACCCTCGTAGTGGTAGTCAGGGTCGGAATTAATTTTGGGGAACCAGACCACCTCTTCGGAAAATACCGGCTCGCCGTCAATGACGGCGGAGACCTTCCGGTCGGACCCGCCGGCGTCAAAGCCGATGCGGCAGCCCTCCAGATGGCGGCCGATGGCCTGGGAGACGCTGTGCTCCTCCGGTACCTGGTCACAGCGGACCACTTCAAAGGGCCGCTCGTATACCCCGGCCATAAAGTCGGCGTCAAAGGCCCGGGCGCCGTTGGGGGAATAGGTGTCCGCCAGATACCGATAGCATTCCTCGTCCCCCGCCACATATACCCGGAAGCCCCCCTTCATCCACAGCAGGGTCTTCAAAAGCCGGTCGATGTAGTAGCGGTCCGCCGCGGCCATCTC
>ERZ857955.1092-NODE-1092-length-23908-cov-3.175743_pt1 | contig 23908 bp, 17 predicted proteins | sample MGYA00519956_ERZ857955 | MGnify/ENA primary metagenome ERZ857955 (study PRJEB31778, sample SAMEA3449378) | human gut metagenome | biome: human gut; feature: human-associated habitat; material: faeces | place: United Kingdom | collected 2010/2012 ...
ATGCTTTCGTGGGTTTGTACGCTGTCCCATGGGCAGCCGTCCGGCGCACGAAGCACCCGCACCAGCTGACAGAGATCTTCAAAATCATAGCGCGGTTTGCTATAAAAATCTATCATACTTTCCCCTTCTTCGCAAGTGCGGACAGCGTTTTTTGTAGAAATTTTTTCTGCAAACTTTCGCCGTTCTTTGGTGGTTTTGTCAAGCTCTGCTTAGTCCTCCGCGGAATCGGGGGTAATGTGCAAAATCCGTGCAATCAGCTGGGATTTGGGCAGCAGCTGGCAGTCCTCCCAGGTGATGATTTTCATGCCGTAAACCAGCGCCAGATATGTGGCGCCTGCTACGCACACCGACGCAATGGTGGAAAGCGCCGTGGACCCCAGCAGATTCCATGCCGCCTCATAGACGAGATAGGCTGCCACTGCCATCAGCGCTGTGGCGATCATGGGCTTGACAAACTGCTTGAGGATTCTCGGGGGCAGATCCATGGTCCGATGCATGGCAATGATATTCAGGAACATAATCACCGCGCAATAGGCAATGGTGGCGATGGCAGCGCCATAGATATGAATCGCGCCCATACCGATGAGCACATAGTCCGTGATGATATTCACCAGTCCGCCCACCAGTGTGGTATAGATGGGGATATTCACCTTGCCGTGCGCCTGAAGAATGCCGTTGGTCACGGTCACCATGCAGTTGAAGATGACCGCCACGCCCAGCAGCGCCAGAATCGGTCCTGCCACGCTGAGGGTCTTGGCATTGTAGCCATAGAGCCACTTCTGAATGGGAGATGCCAGCACCGCCAATCCCGCGCCGCAGGGAAGTCCGATCAGTGCCGTCATGCGAACTGCGGATTCCTCGGTGCTCCGGGCTTTCCGGTAGTTGTTCAGGGTCAATGCCGCCGTGACTGTGGGAATGACACTGATGGCAAGGGGCTGCACCAGTGCCGAGGGCAGCATATAGAACGTCTGGGCAGCGGAATAGGTGCCGAACATGGACGTTGCTTCCTTCGCCGTCAGACCAATGGCGTCCTGAAGCCGTCCCTGAATAATCATGGTGTCCAGCGCGTTGAAAATCTGGAGCCCCGCAGAGCCGATGGTAATGGGCACTGCCAGCTTCAACAGCTGCTTCAGCGTTGCGCCGGTGGAATCGGCAGGAATGCTCCGGTCCGCTTCCGTCAGCACCACCTGCTTTTTCCGGTACTGGAAGAACAGATAGACTGCCGAAAGCACCGTTCCCAGCGTAACGCCCAGAATCGCGCCGCCTGCTGCCTCTGCCACGCCAAAGCCCAGATGAAGAATCAGGAATACTGCGCCCAAGCCCAAAACCAGCTTGCACAGCGCCTCGATGACCTGGCTCACTGCCGTGGGGGTCATATACTGCTGTCCCTGGAAGTATCCCCGGAACGAGCAAATAATACACACAAACAGTACCGCAGGCGCCAATGCCGCAATGGCATAGGCCGCATCGGCGTCCCGCATGAGATTTGCCAGCTGCGGCGCAAAAATCAGCATTGCACCGGAGCAGATAATGCCCACAATCAGAAACAGCCGCAGACTGACCTTGTAAATCTTCTGTACCTGCTGTTTTCTTCCCAGGGTGTTCGCCTCGGAGATCATCCGGCTCACCGCAATGGGAAGACCGGTGGAGGAGATCATCAGCAGGACATTATAGATGCTGTAAGCCACATTGAAGTGACCGAAGCCCTCGGTACCAATGATCCGGTTCATGGGGATCTTGTACAGTGCGCCGATGAGCTTTACCAGCAGGGTACCAAAGGTCAGGATCGCCGCGCCCTGTAAAAACCCCTGCTTTTTGGTTTTCCCGGAGTTCTGCTCAGCCATTGGGCTGCTCCTTTCCATCGTTTCCAAACATCAGCGGGATCACGTAGTCGTGGAACTCCCGGAGCACATGGTCAAGATCAATGGTGGTGTAGTGCCCGTCCTCATAGAGGATTTTGCCCCGCACCATGGTCATGCGCACATCGTGACCGGAAGCGGCATACACCAGATTGCTGATGGGATTATGGCAGGGAATCAGATGGGGCTGGGCAAAGTCCAGCATAATAAGGTCCGCATCCATGCCCGGTGCAATGACGCCGCACTCGTTCTCCCGTCCCTGCGCCTTGGCGCCGTTGACGGTTGCCAGCTTCAGGGCTCCCTGGGCGGTAAGCGAAGTGGGGTCCAGGGTAGAGCCGTTGGACAAAAGTGCCGCCAGCTTCACTGCTTCAAACAGGTCGGTATTGTTGGAGGAGGATACGCCGTCGGTGCCCAACGCCACATTCATGCCCTTGTCCAGCATTTTCCGTACCGGTGCAATGCCGGACGCCAGCTTCAGGTTGGAGTTGGGGCAATGGACTGCGGTAACACCGCGGCGGGCAAACAAATCAATATCCTCGTCGGTGAGCCACACGCAATGAGCCGCCAGCGCACGGGTATCCCAGACGTGGTAAACATCCAGCAGCTGCGCCGGGGTCAGCCCGTACTTCTCCAGACAGGTTTCCTGCTCGTTCTGAGTCTCGGACACGTGAACCTGCATGCCGATGCCGGTGCTGATGGCATACTCCGCCAGCGCATGCCAGACCTTATCAAAGGAGGTGTACTCCGCATGGATGGACGCCTCCACCTGAATCCGTCCGTTGTCATAGCCGTGCCATTTCTCCGTCAGAGCTACCACCTCCTGAGAGGGGGCGTGGGTATCAAAGCAGTAGTCCTCGTCAAACACAGTGATGGAACGGGAGATATTGCCCTTGATGCCCGTATCCGCCACACACTGGCAGATATCGTCAGAGAAATAATACATATCGGAAACGGAGGTGGTGCCGAACCGCAGGCATTCCGCCAGTCCCAGCAGGGTTGCCGCACGAATGGCACGGCTGTCCCACAGGTCCTCCTTGGGGAAGATATAGTTGGTGAGCCAATCCTGAAGGTCATGGTCGTCGCCATAGCCCCGCAGCGGGGTCATGGGAAGATGGGCGTGGCAGTTAATGAGACCGGGCATCAGCACCATGCCTCTGCCGTCGATGACTCTCGCTGCTTCCTCCTTGGGGGGCTCTTTGGAAATGTAGGAAATCTTGCCGTCGGTTACGCCAACATATGCGCCCAGAATCACCGGGAGCTTGTCAATCATGGTGACGGCAGTGATGTTGGAAAACAGAGTGTCCATAGGACTCCTTTCGAAACGTTGCGGGGTTGCCGCAGTTGTTACATTGCCTCTACGCAGTCACAAATCAGCTGAGAGAACCGCTCCTTGGCGGCAGCAGCGGCATCCAGCACCTCCTGCTCGGAGAGGGTTGCTCCCTCAACAATACCAGCTGCGGCGTTGGATACCAGCGAGAAGCCCAGCACCTCCATGCCGGCATGTCCGGCAGCCAAAACCTCCGGCACTGTGCTCATGCCCACCAGGTCTGCGCCCAGCACCCGAATGGCGCGGATTTCCGCCGGCGTCTCGTAGGAAGGACCCGGGAAATACATGTAAACGCCTTCCTTCAGGTCCATCCCCTGCGCCTTAGCAACATTTCGTGCAACCTCCTGAAGCCGCAGGGTATAGAGATGGGTGGCATCCGGGAACCGGGTGCCGAATTCGTCCAGATTCTTGCCCCGGAGGGGGGAATCCATAAAGAACTTGATGTGGTCGGTAATCAGGCAGATGTCCCCCACCCGCAGGTCAAGGTTGACACCGCCGCAGGCGTTGGTAATCACCAGCTTATCACAGCCCAGCAGCCGCAGCACCCGCAGCGGGAAGCAAACCTCCTCAAAGGTATAGCCCTCATAGGCGTGGAGTCGTCCCTGCATCACCGCAACCCGCTTGCCAGCCAGGGTGCCGAACACCAGCTGTCCCTTATGTCCGGGCGCAGTGGAAACAGAAAATCCGGGAATCTCCTTATAGGGGATCACAATGGGGTTCTCCGCCAGGTCTGCCATGTCTCCAAGACCGGAGCCAAGAATCATGGCAATCTCCGGCTGAAAGCCTCCAAGACGCTCTGCCACCGCATCGGCAGCTTTCTGATAGTCAGCAAAGGTATAACGCATCGCATTTCATCCTTTCGTATCATAGATCATAACGGCATTGTGCCGATAAACTCGCGAAGAATCGAATCCGCCGGAACCCGCCGGGAATCCAGCGGCGCAATATGGGAAAGCCCCTTCAGCGTCACCTGTACCTGAGCATAGCCGGGAACGCTTTCGGGCAGCTCCCGCAGCAGCGGTACGATGTAGGGCTGGAGCGCTTGCAGCTCATAGCCCAGAGTGGTATCCACAACGCCATGTGCCTGAGCGCGATGGGGCTCGATGTAAATTTTCTCGCTGGAGAGCACATTGTCCCACAGCTGGAGACTATACTCCGCCGTTGCTCCGCGGAACTGATGATCCCGGACAATCCGGCGCATGAGCCGAAGCTGCTGAGGGGTGCAGAGGATCTCATCCCCAATGCCAAAGGACGACACCGGCGATACATACACCCGGCACGCCTGAGGATGCTGCTGGGTAAACAGCTCATTCAGCGCATGAATTCCCTCGAAAATAAACACATCTCCCGGCGCGATATCCAAATGAATGCTTCTGCCCTCCAACCGGGAATGGGTGGGAAAGCTGTAAATGGGAATGTCGATGGGCTCCCCCTGCTCCAGCATGGCAAAATGTTCATTGAGCAGCGGAATATCCAGACAACCCGGCGCCTCCAAATCCCGCTGACCATCGGCGGTCATGGGAAAGTCCGGCGCATCCCAGGGCAGATAGTAATTGTCCATGGAAACCAGATGGGCAGGAATCTCCCGGGCGATCAGCAGATCCCGCAGCCGCCTGCCGGAGGTAGTTTTACTGGACCCCGAGGGACCGGACAGCAGCACCACCGGAGAAAGCCCCCGATTTTTCATCACCAGCTCTGCCACCTGGGCAATCTGGTTGCTATAATGCTGCTCCCACCGGTCAATGGCGCCGGGGGCATCGGTTTGAAGCTGCCGGGCAACTTCATGGAGATCATAGATCACAGGATCACCTCCCGCTTTTTACGGCATATCTCGTCAATGTCCCGGATATACTCCTGAGGATATTTCGGATTGGTCAGGCGCGTTACCTGGGTGCCGGAAATGGTCTTGGTGACGCCGCCGGAGCCCAGGGACAGAATGGAATGGAGCTCCTCCATCATATATATATTGTAAAGATTATCGTATCCATGCCTGCTCCAGCCCACATTTTCAAAGCTGCCGGTCATATATTTCTGCCGGTAGAGATAATAGGGGTGGTAGCCCGCTGCCCGCAGCGCTTTGGAGGCAAAGGAGAGCATTTCCTCCACCATGGGTGCCGTGGGAAGCGCGGCGCGTTTTTCATAATACAGCGTTGCCGCCTTTTTCAGTGCCAGCGTATGGACAGTGATATTGGTGGGCTGCAAAGACAGCACCTGTTCCATGGTATGCCGGAACCCCTCCGGCGTGTCTCCGGGCAGCCCCGCAATCAGGTCCATATTGATATCGGTATGCCCTGCCGCCACCGCCTGGTCATACGCCTGGAGGATATCTCCGCTGGTATGGCTGCGCCCCATAATCTCCAGCACCCGGTCATCCATGGTCTGGGGATTGATGCTGATGCGGGTTGCACCCGCCTGACGAATGGCAAGGAGCTTTTCCGGGTCCAGGGTATCCGGGCGTCCTGCCTCCACGGTGAACTCCAGGCACTCCGACAGATCAAACGCCTGATGGAGCTTTTGCAGCAGCCACCGCAGCTCCTCTGCGGACAGCGTGGTAGGCGTACCGCCGCCAATATATACCGTGCGAATCCGGTGGGGGTGCTGCTTTAGCCCCTCTGCCGCCGCATCAATTTCCTGCTCCAGCGCCTTTAAATACACCGGAATCAGCTTTCTGGACTTTTCCGTTGCCGCAGAAACAAAGCTGCAATAGATGCAGCGGGTGGGGCAGAACGGAATGCCCACATACAGGGAGATATCCCCCGCCTGCTGCTTCTCCAGTGCCGCCATAGTTGCTTCCGCCGCATCCAAGCACAATTCCCGCCGCGGTGGAGATACGTCATAGACCTCCCGCAACATCCGGTCCGCCGAAGCCCGGCTGCCCCCTGCCATCAAATGCCGGGACACCAGCTTGGTCGGTCTGACACCGGACAGTGCCCCCCAGGAGGGCGGTGCATCCAGAAAATGCAGCGCTGCCCGATAAAAGCTCTGCCGGAGGATCTGCCGCCGAAGGGGCTCCGTCACCTGCGCTGTCCGGCAGCGCGCCATTCCACGGGCGGTTTCGCCGTTTCGGGTAATTTTCGCCGTTGCCGTCACCCAGGTACCCCCCTGAGACAGTACGGAAACTGCGCCGTCGCCGGAGAAATCCGACGTTACATATTCAATTTTCTCCTGAGGGAACAGAATCAGCGCCAGCTGTTCCATGGCATAGCGGCTGTCATGCCCAATGAGTCTGAGCTTCATCCCAGCGCCGACTGCATGAACATATTGGTCTTCCGCTCCCGCTCCAGCGTGGTGGAACCGGTATGCCCGGACAGTACCGTGTAATCCCCCTTGAGCTCATAGAGCCGCCGAAGGGATGCACACATATCCGTCCAGCTGCCGCCGGGAAAATCCGTCCGACCGCAGGACCCCTGGAACAGGGTATCTCCGGAGAAGATCACGTCTCCCGCAATCAGGCAGACGGAGCCGGGAGTATGACCGGGCGTCTCCAGCACCCGGAAGGTGATGGAATCCATGGCGACGGTATCGCCGTCCTTCCAGTCCGTGACCAACTCCGGGTCCAGCGCCACACTCTCATGGAACACCGCCTCAAGCTTCAAATCCTTGTGGGACATATAGACCTTCGGCTCGGCTCCGCAGGTTTCCAGCAGCTCCGGCACACCGGTGATATGGTCAAAATGTCCGTGGGTCAGGAGAATGTACTGAAGCGTCAGTCCATTCTTCCGGAGACGGTCCGCAAGATAAGCGCCGTCGTCACCGGGATCAATGACCACGGCGTTTTTTGTATGCTCGTCCCAGACGATATAGCAGTTGGTCATCAGCTGACCCACCTGCTGCACTTCTATTTTCATTGGAATAGCTCCTTTCATGGGGAGATTCGTTGTATAAATAATCCCTGGCACGCAGTGTCAGGACCTTCTCCTTTGGGGAAGATATTTTCTTCGAAAACGCTATTACAGCTCGTTGGAATCCACAATCAGGGTCACAGGTCCGTCATTCACGGACTCCACCAGCATATGTGCGCCAAAAATGCCATGCTGGGGTGGATAGCCCAGCGCCTGGCACTGCTGTAAAAACCGCTCATACAGCCGTTCCGCCTTATCCGGCGCCGCTGCACCGAAGAAATCTGGACGGCGGCCCTTTTTGCAGCTGCCGTACAGGGTAAACTGGCTCACCACCAGCACCTGTCCGTCCACCGATTCCAGTCCCAGGTTCATTTTCCCCTGGTCGTCCGTAAAAATCCGAAGACTCAGCAGCTTTTTGCACAGCTTATCGCAATCCTGTTCCGTATCCTCCGGACCAACGCCCAAAAGGATCAGAAAGCCCCTGCCGATTTGCCCGGTAACGGTTCCATCCACCGTAACCGAGGCGGAGGAAACCCGGGTCAGTACCGCCCGCATTAGTGATGCCCCCTTCGAACGCTCTTGACGCCCTTGACGGAGGACAGTCGGGCGCGGATTGCATTGAGCTCCGTTACATTCTGTACCTCTACGGTAACGGAAATGGTACATCCGCCCTTGCCGTCAGACCGGGCGTTGAGCTCCGAGCACTTGAGCTTCATAGACGAAATAATCATTGCAACATCCAGTGCCAGTCCATCCCGGTCCTGACAGGTCAGCTCAAAGGAGGTAGAGAAACTCTCCATGGGCATGGATGCCCAGGCAACCTTCACCCATCTTCCGGAATTCTCCGGAGAAGCGGCACCGGCGGCATTGGGACAGTCTCTTCTGTGGACGGAGACGCCAAAGCCCTTGGTGATAAAGCCCACAATATCGTCGCCAGGCACCGGCGTGCAGCACCGGGCAAACTTAATCATGCAGTTGTCGATGTCCTCCACGATTACGCCGGAGGTGGCGAGCTTGGGCTTGTGGCTGATGGACGTGGGGTCCTTGGGATTTCCGTCGGCAGCCTCGGCAGCCTCCTTCTTGCTGAACCGGAGGATCTCCTCCTTGATCCGGTTCACCGCTTTTACTGCGGTAAGTCCGCCATAGCCGATGGCAGCATACATATCGTCCATATTGGAGAACGAGAGCTTTTTCAGCAGCAGCGGCTGGAGGGCATCGTTGCTGACAATGCTGGGGGCAACCCCGATCCGGCGCAGTTCCTCTTCAAAGCTCTGCTTGCCGTTGACCACGTTCTCCTCCCGGCGTTCCTTCTTATACCACTGGCGGATTTTGATCCGCGCCTGGTTGGACTTACACAGGCTCAGCCAATCCCGGCTGGGGCCCTTGGCGGATTTGGAGGTGATCACCTCTACAATGTCGCCGTTCTGAAGGATGGTGTCATAGTTGACAATCCGATGGTTTACCTTGGCGCCCACCATATGGTTGCCCACCTCGGAATGGATGGCGTAGGCAAAGTCGATGGGGGTAGACCCCGCAGGCAGAGAAATGACCTCCCCCCTGGGGGTAAAGACGAACACCTCGTCGTCAAACATATCGATTTTCAGGCTGGAGATAAAGTCCTCCGCCTCAGAATCCTGCTGGTTTTCCAATAGACGGCGCACCCACTCAAACTGCTCCTCGCCGCCGGTGGACTGAATGCCCTCTTTGTATTTCCAGTGGGCGGCAATGCCGTATTCCGCCGTATGGTGCATCTGGGCAGTCCGAATCTGCACCTCAAAGGGGATTCCCTCGGAGCCGATGACCGTGGTGTGCAGGGACTGATAGCCATTGGGCTTGGGGGTGGAAATATAGTCCTTAAACCGTCCGGGCACCAGATTAAACAGATCGTGAATATGCCCCAGCACATTATAGCAGTCGGCAATATCGTCCACAATCACCCGGAAGGCATAGAGATCATAGACCTCGTCCAGAGTTTTATTCTGGGAATACATCTTCCGGTAGATGGAGTAGATGTGCTTGACCCGTCCGTAAATCTGGAACTTGATGCCGCTTTCCCGCAGCCGATTTTCAATTTTTTCGCGGATAGACGCCATCAGCTGGGCATTTTCCGCTTCTTTTTCGTCCAGCTGCTTGGAGATTTCCTCATAGCCCACGGGATCGAGGTACTTGAGGGACGTATCCTCCAGCTCCCACTTGATCTTCTGCATACCCAGCCGATGGGCAAGGGGCGCATAGATCTCCATGGTCTCCAGGGATTTGCTCCGCTGCTTTTCCGGGGTCTGATATTGCAGGGTCCGGGTATTGTGGAGCCGGTCCGCAATTTTAATGAGGATGACGCGAATATCCTTGCTCATGGCAAGGAACATCTTCCGGAGGTTCTCCATCTGCTCCTCTTCCATGGACCGGAAGCTCACCCGGGTCAGCTTGGTAACGCCCTCCACCAGGTCCGCCACGGTTTTGCCAAACTGCTTGGCAATTTCCTCATGGCTGGCGTCGGTGTCTTCAATGCAGTCGTGGAGCAGCGCCGCAAGAATGGAGTCGGTGTCCAGTCCCATTTCCGCTACAATTTCCGCCACGGCAAGGGGATGGATGATATAGGGCGAGCCGTCCTTTCGAAGCTGACCGTCATGCTTCCGGGCAGCATATTGATAGCCGGCGTCCACCAGCTCCATATCCACATGAGGCGTATATTTTTCAATGGCAGCTTTCATTGCCGCATAATGTTCGGATACTGATTCCATGTCAGTCACCTCTCTTTTGGTTTCTCAGCCGCAGCAAAATTGCGGAGTTTTCCAAATCCACCTTTCCCGGTCCCGGGGTCAGGCGGATAGTCATCATATGGGTTCCGGATTCCAGCTGAATCAGCCCCCGCTCCGCCAATACATCCAGGCAGATTCGGGTGCGCACAAAGCTCACCGGAAGTCCGGCACTTCTTGCAATCTTTCGGGACAGCACGGTAAACTCATCCATGACGCTGCCCCCGGTGCTGTTCGCCCGAAGATAGCGCCACACTGCTGCAAACTCCTTGCGAGGCGGAATCAGGCTGTCAAAATCCAGTGCCGCTGCGCCGTCGCCATTCAGGCAGGCATAAATTCTCCGTTCCCGCTCCATCGCCTGACGGCAGGCAAGTCCCGGACGAATATCGGTAATATTGAGCTGTACGGTGCGCAGACCCCGGAATTCATTGATCTGCGGGCTGAACGCCACCTCCACCGTATCCCCCAGGGCAATGGCAGCCTTGCAGGCGGTGGTGGAGAAGAAAATGCCGTCCAGCACCCGTCCATGGCGACCCAGCCGCAGCTTTAAATGCTTTCCGCCGCCCACCTCACTGAGCTGCTCCACCCGCATGCCCTCTAAATACAAAAGAGGACGGGGGCAGGACGCGCCAAAGGGCTCCAGCTGCTCCAGCGCCGTCACATTGGCAGTGGTCAGCAGTTCCGGAGAAACAGCGCAGTCCAGCTCCAACGCAGAGCCCTCGGGATGAGAAAGCCGGTACTCCCGCGCCAATGCCGTCACCTGGCGGCGGAACTCCGGGATATTCTCCCGCAAAATCGTAAAGCCCGCTGCCAGCTCATGACCGCCAAAGTTATGAAGCAGCGGCTCCAGCTTTTCCAGCGTTGAAAACAGCGGGAAATTTCCATAGCTGCGGGAGGACGCCTTTCCTGCATCGCCGCTGAGACAAATCAGGAACACCGGGCAACCATAGTCCTCCGCCAATCGGGAGGCAACAATGCCTACCACGCCCTGATGCCAGCTTTCTCCCGCCAATACAATGGCATCGGGGTTCTGCACCCCCTCCAGCATGGCTGCGGCATCGGCATAGATTTCCGCTTCAATCGTCTGGCGCTGGCGATTCAACCGGCAAAGCTGTGCTGCCAGCTGTGCCGCTTCCTCCCGGTTATGGGTCATAAACAGCTCTGCCGCCAGCTCCACCTTGCCCATGCGCCCTGCGGCGTTGATTCTGGGCGCAAGGGTATAGCCCACAGTGGAGGATGTAACGCTGCCGGGGGTAATCTGGCATTCCCGCATCAGTGCCTGAATGCCCGCCCGACGGGAATGCTGCATGGCTGCAATTCCCGCCGTTACCAGCACCCGGTTTTCGCTGACCAGGGGCATGACGTCTGCCACCGTGCCAAGACTGACCAGGTCACAGTATTCCCGGAATACCGCCTGCTGATCCCCCAGCACCGCCGACGCCACCTTAAAGGCAACGCCAACCCCCGCCAAATGGGGGAAGGGATACTGGGAATCGTGCCGATGGGGGTTTACCACCGCCACCGCATCCGGCAGCTCCGTTCTGCATTCATGGTGATCGGTGACGATAAGGTCGATACCCAGCTCCCGGCAGAGCTTTGCCTCCTCTACTGCGGTAATGCCGCAGTCCACCGTGATAATCAGGCTGACCCCTTGGTCCTTCAGCCCGCGAATGGCAGGCTCATTGAGTCCATAGCCCTCTTCCAGCCGGGCAGGGATATACCAGGTGCAATCCGCCCCCTGTTTGAGTAAAAAATCCGTTAACAGACAGGTGGAGGTAATACCGTCCACGTCGTAGTCGCCGTATACTGCAATCATTTCCCCCGCCGCAATGGCGCTCCGAATCCGACTGACCGCCTTGGACATATCCGGCATGGTCATGGGATCCAGCAGTGGTCCATGACCGGAGGCAAGAAAGCCGGCGGCTTTTTCGGGGGTGTCATATCCGCGGGAAACCAATACAGCGGCAGCCAAAGGTGAGATTCCGGCGGCTGAAAGCGCCGCCGTCCGCTCCCCGTCAAGGGGGGAGACATTCCAAGTGCCGTATTTCAATTTAGATGCACATCCATATCATATATTTCTAATCATTATAACAAAGAAAGGCTGAAATCTCAACCGGTTTCCGTAATCTTTGCCCTGGGAGCCGCTGCATTTTACCTGCCCGTAAAATTGCTTTGCAACCGCAATATGACCCCTGCCCCACAAAAACGGCTTTGGGGTGTTTTACAGGTTGCATATTGTTCTCAAATTGGTTGATTTGCACAGAAAATATTGAAAAAGTTTCAGCGAGCTGGTATATTTGCGCCATAAAAGCGCAATTGTGCTTTGAAAGTAAGGAGGATCATCATGAAGCGAGGTAAGAGAGCGGCATCCATGCTGCTTGCACTCACCATGGTGCTGGGCTATGCCGCGGCACCTGTATTTGCAGCCAGAGACACCGGCGAAGCGGAAAAGGAATCCATTCCGCAGGGCAACCAGACAGAAGGCGCCTGGGTCTATGAGGTAGCGGAAGCTGCTATGGGCGGACCTGGCGGCGGACCCGGTGGTCCCGGCGGCGGCGGCGGTGGTGGAGCACCCGTCGGCGGTGGCGGCGGCGGAGAACCCACCCAGGAGGAGCTGGACGCCTTTATGGCGCAGATGATGGCAGGCGGCACTCCCGAAGCCACCATTCTCTGGGGCACCGGCGAAGAGAAATCCGGCAACGTGGTCATGCTGCCCGCCACGCTGGGCGGCTACGCAGTTACCACCGTGGGCAACGGCGTCCAGAACATCTCTTCCAACAACAAGAACGAGGATGTTTATTTCCTGATTCCCGAGGGCGTTACCACCCTGTCCCCCCGGATGATTTATGACTACAACAGCACCAGCGGCTGGTCCATCCCCTCCAGCGTCACCAGCATCAGCTCAGATCCTGCGTCCTTCCTCAGCTGCCCCGGCGCATTTTACGGCGAGTCCGGCAGCGCTGCGGAGACGTATGCCTCCACCGATGCCACCCGTGATTTCATCACCTATGACGCAGACGGCAGCTCCGTATTCTCCGTCACCGGCGGCGAAGAGGGCTACATTCAGCCCAACGGCACCTATCATCTGCCCTCCGGCATGCTGGACGGCAAGCACACCGTTACCTTCCACATCGTAGCGGACTATCAGTATAAGATCAAAGCGCTGACGGTAGACGGTCAGACCGTTGCCGATGCAGCTGGAAAGAACACCTATGACCTTTCCTACACCTTCACCACCGGCTCCGCTTCCGTGGACGTTACCTATGAGGAAGACCCCAAGGACAGCCGTGACCCCGACGAGATGAGCGAGAGCTTTGACTACGACGCTCCCGACATCAACAAGAAGGCAGTGGCAGACGGTGCAAAGCTTCCCGATGATGTAAACGACTATGTGGGCGTTTCCACCGGCTCCACCTCCAAGTATCTCAACACCATGGGCATCTCCACCGGCATGTACTATGCCGCCGACGGCAAGACCTATGAGATGGTCAAGGCTTATCAGGTTACCGATGAGCCAGAATATCTCTCGAAAGCAGAAGCCATCAACGGCGTTTACAAGAAGGATAAGCTGGTCTATGGCAAGGATTACGATCTGGTGCGGCTCTACAACTATTACGAGAACGTCACCTCCGGTCCTGCCCAGGGCGTGGTCAGCCTGTACTGCACCTATCTCTACAAGGAGATTGATCCCAAGGACATTCCCGACGAGAACACCGTTTCCAACGACCACACCAACACTGCCTCTGTTTTCGTACAGCAGGGCGGCGATCTGACGCTGGATGATTTCACCTCCTACTGCTACACCGCAGGCAAGGGTCCCTCCGAAGCAGGCAACTTCTTCGGCATGGGCTCCGCCATTCATGTGGACGGCGGCGATGCAACCACTCCTGCCGGTACTATCATCAACAAGGGCACCTCTGCCCTGACCATGCACAATCCCCAGATTCTCGGCACCGTGAACTCCGTCTATGCCACTGCCAGCGGCGTGATCTATATTGAGGGAGGCAACATCTTCTCCTGCACCTCCGGCGGTCACGGTCCCTATGTTTCCACCGGCGGTCAGATTCTGCTGAACACCGAAGGCACCGACCTGATCGGCGCAGACGGTTCTGTAAACCGTGACGCCGATACCCTCACCGCAACCGAGCGTCCCGATCCGTCTCTCGGCACCATGTCCCGCGGTAAGAGCGGCGATATGGAGGGCGTTTATCAGGAGCATCCCGACGATGTGACCGTCGTTGTCACCGGTGACGAGGCTGGTACCGCACTGGCAACCGACTCCGGCGGCGGCGTGATCGTTGCAAATCAGGTCACCACCAAGACGTTCGGTCTTCGCTGCGCCGGTGTTTACTCCATCGGCTCCAACGAGAGCTGGGTATACTGCTACAACTCCACCCTGACCTCCTATCTGGATGCAGGTCTGTGCTCCGCTTCCGGCGGCTACATATACGCCTATAACTGCGATATCAACGGCGTTATGGGTCTGAAGTGCCGCGCAGGCGGTAATGCAGAGGCAGAGGAAACCGGTATTCATGTCACCAATTCCCGGGTTGCCGCTTACTTCGACGATCAGGAAATGAAGAACGCCTATGATGTCGCCGATCCTGAAACCATGGCAGCGCAGATTGCCAGCGGCGAGATCGACGTTGACTCTCTGGGCGTTGGCTATTCCAAGCTCAACATGTTCATCGACAAGGCAAACTCTCCCAAGTTCTATGAGGACAGCCTGAACTGGTGGTTCACCGATAAGTCCAAGACTCCCGGCTATTCCGGCGGCAACAAGTTTGCAGTCATGTATGTGGAAAACTCCTCTACCCCCATCTATGTAGAGGCTTCCAAGATGGTCAACCAGAACTATGTGGAGTACGGCGATCCCTCCAAGCTGGAGGAGGGTCAGACCCCCGCCGACAACCTGCTGCTGTCTGTTGAGGGCGCAGGCTCCGCTACCGTCAACTTCAAGGACGAAAACGATCAGACCCCCTGGGATCTCACCGGCAAGACCGATGATACCACGGAGCTCAGCGGCGACTTCTTCCTGGGCGCTTACTCTCAGTCCACCGGCAGCCCCGACATCGGCACCGGCGCAAACTCCGCTACCATCAACTTTGAGAACTCCCAGTGGGAGGGCACCGTGCTCTACGGCGATACCGAGGAAATCACCGGCGTCTGCAATCTGAGCTTCGACTATAAGTCCAGCTGGAAGGTCACCGCCGACACCAAAGTTTCCAATCTGGAAATCTACAATGTGGAGAACATCACCGCCGACGAGCCTGTGACCATCACCTTCGACTCCACCTCCACTGTGGTTGCCGGAACCTATGGCAATGTCACGCTGGAAGGCCCCGGCGTAGATCAGTGGCCTGAAATTCCCGAGGAGCCCGAAGAGGAATCCGTCGTGGAGAGTGTGGTTGAGGAAGTATCCGTTCCTGAAACCACTCCCACCCCCGAGCCCACGCCCGAGGTAACTCCCGAGCCTGAGGAAGCATCCGGCGGTCTGTCCGGCGGCGCCATTGCAGGCATCGTGATTGCCGTCATCGCAGTCATTGCCGTGGTTGCTGTGGTCCTCAAAAAGCGTGCTTCAAAGAACGATAAGTAATCCCTTCTCGTTCTGACTATAATCCATAACCACTCAGGCGCTGCCGCGAACCCTCGCAGCAGCGCCTGAGACTGTTTTATTCGATTGATTCGTTACGGCTGTCCCGGTCCCCTGCCCCGAGCCGCATAATAGGCATGCATTACCGTGGACACCAGAATAATCCCTGCGGAAATTGCCCCAGCCAGGAGCATAGTGTAGGTTCCCACCCGCAAAAACTCCATGCCCTGCATTTTGACCGCACAAACCATGGTATGGTACAGGCTGCCCCCGGGAATCAGCGGAATTGCCGAGGACATCAAAAATACCGTTGCAGGCGCACGGAACCGTCTGGCGCAAATCTCCGCATAAATCGTAATCAGCATGCTGGAGAGCAGATAGCCCGCCACATCCGAGGCTCCCTGTTCCTTAAAAAGCAGATAGCTTCCCCAGGCAAGCAGTCCGCCCAGCGCGCCCCACAAAAGCGGTTTCCCCCGGACATTAAAAATAAGCGAAAAACCCAGAGAGCCTAAGGCAGCTGTAATCAGCTGCAAGAGATTCGTTTCCATATCCCGTCCTCCTTATAGAAACAGCGCCGATGGGAGCGCAAAGCCCCAAGCCAGTGCCAGACTCAGCAGCAGAGATTCACAGAACCGCAACAGTCCCGAAATGGTATCGCCGGTGAACATATCCCGAATGGCATTGGTCATGGCAATGCCCGGCACCAGCAGCATAATATCGCCGATGGCAACCTTGTCCGGCGCACAGGGCACGCCCAAATAGGCAAGTCCATGGGCTGCAAATCCGCCAAAAATCGCGCAGAACAGGACGGATGCAAGCCCCGGCACCTGAAGCCGTTCCATCATCTGGAGCAGCAGCCGAATCAGCAGTCCAATGACGCCGGATATCACCGCATCCAGCCAGCTTCCGCCGAAAAACAGAGAAAACACCAGGCTGGTAAAGCCATAAATCAGAACCGTAAAGGGGAAGCCGTAGGTTTTCCCCCGGGCAATTTCCTCCAGACGCTGCCCCATGGTTTCTATGCTGCATGCCCCGGAGCAAATTTCCCGGCTCAGCGCATTGAGACGGGTCAAAGCGGTCATATCATAATGGATGCCGGAAATGCGGCGGGTTTGGGTCACCGGTCCATCCGTCCACTGCGCCGTCACCACCATACTGGAGGTAATGGTAAACACATCCACGCGAACCGCGCCCTGGGACCGGAGAATGCGGGTCAGGGTGTCCTCCACTCTGCCCACCTCGGCGCCTCGGCGCAGCATCTGTTCCCCCAGGTCCAGCGCCCTGGTCAAAAGGATTTCATGCTCCGACGGCTGCTGCATGTTGATCGCCTCCCTGCCTCAGATGCCGTAAGTATACCGTAGTTTTTTGTGTTTTTCAAACAGAATCATTGTGCCCGGGGCAAAAATTTGGTATAGTAACCATACTGTGTGCCTTCGTGGTGCAAAGTATGCAAAAAGGAGGGATTTCCGTGCGCGTTATGGCAATCATGGGCACGCCCTTTTCTCCCGATCAATTGGCAGAAATTCAGGTGCTTGCAAAAGAACACGGCTTTACCCTGAAAAACATGGATGCATCCGTCCACTATCCCGCCGATGTGCTGGCGGACTGCGAAATTCTGGTGGGCTACTTCCCTCGGGGGCTGCTGAAGGGCGCGCATCACCTGCGCTGGCTGCATCTTCCCTCTGCGGGCGCCGATAAATATGCCGATGAGGGGCTATACGACGGTCATGATTTTGTGCTGACTAACTCCTCCGGCGCTTTTGGCGCTGCCATTGCCGAGCAGCTGGTCATGGGCACGCTGATGCTGCTGCGCCGGATGCCGGAATATCTCCACCAGCAGCGGCAGCATGTGTGGCACCGTGCCGGCAACCTTCGGTTTTTAGGCGGCAGCCAGGTGGCAATTCTGGGCACCGGAAACCTGGGCAGCACCTTTGCAGGCTACTGCTCTGTCATAGGTGCAGAGGCCATCGGAATCAGCCGCAGCGGAAAACCGGCGCCGAATTTCCGTCAGGTTTATCCCATGTTCCAGCGGCTGGAAGCAGTGCGGAATGCCGATGTGGTTGCCGCCTGTCTGCCTCTCACCAAAGAAACCCAGGGAATTTTGGACCGCAGCTTTTTCGCAGCAATGAAGCCCGGCGCGATTTTCCTGAACGTTGGTCGCGGCAAAACCGTCTGCCAGCAGGATCTAATCGAAGCCCTCCGTTCCGGGCATCTCGGCGGCGCCATGCTGGACGTGGCGGAGGAAGAGCCCATGCCCCCGGATTGCCCCCTGTGGGATATGGAAAACGTCTTTATCACCCCTCATATCTCCGGCTCAGACCTGGACCCCCAGAATACTCAGAAGATTTTTGAGATTTTCCGGCGGAATTTCACCCGCTATGTCCAGGGTCATCCCCTTCAAAACGTAGTAAACCGAACCCAAGGATACTAAAATATCATGTAAAAAGGAGAAATTCACATGCAGGTAACCATTCTATCTCAGGAAAAAGGCTCTGCCAAGGTCCAGGTCACCTTTCCCGGTGATGTACTGAGCAAGGCGCTGGACAAGGTCTATGCAGAGTATACCAAAACCCACACGGACTTTCAGGTTCCCCGCGCCAACCTTGTCACCGATCCCGCTGCCCAGAATTTGCTGCGGCAGGCAGTGCAGGACGTGTTTTCCGAGCACTATGCCCAGGCAATTGCAGAAACCGGTCTGACCGTCGCTTCCGAGCCGGTGATTTCCGTGCTTCAGGCAAACGAAACGGATGGACTGGAATTCCAGATGGAGTTTGCCCTGCGTCCCGAGATCAAGCTGGGACAGTACAAGGGCATTCATGTCAGATGCCCCAGCATCGAGCTCACAGAGGCAGAAAAGCAGGCAGCCATCGATGCTGCCCAGGCGCAGAACACCGTGCACAAAAGCGTAGACCGTCCCGCTCAGCTGGGCGACATTGCTGTGATTGATTTTACCGGCTATCTCGACGGCGTTCCCTTCGACGGCGGCGCAGGCACCGACTATCCCCTCCCTCTGGGCTCCGGCACCTTTATTCCCGGCTTTGAGGAGCAGCTGGTAGGCGCTTCCATCGGCGATCATGTGGCAGTCAATGTCACGTTCCCGGAAAACTATCAGGCAGAGAACCTTGCCGGAAAGCCCACGGTGTTCCGCGTCACCATCAAGGGACTCCAGCATCCCGAGCAGGCGCCCCTTACCGAGGAGCAGAAGCAGCAGGCAGTGCAGCAGGCGGAGCAGCAGAAAAAGAACCAGGCGGACCTCCAGATTGAGGACTATGTGCTGGGAAAAATTCTGGACGAAGCCCATGCAGAAATTCCCGACGCCATGCTCAAAAGCGAGGTCAACATCTGCATGCAGCAGTTTGCCGCAGAGCTCAGCGCAAAGGGCAGCGATTTAACCGCCTTTACCCGTCAGAGTGGCAAAACCGTCGATCAGATGGCTGCGGAAATGGAGCCCCTTGCCAAGCGCCGGATTATGCTGCGGCTGGTGCTCACCGCCATTGCCGAGGCAGAGCAGCTGGAAGCCACCGCAGAAGAGGTAGAGGCACACTGGGACGCCATGGCGCAGCAGTACGGCATCGACAAGCCCCGGCTGAAGGTCTATGCCGGTGACGGGGCAGAGGAGCAGATTAAAGCGGAAATCACCAGCTCCAAGGCATATGCCCTGCTGCGGGAAAGCACAATTCTGGAGATGGAATAATATGAAAACCTGGATCACCGGGGGCAGAGTCATGGACCCCCGGACCCATATTGACAGCAAATTAAACGTGGTGCTGGAGGGCGGCAAGGTGGTCGCCCTGACCAATGACGCCCCGGCTCCCGATGCCCGCATTCTTCATGCCGAAAACCGGGTGGTATGCCCGGGCTTTCTGGACATTCACATGCACGAAGCGCCATTGGGGGATCTTTCCGATATTGAGGGCTCCATTCTGGGCTGCATGCTGCGGATGGGCGTTACCACGGCGCTGGGCGGCAACTGTGGGGAGAATGTTTTGCCCCCCAAGGAGTATCTCCAACGGGTAGCCGGTCGTCTGCCCATCTCTCTGGCGCTGCTGGCAGGTCACGGTGCGGCGCGGGAGGCAGCAGGCTTCTCGGACCGCTACCAGTCCCTTTCGCCGGAGCAGATTCACCGGGTCACGGATATTCTGAAAGCCTGGCTGGAGGACGGCTGCTTTGGCATCTCCTATGGTATTCGCTACTATCCCGGCACCACCCGGGAGGAGCTGCTGGAAACGGCACAGCTGTGCCAGAAGGAGCATCTGCTGGTGGCAGCCCATGTCCGGGATGACGCCGACTATATCTTTGACTCCATTACGGAGTTTCTGGAGCCCGGCTGGAAATACGGTCTGAAAATGCAGGTGAGCCACCTTGGCTCCATGGGCGGCTACGGGCAGATGGCGCAGGTGCTCTCCATTCTGGATGCTGCCCGGGCAAAGGGTCTTGACGTTATGGCGGACTGCTATCCCTACGATGCCTTTTCCACCCGCATCGGCGAAACCACCTATGATCCCGGATTTCTGGAACGGTATCACTGCGATTACAGTGCCATTGGCATCTACGGCGGAGCATACGACGGTCAGCGGTGCACCAAGGAGATATTTGACGAGCTGCGGAAGGAGCATCCGGAAACCATCACCGTGGGCTATGTGATGCAGCCGGAGGACGTCCGCATGGCAATGGCACACCCTGCCGTGATGCTGTGCAGCGACGGTCTGATGGAAGCGCATGAGGGTCACCCCCGGGCTGCCGGTACGTTCCCTCGTCTCATTGCCCAATATGTAAGGACCGGAACTCTGGGACTCTACGATGCCATTGAAAAAATGACGTCCATGCCTGCCCAGCGGCTTGGACTGGTCCAGAAGGGCAGCATTGCCCCGGGCTGCGATGCAGATCTTGTCATCTTTGACCCGGACACCATCGAAGACCGCGCTACCTTCCAGCAGCCGGATCTTCCTCCCGTGGGCATCGACTATGTGCTTTTGGGCGGCGAAATTGCCTGCGACCATGGAACCATTGTAAACGGGACACTGGGCGCACCCATCCTGCGGAAATAAGAAGTGCATAAGCCTATCTGAGCTGATCTACAATAACGCAAATTGCCCCTGTGCAGCGGAACAACCGACTGCGCAGGGGCTTTTCAAGGATTCTCTCAGATTTCAAAATCAATGGCGCTGACCTTCTTCACCATGCCCTGGGAAAATGCCATTAGGGACTGGTGTGCCTGGGACGCAGGATATGCCGCTGCATCCTCCGGTTTTGCAAAGTCGATCATCTGCACCACCTGGGTAAACATCACCGGGGCTTCCTCCGGCAGCTCCGGCTGCTGTCCCACATAGGTTGCCACCCGATTTCCCACAATGCTGGGCTCCTGTGCCGGAAGTGCGTTTAAAAACTCCACCAGCGCCCGGGTATTCTCCGCTGCGGTTTTCCCGTTGGCAGGCTGAGCCTCCATTTGAAACATGGAAATATGACGAATCATGCTTTCTGCTCCTTTCTGAGGAGATAGAAGCCCCCTCCAATTGGGGAGGGGGCTTCGTTTTCTTCGTTCGGTCAGGGATTGACGACGATATCACCGGTATAGGTGCCGGCGCCGGAAACCGCCCTGCCATCTACGGTAATGGTGCCGCAGACCTTGGAGTCCTGGCTGATGGTCAGGCTCTTTAAGTAGCTGGTGCCGGTAACGTTCCAAACTGCGCCGTCCTCCAGCGTCAGGGAGACGGGGTTATTTACCGCAGGAGCCGCAGTGTTCTTCAGACGACCGGCATAGAGATATGCCTTGTTGTCTACCACATGATAGTCCGCAGTGGTCTTTGCGTCCCAATGGTTGTCCTGCTCAAAGACTGTGCCGCCGGGGGCGACGGTGCCGTCTGCCTTCAGGTGGTTGGCATGGGAAGAGGATACCACACCGGTCAGGGTGGAATGCTTCAGAGTCACACTCAGACCGTGCTTTGCGCCATAGACGGAGTTGTAGATATCACCGGTCAGGGTTTCGCCGGTAAATACTGCGGTGGAATCGGGGATCTCCCGCTCTGCCGGTGCTACGGTGGACCAATCGTCCTCCTGCATGGGCACCACATACTTCCGGGTCACAATGCCGCCTGCATCGTCACTCTCCAGCTGCTGAATCAGCACGCCGTTTTCGCCCAGCTTGATCTCGGCATCCTTTACGTCAATATGAACATAAGCGCCGGACTTGATCTGGAAGCCGCACTTGTCAAAGTCATAGGAGCCACCTTCTACGGTGAGGTTGCCGCCCTGCGCCTGATGCCACATGAAGCCTGCTCTGCCCGCCTTCGCCGTAACGTTCTTAAAGGTCATGGGCTTGACGCCGGTGCAGATCAGAATGTAGTCAGGAGAATAGAACTGGCAATCCTCAAACAGGTTGGTCACGCCGCCGTCGCCATACGCCACATAGCCGCTGCCGCCCATGGTGTAGCCCCAGGTCTTCCCTGCCACGGTCTTGGAGGCAGTGTACTCCTTGCCGGGCACTGCCTCTTCCAGAGAGCCAACGCCAGCAAGGACGTTCTTTACGGTCAGAGATGTGGGAGGATAGCCGGAATCGGTGGACAGGGGCGCCCACTTCTCCGCCACCACAATGCTGTTTTCATAGCTAACCTGACCTGCCTCCAGCACGTTGGTGGCGCGGCAGTTGCCATCCAGACCCAGTGCAAAGGGAACGCACTTCATCATGGGAACAGACAGGCTGCGGAAATCATTATCAAAGGGATCGGCATCCTTGGAATCGATGACGGAATCCTCCACCTTCAGGTGGCTCTCACCGCCGCACCAAACTGCGGAACGGATGGCACCCTCCACGTGAATGCGGGCATCCTTCACCACAACGTCAGCGTCGCCGGTGGTCATAATACCGGCACCATAACCCTGGAAATCGTTGCCGCCGTTGCCCACGAATGTGAGGTCAGCGCCGTCGATCTCATACTTGCCGCCGGTTACCATCACACCGTTGAACAGGTGCTCATGGTTGTCGATTTTCAGGTTCTCTGCCTTTTCGCCGGATACGGTGCCGCCAAGAATGGCTGCCTTTACCGACTTGTCCTCCACGATCTTGCCGTCCTTTACAAACAGTGCCGTGCGGAAGTGATGGGTATGGACGCCGCCGGGTCCGCCGGTGGTTTTGAGATAGGAATCGGTTACGGTCAGGGTGACATTCTCATAGGTGCCGGGCTTCATGTTGGTGCCCACACCGGAGACGGTCATGGTAAGCTCCTTGCCGGGAACTGCCATGTAGATCTCGTCTTCCCCAATGGTCAGGGTGGAAAGCTCCTGGGTCTTGTCCACCAACTTCAGCGTGGGCATGCCGTTTTCGCCCTTCAGCAGTGCCTGGGCTACCTGTGCGCAGGCTTCGTCCAGCGTCGGACCGGCAGGAACAAACTCCGTCTTCTTGCCGCCAAGGGCAGCAGCCTTTTCTGCCATGGTCTTGCGTGCTTCCTCGGATGCAGGCGCCTGAGGCTTCAGGAAGAAATCCTCCCCCTGATTCTCCGGCTCCACCAGACCCAGTGTATAGCAAAGCGCTACCGCCTCAGGATTCTTGGCATCGCCAAAGTCCTTCAGTTCCTGCGCAGTACCGGGCTTTGTGGGTCCCATGGGCGGGGGACCGCCGGGACCGCCGGGTCCACCAGGTCCGCCGAAGCCGGGACCATCCGGTGCAAAGAATGTATGCAGAAGCTCCATAATTCGTATACCTCCTTCATTTCAGTGCATTCATCATATCACAATTCTTTCCCCTGCGCAATGGTGCGGAGTCAAAACATCTGCAAAAAATGTCGGGACTTCTTTTCTCCCGGAAAAAGGTGTGATATAATATGCGGTATGAATCCCATTCGATTCCCAAAGGAGGAGCTTTTATGAAACGAACCGATTTCGGCAACGCAGCCATTCTCCGCTGGCTGAGCTATTTTTCGGAATATGACGAGCTGGACCTTGCCACTCTGCTGATTCTGGACATCACCCGGCAGAACAAGAACCTGATTCCCGCCGTCCAGTCCACCCGTCAGGTCATGGTGCTTACCGACGCCGGGCACCCCAACATTTTCTATGATATGTGGGACGCCGGTCTGGGAGACTGCGACATCCTGTATAACGAGGGCAGCGAGCCCTCCGGTCCCATTAAGCACGATAAACTTCAGGATATGATTGACCGTGGCATCAACGCCCCCGCCGCCATGCTGATTATCAATGAGAACTACCGGAGCACCTATCAGATTGGTCTGGACAATCAGCGGTTCTGCGCCGGCTCCATTCGCTATGTCAGCAGCGAAATCCGCTCGGTGATTATGTCCAAGCTCCAGGTGGAGCTTCGGGACACCATTCTCACCGTAGGTGCTGCCAGCATCGCCGTGGAAGCCGCACTGGTGGCAGCCGAGGGCACCATCATCGCCGTAGAGCACAACCCCAGCGATCTTGCCACCATGGAGGAAAACGCCAAGGATTTCGGTCTGAACAACGTCACTTGTCTGGGCAGTGTCAGCGATTCCGCCCGGCTGCCGGTTCCCTCTCTGGCATTTCTGGTGGCTTCG
>ERZ857955.1094-NODE-1094-length-23886-cov-3.042969_pt1 | contig 23886 bp, 24 predicted proteins | sample MGYA00519956_ERZ857955 | MGnify/ENA primary metagenome ERZ857955 (study PRJEB31778, sample SAMEA3449378) | human gut metagenome | biome: human gut; feature: human-associated habitat; material: faeces | place: United Kingdom | collected 2010/2012 ...
TTACAAATTCACAGAAACTTCCATGTATTTTCTTATACTATTTATATATTTCTACAATAAGAATAAACATCAAATAAAATATTAAATTTTGCTAAAACTAATAATTAATGATTGATATTGGTTTTATGGATGTTATTAAATCAGAAAATGTTGAATTTATAAATTTAAATAATGGGCCTTTTATTAATCTTCCACTTAATCATAGTTGTCCAAAATCAATAGCTTTAAATAAACTATATGATGAAATGACATTTTTAATATCATTTACTCAATTAAAAATTCATGAAGAAGCTACTATTTCTGCATCTATTAAAAATATAGCTATGGGATGGCCAACTGGTGAAGAACAAGGTTATCCAAAAAAGAATTTAGGTATCCATAAAGATTTGCATGGATTTATAAGTGCTATGCTCGAAAAGTTCACTATAGATCTTTCTATTGTAAGCGCAAGCCCTGCAATGGTTGGAACTGGGCCTCATAAAGGAATTGGTAATCATACTGGCTTAGTTTTATGCGGAACTGATCCTATTGCTACAGATACTGTTGCTGCTAGACTACTTGGGTTTAAGCCTCAAGCTATAAATTATTTATATAAGTCAATAAATAAAGGTCTTGGTTGCGGAGAAGTTACTACTGATTCTAGCTCCCCTATTAAAATTTTAGGTATGAGATTAATTGATGCTGAAAAGCACTTTAACAAATGTGCTTATGGAAAAGACTTTTCTATTGATTAATCTAAATTTTGAAAAGAGGATTCAGTAACAAGTGATAAGCTAAAATATAATTTATTCCTTAACTTGTCACTTGAAACTTTCTTCACCCTTGTCATTCAAAGAAAACCGTATGTTTTCAACCTTAACTCTTAACTAACTAAACCGGTAGTAATAAACCTGATTTTTTTAGTATTGGTCTTATTGCATTATATATAATTGCTACTAAAATTACTGATACCACAGCATTTATGAATGTAGTTGCAGCACTTAATTTTGCTAAAATCATAGCTGCATCTTGAGGTTGTCCAAGTATATATTGCTTATAGAAAAAGCCTACTATAGGATCTGCAATTACATTAAAAGCAAGTCCACCTATTGATGCTATTAAACTCCACTTAAAAATATATTTACTATCATTACTTTCACTTATTTTTGCTATTTTATGTGCAATTAATCCAGTTATTAATCCTATACATAATTTTAAAACAAATGTTTTAGGTGCTACTAATATATATACTGGATCAAGTAAATCAGCAATTGTCATTCCTATTGCTCCAGCTAATCCTCCGTACCATCCTCCAAGCAATAAAGCTGCTAAAACACAAAATGCATTTCCAATATGAAGTGAAGTTGCATCTCCACCTGGTACTGGAATTTTAATTTGTAAGTAAGTAAAAGATACAAAACATAATGCTGCTAATAATGCAGTTTGAATTAATTTTTTAAATCTTATTTGGTTATTCATTAATATTTGCCCCCTTATTTATAAAACTTTATATCCATTTTATACCTAATAAAACAAATAAATCAATTGTATGCATACAAATTATCATATTATTCATTTTGTTTTAAAATTAAATATTCATTTTTACTATATTATCCTCTCCTCCTCTATTATTTATTAATTGGTTGACTTATCCACATAAGCACTATATACTTAAGTGAGATTCTAGATTTTTAATTTAGTTAATCTAAAATTCAACTTTTCTCTAAGAGCAAAGTTGAATAATAATTTAATATAAGACAGTTCGTAACCATCCTGTCTCAAAATAAAACTAGGGATTAATAATAGAAATACTATTATTGTTTATTTAGGATGGATTTTTTCCATCCTTTTTTTATTTTCTGGAGGTGATATTTATGGAAAATACTATGACTAAAACAAGAAAAATAACAATTTCAGCAATTGTTATTGCTCTATATGTTGTAATAATGGTAATAACTCAAAGCTTTGCCTTTGGTGCTATACAAGTTCGTTTAGCAACTAGTTTATATTCATTATCTTATATTTTTCCATTCCTAGCTTTACCTTTGGGACTTGCGAACGTTTTATCTAACATGCTACTTGGCGGATTAGGTATATTTGATATTATCGGAGGAGGATTAGTTGGAATAATAACAGCTTTATTAGTTTATGCTGTTCGTAAATATAAATTAAATATTTACTTTACTATATTACCAATAATCTTTATTCCTGGTTTAATAGTACCTATTTGGCTATCAATGTTATTAAATGTTCCTTATAGTGCATTAGCTATTAGCTTGTGTTTAGGACAAGTTATACCTGCAATATTAGGTTTATTTTTAATTAATGCTTTAAAAAATAAGATTGGAGAATAACCCATGAGAAATGATTTAGAATTAAATTTACTTGGAAATCAAAATATAAAATATGAATTTGGATATAATCCAGATATTTTAGAAACCTTTGACAATAAACATCCAAACAATGATTATTTTGTAAAGTTTAACTGCCCTGAATTTACAAGCCTTTGTCCAATTACTGCTCAACCTGATTTTGCTACAATTTACATATCATATGTACCAAATATAAAAATGGTTGAAAGTAAGTCATTAAAATTATATTTATTTAGTTTTAGAAATCACGGTGATTTCCATGAAGACTGTATGAATATAATTATGAAGGATTTAATTAAGCTTATGGACCCTAAGTATATTGAAGTTTGGGGTAAATTCACTCCAGGCGGTATTTCAATTGATCCTTACTGTAACTATGGAAAACCAGGTACAAAATGGGAGGAAATTGCTTTTAATAGATTAGCTAATCATGATTTATATCCTGAAAAAATAGATAATAGATAATTAAAATAAACAGTAGACAAATTTGTATGAAAACAAATTTGTCTACTGTATTTTTATCCAAATATCTCTTTATATTTTTCTAGTTTCCTAATAGCATCAAGGTCTTCGTCTTCTTTCATATATTCCTCAAAAAAATCATTTAGCTCAATAGATTTAAGTATATCTTCTAATGCTAAGTCTAATTTATTTATACATACATAAAAGCAAGCCCTATTGTAATATAAGAATCCTTCATCTTTATTTTCTAAGATTCCTTCATTAATTATTTCAATTGCTCTATTATAATCTTCTTTTTCTCTATACATTACAGCATAATTCAAATAACTGTATGGATAATACGGATTTTCTTCTATAGACTTTTTATAATATTCTTCTGCTAATTTTAAATTTCCTAACTTCTTATTAAATACACCCATATTAAAAAGAATTCTAAAATGCTTACTATCTATTTCTAAAGCTTTTTCCATATATTCTAAAGCAAGTTTTGTATCTCCTAATTCATCATAAATACATCCTAAATTTGCATTTGCCCATAAATCCTTCGGATTTATCTTTAATACTTCCTTGTAATTCTTTATAGCCTCTTCTTTATTTCCTAATTCATCATAAGCATTAGCTAAAAAGAAATATGCCTTTTCGTATTTATTATCATTTTCTATAGCTTTCTTATAATATTCAATAGCTTCCTCATATAATTCATCATCATCATAAATTATACCTAAACCATAATAAGCTATAGCATTAGTATCATCTAATTCTATTACTTTTCTATACATTTTTTCAGCTAAATCAAAGTTTGCTATTTTATCATAAAGAAATGCTAAATCCAAAATTAAATCTATATCTTCTTTTCCTTCTGGACAATTATATGCTTTTTTAAAGAACTTTAAAGCTTTTAAATAATTCTTTTCAGTCATAAAGTTTCGTCCTATTGATATATAGTTATCAAACATGTATGTCTTATCCAAAGTAAATTCTCCTTTTGCAATATATACTAAATAAAATCTGTACTTATTATCACTTAAAATATCGGTTCTTGGTTATTCATTGAATAACCATCATTTCTAACATCTTTCATATCTAGTGTATTATCTTTTATTTCAACTTTACTAAGCTTTTTAACAGCTCCATAAGATTCTTTTAATGAAATTCCTTCTCCTCTTCCTGAAATAACCCATAATACTTTATATCCTCTAGGTATTACCCCTAATTTATCTTCTCCCTTACCATCAGTGAAATAAATTAATAAATTAATATTTTTATTATTTGCATATTCAAAGACAGGAGTAAATCTAGTTCCTCCACCAGAAGAACATCTTTCTTTTACATCCTTTATAGTTTTAACCTTATACGCTCGTTTAATGTCTTTATCACATTCTATTATAGTTATTTCATGATTATAATTTTTTACTATAGATAAAACTTCTTTAACTGCTTGCTTAAACTCTTCATCGCTAATACTACCACTTATATCAATTGCAACTGCAATTTCAGCTTTATGATTTCTAAGTTCACCTCTTAAATCTAATCTATTAGGCTGTCTTCTATTTCTTCTTGTTATAGTTTTCTTTTTATTACTTTCTACTGTACCCATTAATTTTTTAAGGAATAAATTCCAAGGAAGCTCTCCCTTGCTTTTTTTCAATGAATCGATCATTCCTTCTATATGAATAGGTATTACACCTTTCTCAGAGTTACTTATAAACTTTTCAGTAAAATCCCTAAGAGTTTTTTCATCTATGTTTTCACTTTCATCCCAAAGATCATGAGTAGTTTCTGGATCATATCCATTTTCTAATTCTTCTCCCCAGCTATCATCCTCTTCCCCTTCATCACTTTCTTCTAATACATTTAAAACATTTTGAATATTTTCAGCATAATATTCAAATGAATTATAAGGCTCAAGATTTAATTCATACTTTAAGTTTACACCTTTTAAAGTAGTTGCATATGGTGGTAAATTATTTAAGTATTGATTTACTACTATGTCCATGGCTAAATTAATTGCAAGTGTACTAAACTTTCCTCTTAATTCTTTTGCTCTTGCTAAATGCATAGATAATACATGATGAATTTCATGCTTAATAGTACTTTCCATTTGTTTTATATTAAGCTGTAAAAATATTATTGGATTAAAATATATAACATATTTAGCCCCTTTAAAATTTATACCAGTTGGACTATTTATATCAAAGCGTATTTCCCTACCCATTTGAAATAAAAAGTATCCATAAAAATTATCCTTTTCTTCCATAAGACTTAAATTTACCTTGTCCACAACTTTAAAAAACTCTTTAGGTATATCTACATCAATTTTTTCTTTAGCACGCAATGCTTTAAACATAGCTGAACTATTAACTAATTCACTAGCTTCATTATAAAGTACATTCTTTATGCTTTCAAAATTTCCTTCCATACATTATCCCCTTATTGAACTATAAGATTCAAAATAACTTTCTACAAACGTTTCATTTTCTAAAGCCCTCTTATAGCTTTCAGGATAAGCATTTTTCATATCCTTCATAATTCCTACCATTAAATCTACAGGATACTCTTTTAAGAACTCAATAAATCTATTAATATAATAAGAATCTTCATCACCAAAATTTTTGATATTTTCTTCTAAAGATTTTAAAATATTCATTGCACTTAAATAAAGTCTAGTATGACTTTCATTTTTTACTTTTTCTATAACTTCCTCACTTAAGGTATCTCCAGCAAATACTTCCTCAAATGATATTAAAGGACTATGTTCAGCTTCGATGAAACTTATAAATTCTTCTGCTATAACTTTTCCTACATTACCTTTTATAACATTTAAAAATACAGCTCTAGGTATAGAGTCTTTCTTTTCTTTATAAATTTTAAGCGCTTTAGAAACTCTTTCATAACTTCTTGGCGTTGCTCTTACATCATCTTCATTTATCTTATGTAAATATTCTGGGAATGTTGAAATAAATTCTATTACTTCTTGCTCAATTCCAGCTTCCATTGCCCACTTTAACCAAACATTATGATCACTTTCCATATTAAGCCATACAAATCTATTTTCTTGAGCAGCATCCATATCAACTACTTGATAATCAAAGTCAGAGCCATATTTACTTGATGGATTCATTGCTGCTAATATATTTACATTATCATGTAATTTGTATCCATTTATCTCTCTATTTAATATTAAATTCATAAGTTCTTGTTGAACTGTATGCTCACAACGATTTATTTCATCAATAAATAAAAGTACCTTATTACCCTTAGCTATTTCTTCATCAATTTCCCTTAACTTTGTATGAACAGCATATATTGTTGTCTTCTTTTCAAATTTATCTCCATTAGAATCCATAGCTATATATGACTCTACAGTCGGTAATCCCCCTATTTCACCTTCTTTAAGAAGATTACCATCAATAACTATTAATTTCCACTTATTTTCTTTAGCTAATCTTTTAGCTAAAGCTGTTTTTCCTATTCCACTTTCTCCAACTACTAAAGGCACTTCCTCTGTTGCTAATACTAATTCTACACTTCTTAACGTATCTATAAAATTCATTTTTCTTCCCCTTACATCATCTTTAGTTTTTCATCTACAGCAATTCTTTTTGTTTTTTTACTTCCATACTTATATATAAACATAATTTTATCAATATCAATTATTTCACTATTTCTATCAATAATACTACAATTTAAGAAATCTCTAACATACTTTTCATCAACATCATCTTTTGATAATACTTCTTTAAATATTTCTTCTAATTCTTCATGAGAAATTTCATTTAGCATACTTCTTGTAATATATCTAATTACTAAAATATTTACCTTTAAAAAGTTTAATATTTTATCTTTATTTAAATCGGTTATAAATTTTACTGCTGCTTCGTTATTTTTAATAGCTGCAACCTCAGCTTTATAGCAAGGTGAATTTATATATCTTAACGCATCATAACTTATATTTACAGCTGCCTCTTGAACACTTTCATATGGCTCCTTAATATATTTGATTGAATCGTAATCCCTCATTACAGCTAATAATTGTAACTCTTCACTAGGCTCCTTAACATATCTAATTGCCCATCCCCTTTGCTCTATAGCTAATTTAATAACATTATAACTTGGATTTTTAATATAATTTAAATTGCTCCATCCATTATTTACTGCTTCAATCATCATTTTTTCCGTAGGATTTTCTATAAACTCAATAGCTCTAGGATTATTATTCATAGCAATTTCCTGCATTTCTAATGTAGGATTATTTATATATCTTAATAAAAGTCCATTTTTATTAATGGCTATTAATTTCATTTCCTCAGTAGGATTATCTATATTTTTTATAATACTTGGATTTTTCTTTATCATCTCTATAGTTTTTGCTTCATCCATATTTTTACCTCATTCTTATTATTAACTTTAATTTTTATTTAATAATAATTATTACTTATATTAATTATAATACTTTTTAAATTATTTTAAAGTAGATAAATATAGTCTGATATATTATTTTTTTAAATTATACTCATATTTCTCTCTTTTTTTAATTTTTCTTATATGTAAGTATATATTTTATACTACTTCTCTTCATTTAATATATAAAAAAATAAATGGGTTATCTACAGAAATTAATATAACTTCCCTTACGATACTCCATTTATTTTTTCTTTATTTCTATATTAAAATTCCATAAACAATTTGTATTACAATATAATATTTCTTTCTATATCATATAAATCAACTAAATTCCTACACAATATTTATATTTCTCTAGTTTCCATTTTTAAAACTTCTTTTTCTTCTTCATTTAAATAAGGAGAAAGATTATCATATACTTTCTTATGATAGTTATTTAGCCATGCTTTTTCATCATCATTTAATAACTCAACCTTAACTCCATTTAAATCTATAGGGCAGTATGATATTGTATCAAATCTATAAAACTCTCCATTATCATTAGTTTCATCTTCAACTACTACCATAATATTTTCAATTCTTATTCCAAATTTACCTTCTTTATAAACACCTGGTTCATTAGTTAATATCATTCCTGGCTCTAAAACTACATTATTTCCATACGGTCTTATTCCTTGTGGGCCTTCATGAACATTTAAGAAAAATCCAACTCCATGACCTGTTCCACACTTATAATCTAATCCATATTGCCATAAAGGTCCCCTTGCCAATACATCTAAGTTTCCTCCAGTAGCACCCTTTAAGAATTTTGCATTAGCTAAATTAATATGTCCCTTTAATACTAACGTAAAATCCCTTTTTTCTTCTTCTGTAATATTTCCTAAAACAAAAGTTCTTGTTATATCTGTTGTTCCATCTAAATATTGTCCACCTGAATCTACTAAAAATAATCCTTCTTCTTTAAGCTCATAAGCACTTTCCTCTGTAGCACTATAATGCATCATTGCTGCATGTTCTTTATACCCTGCTATAGTTCCAAAACTATCACCCATTGCTAGTTCTTCCTTACTTCTAAGTTCAGTTAATACCTTACTAGCTGATAATTCTGTAATCTTTTCTTTTCCTATATTATCTCTTAAATATTTGATAAACTTAACCATTGCAACTCCATCTTTAATATGGCAATTCTTTAAGCTTTCTATTTCAACATTATTTTTTATTGCTTTTAAATTAGTTGTTAAGTTTACCTCTTCTTTTATTTCACATTTTAATAAAGAGTATAATTTTGCATTAACTTTTGCAGGGTCTATTAGCACTTTACCATTAAGTTTCTTTATTTCTTCTTCAATTTCTAGGTATTCAAACACTTCAATTCCTTGTAATTTTAACTCATCTTCAACTTCCTTATTTACCTTGCTTTTATCAATAAATAGTTTAGCTTCGGTATCAGTGATTATTGAATAGCTTAATGCTACTGGATTAAACAAAACATCATTTCCTCTTATGTTAAATAACCAAGCTATATCATCTAAGGAAGTTAATAAATAACTTTCTACATTCTTTTCCTTCATAACGAGTCTTACAGCTTTTAACTTTTCATTAGCAGTTTTTCCACAATACTTTACATCATGAATAAATATTTTTGATTTAGGTAAACTAGGTCGATTTTCCCAAACCTCTTCTAATAGATCTTTGTCCATTTTTATATTAAAGTTGTTCTTTTTACTTATATTTAATAGTTCTTTATATTGATTAACACTATAGCAATTTCCATCAAACCCTATAGTTTCTCCTTCATACACATTCTTTTCTATCCACTCATTTATAGTATCATAGCCTGGTGTAGCCATTTTCATTAAGTCTATTCCTGTTCCATTTAACTGTTCTGCAGCTTGAATAAAATATCTTCCATCAGTCCATAACTTAGCTTCATTTTCTCCAACTAATAATGTTCCTGCTGATCCAGTAAAACCTGAAATCGCAGCTCTACCCGTATAGTACTCTGCTACATATTCACTTTGATGTGGATCTGAACTTGGAATTATATAATAATTTATATTATATTTTTTCATTGATTCTCTTAACTTTAAAAGTCTACTCATTTTTATTCCCTCTTTTCTTTTTATTTCTCCTTTTGATTACTATTATTTTATATTATTTATTAAAATAATAAAATAGATTCTCAATATTATTCTCTATAGCGTGCTTCTTCTTAAAAATTAAGTAAAATAAATATATTTTTATTTACATTTCTTGTTGTTATGTGCACCAAATTACTACCTTTGAGTATATTATAGTATAAGCAAAATAGTTTAGCTCTAAAAACAAGCTTTACTATTTATAGGAGGAGTAAACATGAGAAACAATTGTAATAATTGTAGAAGAAATTGTTGTAGAAATAACAACTCTTGTATGAATAATAGATGCTGTGGAAATTTCAATAATGGTTGTGGATTTGGAAACTGTGGATTTGGTAATGCTTGGTTAATATGGCCTTTATTATTCCTTTGTTTCTAAGTACACTTAGCCAAACCTATTTTTTTTGATATGCCTCATACTAATACCAATAAAATTGGTACTTTTAAAACAATAAAAAGTTAGGATATCATCTCCATCCTAACTTTTTTTGTATTATAAATAAAAGGCTTTGTTTTAATAAACTGTTGAAATTTGATTAACCTCTATAAATATGGTTATAATATATAATATAACTACTATTTAGGAGGTTTTTTATGCCAAGAGTTAATAATGTTATTCAGCAAGTTTCACAATTAAATACATATGAGCAAGAGAAGGTATTTGATTTTTTAAAGACTGTATTGATGTCAAATGGAATAACTAACTCTATAGATGAAGAAATCGCTGAAAATAGATTTAACAAGGGGAAGTGCTGTCCTTTTTGCAATCATGATAAAATATCTAAGTATGGAAAATATCATGGTAAGAATGGCGTTAAACAAAGGTATAAATGCCAAAATCCAGAGTGCAAAAAAACTTTCAATGATTTTTCTAAATCCCCAGTTTCAAGTAGTAAAAAGGGATTAGATAAATGGCTACTATATGCTCAATGTATGATAAATGGTAACACTATTAGGCAATGTGCCGAAATTGTTGAGATTAATATTGCAACAGCTTTCTTTTGGAGACATAAAATTATAGACGCTATTAGAAAATTTATTGGCTACGGCTCTCTTGAGGGTGTTATTTAACTCGATGAGACATACTTTGCCCTTAGCTATAAAGGGAATCATAGCAAAAGTTCTAATTTTACTATGCCAAGGGAATCAAGAAAGCGTGGTAAAGAAATAAATACAAGAGGTATATCAAAGGAATTTGCCTGTGTATTATGTGGTGTAGATAGATTAGGAAATATATATACTGGTTTAATATGTGATGGCAGACCTAACTATACTGATATAAATAGGGCTTTATCAGAGGTTGTTGAAGAAAATTCTATTTTATGTACTGATAAACATAGGAGTTATATCCCATTTGCGGCTCAACATAATTTTGAATTACATCAAATTAGGGGCGGGAGAAAAACTGTGGATATTTATAATATTCAAAGAGTCAATGCTTTTCATAGTAGCTTAAAAAGATGGATAAGAAAGTTTAATGGTGTTTCAACCAAGTTCCTAACAAACTACCTATTTTGGTATAAATGGACCCAATTATTTAAAACAGAAATGGAAAGGAATAAACCTAAAAAGTTCTTTATTCATGCTAATTCAACACATTCTGTATCTTTAATAAAGGATTTTAAGATTAGAAGACCAATATATGTATAAAGGTAAAATTTGTTTTAATTTTACTATTTTTAGTGTACAATAAATATAATGATTGATGAACAATTGTATTATTATTCGAGGTAGTTTGATTTTTTAACTACCAGACTAAATTAGTAATTTATGGAGGGTGAATGAATAAAGTATATTTAGATGTAACAGGGTTAGAAAATGGTTTATGTATATTTGTAGAAGATAAAGAGATTATTCCAGCAGGTACTACTGTTTATTATTTAAGTTTAAGTGAAAAAAATGAAAATTATCAACAATATGCTGATGAATATGATATACATTTTATTTTTGATGATAATATTCCTAAATTATCATTTTATACAGTTCCTCAAGTAGATGTTTTTGCAACAGATAGTGAAGGTGGATTAATTGGAACTGTTGGTTCAATAACAGATTTAGAAAGTAATTCACCAATATGCTATATAAATAAAAATAAAAAATGTTTTCTCATTGCAAATGATTTTAAGAATTTCTTAGAAAGAACTGATAACTGGAAAAATCATCTTGAACCATACAATGAAATTATATTTTATAGTTCAAAATTAAAAGCTGAAAAAGAATTAGAATTTATTAATTTAAAAGAATTGATTGAGGAGTTTTAATCTATTATGTGATAAATTAAAGAATTAGATTTCAATAAGTAATATTAATTTAATAATTTATTTTGTAAAAGAAGTATCTTCTTTAATTTATGGCAAAGAAGTATTTTATATATACATGTTAATATGTGGGGAAAACCTTTGGAATTATATTGAAATTTATGTTAATATAGTATTAAATAAGCAAAGAATAGTTTTATTACACTGAATTGAGATTTAATAGTTAATTATTGGGGAGGGAATTTATGAAAAATATAAAATTGAAAAAAATAGTTTTAACATTTATGTTAAGCGGTACTTTTATATTAGCATTAGGAAATAATCATATTAGTAGTGCTTTAATTAATGAAAAAGGTGATAAATACTATATTATAGCATCATTACAAGGCTTTAATGATGAGAAAGGAATTGCTAAATGTAATTGTGGAATTTCATTTAAACAACATAAAGAAGACTTTGAATCACAATATAATAAAGCTTTTTCATCACAAAATACTAACAATATAATATGTGATTGTGGTGGTGTATTAAAAGAAAAACTATTAAATATAGGTGAATTAAATTATTCAAGCTCTAATGAGTGTATACATAATAAAAATGGGTGTGATTATTTATACAAAAAAAGAACCATAATATCATATACCTGCGAAAAATGTAATAGCTATTTTGAAGTTGATATTTATGATAACCAATTAGAATGTAATGGTATATAGTCAAACTATATAAGTATCAAATCGATTTGATGAATAATTTTAGTATATTACGATTCAAATAGGATGTCCATTTGGACATCCTATTATGTTATGCTAATTTCAACACTATTTTAAAACAAAGCCATAATATATAAATCCAAAATACAGAGTTTAAAATTGCTGCTATTCTTGGATAAATAATTATATTCTTTTTAAAAATCATTGTTGCCTTATCTACAAATAGCGAACCACAAACCAGTCCATATACTATAAATGCTACATAAAATGATGCTTTAGTTGTAGATACTCCATACACTGCAGTTAAATAATTTATTCCCCACAGGCCTGTAATTGTTGTAGTACATCCAACTAAGGTAAATAATACAAAAAAATTTCTCCAAGTTGCTTTTAATTTTAATACTTCTCTAATTGATTTAAATACATTAATCTTTATACTTTTAAGTTCTATTCCTTGTGGCTCAAAACCATATTCACGTGGAGAATTCTTAATATAAAACTTTATTATTATAGCTATTAAAACACAAATGCTACCCATTAAAATCACAGCTAGTCTCCATCCCATAAAACTTACTAAAATAGCTAATGGAAATGTTGCAATTACTCCCCCTAAATTTCCTATGAAAGATAACTTTCCAGATGCCTTCGTAAAATCATCTTTTTTAAACCATATAGTTTGAGCCTTTAAAACTGAAATAAATATAACTGATGTTCCAAGTCCAACTAATAATCTTCCTCCATAAGCTATTGTTACATTAGTTGCAATCCCTAATAAAATTGATCCTATTCCCGTTACCAATGCTCCATAATAACTTATTCTTTTATAACCTAAATAATCTAGTAATAACCCTGCAGGTATTTGCATAAATGCATATGTATAAAATGTAATTGAAGCAACATTTCCAAGTTCTGTTGCTGTTAATCCTAAATCTCTACTTAAATCTCCTGATATTACTCCAATAGCTCCTCTATGAAATAAAGACATCACAAATGAAATTGCCAATATACTCCATACTCTCCACTTATAAAAATTATAATTCACTTTTAACCTCCATATACTTCACTAATTTATATACTTTACTAATTTATATACTTTACAAATTTTATATTAATTTTATTAACAAATCAATTTTTGTAAAAAAATTCCCTATTTTCCATAACATAATGTTACAATAAATATATTAATATTTTTTTTATTAAGGAGATTATTTAATATGTATTCAAATTATATTTTCGATTTATATGGAACATTAGTAGATATTAATACAGATGAATCTAGCAAAGAGTTTTGGTACAAGCTTTCGTTATTCTATTCATTCAAAGGTGCTTTATATACGGCTGAAGAATTACAAACATCATATAATAATATGATAAAAACTAAATTACAAAGCTATACTAATACTAAATACCCTGACACACCACTTGAGCCTATTTTCAGTGAGTTATATAAACTTAAAGGAATTAATCCTTCTAAAGATCTTGTTATAGATACTGCTCATTTATTTAGAACATTATCAATAAAATATATTAAATTATATGATGGTGTAATTGAGCTATTAGAACTGCTAAAATCTAAAGGTAAAAATATTTATTTACTTTCTAATGCACAAAGAGTTTTTACTTTTTCAGAAATGAAAATGCTCGGAATTGAAAAATATTTTGATGACATTTTATTTTCTGCAGATTATGAAATATGTAAACCAGATATAAATTTTTACAATACATTAATAAAAAAGCATAACTTAGATATTAAAGATAGTATCATGATTGGAAATGATTATATTTGCGATATTGCTGGTGCAACTAATGCAGGACTTAATTCACTTTACCTACACTCTAATCTTTCACCTGAAATTAAAGGTCCTCTTACAAGCACCTATTCCATCATGAACATGGACATATCCAAAATATCCGAATTTATCATTGATAGTACGAAAAAATAAATATTAACTTGCATAAATTATATTAGTTTTATAACAATATATCTGGAAATAAAGAAAAAATAAATAGAATATATCCCAGGAATATTCTATTTATTTTTTTCCTATCATCATAAAGGCTCTTTACTTCTACATGCTTTCATTTGTAGTTATTACTTTATTACTTTCCTTAATATCTGGTACCTTCATCATAACAATACCACCTATAATAAATAAAATTATCAAACTTATTATTCCATTATTTGTTTTACCTGTTAATTGCGTAACTATCGCTACTAAGAATGGGCCTAATACTGCTGCAAATTTACCAAAAATACTATAAAACCCAAAATACTCTGCTGATTTCTCTTTTGGTACAAGCTTTGCAAAATATGATCTTGATATAGCTTGTATACCTCCTTGAGCTGACCCAACAAGCATTGCTAATATCCAAAAATCTAATACAGTTTTGATGAAGTATCCATAGCAGCAAATAAGAGCATAAGTTATTATTCCTGCCATTATTAGCTTTTTACCACCAAACTTTTCTGATAATTTTCCATAAATAATTGTAAATGGGAATGCAACAAATTGTGTTAGTAATAGTATTATTAGCAAGGAAATCATTGATATTCCTAAATCTGTACCATATGATGTTGCCATACTGATTATAGTATGAACACCATCTATATAGAAAAAGTATGCAATTAAAAATAACAATACTGCTTTATCCTTTTTTATATTCTTTAAAGTACTTCCTAAATCTTTAAATGAATTTTTTATAATATGACTTTGTTTTTCCACATAATATTTTTGATTAACATTCTTAACTAATGGTATTGTAAACACACCCCACCATATTGCTGTTATTAAAAATGTAATTTTACACGCCAATGTTAAACTCATATTAATTAAACCACTTTGAGATAACAAAACTACAACTATACAAAGTATAAAAGGAATAGTACTTCCTATATAACCCATACCATATCCCATAGATGATACATAATCCATCCTATCTTCTGTTGTAACATCAACTAAAAAAGCATCATAAAATACATTTGCACCACAAAATCCCACTGTACTTATTGTATAAATAACTAGTAAAGCAATTGGGTTATTTTCTGGTACAAAAACCAATAATACTGTTGCTATTAATCCAATGAAAAAAAATAAATTAAATAATTTCTTTTTATTTCCTTTATAATCAGCTATGTTACCCAATATTGGTGCAATCATCGCTACAATAAAGGTTGCTATTGATATAGTATAACCCCATAATGCTGTAGATGTTGCAGAACTCATACCACCTTGCTCTGCTACTAATTTAAAATAAATTGGTAATATTGTAGATGTAATTGTCATTGAATATGCCGAGTTTGCCCAGTCATATAAAATCCAGCTTTTTTCCTCTTTGTTTACCTTACTCATTCTCTTCCCCCTAAATATCTAATATTTTTTCTTCTGCCATACCATCTGCATCTTTTAAATCAATACCCAAAATTTTAGCAATTGTTGGTCCATGATTTATTAGTTTTCCATTTTCTAATACTATTCCACTTTTTATTCCTTTACCTGAAGCAATAAAAAATGTTTTATAATTATCTTTAGTAGGTAAATATCCATGTGCTGCCATTATTTTATGTTTTATCTTAAAAGACTTGTCCTGACTCAACTCTTCAATAGTTTTACCAAATAAATCATCTATAAAATAATAACCTTCTCTAGCTTCAACCATAAAAATAGCATCTCTATCTGCACCTAAATTACTTATTGAATCATTACTATAAATTTCTTCTATAGGACTATCTTTTTGATTTTTTAAATTATTTAATATTTCTTTTAATTTATTTATAATATCTTTATCATTTTTATTATTTAAATAAATATAACTACTACCATCACAACTTTTTGCTATAGCCTTATAACTTTTAACTTTATTATTTTTTACTTCTATAAGATTATTTTCCACTAATATTGAATTTAATCTAATTACACTGCTAACATCTATTTGACTATGATCTCCTAGAGCAATTATTGTTGAATCGTTATATATTCCAGAAATTTTTAATACTTCAACTATTTCTCCTAATCTATCATCATGTCGTTTCAATGCTTCAATGATTTGTTGACTTTTAACACCATACTTATGTTTTTGACTATCAACATCTACTAAATGAAGTAATAATAAATTAGGTTTTAATTCTCTAATTGTTTTCTTTGCAACTTCCATTGCAAAATTATCTAAATATGGTTGATCTATTCCGCTTCTTAAGTATCCAAATCTTTTATTCATACTTAACTGATAAAATATACTTCCTGCTAAAGCTGACTTTACTGCTTGATTATCATATTTTTTAGTACAGCATATCTCTGGCATATTATAAGTTATTTTACTTCTTGCAGTTACAGGCCATAAAATAGAACAAGTCTTCATCCCATTTTCCTCTGCTAAATCAAAAATCGTATCACCTTTGATATATTTTCTATACCAATACCAATCCGGATTATAACTTTTAAAATCTAAGATAGTATTATTTATGACCCCATGATTTTTAGGATACTTACCAGTCACTATCGTTGCATGCGCTGGATATGTTAAAGATGGATATATACTTTCCACATTTTTAATTAATGATCCCTCCTTTATTAATTTTGAGAAATTGGGCAGCTTACTTAAAAAATCCAAATCTTCTTTTGATACTGCATCAAAAGATATCACAATTACATGCTTCTTTTTCATTATGCCCTCCTAATATAACTCTACTTCATTATTGTTATATTTATTTTATTATAAAGTTAATTCTTTGTAATTTTTTTCCTTTTTTGAATATTATTCTCACTTTTATTTTGTATATAAAAAGCAATCCCTAAAACCAATAATTAATTGATTCTAGGGATTATTAATTTAAAACTTATTATATTTTCTTCTATTGCATATTCTAATTTTAAATTATTATCTTCCGCTAGTTTATTACAGATATATAATCCTAAACCGGAGCTTGTTATTCCTTCCTTCTTCAGAACAATATCATTACTATGCTTAACAAATGGATCAAATAAATTATCTTTTATTTTTTCTGGTATCTCATAAATCTCATTAGATACTTCAGTGATACATTTATAATCATCTTCATAAACTTTTACTGTAATTTCTTTTCCTGCTGTATATTTAATAGCATTATCTATGAGATTTACTATTATCGTATTAATATCCTCTTTATTAGAAACTATATTTATATTTTTAATATCGACATTTAATTTAATCTGAGCTTTTATTATTCTAATATTCATATCAGATATTTTACTATTGATAAGATTTCCTAAATCAAACTCTTCTTTAACTATACTTCGCTTTACTTCTCCTCTTGATATTTCAAGAATATTTTTTACAAGAGAATTTAATTTATTGCTTTCTTTAATGATTCTGTCTAATGCTCTATCTCTAAACGCTTCTTCTATTTCACATATATCATTATCTATTAATAATTGAGTATATCCACTTATTGCAGTTATTGGCGTCTTAAGTTCATGTGTTGCATTATTAAAAAACTCTCTACTTTTATTTTGCTCATTAATAATAACTTTCATTTGATCCTTTATTTCATTTTTCATAAAATTAAAGTTATTTGCTAGTACTGCCACTTCATCTTTAGTTTCAATTTTAATATCTTCTAACTCTTCTCCTTTACCAAATCTTTCTATAGCTTCTGATAAATTATTTAATGGTTTAGTAAGATTACTAATCATTCCACCTATTACAATTATTAACATTATAAAAATTGCAAACTGCCCAATAAATATAGTCATTAATATTTTTGTATTTTGATTATACTCTTGAAAGTAATTTCGCTGAACAATAATATTACCATAATAGTTTTCTTCTATGTATATGGGATAATTAAATGTCGCAATATATGAATTTTTTCCTTTGTTAACATAAGCAAAGATTTCTTATCTTCACTTTCTTCTAATATTAAATTTACTTTTTTCTCACTTAACAAATTTCCTCTGCTCTTTAATATTTCATCTTTCTCTAACACTATCGCTACATAATTTCCAAACATATTGTACAATCCATCAACTACATTCTTAGCTCCTGATTCTACTTCTAAATTACTTTCACTATTATCAATTTGAAGCATAGCAAAATTTCTTGCTATAAACTTTATATTATTCATATTATCTTGTATGGTGCTTTCTAACTTATTATTAATTATAAAAAATATATACACACTAAGAAAAACATTTAATATCCCAACTATTACTATAGACCCTAATGTAACTTTTCCTCTAATAGTATTAAACATTTCATTTACCTCATAACATATCCAACACCAAATACAGTCTCTATTACAGTGCTATTTTTTTCCTCTCCAAGTTTTGCTCTAACTCTCCTAATATGAACATCAACAGTCCTTAAATCACCCTCATATTCCTCTCCCCAAACTCTATCTAATAAATCTTCTCTTGAAAATACTATATTTTTATTTCTATACAAAAAGCTTAGCAAATCAAACTCTTTTTTCTTTAATTCAATTTCTATTCCATCTTTATAAACTTTTCTATCACTTAAACTTATAAATAAACCTTTATCTAATATTTCCTGGGTAATATTAGACAAAATATTACTATTTTTATTAACTCTTCTAAAAATACTTTTTATTCTTGCTGTTACTTCTCTTATTTCAAATGGTTTTGTTATATAATCATCTGCTCCTATTTCAATACCAAGAATCTTATCTATAACATCATTTCTTGCTGTTAACATTATTATAAAAGCTTTATCACAAATTTCTCTGCAAACCTGAAATCCATCTTTGTCTGGAAGCATAATATCCAAAAGAACTAAATCCGGTTTAAAAGTATGTACCATTTCAATAGCATCTTCTCCTTTATATACCCCTCTAACTTCATAACCTTCTTTTCTTAAGGCAAAGGTTAATATATCATTAATTGAAATTTCATCTTCTACAACCAATATTTTTTGATTTTCCATCTTGTCCCCTTATTCTTATTAATACATTCTAAAGTTTTACATATTAAGAATTATATCACATATACTACTTATTCTATATTTAATTTATAAATCTCATACTTAGATTCATATTCATTTCTATAATAATTAATCATTGTCTTTTCATCCTCATCCATAATCGCATAAAAACTACTCCCACTTTCTACTTCATACATATATTCCACAATATTATTTTTTACCCTACATAAGTAACTTTTTCCTTCCATAGAATTGTAATCACTTCTATTTATAATTAAGTATTTATCTGAATTTAAATTTGAAATAAAATAACTTATATTATTTTTATCTTTTTCAAATACGTTAATTTCTTTACTATCTAAATTAAATAAAACATGTTCTATTTCTTCTGCATTAAAATTGCCATACTCATCAATTTCATTTGGAATATATGTTTCTAAAATAATACTATTATCTAAAACTTTAGAATCCCAAACTCTAATCAATCTATTATCATAGTCAAATTTATAATATAGTTTTATATCATAAATATCATTATCAATATTTATTTCATATATTTCATTCTGAAAATAACCTCCAATTGCATAAAATTTATTATTCTTTTTACTATAAAATACATCTGCAATTACAGGAAATTCTAATGCACTTAATTCGCCTCCATAAATTATTGATTTCTTATTTTCTAAATCAAATAGAACCATTAAACTTTGTACATTATCATATGAACTATAATCAATTTTATCGTAATACCATCCAGAGTTATCATTTCCAGTTTCTTCATCCTCTGAACCACCATTTGTAATTACTCTATAACCATAATTATTATTTTCTTCTATTACATTATAGCTACCTGAAGACATCATGCCTTGATTATCTTCATTCGTTAAAAATTCAATATTTATATTTCCATTTTCATCTTTAACTGGAGTAGCCACTTTAATTTCTTCTTTCTTTGTAATATTTATTTCTGGCAATTTCATTCTTTCTCCAGTAGCATTGTCTACCATATAATAATTATCATCTTTTTTCCCACCCCAGCCGATAGCAACTCTATTTTTATAACTCATATCTATATATTCTTCATACCCTGATATTTTACTTACTTTTACTAAGCCTTCCTCCTCAGAATAATATGAATTATACATCTCTTCGTCAGTCCAATTATCTGATAATTTCACTATTACTCCATATATCTTATCTTCATAAATAAATCCAGGTTCAAAAGTGTACCCTTCTTCTAAGGGTATATTTAATTCTTCCTTTGTTATCTTTTGGGAATTTCTAATTTCATCCATTAATACATTATCATTTACTACTATTGTCTTATCTTTTTCTGAACACCCAGTAAAAGTAAATATAATAGTTAAAAAAAATATATATTTTCTCATATTATTCACCTCTTTAAGAAATTTATATTAGATTATCGTTGTAACATTCCAAGCACTTCTAATGCTTTACTTTATACTTAAATTATAGTTCCTACTTTTTACATACTATAGTTTACTTATTGCTAAATTGTTACGTATCAAAAATATTTTATATTCAATATCAAAAAGAGCACTGTATTTACAGTGCTCTCCTTAAGAACGCAAACTTAAATATTTCAAATTTGCTTATAACTTTTATTACTTAAACTAAATGTACTACATATTACTTGAACCTTGTTACTAAATAAGTTTACTTCCTTCTTTATCTTGAGTAAGCTTTCCAGCCTTCATAAGACCACCTAAAGCCATCTTAAAGTAATTCTTACTAGTTCCAAAAGTTGCTCTTATATCTTCTGGATTAGATTTATCATTAAACTCCATAAATCCACCATTCTTTCTCATATATGCAACTATCTTTTCTTGAAGTTCATCTCTTTCACTTAATCTAGTCTTTCTTGGAGTTAATCCAATTACTCCATCTTCATAAAGTCTTTTAACTCTTAATTTCATTTCATATCCAGGATGCACTTCATCATAATACTCATTAGGTAAAACTAATCCTCTATACTTAGCATCAATTGCAACATTTAAAGTTCCTGATGGAGTCTTTGAAAATACCATTGCAGTAACTTCATCTCCAACTTTAAATGTTCCTTCTTCTGCAACATCAATATAAGGTTCAACTTCTGTTGTAGCTGCAAGTCTTCCTGTTTTATCTACATATATGTAAAATAAATATTTTTTTCCTGTATGTAATTTATATCTTTGCTCTTTTAAAGGCACAAATATATCTCTGTCTAATCCAAAATCAACAAATGCACCAAATTCCCCTTGATGTACTACTTTTAAGTATGCTACATCTCCTACTATTGCTAAAGGCTTTTTAAAAGTAGCTATTGGTCTATCTTTAGAATCTCTATATATAAATACAGTAACTTCTTTACCAACTTCTACCCCCATTCCTTCTGCTAAAGACTTTGGAAGCAAAACATCTTCTCTGCTTTGTTTATCCATTAAATAAAAACCAAAGTCCTTTTCTCTATCTACTATTAACGTATTGTATTCACCTATTCTTAACATATGTCCTCCTATTTTTTATATTTTTTACTTAAGCTAACATAATTATCAGCAGAACGTTGTATACTTTCAATTTCTGCTTCTGTTAGTTGCCTTATAACCTTTGCTGGATTTCCTAAGATAAGAACACCTTCTGGAAACTCTTTTCCTTGAGTAACTAAACTCCCTGCTCCTATAATAGTATTCTTTCCAATTTTAGCATTATTTAATATTATTGACCCCATTCCTACAAGTACATTATCACTTATACTACATCCATGAATAATTGTTCCATGACCTATTGTTACATTCTTTCCTATAATACATGGAGAATTAATGTCTACATGCACTACTGAATTTTCTTGAATATTAGTATTTTCACCAATAATGATATTATTCATATCACCTCTAAGTCTAGTACCAAACCATATATTTACGTTTTCTTCAACATTAACTTTTCCTATTATATCAACACTTTCAGAAATGTATGTATTTTTATTTATTCTAGGAGTAACTCCCTCAAAATCCATAATCATATTATTCAAACTCCCTTATCTTTGAAATTCACCATAAAGTTTCACTTTATTTTATCACCCTTTATAATTATTGTCATTATTTTAATGTGTTTAATACTATATATAAGTAAGTAATAATTTTTGAGGCGAATTTGTGGGTAAAAGTAAACATAAAAACAAAGTAAGTTTTGATCAAAATAAATTAAAATATTATTATGGTATTCCTCACTGTCATTCAAGCTATTCAACTGGGAAGGGTACACCATTAGATTTATATCAATTTGCAATCAAATGTAAATTAGACTTTTTATTTGTAACTGACCATAATGATTTTTTATCAAATAAAACTTCCGTAAAGGATAGCACTTTAACGAGATGGAACGCTACAAATTACTATGCTAATAAAATAAAAAAAAGCGAAGATGATTTTCTGCCTATTGTTGGGTTTGAATGTAAAACCATTCCTTATGGTGATTTTAATATAATAAACCCTTCTAATTACTTTACAGGTAGTATAAAAGACCTAAGACTATTAACTTTATGGATGTTAAATAACAATCAAGCTTTTATAATAATCAATCATCCACATAAAGAAGTTGGAAAACTTCGATATAGTGAATTCTTTAATAAAATAATAACATCTATAGAAGTGTATAATGGTAATCCCGCAAGTAAATATACAAAACATGAAAAATACTATTACCAATTACTTGATTATGGTTGGAAATTAGGTGCTATTAACGGGCAAGATAATCATAGAATTAATTTTGATCAAGCAGATTATCTTACAGCATATATTGCAAATGATTTATCAAAGAATTCATTAATTGATGCTTTTAGAAGCCATAGAACATATTCTACTGAATCAAGATTTTTAAAACTTCATTTCACAATTGATGAAACATTTATGGGTGAAACAATCTCAATATATTCACCTAAAATAAAGTTTTCTATTTTTACTGAAGATATTCGATATAAAATTAAAGAAATACAAATTCTTTCAAACGGAGGTACTATAATAAAAAAAGTAGATGATATAAATTTAAATAGTATAAAATATATTTATGAACACCAAAACTCTCCAAAAGAAACTTGGTATGTAATAAAAGTCTTACAAGAAGACAATAAAACTGCTGTAAGCTCACCTATCTTTATTAATCATTTAAATGTTAATCACATTTAAAAATAATAAAAGCGCCTTTAAATGGCGCTTTTATTATTTTTTATTATTTGTGTTATTTTGTGCATTATTCAAATGCTTAACTCTATTTGGCTTAGCTTTTGGTCTTATTTCTATCTTTTTCTCTTTTTGCTTTGGTCCACCAGTTGTAACAATATCCATAAACCATAAAAAGAAAGTAACTGTTAATATTGTTAATAAAAATGATACCCATACAATATTTTTACCTAAAATAGCAGGCATAAATATTTGTAAAATAAATAATACTATTGCAATTCCTAGTGGTATATATTTATTTATTCTAACTTTAGAAAATACATATTTTCTACCTAAAAACATTACACCAAATACTATAGCTAATAAAACTAAAAAATATAATAGTGTTCCTAAAAAATTCGCCATTAATCGTTCTCCTTCCTATTATCTTTCTACTATATATATTACTGTCAAATTTACATATTTTCAAGACG
>ERZ857955.1098-NODE-1098-length-23740-cov-3.444965_pt1 | contig 23740 bp, 22 predicted proteins | sample MGYA00519956_ERZ857955 | MGnify/ENA primary metagenome ERZ857955 (study PRJEB31778, sample SAMEA3449378) | human gut metagenome | biome: human gut; feature: human-associated habitat; material: faeces | place: United Kingdom | collected 2010/2012 ...
GGTGGAAGAAGCGGTGGCGCTGTCGCCCTTTGATTACAGCTCCAATTGTCTTCTGTATCTTCCTATCGTTGTATGCCGAATTGAATGCATCCGACTCGTCGGTGGTAAGGGAAACGTTTATGGGATACACATATGCGCCGTCGCCCTCGCTCTCCGACCAGGTTGCAGCGCATTCCGCCTGCTTCGGCGTATAGTTTACCTGAGTACGGGTGTTGTCGTTGAGGAAGGAGCCCACGAACAGCACATAGCGGTTCATGCAGAGGGTAAACACCAGACCGTCGGGGTTATTGGTCATCAGCTCCGTGAAAACAGGGTTGCCGTCTGCATCATAGTTAAAGGTTTCCCCTTCGATGCCGTAGTTTGCCAGAGTGGAACCATCCTCGGTGTACCAGTAATCCAGCCATTTCATCAGAATTTCAAAATTGGGGTCCTCCGGGCTGACAGAGGTGCCAACGGAGAAGCCATTGCTGGAAACCATTACATTGGTTGTACCCTGATGGACCACATCCCCTGCTTTTTTCACAGGACGAGCTGCCGCAGCCAGATCAAAGCTCTCGTCCGATGTGGCGCCATAGAACTGCTCCATGGGACCTGCGGGGGTGGAAACCATGGAAATCTGTCCGCTGCCCATCAGATCAGCGTCACAGGTGGTAGTTCCGGTTCCGGAGACGAAGCCCGGGTACAAAATGCCTGCCTGATACCACTGGTTCATCAGCGTAACATATTCCAGATATCCGTCCTCCAGAGGGCTGAACACAACCTGACCGTCAATCTGCTCAAAGTAGGTTTCAGAGCCGTTATTATAGGCAGTGATTCCAAAGCCGGCGGAAATGGACTTGGTGATGTCGTCGCCCAGATAGGTTGTCCAGAAGCAGCCGCCAAAGGTGTTGCGCATGGCAGTCAGAACATCCGTAAAGTCGTCATAGGTCACGGGAATGTCCATGCCCAGCTCGTCCAGCCAGTCCTTGCGGAGCACCAGACCGGACTCCACCACATGCTTCTCATTCAGCGTGTAGGCAAGACCCATGGCGCCGGAGTCCGTATAGGCATCCTTGGAATACTCCTCGTTACCGTCTACCAGCGAAAAGTAGTTCGGCATCAAGTCCTTGTATTCGGCAAGATCGAGAATGATGTCAGCGTCAATTGCGGTGTCAATGCCCTGACCATAATAGCCCGCAAAACCGTCGATCAGGTTTGGATAGTCGCCGGATGCGATAATCAGCGACAGGGCGGTTGCAGCGGAGTCCATTGTCACACTGGTGATTTCCATATGTACGCCGGTGCGCTCCTCCATGGTCTGATAAGCCAGGTTGTCCTGCATGCCGTCCATGTAGTCGGCAAGGGGCGGAACAAAGTCGTGCCACATGGTAAAGCTCACATCGTCCTGGGTCAGAGGCAGAGTGATGGTTTTGTCCACTTCCGGCTCCTCCATGGAAGGTTCGGAGACGGAGGCCTGTGCTTCTGCGGCAGACTGCGGCTCGGCGGGCACCTGTGCAGGGGTGCTTTCGGGGGCGGAATCCGTAGCGGTCGATACCGATTCGTTCTGGACAGCAGAGGTGCTGCCGGCAGCTTCGCCGCCGCATCCAGCCAGTAACCCCAGCAGCATACATGCTGCCAGTAGCAGGGATAGCTTCGATTTCATTTGTTGCTTCCTCCTTTGGTGTTGCCTTAGATTGATTGAATTGCTTCCGCGACAGCTTTGCCGCAGAGATAGCCGGAATTAAAGCTCCAGGTAAAGCCTGCCGCGTTGGGCGCATAGATTTCTGCTGCCCAGCCGCCTGCCACATCGCCAATGGCATAGAGCCCGGAGAGGACGGTGCCGTCGGTTTTCAGTACCCGGAACTGATCGTCAATGGTAACGCCGCCGCGGGTGCTGTCTGTGGAGCGGATTCCCTTGAGCACATAGAAGGGCGGCTTCAGAATCGGATGAAGATGCCGGACGTCTTTTCCCAGCAGGGTATCCTTTCCGGTCTGGCACATTTCGTTATAGGCTTCCACGGTGGCCTGGAGCGTTTCATACGGAATGCCGAACTGCGCGGCGGCTTCCTCTAGACTGTCTCCAATGTAGGTGATGTTTTTCCCGGATGCTGCTTCCTGCCGAAGACCCTCCAGCAGCGACACGGGCGCCTGATGGGTGCCGGGCTTTGCCTGCGGCGGAAGTTTTTTATTCATTGCATCTACAATGGTGTGGTCTGCAATGGTGTAGGTGGTATGTTTCGGAATATTGTTCAGGGCTTCATGATAGTCAAAGATCACGCTTTCATCAATAAAGCGCTGACCGTACTGATTGACCACCAGACTGTCGGCACTGTAGGTCAGCGCCTGGGTGCCGCCTGGTCCCAGATGGCTGGGTCCCTTGATTAAAACGCCCATGGTGCGCCGGGTATCTGCACCGATTTCCTCTGCCATATGGATGCCGTCGCCCACGCACAGCCGACTGCCGAAGGTAAAGTTTTCGTCCTCAAGACTCCAGGTTGCAGGGAAAAACTCATGAAGCGATGCAACCGTACCGGCAGCGCCGCCGGTGGAAAGAATCACTGCCTTTGCGGTGATTTCGCCCTGACCAGTCTGCACGCCGATCACGGCGCCGTTCTCATCCACCAGCAGACCGGTGGCGGGTGTGGACGTCCGGATTTCGATTCCCGCAGTATCGCAGAGCTTTTTGAGATGCAGCACCACGGCGGTGCCCATATAGGAATGGCTGGTTGGCGCAGAGGTTTCATAGGGCGCTGCCAGCTCCGGGCTTTCGATATTTGCCATGGTGCAGCCAAAGGGCATTTTTTTTGTTTCGAAGTTTAGACCGGTGTCAGCCAGCCAGTCAACGGACTCTCCGGTGGCATAGATATACCGCTTTACCACAGCCGGGTTGACCGAGTATTTGAGGTTGCGGATGGCTTCCAGATAAAATGCATCGGTGTCATAGGTGACGCCGGCTTCCTGCGCTTTTTTGCCATAGGTGGTGAACATTCCGCCGGCGGCTCTGGAATTTCCACCGACATAAGGACCTTTTTCCAGAATCAGAATCCGGGAAACGCCGGCTTCCCTGGCGCGGACCGCAGCCGTCATACCAGCCGCTCCGCTGCCAATTACAATCAGATCGTACTGCATAAATACCTCCACTTTGGGTTTATCCAATTGTCTCATACTTGCAATATAAATTATATGATGTTACAATTTTCGTGTAAATTTGCAAAATTCGATCTATCCGTAACAAATTTCGATCTCCGGCATAAGCGCCATAGGAGGAGTTTTACATGACAGAGCTTTGCAGCCAATGTACCTGGAAGCAGCGAAATCAGGAGCTGGAGCAGCAGCTTGCAGCGCTTCGGCAGGAGCAAAATCGTTTTTTGTTTGAGCGCGCCGTGATTGCCATGATGGGAAACCGGGAGGAGGAACGATTAAAGGCGCGTGAGTATTTGATCTGCAGCGGTGTGCGGCTCCATGGAAATCGCTTTGTTTTGTGTGCGTTTTCCGACCATTTTACAGAGCCGGGAGCAAAGGACGACGGCGCTGTGTGGGAAAGTTTGAACAGCACGTTTTATGGTACGCTCTCCGGGTTCATTCAGGAGGAATTCCAACGCTTTCCGGCGTTTCTTACGGCCAATTTCAACGGCTGCATCCTGGGGCTTGCCAATCTTCCGGATTCCCTGACCAATGAAGACTGCCTTTCCTGCTTTGAAGCGCGGTGCCGGCAGCTCAATGACCGGCTGGAGCAGCTGGAGGGCTTTCGCTTTCAGGTGTTTATCAGCTCCATTGGCTTTGGACTGGATGCGCTTCCGTCCTTACGCAGGGAAGTAGAGGTCATGCGGGAATACTGGGAGATTGTGGGGCAAAGCCTTCCTGAGATATTGAGCTACCAGGATGTAGCCCAGCCGTCTCAGGAGGAACGGCAACAAGCCAGATCCCGGGAGGCAAATGAACAATTCAGCGACTATATCAACCGCGGCGATTTTGAAAAGGCGAAGCACTTCTTCCGCAAAAGCATTTTGCCGGATACGGACAGCGGCATGTATTCTGCAACGACAATCCGGTTTCGCATTGCCGGAATGCTGGACTATGTGATGCAAACTCTGAGCCGCGCGTCTCAGGAGCTGGGTATTGCGAAGGTGTTGGATGAGATTCATGCGGATGACCTTTTGCTGTCGGCACAGACGCTGGATGATATTGTTGCGCGGATGGATCTGATATTGGACGCCATGCAGAGTCATTGGCAGTCGGGAACCTCGGCGGCGCAGTCTCTGGCACGGAATGCCCGGGCGTTTATTGATGACAACTATGGAGACTGTGATTTAAACGTCAATATGGTGGCGGAGCATCTGGGGGTTTCGGCATCCTATATTACCCGGGTGTTCCGAAACTGCTATCAGATCCGGGTGCTGGATTATATTCAGCAGGTGCGGCTCAGTGCGGCAAAGCGCCTGCTGGGCAACGGTTTGACCCTCCGGGAAATCTCAGCCCAAACCGGATACGGCGCTCAGATCAATCTGATTCGTGCGTTTAAGCGGATCGAGGGCGTAACCCCCGGGCAGATGGCGCAGGAAAAGACGGGCAGGAGCAGCTCTTAACCGGCGGACAGTGTTAATATGGTGGAAACCACCTCCTGGCAGAAATTCGAACTGCCTGGAGGTGGTTTTTGTACGGATTGGCGCATGGAAGGATCAATTGCATTGGCAGGTCGGACCATCTTGGATATGCACGATTGCCATTCTGCGGCTATGAGCAAAATGCATGGCAAGCGGGTGAAAAATGAATTTTACAAGCCATTTCTCTTATGATAGACTCCTATTAGGAGAAAGCCGACGAGTGTAAGAAACCGCCGCGAATTTCTCATAAGTTTGAATCGGTGAAGCCAATGTGGCAGGGAGGTTCTGTAATGGCGATAGCGAGAATTGATTATGAAAAATGCATCGGATGTGGAATCTGCGTGGATACCTGTAGCTGTGATGTCATTCGCATGGACGAGAACACGGGGAAGCCTGTGATCCGGTATAAGGACGAATGCTGCGTTTGCCTGTATTGCATGGAGGACTGTCCAAAAAAGGCGATTTATGTGGCGCCCGAAAAATACTATAAGCAAATGACCGCCTGGGAATAGTCGGGTGAAGGGAGGAAAAGCAATGGACAGAGTTATCAAGACAGATGTGCTTGTAATCGGCGGCGGACAAGCTGGCTTTTTTGCGGCAATGAAGGCGCAGGAGCAAAATGTAAAGGTCACAATGGTGGATAAGGGCTACGCCGGAAAGTCGGGGCAGTCCCAGAATATCACCTGTATGATCTATTTCGATCCGAAGAAGAACGATCTGGAGAAGTGGATGCAGGAGGGACCGCTGGCAGACGAGTATCTGGAGAATCGCGACTGGGTCAGAACGGTTTATCTGGAAAGCAAGGACCGTTGGGACGATATGGCGAAATGGGGCATGAAGTCCTGGCGATACGATCAGAATGGGGACGCTTATTTGGCTCCTATCAATGGTTCGGAGGACGAGCGGTGTCCCGGTGAGCCGGAGGAGGATCGCATCACAAACTTTCTGATCCATAACCGGTACCACTATAGACTTCGCGGGCTGTTTGAGAAAAACGGCGGTACCATTGTGGACCGGGTGATGATTACGGATTTAATCAAGCAGGACGGTCATATTGCCGGCGCCATTGGATTTTCTCCGGATCACGAGGATACCTATATCTTTGAAGCAAAGGCGATTGTGCTGGCGGCAGGAAACGGCGGCATGAAGAACTGCGGGATCCGGACCAATACCACCACCGGAGACGCACAGGCAATGGCATATCGAATCGGCTGTGCGGTAACCGGAAAGGAATGGTCGGATCAGCATGGCTCCCGCAGCGATTTTCCTGCCTATCCCTGGACCGGAAATGACAGAAATCCCTATTACAGCAAGTATGAAGAAACCTGCTCCAGTCTGGCGGAGCATCTGCCCCTGTATAATGTAGAGGGAAAGAAGATCGACAGCACGCGTCCCGGATTGAAGGAGTTTCATCCGCTGCCCTTCAACGCCATTGCCATGGCGTATGAGGCGCATGAGGGCAGGGGACCGCTGTTCTACAAGGTGGATGGGAATCCGGATACAAAGCCCATGAACCACAATCCCAGCGAGCATCCAAGACATCCTGTGGATGAAGCGGCGGCAAAGCGGGGCATGGTACGTATGTCCATGGGCAGAGCGCTGGGACAGTCCTACCATCTGTCCGATGGTGTATGGTCGGACGGAACCGATTGCGAAACGGCAGTGCCAGGACTTTATGCGGCAGGAGACTGTCTGGGCGCACGTTCCGGCTATCCCATGGCTGGATTTGCGGCAGCCTTTTGTGCCGTATCCGGTGCAAGAGCCGGTACCAATGCGGCGATTTATGCCGGCAAGGTCCCGGAGACAGCACTGGATTCTGCGGAGGTGGAGCGGCTGAAAGCGATTCTCTGGGCACCCAAACAGCGCACTGGTGGATTTAATCCCCAGTGGACGCTCCAGGTGATTCAGGAAACGGTAACGCCCTATTGGGTGCTGCTATATAAAAAGGAGAATCGCTTACAGGCAGCATTGGAAAACATTTTATTTATCCGAGACAATATTGTCCCCAAGCTGATTGCTTATGACAATCATGATTTGAGACTGTGCTGTGAGATTCGGAGCATTGTGCTGCATCTGGAGATGAAGCTCCGTGCGTCCATGTTCCGGAAGGAAAGCCGCTGGTATCATTACCGGGAGGACTATCCATTGCGGGATGATGAGAATTGGCTATGCTGGATTAAGATTCAGGATCAGGACGGCGAGATGACCTTTACAAAGGTTCCTGTTCCGGAGGAGTGGCGGCCGGATCCCAATAAGCCCTATGCCGAGCGCTATCCTCAGGCATTCCCCAACGAGCCGGCAGTGCTGCCAGACTGATATCAGATGCCAGGGCGGCAGCGCCCGGTATGCAATCCGTAAAACGAAAAGGGTCGAAAACTATGGCTTTCATAGCTTTTGACCCTTTTTGACGAAAATGCAGCTTGCGGCAGTTTTTGTTGTGCGAAGCGGATTCCTTTGCTATAATCAAGAGGAGAATAAATCGGTCCAAACTGACGACTTTGGATGAAACCGGACGAATTGAAAAGAAAGGGGCATACGCAATGGAATTGACACAGCTTCGCTATTTTCAGGCGGCAGCGCAATACGAACATATGACCAGAGCGGCTGAGGCGCTCTATACGTCGCAATCCTCGCTCAGTAAAACCATTGCGCGGCTGGAGGCGGAAATTGGTCAGCCGCTGTTTGACCGAATTGGAAATCGGATCCGACTGAATGCGGCAGGACGGCAATTTGCCCAAGCGGTGAATCTGATGCTGCGGACTCTGGACGACAGTGTCAGCACCCTTCGGCAGGAGAATGTTCAGGTATCCATGGCAGTCTCCATCCCCGGACTTCTCCCGGATTTGATGGAACGATTCCGCGCCAGCCACCCAACGGTGCAGCTCCAGCAGCGGCTGATGGAGCCAAGCGCCATGTTATCGGCGCTGCTTCAGTGCCAGCTGGATCTGGCGGTTTCCCATCAACCGCTGCACCATGGCAATGTCATTTGGCGTCCGGTCTATCGGGATCGGGTGATTGCGGTGGTTTCGTTGGCGCATCCGCTGGCAGCTGGGGGCGCAATTCCCCTTTCCAAGCTGAAAAATGAGCAGTTTGTGTCGAACAATGCGGGCTTTGGCGCGGAACAGCTGCTCCATGGGCTCTGTGCCCAGGCAGGGTTTATTCCCAAGGTTTCGCTGGAATGCAACGAGCCGGAGCTGCTGTATAAAATCGTGGCTGGGAATAACGGCGTGATGCTTACGCCGGAGCTGCCGTTTTTGTGGAAGGCATTGATGCTTCATCCGGACCCGCCGTTTCAGTTCCTTACTACCCTGCCCCTGACGGACCCAGATGCCTATGTGGAGATTGGGCTTGGCACGCTGCGGGACCGTCAGCTGCCCAGCAGTGCAGAGGACTTTTGCCAGCTGGTGATCGGTTCCTTCCAGCGGCTCCAGGCAGTTCGGGACAGCGGCAGGGAAATTGTCCGAAATGATTTGATGCAAGCGCTGGACTTTGTAAATCCCCTGACATAAGGGGATTTATCATGGCATCATCATGACTTTGAAGGAATAGTCTCATGATGAATGGAGATTGTGATTTCATGATATAGCCGCTATAATATGTTTATATCGAACGAATGGGAGGTTATGTCTATGGAAATCAGCACCTTCGAACTGGAACGGCTGCTGGAAGCAAAAATGGCAGAACGTGCCTGCCAGAATCTGATTGGACGGTTCTGCATGCTGCAAACTGCGCGGCGTTCTGACGACATTATGGCAATCTGGTCCGATGCCCCCGATGCCCGTCTGGAGCAGCCTTGGGGTGTGTACGACGGAAAAGACAGTGTTCGGCGGTATTTTACAGAGGAATGCCCCGCACACGACGACCTGGAAGCGCGAAGGGGCGACCTGTTGATTGATGCACTGAGCACCCCTGTGATCGAGGTGGCCACCGATGTGAAAACAGCCCGGGGCGCCTGGTTCTCGCAGGGACTTCGTACCGACAAGAAGGACGGAGAAATCAACTGCCGCTGGTATTGGACAAAGCTGGCTGTGGACTTCCGTCTGGAGGATGGAGCCTGGAAAATCTGGCATATGGCGGTGTTCCCGCTGCTGGAGGCGGACTACGAGACCCCCTGGTATGACATGCCCAAGCTGACCCAGGCGGCATTTTCACAGTATCATGCAGACCGCGGTCCCACGGCGCGGTATCTCTGGAGCTTCCACAAGGACAACCAGTATCCTCTGGGGCACCCGGCTACGCCAAAGCCCTATGATAACTTTGACCTGGAAGTGGGCTACGGCTATTAAGGAGGCAGCGATATGATGACCTATGATGAAATGTACCACGAGTACAAGAAGCTTCAGGCTGCCGATGAAATCCGCAGCCTGGTTTCCAACTACTGCTTTGAGCACAACTGCGCATTGCAGATGCGCTATTTCCACCAGTGGTCCAAGCGGGAGGATATCCGCCATGAGATGCCCTGGGGAAACACCACCGGACATAAAAATCTGGAGTATAACAATCCCTGGCATGATGTGGTCCGCCATCCGGATGACGCGGAGAATATGAAGGGCGGCGCCATGTTCATCCATTCCACCACAACACCGGTGATTGAAATTGCCGACGATCTTCAGACAGCCAGAGCGGTATTCCTGTCTCCCGGCTTTGAGGGCGTCGCGGCAAAGCGAGCCGGTACCTGGGCATATAGTAAGTATGCCTACGAGTTTATTTATGAGGACGGCGCATGGAAGGTCTGGCGCTGCCGCATTTTCCCGGTATTCCGCAACGACTACTTTGACGATTTCGGCAAGGTGGCAGAGGAGGACATGACCAAGGTGCATCATGTCGGTATGGAGGACTTCCACGCCTTCTTCCGCTATGGACCGGATGTCATCATGCCCAGAAATGAGCCCAATCCCCCGCAGCCCTATGATACCTGGGCGCCGGGCTGGAACTTTGGAACGGACTGAGGAGGGATACGTATGAATATGGACATCAATAACGCAGCAGAGGCGGATGCCAAGAAGGCAAAGCCCGGTGAGCGCTTTAATAAGGTAGAAAATCCGAAGCGGACCCAGGAGGAAATGAGCCTGGAGTTTGAGCGTTTGAAGGCTGCCAGAATCTGCGAGAATCTGGCGGGCACCGTTTCTTATCTGTATGCAGCGAACCGTATGGAAGAGCTGTCCCAGCTGTTTGCACAGACGGAAACAGACCGCGTTCTCATGCCCTACGGCGTTTATCATGGCGCAGATGCGGCAAAGCGGTGCTTTGTGGACGATATGGTAGATCTGGATGATCCGGAGCCTGCCCGTGTGGAGCAGCTGAAGGGTCGGATGATGATTTCCGATTTCTGCACTCCCATTGTAGAGGTTGCGGGAGACGGAAAAACCGCCAAGGGTCTGTGGATTTCTCCCGGACTGGAGGCTCATCGCACGGAGGATGGCTCCCAGGGCTGGTGGAGCTGGTGCAAGTTTGCAGCGGACTTCCTCCTGACCGAGGACGGCTGGAAGATCTGGCATCTGGGCAAGTATATGTACTTCTCCACGGAGTACGGCAAGAGCTGGGCAAAGTCTCCCAAGCATATCTTCGCACCGGCTCAGATTTCGGCGGACGAGCCGGCACCGGATACCTACTATTATACCCCCGATGCGGTTTATCCGGATGAGGAGCCCGCAATTCCGGTACCCTATGCCACCTGGACAGAGTAAAAAAGAATCGGAGGTCCCCGGAAGTAATTCCGGGGACTATTCTTGCTGCTTTCGAACGCAAAATGCTCCCCGCTGCCTTAGCAGCGGGGAGCCGGAATCCTGTTTGGTTATCTGCTCAGGTAGCGGTCCAGCGCAGCCTGCTTGATTTCCACGCATTTCTCAATGCCCATGCCTTCGATGCCGGATACAAACTCGTTCCAGCTTTCATCGGTCAAGGGACGGGAACCGGTGATAAATGCTAGGACGTTTTCGGAGACGTTGGTGGAAATATCGCTGTAGGTGCGGTTGAATTCCTCGCTCTCCTGAACGGTCATGGTAACGTTAGTGGGGTAGTTATACGCGTTGTCGCCCTCGGACCAAATCTCCAGTGCGGCATTCTGCGCATCGGTATAAGTAACCGTTGTACGGCTCCAATCCAGAAGACCGATGGCGATATTCAGCGCATAGTAGTTCAGCGCGATATTTGTGCCGTAGGTGGGATTGTTCAGTACGATATCCATGAGCTGGGGCTTGCCGTCCACATACTCAAAGCTGACGCCTTCTACACCGTAGTTTGCCAGCAACTGACCGTCGGCGGTGTAGAGATAGTCCAGCCAACGGGCACAGAGCTCCGTATCCGCTGCCGTTGCGGTAATGCAGGTGCCGGCGGACACGCCCTCTACCAGGCTGTGATCCAGACCAAAGTGGATTTCATCGCCCTCCTGCTTCAGGGGCATCAGTGCAGGCCATGCCTGACCGCCGGTGGCGGAGTCGGGATTGCTGAGCGTGGTCAGGAAGGTGGTATACAAACCGGTTTCGCCGGTCATTGCCATGTTCATGCTGGTCATCATATCGCCGGACATGAAATCTTTGTAGATCAGACCTTCTTCATACCACTGAGACAGCATCTCAATGGTATCCCGGAAGCCTTGCTCGGTGACGGAGAAATGGACCTTGCCATCCATCTGATAGAAGGGATACAGACCGCGGGTCTGGTCCAGGGTGCCGGCTACACCGTTGCCGGTAAACCAGAAGTTGTTATTCTCGGTGCCGCTGGCAGAGATCAGCAGCGGGGACGTTGCGCCCTTTTCGCTCTTAAAAGCGGTCAGAACATCATGGTACTCGTCATAAGTCCGGGGCAAGTCCATGCCCAGATCGTCCAGCCAGTCCTTGCGGATTGCCATACCGACAGATGCCGGATAGCCTTCTGCCTGTAGACCGTAGATGGCGGCGATGCGACCATCATCCAGCTTGGTGTCTACGGTGTATTCCTTGTTGGAAGCCAGTACGTTCTGGTAGGCAGGCATACTCTCTTGAATCACCTCAGTGAGGTCCTGAATGATACCCTCTTCCAGGGCGCCGTTCAGTCCTGTGGTATACATGCCGCCCAGACCTGTGACCATGTCGGTCCAGTCGCCGCTGGCAATCATCAGATTAAAATTTTCTGTGGCAGTCTGACGGTTGGGGCACTGCCATTCGATGGTGACGCCGGTGCGCTCCTGCATCTGCTGGAAGAACTGGCTGTCGTCCGGGGTGATGTCGTCCACGTAGCTAAACCACCAGGAGATGCTTTCCCCGTCCACCGGGAAGAAGTTCAGCGTGGTGCTTTCATCCTGCTGAGCCGGCTCTTGGTTAATGGGAGCGCTGTCCTCGGGCTCAGCGGAATCCAGAGTGGCTTCCTGCGGAGCGGCTGCTTCAGTGGGCGCGGGTGCGGATTCCGAAACGGCAGCCTCCTCTGGGGAGGAAGCGGCAGAACTGGTGGCGGTGTCTCCACCACAGGCGGACAGAAGGGAAAGCATCAGTCCGGTGCAGAGGAGCCATGCAAGGATCTTTTTCATATCTCATACCTCTTTTCTTTTGATCTTGGCGCAGTTCCGTGGAAGGGACTTGCCACACAATGGGTCCAATGGTATACTGAAATAATAAGGAGGAACTGCGGGATGAAGACAGTCGGTTTTCTGCGATGGGCTCCGGTGGGAGTTGTGTTTGTGCTGATTCTGATCGGAGCGCTGATCGGCGGTGCGGCTTGGGGCATTGCACTGCTGCTGGCGCTGATTGGCAGTGGTGTGTATTGGAGCATAGCACGACTGTTGAGTCGGTGTCAAATGAATCAGCTCCGAACCCAGGCGGCTTCTGTGCTGTCCAGTACCCGGGCGCTCCACACGCCGGATGCGTTAATTGGAGAGCTTTGCGATGCGCTGAAGCTGAAGCAGGCGACCGATGCCCAAAGCCTCCACCGGAACCAGGAGTTTATGATTGCCCGGTTTCTGGCGGATCACTCCGGTGAAAATGACTTTTTGGATTTGCGGCAGCGTGCCAATTTGCTGCTGCACAGCGATATCCTCCGTATGTATAGTGCGTGGTTTACGGTGCTGTATATCACCGTAGACAATCTGTCGGAGGCATGCAGAGGGACCGCTCAAAATCCATCGGGGATGGATTACATCGAGATTATGGATCAAATCCGCACTGTGGTGGAGACAGCTGTCAACGACACGGATACGGGCTGCTGCACCGAATACAATAAGGATTTGATCTGCTTTATCAATTTGACGGATACCACCGCTGAAACGCCCCAGTCGCAGCTTCAGTCGCGCAAGCAGGCACTGTTCCGGAAGTGTGAGGGCTGTGTCCAGCAGCTTTATCATAGCCTGGGACTGAAGGTCCGGATTGCGGTGGCAGATCCCTTTACGGATATCCGCACCCTGCGCCGGGTGGTCACGGATATGCAGACGCTATTGGACTATGGCACGCTTTCCGGCAGCGCTATGCCGGTGGTGACGCTGGATGATGTGACGCCGGAGCTTCACGTATCCTCTGCACAGGAGTTGTCAGAGCTGGAACAGAAGTTCTTCACCGCCTTGGTAAAGCGGGAACTCTTACAGGCGGAGGATGTGCTCAGCCGGATTCTGGACCTGGAGTTTGCCGACTCGCTGGATTCCATTCGGCTGCTGCGGCAGAAAATTACACTGCGGCTCCAATTTGCAGGCGACGTCTATGGACTTCGCCCGGAGCAGCGGGAGGATTTTTCCGAGGGACTGAGTCGGGTGGAATGTGCAGAAAGTCTGGAGGAGCTAAAATCCACAGCCCAGCAGCTATTACATCTGCTGGAGCCCAATCAGGAATCTGGCTCCGGGGGCGCGGGGATGGAACAGGTGGTGGAATATGTCCGAACCCATTATACCGATCCGGATCTGAGCCTTTACCAGCTGTCTGAGCAGTTTGGCATGAGCCAATCTGCCATCTCCCGGGGCTTTAAAAACGCATCCGGCAGCCGTCTGGTGGATTACATCCATTTGCTGCGCATCGATCAGGCGAAAAAACTGCTGGCGGAAACCAACCTCACGGTCTATGAAATTGCCGACCAGGTGGGCTACAATACCAGCTGGACCATGACCCGAGCCTTTAAGCGCTATGAGCAGCTGACGCCCGGCGCCTATCGAGAGCAGTATCAGACTGCAACCTGAAAAAACCACCATTCCGGGGCAGAAGAATTCTGCCCCGGAGCTTTTTTACTTTTTGGGGTTGAGCTCCTTGAAGAAGCTTTCGCCCACGTCGGCGAAGGTCTTGTAAGCCTTCGGGGGATCGGGCTGATCGGCGGGGTAGGACATACCCTTGCGGAAGCCGAAGGGAACCTCGGAGGGAAGCCGGTCACACTTCATGGTGGAGTCAATGTAGTCGTCCATGCGGAAGGGAACTGCCTTGCCCCAGTCCTCGCCAACGGGACCCTTGAACAGGGGGTAAACGCGCATATGCCAGATCTTCCACACACCGTCCTCCTTAATGAAGTCTACGCCGTATTTGCTGAACTGCCAGGAGGCCTTAAACTGATCCTCGTGCTCAAAGTCGGGACCGGTTGCATGACCGGGGGAGAGCCAAGCGCCGCGAGCGGTCATGGCATCGTCCGCGACCACCAGAACGGTGGTGTCCAGATGATGCATAAACAGCATGGGCTTTGCATCGCGGCCATAGAGCCGCTCCTTGGGCATGTCCTCGCGGCTGCCGTGGTCTACCACATAGCACTTATAGATGCTGTCGTAACCGTCATAAATGCCCCAGGGCATTTCCAGGGTGCAGTCGTCGCGCTTTGCCCAAAGCTCCATATACTCTTTGTGGCGGCTGGCGCTGTGGTAGTAGGAATAGGTGCTCATAATATTGTGGCAGTCTCGATAGGCTCTGGCTTTTTCAGACTCCAGCTCCAGGGCAGCCAGACGATCGCTGATCTGCTGCATTGTCAATTCCATGGTTAAAATCTCCTTTCTTATGCTTGCCAGTATGGACGGTCCGGAAATGGACGTTGTCCGTTTTGCTGCATTCACCATATCACGGGGAAATGATTCTGAAAAGCCTTAGTTTTTGCAGGACGCAGGAAAAAACTAAGGCGTACAATTTTTGCAGAAAATTTGGAGGGTGAAAAAATTGTGGGTCTTTTGAAAGCATTGCGCTGCAAGGACTTTTTGGGAGAATGGCGCATGCAGAAATAGACTGGAGCACCGGCTTACGGCAATAGCAAACAAAGAGCACTCTGCAAAAATTTTGCAGAGTGCTCTTATGACAGCGAAAAGAGAAATCTTGTCGGAGGATGAAGCTGCCTGTCAGCGGCGGGAATGATTCTCCAGAAAAACGACACCTGCAAGCAGCAGTCCCAGCACGAGAATGAGGAGCAGGTGGCGCAGCGCCATCGGGGAGCCGAGCCCCTGCCTTAGGGAAGGCAGGATGTCCAGGATTACCAGCAGAAGCGCCAGAACCAGAATGGCTTCCACAATATCAAAGAGAAACGAGCCGCCGGAACGGTTTGGGACGCCGCGGCTGGGGGCTTCGTCGATGTCCTCCTTGAGGTCGTCCAGCGCCTTTTTATAGCCGAGCTGCCCGGTGTTGAGCAGATGGTCCTGGTCGATTTCCAGAGGCTGTGCATCGGTGTGCAGTGCAGGCTCCTTTTGCGGGGGTGTCAGCGATTCTTCCTCTTCGTCCAGATAGCGAAAATGCGGTGTACAGTCGCAGGCAGGCAGCGGGAGTTCGGCGGAAACGTTCCGAATGCCCTGAAGAAGATCCTGCATGGTATCCAAGTTGTTTTCCGGAATGGCATCTACGGTTTGAACCAGCCGGTTCAGCTCCTCCTTTTGGGCGGCAAGCCGTTGGCGGTATGCAAGAAAAATCGGACGGACCTCCGAATCGGCGTGCTGCATGGTTCGGATTTCTTCAATGGAAAAGCCGGCTTTCCGCAGCGCGGCGATATCCAGCAGCAATTGAATGTGGTCATCGGTGTATTCCCGATATTCCCGACCGTTCATCGGCGTCTTCTCAGAGGTCAGCAGTCCCTGCTCTTCGTAGTATAAAACGGTTCTTCGGGTTAATCCGGTTTTCTGTATCACGTCTTTCATCTTCATAAAATCACCTGCTTTCCACCTGATTATAGCAATGAACCTTGGGTTCATGTCAACAGAATTTTGCATATTGAAAGAATTGCCGGCAATTTTTTAAGGAGATGTGCAGCTGTGCTCTTTTTATCTCAATTTGCTTTCCTAGGGGAGGTTGGCTTTTCCGGCTGCCACCATGAGAAAGCTGGTGGCAACAATGCGGAAACCGTGAAAGGAAATTGCGGCGATGTTAGCATATGACGCGAAAACAAAGTGGTATTTTACCCTGAATGCGCTGATTCGGGAGTTTGCAGGATACCTATCGGTGAAATGAAAGCTGCATGTGGTGATTCTGGGCAGCATACTGGCGCTGGTGTTTCTCTGTGAATTTACAGTTGGGACCCGCGGTGACCCACGATGATAAAAAGGAAAAAGCCTAAGTACCTAGGCACTCGGGCTTATATCCTATTACGGCAGGATTGGGCAGGGCAGATAGGCAGAATATTCCCCCTGCGCCCAGTAGTGCCGCTCGTAGATATAGAGATAGTCTGGATTGTTGGGATCAAAATAGACTGCCCGATCCTCCAGGGCTTGGCTGTAGGAATCGCCGGGACAATTGGTTTCCAGATCTTGTGTCGGAATCCCGTCAATTCCAATGAAATGAAGGGTCCCGATCTGCTGACATCCGGTGGGCAGCTCTTTGCGTGGAGAATAGTCCCTAAAGTCGGCAAGATAGAGATTCCCCTGATAAAATATGCTGTCCTTTTCACGTGCATCCGAGACGAATCGGAAATACGCCTCGTCAAATGAGTCAAAGGCATCGGAACGAATCAGCACATAGACAACCTCGGGGGTAGCCTGGCTGGTATAAATGGTTCCGGTGGCGTCATATCCGACGCGGAGCTGGCGTTCCTCGGAAAGCGCATCTTGGGTAACGGAGGAAATGTCGCCCGCTTCGGTATAGCCATCGGGCAGCTCTGTAGAACCGGCGGCATTTACATATACCTCGCCGCCTGAGACGTCTGCACCATGAATGGGGAAAGCCAATCCTGTGTAGGTATAGTCTGTTCCGCCAATGCGAACTGCGGGCAGAATTCCGCCCAGAATGCTGGTTCCATGGTCTGCGCCGAAAGATGCGGTGTCAGAATGGGATGAACTGCTGCCACAGCCAGCCAGAATGCAGAGCAGCAGGAGCGGGAATATCAGATGTGGGAGCTTCATGGAATGACCTCCTTTTGATTCCTGGGGTCATTTCCATTATACAGAAAACACCGCAGAAGCACAAGGGGTTATTGCAGTGCCGGATTCAGCGGTCCGTAAAAATAGCTGGCAGTTGCGCCGCCATCCACCAGAAAGGTAGAGCCGCTGATGAATGCGCCCTTGTTGCTCATAAGCAGCTCTGCTACGTTGGCAACTTCATCGGCAGTACCCGGACGACCGGCAGGGCATTTTGCAAACATGTTCTTGTAAAAATCACCCCGGGGACCGTTGAATTCATCGATGGCAAGGGGCGTTACAATGATGCCGGGCGCAATGGCGTTCAGCCGTGCCCCGCGTTTGCCCCACTCCACAGCCTGCGCCATGACACGCTTTTCGTTGCAGCGCTTTGCGATACGGCTTTCAGGATGGCAGCCAAACGCAAAAATATCTTTTCAGGGAAAAGGATGTGCGGTATAATAGAAAACAAAATCCGATACGGGAGGCAGCAAAATGAGAAGGTTTGCAGGTTGGGTGTTGGTGGGGATGCTTGCGATTTTGCTGGTGGGCTGCGAAAAAAACACGCAGTCGTCGGATTGTGCAACTCCTCTGGACGTGGTTTTTGAGGAAACCATCTCCCCCAATGAAAAATATGTAGAAAATCCCCAGGATCGGGTTTATTATACCATTACGGTTTACCGGACGGAAAATGGCGTGGAGGTGGCTTCCAGCTCCAACGCGGCGTTTTCCCACGAGACAAGCTATGTAGTTGAAACCACGGAGGAACTGTCCAAGGACGATATTGCGGTACAGTGGCAGACGCTGACGGGAAGTACAAGCGATTCGGAGGACGATGAGTTTGCGTTGGCAGTTGTGACCATTTCCAATGGCGGCAAGGTTATCAGTCAGCAGACCGTCAGCTTCATCGGAGACGCAATCGATCAGGTGGTGGATGCAGTTGGACGGAATTAAAAAACTTGATAGATGGAGGAATCATCGTGTTACATTATAGAAGGCTACAGGCAAAGGACGATGCGCAAATTGCAAGGATTATCCGAACCAATTTGGAGCGGTTTCACCTAAATGTTCCCGGAACGGTGTATTTTGACCCGGAGCTGGACCATCTGAGCGAATTTTATGACGCGAACCCGGGAAAGAGAGCGTGTTTTGTGGTGCTGGACGACCGGGAGCAGGTGATTGGCGGCATTGGAATCGCGGAGTTTTCGGGAATTCCCAATTGCGCGGAGCTGCAAAAGCTCTATTTGGATGATTCCGCCAAGGGAAAGGGCTACAGTAAGGAGCTGATCCGTTTGGCGGAAACGCAGGCAAAGGCTGCCGGTTATCAGAACTTATATCTGGAGACCCACACGAATCTGGAGGTTGCCCGAAAGCTCTATGAAAAGATGGGCTTCGCGGAAATTGAAAAGCCCAGCACGGTGCAGCACGGGACGATGGATCACTTCTATTTGAAAAAGCTGTAAGCTGGAATATTAAAAGCCGGAGTACGTTTGTACTCCGGCTTTACCGATTTTACGACAGCAGCGGATAGAGAACATAGGCAGGATAATCGCCCTGCGCTTATTGGGATACTTCTGCATTCCGCATCACTATAGCACAGTGGAAGCTGTTATGGTAATACCGCATAATTCGGCAAGGCGATTTGGCGAGGAATTTTGCGTCACAAATTTGCTGTGAAAGCGCAGGAATACTTTGTGTATTTCAAGATTTCGCAGTGGATTTGTGGCGTAAAAGGACCGTCAAAGCCCGCAGACGCAATTGTGCGGTGTTGCCTTATGCCAGCCGGAGGGTTACCACACAGAGTTGAGCATTTCCAAAAGAATATCCTTGTCGGCAACGCCTACGATGCTGCAGCAGTAATTCTCTGTCATCCATACGGCGCTGTAGACATCAACGTTTTGCGCAATGTAAAAGGTCAGACCGTTGACATTGTAGGCTTCCGGCTCGCCGGGGTTCTTCTGGAAGAAGACGTCATCTGATTTGTTGGTGATGATGCTGATAATAATATTGTCATCACCGTTTACGTAGGCGGCGTTGATACATGGCATATCGGCGTAGAAGTCAAACTCCGCCAGCGAATATCCGTCGGGAATGCCAAGCTGTGCAACGCTATCCGACAGATCGGCAAGCGCAGCACTGATTTCTTCGGGTTTGTCAGGAGACTTGGTGGGGTCGCCCTTGGACAGATGAAAGGTTTCGTCGGTCCAGTTAATGATGATGTTGAGAAGATTTCCGCCGGCGGCTTGGGCAACCACCAGGGTCATAAGCATGCAGGCAATCAGCGCTGCGGCAAGAAACGGAAGACGGCGCCATTTTCGCTTATGGGCAGCGGGCTGCAAAGGCGCCGGCTGGGAGACAGTACAAGCGGCATCTTCCGGAGAAAGCGCACCGACATGCTTCTGAAAAGCGGTCCATGCAGCTTCCTCCGTGGGAGGCTCCGGCATAGGACTGCGGCGGTCCAATTCGTCTAAATATGCATCAATCAGGGAGCCATCATAGGTTTCGGCGGTCATGGTATCCAGCACCTGCTCCAGCTCCTGGGCAATTTCACTTGCAGACATCTGAGCGAAATGGCAGGACAGGTCAGTGGAAGCAAAAACAGGGGCGGATGACGAGTGTTCGGGATTTGTTTGCATGCGGCTGCCTCCTTCCTCTATTATAGTAGTGTCGTCACATCAGGATTTTGTGGCAGTGTCCTGAGAATTATTCAACAATTTTTTACAGCGGCTCAAAGCACGGGACAATCGGGACCTGCAAGCGGTTCCCGAAACTCCCAGCCGGTTGGCGATTTCTGTGTGATCCAGCCCCATTTCGTATTTCATGCGAATGATGTCCTGATCCTCCTGCGATAGCCCTGCGGGCAAAAGCTCGATGAGATCGTTGCCGGTATCGGTGGCTGGAAGCTCCTCCGGATAAGGCACCTCGTTGTGGCTGGCGACCAGACGGCGCTGGTTTAACACCTGGTAATGCAGGGTCAGGAGCAGCCACGCTTCCGGTGCATCGTAGGTACGGAGACTGTCGTATTGCAGCGTTGCAAGCACAAAAACCTCCTGCACCAGATCGGCAGCGGTTTCCATATCTCCGGTTTCACGATAAGCGGTGCGAATCAGACGCCGGTAATATTTTATATGTAGTTGATGAATAAATTCATTTCGGTCCTCGTTCATACCGTTGCTCCGATTCTAAGGCGATACCGCCAATTTGTGCGGTGTTGCCCTTTTGTATTTTCCGGTGTTCATTGTATCACGACACAGGGCGAAAGGAAAGAAAAACCGGGGAAATATCTGCAAATATGTGTAGAATAGTATTACAGAAGGCAACACCGCGCCGTCCTATTGCAGGAAGGTGCGGTATTGCCTTATTGATGATAACAGGATTACGACGGTTTTTATGCTTCCTGGTTTTTCCGGGTGAGCACATGAATCCAGCGGTAGCTGTTTGCGTAGATCGCCACGGGAATGCATTTAAACAGCTGGTCGCTGTTGAGGCACAGCACCACCCAAAATACCGGCAGCTTCCACCAAAATGCCGCCGCAAAGCTCAGGGGCATGACAATTGCCCAGGTGGAGATCAGATTCATATACATGTTGAACTTTGTTTCGCCGCCGCCGCGGATAATGCCCACGGATACCGGCATCTGATACGCCATACCGATAAAGATGATGACCATAAGAATCAGCAGCTGATCCGCCAGAGCCATGGCGGAGGGGCTCAGGGCATACAGACCCAGCAGCGGCTGACGGATTGCCAGCAGAATGCCGCCCAAGATCAGCCCCATCACCAGAAAGAGAATTTGGAGGGAGCGAACATAGGGGCGAAGATAATCCCGGCTTCCGTGACCCTCACCCACCATTTTGCCAATGGAGACGGAGGTTGCAGACGCCTGACTTACCGTAACAACCTTGAGGTACTGGAACATGGTGGTGGATACGGAGTTGGCGGCAATGGCGTCGGAGGACAGGTGCCCCAGAATGCCGGTCTGAATGGGCGTGGCAAGACTCCAAAGCAGATTGGTCAGCACCACCGGAACGGCAACCTTGCGATAATCCTGGGCAAGGACCCTGGAACGGCGGAAGGAATTCTGGGAGAAGAGCCGAACGGTTTTCTCCCGGAGCAGGACATAGCATAGCACCACCGCAAGCTCCAAAATCCGAGCGGTGAGCGTACCGATGGCAGCGCCCCTTAGTCCCAGTTCCGGAAGCCCGAAATGACCGAAAATCAGCGTATAGTTGATGGCAACGTTGACAATCAGACTCATCAGACTGACGGCAAAGGAGATGGTAACCACCTCAAGACTGCGGAGAAATGCAATGAGAATGGTGGTGAGAATGTAGAACAGATAGGAGTATTTCAGAATGGACAGATATTCCACACCGGCTTCAATGATTTCCGGATCCGAGGTGAACAGTGCCAGCAGCCGATGGGGGAACAGCGCCGTAAGCAGCAGCACAAAGATACCGAAAACCAGACCGGTTTTCAGCGTAATACCGGTAATGCGGCGAATGGGGTCCACCTGTCCCTTGCCGCGATATTGGGCGTTGAGCATTACCATGGCGTCGCCCATGGCAATGGTGATCTGCTGCACCAGGAATTGTATCTGATTGACCGTAGCAGCGCCGGACAGGGCTGCCTGACTGTAGCTGCCCAGCATAATATTGTCTGCCACGTTGACGGAGTAGGCAAGAATATTCTGAAGGGATACCACCAGAATCAGCCGAAAGAGCGTATGGTAAAAGACCCGATCCCGGGCAAAATAGGGGGATTTCATAAAATACTTCCTTTTCCTGCGGGAATAATGGCGATTTTCCGCCAAGAATAACCATACCACAAGACTTCCGGATGTGCAAGGAAAAGTGTCAACGGGCTTTTACGGCTGAGGGCTGCTGCGGGAAGCCAGTGAAGAATAGGCGTTTTGCGGAGATCGGACCAAAGGGGTTTGTGGTAAAAGCACAATAAAACCGCTGCCGCCAGAGTAAAACGAAGGGAAAGACAGGCGGATACGGTAATCTCACGATACATCAGCTTGGAGATGGGATCCCCAAAGCCGTAGATGATGCTCTGTAATAAAATCAGGAAAAACCAGCGATGCTTCATAAATGGGACCACTCATTTTTGGGGAATATATACGAAGCCATTATATTTTGCAGGAAGATGATTGTAAAATGCCGAAATTCCGGATATAATATAATCTATCATTATATTTTGAGGGAAGCATATGACGAGAACTGAACTGGAATCGTTTCTTGCAGTGGTGCAGGCGGGAAGCCTCAGCGCCGCAGCAAAAAATCTGTACATTACCCAGCCGGCACTGAGCCGCAGAATCCAGTCCCTGGAGCAGGAGCTGGGGTATCCGCTGCTTCAGCGCAGTCCCGGGGTTCGAAAAGCGACCCTGACGGCGCAGGGGGAGCAGTTTGTGTCACTGGCAACCCAGTGGATGGGCATTTGGAATGAAGCCCAGGAGATTCCCGCCCGGCTCAGCCGTAAAAGCTATACCGTTGCCACCAACGACAGCATTGAGGTATGTTTGCTGCCGCCGGTGCTGCATCTTTTGGCGCAGCGGAATCCCGAGGTGGATGTTCGGATGCTGAGTCTGCATTCTGCGGAAGCCTATCTCTATATGGAGCGGGGACAGGCGGACATTGCGTTTATTTCCGACGCCCGGTATTCGAAAAATATTGACACGGTGAATCTCAGCAGCGAAAAGTTCGTGGTACTGTCTGACCCGAATATGAAGCTGCCGGAGGATGTGACGCCGGAAATTCTGGACGGCGCAAAGGAAATCTATATGAACTGGACGCCGGGCTTTGATCGTTGGCACCGGTACTGGTTCCGGATGCCCCGCCCCCATTTGCAGGTGGATTCCACGGCGTTCCTTGCCTATATGCTGTCCCGCGGGGAATATTGGGCGGTGGTGCCGGTTTCTGTGGCAGATTATATTCGGAAGCAGGTGGAGCTCAGCTGCTCTCATTTGATTCAGCCGCCGCCGGATCGGGTGTGCTGCTGCCTGACCAAGCCCCAGCGCCAGCCCATGGACGAGCTGCTGTTTTCCTGCATCCGGGAGGTCTATTGGGGACAGGAACGGATTCAGATTTTGCTTTGATTTCAAGGGACCGCAGTGCGGTCCCTTTGCTATATCAATTAGGTAAGTGAGATTACCCAATAATATAAATACAAAATTATTATAAGTTACAAACATGGTTCCTTAGTATTGTATCTCTGGACCTGATATGATAGGATGGAGAAAATAAACGGAAGGGGACGGAAATGATGAAGTGGCACAGATTCGTAGCAGCGGGACTCAGCGGCATTCTAATGGCAGGACTGTGCGCCTGCGGCGGGAGAAACCATGTGGAGGAAAATTTGCCGGATGCGGTGCTAAAGCCGGATGCCTATCAGGTGGAAACGGTAAACGCCAGCTGGGATATGGGCTTTTTATGGTTTTTCTGCGCGGATGAGCGTTTTTTCTACACTGCCGGTGTGCAGGAGCTGATGGACGACGCCAGCCGGGAGGTGCCGCTCTATGCCTTTGATCCTGAGACGAAGGAGACGGAGGAAATCACGCTGCCCCTGGGGGAGGGCTGGCACCTTTACACCATGGTCCCCGCACCGGATGGGGGCTATTGGATGGCGTTTACCCCATTAACCTTTGGCGGAACCACGACCAACTATACCCCCAATCCCTGCTGGCTGGTAAAAACCGACGGGAACTTTCAGGAGCAATTCCGGATTGATTTGTCCCAGTACAGTCAGGAGCAGGTACGTATTGCCAACGCCATCTGCCCCAAGTCCAGCCAATATGCCAGGGATTCGGAGGAAACTCTGGGCTGGCTCCCAGCGGAGAAAATGGAGTTTTTTAAGCCGGAGCTGATTTGCGACGATCAGGGGCGGGTCTATGTGGCGGCAGCCAATGAGAATCTGC
>ERZ857955.1105-NODE-1105-length-23555-cov-29.454553_pt1 | contig 23555 bp, 17 predicted proteins | sample MGYA00519956_ERZ857955 | MGnify/ENA primary metagenome ERZ857955 (study PRJEB31778, sample SAMEA3449378) | human gut metagenome | biome: human gut; feature: human-associated habitat; material: faeces | place: United Kingdom | collected 2010/2012 ...
TTTCTTTTTTGTATAAAAAACCGCCCCGGCTTCCATTGCGGAAACCGGGGCGGTTCGTTTATTTTATTGGTGCTTTTTTAAGCCCTTACGCAATCACTTGCGAGGGTTCTTGATAGCAGCCTGGGCGGGTGCCAAAATTACAGAGCGTTGGGAAGAATGATAGTACGTTTTTATAGGTCAACAAGCGTTTTTATCTTCGTACAGATCCTACTCCAGAAATATTTCCTGTTCGATTGTGACCCCGTATTGCAAAATCTTATCGATTGCATCGGCAAACAGCGGATGTCTTCCCGCATTCCGCTCTTCCTGCAACTTTTGCAAATACTGCTCCGGCCGATTCAGTCCGTTTTTGTGGTACTGTTCCACAAAGAGTCCTTCCATACGCATGGGCTCAAGTTGTGGGAACACCATTTGCAGGTTTTCGAACATACAAAAACCGCCCAGATCAATATCTGCCCAGAATCGTATTTGCATGGTTTTTCCTGCCACAGCGGCCAGTTTTTCAAAAAGTTTTTTCTTCTGCGGACTCAGAAAGCCACCGTGATAAACAACAAGTTCTTCCGGCTGTTTTTCCACCAGCAAATATTCATCATAGTTTGTTTTATTTTCGATAAAGGTAATGCAGCAGTTGTTTTTCAGGTCAATATCCACAATCTCTGACATAAGCGTACTGGGCAAAGCTACGCCATAAGGTTCTGCTGCGCTGAGTCGAAGTTCACCCTTTTGCAGCAAAATCGTGCAATCGCCCGAAAGCTCGTAGAGTTCTGGACGGGCATAGATTCCCAGAAATGAAAGCTGATCCCGTTCGCCAAGTTCCGCTTCCGTACAGGCCGCCGCCAGTTGGATATTATACTTACGTGCAATGCCGAGAAACAGTTCACGCACATTTCGCTCAAAATATTTGGTGTCGTGGAAGCACTGGCTGCTGAATGCACGCATCGTCACACTGCCGGACAGCTCTGCGTACCGCTGGAATGTAAGCAGCAGGTCCTGCAACAAATGGTCGTTCTCTCTACAAAAAGTCGGCACTCTCATGCTGTTCCGTGCCTGAGTGCATACAGCATCCCGCCATGCTGCGATCCATGAAACAGGATTGCCCTCCAACTTTTGCGTAATAAGACGTTCGACCTCTTCCGCCCTTTTTTGCGGATGCACTCTGTCGGCGCATTCATAGCACTGTGCGACCCGTTCCAGATCCAGCACGATGCAGGAGAGAACGCTCTGCTTTCTCGCCCATTCCAGACGCACCAAAGCCTGCTGCTCCAGCTCCCGTGCCGCAGCATTGTATGCATCCCGAACCACCGCATCTTCGTATTGATACTCCGGCAATTCCCTTTTATCAATGCGCAGCATTACCCGGCGTCTGGAAACATTAGGTTCGGAAAGATGCTTGCTGTTTTCAAACTTATCCAGCAGCCGGTTCAGGATCACTTGCGCTTCCTTCATTCTGCATCTCCTTTCCAAAGGGAATGATGTGCATCCGATACCCAGTCTTGTCCACCAGAAGCGTCCGGTCAGCAATGGGCATAATGTCCGAAACCTTATCCGGCGGCGTGCAAATGATCGCCTGTAGCCCCATCTTTCGGAGCAGGCGTACGCTCTCGGTGATCCGGTCACTGTCCATTTTATTAAAGGCCTCATCAAATACCACAAGACGCACCGTGTTGCCAAAGCGGGTGGCATCGTTCACACGGTACAGCTGAGCAAATGATGCCAGCACTGCAATATAGAACGGTGTCTGTGTTTCACCGCCGGACTTCATATTCAGTGTTTGAGAAAGCAGCTGCTTGGAACCGTTCTGGTCGGTCGTTTCCAAATCAAACTTCAGATACGTCCGGAAGTCTGTATAGCGGACGATATTCTCCTGTAGTTCGCTCTGTTTTCGGGTATTGAGCTGCGTATCGTCTGCCATTGTGATCTGACTGAACAGTTTTTCGATCAGTGGGCCGTATTTTTGCTGAAAGGGCAGTGCGAATAGACCGGATTCGCCTTCCATCAGTTCATCTGACGTGATCATGTTATAGTAATCCAGATAATCCGGGTTTGGCCCTACGCGAAATTGGTACTTGTCTGTGCCAAATTGTGCCTGGCGCAGGGCCTTGTTCAGGTTGTGCACCTGTTCTTGCACCTGATCGATGCTGGATTTCAGTTTGGCAAGGAAATCGTTCTGGAATTGCTCCATTGCACTTTCCCGTGCCGCCCGGATCTTTTCTTTGTATCGGGGCAGCTCGCTTTCCTGCAGAGTACGCCGTTCTTCCTCGTATTCGGTGTTATCCATCACCTCGATCTGGAATGCACAGGGTTTGAACCGTTCTGCATATTCTCTGCGTGCTGCAAACAGTTTCTTCTGAGCCCCGTCCATTGCCTTTGTGCTCTGCGCCAAACTGTCGCCGAAGTTCTTGCGGATGACATCTGCCTTTTTCAAGCGGACAAGCTCCTGCCGATAGCGGGGAACACCGATGGTTTCTCGGTATTCCTCCGTGAATCCTTCTTTCAAACCATCTTCGATGGCCTCATACCGCTGATATTTTTCCGGCAAGATCTCATATTCCAGCTGGTGGATGCGGCTTTCCAGATTGCCCCTTTGCACATTTTTCGCATCTTTTTCCTTGTTAAGTGCAAGGATCTCTTCTTTCAGATGCTCAATGATCTGCCGCTGCTCATCCAACCAGAACAGATTCAGCTGGGAAAGCTGATTTTTGACTTCTGCGATTTCCTTGGTGATCGTCTGGACGCGCTGGTAGTCCTCCTGCTTTTGCGCCACATCGATTCGGACAAATCTTTGAGTAAAAAGCGGGTCCTGCAGGCAGGCTAGCTGTTTTTGGAGCGGCTGCCAATGCCGCTGCTCCTCCTGCAGACAGGCCAATTCCTTTTCCAGATGGTCGATGCGGAGCTGTACCGCACGCCGCCCGATGAAAGCATCTTCCATCCGGTCCTTCCGAAGTGCGCGGGCCACATAACCCTGATACAGCATTCCTTCCGCCGTGATTGCCGTCCTATAACAGCGCAACTGTTCTGCCGTGTCGCAGCATATCACCCGACCCAGAAGATAGTCCACATAGCTGCGTGCCAGCTTGTTTTCTGTCTCCACCTTTTCTGCCAGACTGCCGGGCAGCGGCCGAAGCGTCTCTTTTTCCCGCAGTTTTCCGATATCTACCAGACCAAACGCACGGTACTCTGCTTCCTTCTTCAGCCGGTCGTAAATATTAAGTGCTTCCTGATAGTGTCCCGGCTCCACCAGCAGATAATATTTCTGGTTATTTAGGTAGCCTTCTACCGCTCCACGCCAGCGCTCATCCGCCATTTCCAGCACATCTGCCAGAATATAAACGGGAACCGCATGCCCTGTTTTGCCCGCCAGATCCTTTTCCAGCCGGTCTTTGAACAGCAGAAGCCCATGGGGATAATCTTTGATGTTCCTGCGCAGATTTGCAAGCACCGCACTTTTCTGGTCGGCTTGTTTCTTCAGCTCTGCAATGCGGTCCTCTGTTTTATGAGCCGCACTGCGGACAGCATCCGACAATTCGGCCGCTGCCTGCTGCCCCGTTTCAAACAACTCCGCAGGCCAGGCAAACAATTCCTTCTCGTCACCAGTAAATACAGCATATGCTTTCTGCGCAGTGTTCGCCGCTTCCTGCACCGGTATGAGAAGTTCTTCCGGTTCCAGTTCTTGTATCTCCCCACAGAATCTCTGCAAATGCCGTGCTTCCCGCTTAATCTCCACTTCAAGATTTTGCAGACCCTGTTCCAGCTTTTTCTGCTCATCTCTCAGAGCCTTTTCCGTGTTGAGCAGACGCTCTTCCTCCTGGAAAACGTTGCTCTGCCTGCAGGCCAGCTCCAGCTCACTGCGGCGCGTTTCTTTCTGTTCGATCTGCCGCTCAAGCTCCTCCCGTTGCTCATTCACATTTGCAAGGTTCTCCTTGCATTCAGTTCGTTCCAATTCCCTCTGGTCGATCTCTGTCTGCGCAGCTTCTTTTTCGGCCCACCGTACCAGAAACTTCTGGATCTGGCAGCGGTCTATGGCTTGGTTCATCTCCTGATACAGCCTGCTGATTTGCTGCAGCGCATCCAGCTTTTCCTGCTGACGCTGCGCCAGCAATTCGTGCCGTTTATAATCCCGGATGTTTTGCTGCATCAGCTCAATATTGGGTTTATCCGGAATATCGCAGATGTTCTCCGTAATAAATTTTTGGATATCCACAATTGGCCGGAACGAAACAGCCTTCTTCATCATCCGTAAGACCTGCTCGTTGTGGACGTTCCACTTTGCAAGCATGTTGTGGCGATACTCTTTTTGAGTATCGTAAAATTCTGCCCGTGCATAGTTCTGCTTCAAAAAACGGCGAAGTGCAGAAGTCTCCATTGCCTCGCCCTGCTCAATAAAGCAATTTTTCGGCAGTGTCCCCGTGTAAATAAAGAATGTATCACGGTAACTTCCATCGCTGCGGCAGTCAAAGGTAACGCCCGTCACAAAGCTGCTGCCCTCCATCTCATCCTGAAATTCGCAGACAATATAGGTGGAAAAGTCCTTACCACGACGGGAATACGGGCTGTTATCATCCATGTCGGCGCGCAGGTAGCCTTCCAATGTGCGCTGCGATTTTTCGTTGGCCGCCTGATTAAAGTTGCGGGCGTTGGTCTCGCCCAGCAGTACGATCTGCAGTGCATCGATGACCGTTGACTTTCCGGCGCCGTTCTTGCCTGTCAGAAAATTGATGTCGCCCACTTCAATCAGTTCCTTACTGAAATAGAGCCAGTTGATCAGCAGGATCTTCTTCAGCTTCTTCATCTGTTTCCTCCTTTTTCAAAACAGACACCACCAAGTTCAGCTTTTCGCTGGAGACCGCAGAGAGAATGGTGGGCAATATTGCGATCCTGCAGCTGCCCTGGTTGAATTTTCCTTCCAGTCTTTGAATCACAGAATGGTTTTCCAGTACCGTAAACGCGCGTTTGACCTCTTCCATATTCGGCTTAGCCGGAAAAACGGGATAGTCGGTCACCACTTTTTCCAGAACATCCCGCACAGTACACACGGCATCCTGCTCCAAACCCAAACGCTCCATATTTTCTTCGTAGATCAGCCGTAATGCCAGCAAAATCGCCGTTTCTTTTTTATTGAGGTTGCAACGGTTAGCCTCGTCTGTGTTCAACACATAAAAGTATCCGTTCAGTTCATCCCTGCGCAAATCCCAGTCCAGCAGGCTCAGGTACTCCTGTACAGCCTCATAGTGCCGTGATAGAAAAAGATAATCTGGGTTATCCACCCTGCCTTTTCCCGGCTGGTAGATGGTTCGCACAATGTATGTGCGGCTGAGCAGCTGATTGCAGACAGATTTGAATTGTTCCAGTTCTTTTGCCGTTGCATTGGTAACAAAATCAAAATTCACGGCTTCTTCTCCTTCCTCCGGATCTGCATTTGCGGGATCGAATAGCCATTTTTGCAAAAAATGCCATCGAGTTCCTGGACCACATAACCGGCAGATGCATCTTTGCTTCCAAGGATTGCCAGCAAACTCATGATATAATCCTTGTCCTCTTCAAGCGAGAGCTCCTCCGAGCAACGAATGTCAGCGTCTCCCAGCCATCCCTGCACGTAAGCATTTACTGCTGCCCGGCCATATTTCGATTGCAGTAACTGTGCCGCTCTGACCTGTTCTTCTGTATTCGGTGCCTGATCATCTTGTATCAGCACCGACGCGGTTTTTGTCCGTTTTTCGGGGCGCTTACGGTACCACAGACTTTTTTCTGACAAAAAAGACTGCTCATACAATTGAAATACCGGTTGTATCTGGTCCACCAGCTCAGACGCCCTGCGGTTTCTGGACAGTGCCGTCAGCAAAACATTCAAATTACCGCGCACGCTTTGATCTCGGTTCGTCAGGTTCTCTATTTTCTGTGTTGCTGCCCTGGTATAGCGCCGGACCTGCGTATCAATTTCTTCAAGATAGTCCTTCTCTAAATTGTCATAGCGTTCTTCGATCCAGAAAATTTTCCTCAGCAGATCGGCACGGCAGTCTTCCAATGTCTTGCCCCGCTTATCACGCAATGCTTCATTTGCCATCGCCATCAGCAAGGTATCATCCTCTTCCCAGCGCCTAAGCACAGACTGAATGGGCACACGATACTTCGGCACTGAATCTTTGATTTTCAGCGGACGGATATATGCCTCCACAACCTTTTGTCCGAAGTCGTTAAAGTGTGCAGCCAGCACCTGGTTGACATCCTGCATATCGATCTGCGTCTGAAAATAATGCTTCACATTATGATAGACCATTTGCAACAAGCTAATCAGCGCCGTTGTGTTATCGTAGGCACTATAGAGAGCCGTCATTTTATCGTAAGCATTGTTGCTGTCGTCGGCGGTCCTTAAGACTGAGAAAGTTCCGAACACATAGGAATACCCACGAGCCGGGCTATCATCGCAGAGTTGGTGGAATAATTCCAGCAAACGGCTGCTGTAATTAGGAATCGTGATATACTCTTCAAAGTCGTCCCCGCGTTCTTTCTCAAACCACCCCTTACTACACAGCTTGCGGATCAAAAAACGAGCGCGGCCAGAGATATCCCTCAGTTCCTCTTCGTCAATGTCTTCATCTTCAAACGTAGCATCCGCCAGTTCCTGTTCCAGCCTGCCGCGTAGCATGGAATACAAGACATCTTCCCGTATTTTCAGGTTTTCTTGGTATGCTGCGTACAGTACGTCCAGTGCATCCGCATATAAAATACGGTTGGGTGAAGCCAGCGGCGAGAAAAGTTCGCTTGGAACCGCTTCAAAAAACTTCATAGGCCTACCACCTTATTCGACTGATATACGCTTTCTTTTCTATTATTGTACCTTCTTTCCGCTTACAAAACAAGACGCAAAAAAGGGGCTGTTGCAAAATAGCAAAAGCGAAAGACGTTGAAAACTTCAGCAAAGAGTGCCTGAAACAGCCCAAAAGTTGAAAACTTTGTCATAAATTCAGAGAAAAAGGTATAGCAAAGCTGAGCCTCTGTGAAAAAGCAGGTGCTCAGCTTTTTACATTTTCAGTTCCAAAAAATTCTACTCTTTTTTGAGGGGAAAAAGATGAGATTTTCTCTTTCCGCGTTGCAATTTGGAAAAGAACTTCTGGAGGTCAAAAGCAATGCAGAGGAGAAACAATTCGGTAGAGATATTGGTTCTCCCTCGCATCAAGAAGCGCCGGAAGTTCCTCAAGCTGGGCGTTGGCTACATACACCGGTTCATGTTCATCTATTAAAATATTTTCGCTTATTGGCAGGGTCAGCTGTTGATATATGCCGCCCTTTCCTGTATACTGTTCATGTTGTATCTGGTTCATTGCAGTTTCAGTTTACAACAAAAAATGAGATAGGCAACCCCTTTTGGGGAAGTCTATCTCATTTTTTCGTTGGGGCTATTTTGCAACAGCCCCTTGTCGCTCGCTCAAGCTACCCAACGCAAAAACTGCCCCGGCTTCCTGTTACGGAAACCGGGGCGGTTTGTTATACTTTATTTGTGCTCTTTATTCACGTTTTTTCAAGCTCTCGCGCAATTATTTGCGGGGATTTTTGATTGCAGGCTGGGCGGGTGCCAAAATTATAGAGTATTCAGAGACATCCATGGATGTTTATGGACTCAGCGGCTCACAAATGCCATGTCCTTTTCCAGCAGGTAGGGCCGCAGATAAGCCACTGTGCCGCACATGGGCAGTACATCTTCCGAAAGCTGAATGCCAAGCTGCTGGATGATATACTGCCGACGCACCTGCATCCGCTGCCACATCTCCGGGTACTGCTGGCAGATCTGCTCCTTCAGAGTCTCATCGGCCAGCACCACGGTGCTCTCGGCACAGCTGCCGCCGTAGCCCGGCACCGATGGAATGATATCGATCTGCAGCATCATGCCGCTGCGCAGAACCTCTGCGGAGTGCTCATAGATCGGAGAGCAGAGCCATTCTTCCTCGGCCACCAGATGGCCAGGGCAGAGCGACCAGCCGTAGGTTGCACGGGGCAGAATTTCTTCCACCTTGTCGAACATCTCACCGCCGGTCATGCCCACATGGATCTCCTCCAGCCAGCGGGTATAGGCAGCAAAGTAGGGAGCCGCTACCTTTTCCACATAATCCTGAGCGCCCTGCGGCAGCTCCGAAGCGTCGTGCACTGCATAGGCTGCGCGGCTGGAGGAGCCGCCCGAATAGCCGACGGTCAGCGAAATGGTATCGCCCACCTTGACCGTGTTCTGGGTGGGGAACATATTGCCCTTGATGAAGCGCGGGCCGCTGGCGGCAATGGTCACGATGCTGTTGTGCTGGCCCTGCCGGTTGAGCTGAGCGCCCAGTGCGGTCTCCGGCACACCGGGAGCCAGAAGATCCATAGCATCCAGCACACCGTCTGAAGCCAGTGCAGCGCCATATTCGTAATGGGCGATCTCGTTAGCGTTGTTAGTGGTACGGGCACCGCCATCGCCAAGGAACAGATCTCCGGCATTGAACAGGTTCTCGTCGCCGCCGGTAATGGCACGGATGGCATCCAGAATAAAGGCCGGGATGTCAAACAGTTTTTCGTTTTTCTCCACCGGGCTGGTAAAATGCTTCCATCCTGCAATGCCGATGCGGCGGCCCGGCGCAATGCCTGCCTCCTCCAACAGAGTGCGCAGGGGCTTGTCAGCACGGTTGGGCTGGTTGGGCAGTGAGAACAGTGAAACATGCACGGCCTGCCCCGGGATACGGGCTTTGGACGCCTTGTTCAGATTCTCATTGCCCAGCACAAAGTGAGCCGTGCCGTCGGCGTCCAGAACCAGCAGAGACTCTTCAAAGCGGGTAAAATATCCCATCAGGTACTGGAAATTACCGCAGTGTTCGGCGTCACCGTACACCACCAGTTGCTCAAAACCGCGGGACTTCATGCCCCGCAGAACCTTGTCCAGACGTTCCTGGATAGTGGCATCCGTCAGCATGACCGGCTCTCCAGTACAGTCCTTGGGCGGCTGCGGCACCTTGGCCAAGCGGATATCGTACTGTTTCATTTTCTTACACCTCTCGTTATTGATTTCTTGTATTTGGCCTGCGGCCGGTTTCAGATTTTGTCAATGGGGTACATGGGGCGCATGATCTGCTTGAAGGGAATGATCCGGGTATCCTGCGGGGTAGCTCCCTGCGTCAGGGACATGACCGAGAACGCAGCCTTTTCCTTCAGCTCCGGAAAGATATAGCCCTGCTTGACCACAATCACATCGTATGCGTCCCAGTCCAGTCCAGCCCCCACGAACTGGTGCTCTTCGCACATGGTCTGGCGGGTACTTGCCACATTGATATCCAGTGGCAGGCCGTCCACCGACACCGCCACCGAATAGCCATACACGGCATCGTGGGGATGGTGCAGGTAGCCGCGCAGAGTGCCCTTTGCCTTCACCGTCACATCCAGCTCCACCGAGTGGGACATCTCATCGTGATTCACACCCAGATGCAGGCAGGCCTTTGCGCCGATCTCCAGCTGCGCCAGCTTCTGGTAGGCAACGGGGTCGCAGATGTTGGCAAACAGGATCTTCTTTTTCAGTTCCTTCTCCACCAACACCTGCCGCAGGATGTAGGTATTCCAGCCGGTGGCACCGCTGGTTACATTGTCGCCAGAGTCAGTGATGAAAGCAGGCTTGCCCTCAAACTCCAGTGCCATCCGCAAAGCCTTGTCTGGAGCAGCTGTCAGGCCGGTGTAGTGGAACTCACGGCGTTTGTTCCAGACGTAGACAGCCAGCCAGTCGGCGGCTTCCTCTGCATAGGGCAGGTCGGCTTCGGTCTGGGGCACCACAACGATGCCGCAGCCAGCCACCGGCGTGTCATGGCGGATGTAACCCACATGCCAGCTCACACTGCGGATATGGGGATCCTGTTCCAGCTTGTCCATATACTCGTTGATGGATCGCACTGGCTCGTCACCGGAAACGCTCTGCTCGCCGCCCAGGATCAGGGGCAGCTTGCGGTATACCGAGTGGATGTTCTGGCGGTCTTTCATAAAGTCGCACAGCATGGCGGCTACCTTGCGCATGGTGGCAATGCTGTCGGTGTGGGGTGATTCGCGGTAGCTGCGGATCAGAGTGGTGGCCTCGGCATATTCCTTGCACAGATTGCCGTGGGGGTCACACACCACAAAGATGGGCAGGTACGGCCCTACCACCTTGCGGATCTCAGCCAGAATGTGGTGGTCGCCGGAACCAATGCCCTCCACCTCGCTGGCACCGTGCAGCATCAGGAACATACCATCGATCTCGTGGATGTGCTCTTTGACCGTCCGCACGAAGCAAGATTCGATGTAATCAAAGGTATCTTTTTTGATCACGCCCGCAGCACCGGCATCCGCCACCACCGAGGGGATCAGTTCAAAACCGGCCTGCTCAAACACATCGGCCACATGCAGTGCCTGAATGCAGTCATCACCAAAAAGCATCTTGTAATTGCTGATCTCGCATTTCTGCGGGATGTTCGCATTGGACTCCGTGATAAATTCGCCGACCAAGATTTTCATTGTTGTTTCTCCTTTTATTGTACCGTTTCCACCATCAATCCGCAACCAGACAGGCCGCTTTTTTCATGCGCTGGTGCGGCGAAAGCCGCATGGTTACTGGCAAAAACCAGCCCATGCAGTGCCCCAGCAGAAGCATACTAACCCAAGTATCTTCCCGCAGGGTAGTAAAGTCCAGATGGAATATCAGCACCAGTTCCGGACTCAGTGTCAGCAACAAATTGGTCAGGCTGCCATCCGGGTCGATATACCCTAGCAAGGCACACAGTCCCGGGGTAATAATGGCGTACAGGCCTACGGCCCATGTACCAAAGGTGTCGCTCGCCCATATCATGCCGCCAGTGAACCAGTAGCACCGGGATCACCGGCGAGACGCAGCCGGCAATGAAGTCCAGCACCACATCCACGCCATGGCGGATACGTCACGGCTTTTTGGGGGAGCCGTCTCCTGTGGCTCTCATATTACTCTCCCGCTTCTTCGGTTTTCTGGTATTCCTCGATCAAATTCTTGAACCAGTAATAGCTCTTTTTGGGGGTACGCTTGTTGTCATGGTCAAAGTCCACACGCACAAAGCCGTAGCGCTTTTCGTAGCCATTGACCCAGCTGTACAAATCCATGGTAGACCATGCATAGTAGCCCAGCACATTGCAGCCCTCTTTTTTGGCCTTAAGCATATAGTCGATGTAGCCCTGCATCATTTCGATGCGGTCATCGTCCTGCACATAGCCGTTCTCGTCCGGGGTCTCGTAGCAGCCATGGCCGTTCTCGGTGATGTACACCGGGATGTCACCGTAGCGCTCCCGGATCTCCATCAGGGTGTTGTACATGCACTTGGGGTAGATCTCGCGGCCCCAGAGGTTGCGCTTGGTGTCGGGGGCAATGGCGGTCTCGTACCAGCCCTTGATGCGCATACCCTCCTTGGCCTTGGAGCCTGCGCCGCGGTTGTTGTGGAACACCTCGGTCTCGCCCTCCGACCAGTCGGTCAGGTACATGCGGTTGTAAACGTTCATGCCGATGTAATCCACCTTGCCCTTGGCAAAGATCAGGGCATCGTCCAGCTTGATATAGTCGTTCTCAATGCCGTTCTCCCGCAGCAGAGGGATCAGCTCGCCGGGCAGCTCGCCCTTGATGGAGGTGTCCAGGATCAGGCGGTTATAGAACAGGTCGCCCAGCAGGCGGACCTTTCCCGGTTCTTTGGTGCCCGGCGCGATCTCCACGTTGCTGCTGTCGTGCACGATGCCGATCTGACCCTTCAGACCCATGGAGTGGTACAGGGCCACCGTCTTGGCACTGGCCAGCACTTCGTAGTACATCTGCTTAAAGTAGCGGTCAAAGTCCAGCTTGTGGTTCGGGGGATAGTTGCCCACCATATTGGTGCAGTAGGCGTAGTACTTGGGCTCGTTGATGGTGCTCCACAGCTTGACCCGGTCGCCAAAGGCCTCAAAGCAGACCTTGGCATAGGCTTCAAAGTCGTCCACGATGGAGCGGTTCTCCCAGCCGCCTTCTTCCGCAAGGACATTGGGCAGATCGTAGTGGAACAGGGTGACATTTGGCTCGATGCCCTTTTCCAGGCAGTAGTCGATCACATTGTTGTAGAACTCAATGCCCTTGGGGTTCACCTCACCCCGGCCGTTGGGCAGGATACGGTCCCATGCAATGGAGAAGCGGTAGGTGTTCTGCTTGCCGGCAGCCATCATGTCGATGTCCTCTTTGTAGTGGTGATAGAAGTCACAGGAGACATCGCCGGTGGCACCGTTCAGGTTCAGCGGGTTGCCGTGGGAGAATACATCCCACTCGCCCAGACCTTTGCCGTCCTCATCCCAAGCGCCTTCACACTGATATGCGGCAGTTGCACTGCCCCAGAGAAATTTCTGCTTTTCCATACTGTACAAGTCCTTTCTTTGATAAGCTCTCGTTTTGTTTTTTAAATATCGTCCACCGGGAACATGGGGCGCATGATGCGCTTGAAGGGCAGGCGGCGGGTATCCTGCAGGGTAGCGCCATCGGTCAGGGACATCACGCACAGCGCGCCAAGCTCCTTCAGCTCCGGGAAGATGTAGCCCTGTTTTACGATCACCACGCCGTAGTCCGCGCAGTGGGCACCGGCTGCTTCGAACTGATGCAGCTCCACCACAGCATGGCTCGCCTCGGCTACGATGATATCAATGGGGTAGCCCTCTACCGACACCAGCACGCAGGCACCGTAATCTCCCTCATAGCCCATAAAGCCTTCCAGACGACCATTGTGCTTCACGGTCACGTCCAGCTCTACCGGGCGGGACAGCTCGTCCAGATCCATGCCCAGACGGATATGCGTCTTTGTGCCCTCCGGAACATCGGCCAGCTGTGCCACTACAGCCGGGTCGGTGATGCAGCCGAACAAGAAGTTCTTGCCCTTGGTATCCGGCAACGCCATGACCTGCCGCAGCACCCATGTATTGGCACCCACAGAGCCGCTGGTGGTGTTGTCACCGGAGTCGGTGAGGAACACCGGCTTGCCCGGGCAGTTCAGCGCGGACTGAATGGCCTCTTCCGGTTCCTGCGTCAGGCCGGTGTAGTGGAACTCATGGCGGCGCTCCCACACATAAGCGGCCAGTTCGTCAACCTTCTGCTCGGCGTAGTCCTGATCAGCCTCGGAGTTTGGCACCACCACGACGCCGCAGCCTGCTACGTCCGTGTCGTGACGGATGTAGCCCACATGCCAGCTGGCACTGAGAATGCGGGGATCTTTCTCCATCTCGTCCATGTACTGGTTGATGGAGCGCACCGGCTCATCGGCGGAGACGCTCTGCTCGCCGCCCAGGATCAGCGGCAGCTTGCGGTATGCGGGGCGGATGTTGCGGCGGTGCTCCAACAGATCTACCAGATACCGGCAGCAGGTCTTGACCGTGTCGGCAAGGTCGGTGTGGGGCGACTCGCGGTAGCTGCGGATCACGGTGGTGCCGTCCACATACTCCTTGCACAGATTGCCGTGGGGGTCGCAGGCCACTACAATGGGCATATACGGACCCACCAGCTTGCGTACTTCCTTCAAAATGTGATGGTCGCCGGAGCCGATGTCCTCCACCTCGCTGGCACCGTGCAGATGCAGGAACATGCCGTCCAGCGTGCCGAGGTTTGCGCGGATATCGTTCAGCAGGCGGTTCTCGATGTAATCAAAGGCGTTGCGGGTGACCACACCGCCCGAAAAGCCATTGGCATAGACCGAGGGTACCACTTCGATGCCGGCATCCGCGAACACGGTGCCCATGTTCATCTGAGAAATGGCGTCCTCGCCAAACCGCAGGTCATAATTTTCCAGATCAGTTTTGTAGGGGATGTTGGCGTTGGACTCGGTCACAAACTGCGCCACCAGAACTTTTCTGCCCATAGCAGATCCTCCCTCTCAAAAGAAGCCTGAGCACACATTGATGCCCGCCGCCGTAGCGGCGACAGGCATCAATGTGCTTGGCTTTTTGTGCTTTGCTTTATGATGAAATTATGGCTGTGAATGTCAAAAGTCTAAACAGGGATCAGACGTCCTCTTTGTATGCCTTTTTGAGGATGACGGTGCAGGCGATGAACGCCACGACCACGGCCACGATGCCGGAGGCCAGCGCCACGATCATGTTGCCCATGGAACCGTCAGGAGGCAGGAAGAACAGCAGGGCCAGGAAGCCCGGGCAGCCGCCCACAACGTAGTTCTTCAGCTGGAAGATGCCTGCGATCAGGCCGCCGGCCGCTGCGCCGATGGCAGTGCCCACCAGCACACGGGGACGCATGATCAGGGAGCCGTAGAAAGCAGGCTCAGTAACGCCGCACAGTGCGGTAACACCGAAGGAAGCGATCATGCCCTTGCGGCCCTTATCCTTGAGGTGCATGGCAACAGCCAGTGCGCTGCCGCCGACTGCCAGGTTGGAGATAAAGCCCATCGGCGTAACAACCAGGTCGTAACCGATGCTGGAGATGCCTTCCACCATGATGGGGGTGATGGCCTTATCCAGGCCCAGCATGACCAGATAGGGATAGATAGCAGAGCAAACAGGAGTTGCAATAATACTTGCTGCGCTAAAGAATGCCTGAAGAGCATTGCCGACCACACCACTGAGCTCGGTGCCAATGGGTCCGAGGACGATCAGCGTAATGGGAACGACGATCAACATGGTAAGCAGCGGCTTTAAGAAGTAACGCACCATTTCAGGGATGATCTTCTTGAGCAGCTTATCCACCCAGTACATCAGGATGATGCCCATGACGATGGGCATCACGCTGGAGGTGTATTCCACGGTGGGAATGGGGATGCCGAAGAAATCCAGACCCTCAACACCGCTGATGGAGCTGCTGACGAGGACAGCGCCCAGGAACGCGCCCATGATAGGCTCCATCTTGAGCTTGTTGGCCATGGTGTAGCCGATCCAGACGGGCAGCATGGAGAAGCCGGCGCTGAAGATAGCCAGGCAGACCTTTGCGGTGCCGCTGTCGGTGCTCATTCCAAGGTAGTTGACCAGCAGGTTCTTGATGGCAAGGATCAGGCCGCCGGTGATCAGAGCGGGAACGATCGGCATAAAGACAGCTGCGCTGAAGTTGCCGAACTTCGTGACCCAGTACATAAAGCCCTTCTTTTCAGGCTCTTCCTCCACGACCGTGGGGCGGTCATCGGTGGGTTTCCAGCCGGAGACCTCCAGGAAATCGTTGAATGCATCGTTGACTTCCGGTCCGATGATGATCTGCACCTGGCCGGTCTTGTCCACAACGCCCACGACATGTTCAATGCCCTTGATGGCTTCCACATCCACCTTGGACTTGCTGGCGTAATGGATGCGCAGCCGTGTTGCACAGCGCTCAACGAAGGTGATGTTGCTCAGTCCGCCGACCTTCTCCAGGACTTGCTGGGACATCTTTGTATATTTGCCCATGAGTAAATGCCTCCCTTTCGTACCGTAAAATGTTACAAAATATCACATTTTGCACTTCATGTGATGAACAGCTGTGAAATATATTCACCGCTCGGCCGCAGCGAAAACCCGCAGAATTTCGTTGAGTTTTAACCATTCATCGTCTTTTCTACATTGTACCACACTCCGGGTCAAAGTCAATCAGTTTTTGTTACATTTTGTTCGTAAATGTTATTATTTGTTGCTTTTAACAAACAAAAAATCGAGTTTTGCATCATTTTCACTAAATTTTCGACTCGTTTACGCAAAAAAGAATGAGCTTTCCGGTGAAAGATAACATTTTCTCCGAAAAGTTCATTCTTTTTGTTATTTTATGTTACTTTTAATTTCAAGTTATTCTCAGGCCAGCACCAACGGGATATTGTTCTGCCGGAACAGCTCCTGCGTAGCTGCATCCAGACCATCGTCCGTGATCACCAGATCCACATCCGTAATGGGGGCGATCTTGTAGAAGAACGACTTGTTGAATTTGCTGTGGTCGGCCATGCAGATCACCCGCTTAGCTTTTTCCACCAGCACCTTTTTGGTATGGCCATCCTGCACATCCACCACCGAAAGGCCATCAGTCAGATCGATGCCCTCCAGCGAGAGAAACAAGGTATCGATCTGAAAATGCTGGATGAAATCATCGGTCAGCGGCCCCAGAAAAGCCATGGAGTTCTCACGGAACTCGCCCGGACACATGATGAGCTTGATGTTCCGCATGGTAGCGGTGGTGTTGGCTACCAGCAGAGAGTGGGTCAGTACACTGATGTTGCGTTTGCCGCGCAGCAGCGCAGCCAGCTCGTTGGGCGTGGTGCCCGCATCCAGAAAAACGGAATCGCCTTCGTTGATGTACTCCATACACTTGGCCGCGATGCGCTGCTTTTCGGACACATTGATCTCATTTTTGAAGCTGATGCTGCATTCAAACAGCGAGCCGCTGTTCAGCACTGCGCCGCCGTGTTCCAGCGTAACCATGCCATCCTCAGCCATCGCATTCAGATCCCGCCGGATGGTCATGGAGGACACCTGAATACGCTCTGCCAGGTCGGTGATCACCACACTGCCGTTGCGCTGCAATTCATCCAGAATATAGCGTTTTCGTTCGATTGCATTCATAGCATTTCCTCACTGGGACTCCCATGGCCCCTCTTACACCATTTTCCCAGTTTCTTTACCCGTTCTCTTCCGTTTCGTCCAGTCGCAGCTCGTGCCCGCCGGTGCGGATCATATAGCGTTCGCTGTCAATGTACTGCTCATTCAGCAGCACCACCCGGTCTTTGCCGTCCAGATAGCAGGTGCGGGTGTATACCACAGGCCGCCCCTTAGCAAACCCCAGCGCAGCCGCTGTTTCTGCATCGGCGTACCGCACCCGAATGATGGTCTCCTTTTCCCGGATGACTCGCAGCTTTCTCCACTGCCGCAGCAGCCGGAACACCGACCCGCTCAACAGCTCTTTTGTCAAAAATTCCGCATCCTGCGGCGGAAAGTAATCGATCTCATACACCGCCGGCTTGCCGTTCAGGGCACGCACCCGCCGGGCGCGGCAGTAGCGTTCCTCGCCCTGCTTCACCTCAAACAGGCGGCACACTTCAGTGCTTGGCACCATGTCCAGCTCTGTGCACACGGTGGAGGGCCTGTACCCGTTGGCAATGGCATTTTCGGTCCAGCCGCGGGGCGCGTTCAGGTCGTTGCGCATCACCACCCCGGTCACAAAAGTGCCCTTGCCCGGGTGACGCACCACCAGCCCTTCCTCGCACAGTTCCTCCACGGCACGCCGCACCGTGATGCGGCTCACCTTGTATTGCTCCACCAGTTCATTCTCGGTGGAGAGCTTGTCGCCCTCCCGGCGGCTGCCGGAAAGGATCTCCTGCCGCAGGATCTCTTCCAGCTGCAGATAAAGCGGGGTCGCGCTGTCCGGCACCAGCATATTGTTTTTCCTCCAAAAGCACACATTCTATAATCTACTATGAGCATAACACAATTGTGTGGTAAAATCCAGTATTTCATCGGCAAATTTTGCCCGAGAGCCTATTGTAAATCGTCTTATATTGTATTATAATGTCTTATATACTTATTCCATTGCAAATTCGATCAACACAGGAGGTATCTTGCATGTTTCATATCCTTGTTGCACGCTTTATCCTGGAGGCCAATGAGAACATCCCCAAAAAGTGCAATCTAAATGATGTCAGCCTGCACTTCGGGCAGGGCTGCATTGCGCATCTGCAGCTGGGGGACGTGTTTGACCGTCCTGACGTGACCCTTGTGCCAGCGCTGGACGCCAATGCGGCTTCCAACGGCGTGATGAAGCGCACCGCCTTTGATTACATTGAGTCCACCATCCTGCAGACTGTGCAGGAGCATCTTTCCGAACTGGATGGCATCTACCTCCACCTGCACGGCGCCAGTGAGGTAGAGGGCATCGGCTCCGGCGACCACCATATCTTAAAGGAAGTGCGCCGCATCGTAGGCCCTTACATGCCCATTGCTGTGGTATGCGATCCCCACGGTAACCTGTGCAAGGAATATGTGGAAGGCACCACCCTCATCCGCAGCTACCGTGAGTCCCCCCACACTGATGTGGAGCAGACCATCCGCTTTGTCTGCTCCCACCTGTTGGAGCTGTTGGAGCACCGCCGCAGCATCACTCCTGTGTACCGCAAACTGCCGCTAATTCTGGGCGGTGAGCAGAGCGTCTCCGCCGACGAACCGGTGCGCTCCATCAACCAGTATATGGATGAGATGGAAAAGGATGACCGCATCCTCAGCGCCAGCTGGCATGTGGGCTACATCCGCCACGACACCGATGTAGCCGGCTGCGGTGTCGTGGTGATTCCCTCTTCCAATGAGTTCCGCCCCTATGCAGAGCAGAAGGCCGATGAGCTGGCCGCCTATGTGTGGGACCGCCGCCATGAGTTCCACTATACCGGCCTGACTCAGGAACCAGACGAGGCCCTGCAGACCGCACTGCACTGCACCGGCAAGCCCGCCTTCCTCACCGACTCCGGCGACAACACCACCAGCGGTGCCATGGGTGCCAACACATGGGTACTGCGGCAGGTGCTGGCTAAACCCGAAGCCCTGCAGGGCAAGCGGGTGCTGTTTGCCGCCATTCAGGACCCCGCCGTCTATACCCTGCTGGCCGGTCATACCGTTGGTGACACCCTGCCTCTGACCCTTGGCATGGGTCTGGATTCCCTGACCGAGCCGGTACAGCTCACTGTAACCCTGAAGCATCTGGGCCGTCAAGAGGGCACCGTCTTGTTTGCTGAACATGGCGATTTTGGCGGCTGTGCCACCGTGTCGGTAGAGGGCCTGCCCATTGATGTCATCGTCACTGACACGAACCATCCCTTTGTAGAGCGGCATCAGACCCTTGCCGCCGGGGTGGACTGGATGGACTACGATGTGGTGATCGTCAAGACCGGCTACGCCTTTCCTGAACCGACCCAGCAGGGCGCGCTGTGCGTGATGTCCCTGACCGACGGCGCTACCTTGCAGGATACCCGCCGCCTGCCCTTCAAGCGCATCATGCGTCCCATGTTCCCGGTAGACGACATTTGATAAAAAAGGAGAACTGCCTTATGAAGATCCTTGTTGCAAAATTTCAGCTGGAAGCCAATGAGCATGTAGACATGAAGTGCGACCTGCCCAACGTGGCCCTTTCCTACGGACGTGACGCCCTGAGCCATATGCAGGTGGGCGACGTATTCGATGACCTAGGCATTGAACTGGTGCCCGTGATCTGTGCAGACGCTGCCTGCAGCGGCGTGATGAAAAAGACCTGCTTTGATTATATTGAACAGACCATCCTGAATGCCGTGCGCGACAACCTGCGGGATCTGGACGGTATCTACCTGCACCTGCACGGTGCCAGCTATGTGGAAGAGATCGGTTCCGGCGAGCACCATTTGGTGGCCGCCATCCGGCAGATCGTGGGTCCTTACCTGCCACTGGCGGTCTCCTGTGATCCGCACGGCAACCTGACCAAAGAGTATGTGGAGAACACCACCTTTATCCGCAGTTACCGTGAGGCTCCCCACACCGACATTGCCCAGACCGTACAGCGCACCTGCCGCGCCCTGATCGAACTGATCCGCCACCGTCAGAACATCACACCGGTATACCGCAAGCTGCCGCTGATTTTGGGTGGAGAACAGAGCGTTTCTGCCGACGAGCCGGTGCGTTCCTTCAACCAGTACATGGACGAGATGGAGAAAGATCCCCGCATCCTCAGCGCCAGTTGGCATGTGGGCTACCTGCGGCATGACTGCCCAGAGGCCGGCTGCGGCGTGGTGGTGATCCCTGCCACCGGAGCCGACCATGCCTATGCCGAGCAGAAAGCCGACGAGCTGGCCGCCTATGTGTGGGGCAAGCGCCATGAGTTCCACTACACCGGCACTACCGCCCAGCCGGACGAAGCTCTGCGCATGGCGCTGAACTGCCCGGACAAACCGTCGTTTATCACCGACTCCGGCGACAACGTGACCAGCGGTGCTCAGGGCGCTAACACCTTTATCCTGCGTCAGGTGCTGGCTGTGCCGGATCTGCACAAAAAGGTGCTGTTTGCTGCCATCCATGATGCAAAACTCTGCCACGCCCTGCTCAGCCTGCCCATTGACACCGTAACGAATGCTTCTGTCGGCATGGGTTTTGATTCGCTGTCGGCTCCAGTTCCGCTGACTCTGCGGGTACTATACAAAGGCATACAGGAGGGCACCCACATGTACGGCGAGGACGGCAGCTATGGCCCGCTGGTGACCGTTGCTGTAGAGGGCACCCCGCTGGTACTAACGATCACCGACAACAACCACTCCTTTGTGGAGGAGCACCAGTTGGATGCCTGCGGCGTGGACTGGAAGAACTTTGACATCATCGTAGTCAAACAGGGTTATATCCATCCAGAGCTCAAAGCTGCCGGTGCCCTGTGCGTGATGTCCCTCACCGACGGTGCCACCCCGCAGGACACCCGTCTGATTCCCTTCAAGCGCATCATGCGCCCCATGTTCCCCATTGACAACATCTGAGCATGTACCTTTTGCCCGTTTTCTCCAGCTGGCCTGTAAGGCATAACAAACCGCCCCGGCTTCCTGTTACGGAAACCGGGGCGGTTTGTTATGCTTTATTCGTGCTTTCTCAAGCGCTCACGCAATCACTTGCGGGGGTTCTTGATAGCAGCCTGTTCTGCACTTTATAAACAGAGAGTACAAGAAAGCGCATATTTACGTTGTTTATTTTTTCAAACATTCGATTTTTTATCCTTTTCGTAATATTCTCAGAAAATAACACATTTTTTCTTTTGCAGTTTTCGGGACAAACTACAACGCATTTTTTCATCTTTTTTCCATCCATTTTTTCTCAAAAATGGAACTTCAAAAAATTTTCCATATCACAAAAAGGAGGTGTTTTTCCACATGAACGCACCCATACAGTTGAAAATCCGAGGTCACACCAAATGATGCTGGACTACTTTTATGGTCAGTCGGGCGAGTTGTTCTCCTATTTCCGCATCCCGAAGGCACTGTTCCAAGACTGCCGTTTCCGGCAGCTTTCCACCGATGCCCGGACACTGTACGGTATCCTGCTGGACCGCATGAGCCTGTCCGCAAAGAACGGCTGGCTGGACGAGCAGGGGCGGGTGTATATCATCTACACCGTCCGGGAAGTGCAGGAATCCCTCTGCTGTGCCGAGCATAAAGCGGTCAAGCTGTTCCGGGAGTTGGAGGACATTGACCTCATCGAGCGCAAGCGCCGTGGTCTGGGCAGACCCAGCCTGATCTATGTCAAGGACTTTTCCTCCGGCTTGCCAAAAGTGCAAGTACTGAATTGCCCAAACAGCAATTCAGGTGCTGCCGAAAGCGCAATTCTGGAGCAGCCAAAACCGCAAGTAAATAAGACTGATAAGAATAAGACAGAGTGGAATGATCCTGACCCTATCTATTCCGGGGGCATCCGGGAGCAGCTTGAGGATTATTTTTATCAGGCGTTAGAGGTGGAACTGCTGCTCCGGCTCTGCCCGGATGATGAGGACACCATCTACCAAATCGTGGATTTGCTGGTGGACACCTGCGCCACCAACCGCAAGCTGCTGCACATTGCCGGAGATGACAAGCCCACCGAGGTGGTACGCAGTCGGCTGAAAAAGCTGAACGCCGACCACATCCGTTTCGTACTGGATTCGCTGGCAGAAAACACCGCCCCGGTGCGGAACATGAAGCAGTATCTGCTGGCGATGCTCTACAATGCGCCCACCACCATGAACCTCTACTATCAGAACAAGACGAACCACGACTTTGCGCGTGGTTCACCGAAGGCGGGGTGATGTTATCGCAAAGAAAGCTACGATTATCGCAGTCACCAATCAAAAAGGCGGTGTGGGGAAAAGCACCACCTGTGAGAACTTAGGCATTGGGCTGGCGATGGAGGGGAAAAAAGTCCTGTTGGTGGATACTGATCCACAGGGTTCACTTACCATCAGCATGGGCTGGCAGCAGCCCGATGAACTGCCCACCACCCTTTCCACCCTGATGCAGAAAGCCATGAACGACCAGCCCATCCAACCCGGTGAGGGCATTCTGCACCATGCAGAGGGCGTTGACCTGATCCCTGCCAATATCGAACTGGCAGGGCTGGAAGTGGCTCTGGTAAACAGCATGAACCGTGAAAAGATGCTCAAGCAGGTGCTGGACAGTGCCAAACGGGAGTACGATTTTATTCTGCTGGACTGTATGCCCTCGCTGGGAATGCTGACCATCAACGCATTGGCGGCGGCAGACGCTGCCTTGATTCCGGTGCAGGCACAGTACCTTTCCGCAAAAGGTCTGGAACAGCTTTTGCAGACCGTGCAGAAGGTTCGGCGGCAGATCAATCCGAAACTGAAAATTGAGGGCATTTTGCTTACCATGACCGACAACCGCACCAACTACGGAAAGCAGATCAGCAATCTGATCCGGCAGGCATACGGAAAGCACCTGAAGGTGTTCGAGCAGACCATCCCACGGTCCGTCCGAGCAGCAGAAACCAGTGCGGCAGGCAAAAGCATCTTTGCCTATGACCCCAAGGGCAAGGTGGCAGAAGCCTACAAATCTCTCGCAAAGGAGGTGCAGGCGGATGCCGATCGACAGCGAAAACTTAGCTCTGAAAGGGCTAGATGACCTGTTTTCCACCGAAGAAAAACGACAGGAGGAACAGCGGGAGCAGGTACAGCAGATTCCCATTGATGCGCTGCACCCCTTCACCAACCACCCTTTTAAGGTGCTGGACGATGAAGCCATGACCCGGACTGTGGAGAGTATCGCACAGTACGGCGTACTGGCTCCGCTGATTGCCCGACCTCGCCCGGACGGTGACGGCTACGAGATCATCTCCGGGCACCGCCGCCAGTATGCGGCGAAACTTGCCGGGCTGGATACCCTGCCGGTCATTGTGCGGCAGATGTCGGACGATGCTGCTGTGATATTGATGGTGGATTCCAATTTGCAGCGTGAACACATCCTGCCCAGTGAAAGGGCTTTCGCCTACAAAATGAAGCTGGAAGCGATAAAAAATCAAGGTGCTAGGTCGGATTTAACTTCGCCGCAAGTTGCGGCGAAGTTCCGCAGCGATGATGCAGTTGCCAAAGACCAAGGCATAAGCGGTGATACAGTTCGACGTTATATCCGCCTAACCAACCTTGTTCCCGAATTGCTGGACATGGTAGACGAAAAGAAGATTGCCTTTAATCCCGCTGTGGAGTTGTCCTATCTGGACGAAAGCCAACAGCGGGATTTTTTAGAAGCAATGAACGACACCCAGAATGCGCCGTCCTTATCGCAGGCGCAGCAACTGAAAAAGATGGCACAGCAGGGAGAGTTCAGCTACGAAAAAGCCTTTGATGTGATGGGACAGGAGAAAAAGAGTGAGAAAGACACCGTGACCATCAAAAACGAGACCCTGCGAAAGTATTTTCCCCGCAGCTACACGCCAAAGCAGATGGAGGAGAAGATCATCCAGCTTTTGGATGCGTGGCAGAAAAAGCAGCAGCGCCACAACGAGCGCTGACCCGTAACGTAAGACCCGATGGGGTCTTTTTTGTTTGCAAAAATTTGGAGACTAACTATTAAAAGTCAAGCCCCAAAATGAAAAAATCCGTCTGCCGACCG
>ERZ857955.1119-NODE-1119-length-23336-cov-3.558438_pt1 | contig 23336 bp, 18 predicted proteins | sample MGYA00519956_ERZ857955 | MGnify/ENA primary metagenome ERZ857955 (study PRJEB31778, sample SAMEA3449378) | human gut metagenome | biome: human gut; feature: human-associated habitat; material: faeces | place: United Kingdom | collected 2010/2012 ...
GTATAATCTGACAATGTCTAAATAGCCCCGCAGATTGAAAATGCATCAAAGCATAATTAAGAGCCTCGATAAAATGCCGTCCTGCCTCGGGGTGCATATGTGTTTCGGGTTCATCCAGCATCAAAATCAAGTCATCATCTTTCTCGGTACCATATTCATGCTTAAGCCGCTGATACAGCCCGGAAAACAAGAGTGACATTTGCTGCTGCCCCGCAGAGAACCATTCAAAATCTGAAATTATGCTGTCTGCCCAATGGGCACCCTCATCTCCGTACACGATACAATTTTTAAAAGATTCGATAACATCCCGAACTTCGGACCTAATTGGCAAACTTACCTTGTACAATGCGGTAAAATACTGTGCATCGAGCTCATACAAACTGGAGAATAATTGTTCAACGCAGTCCAGATATCGGTCATATAAGTCTTTCACATTGTATACATAGGTGCTATTTCTGAAAAAAGCAATTGCCTTAGAGATTGCTGCTTCTGGTGTGGAACTCCATGTGATTTTTACAAGTGATGCACTATCGCTGCGCGGGTAATCAAATGTGCAGAAAGAAAGAACTTCAGCACAAGCAATATCTTCCTGGTGTAGGATTTCTTCCTCCGGCCGCTTTATCTGTGTGCCTGCCATGGTAAATTGAGGTGTTTCATGATACAGATAATTTCTGAGTGTTTCAAATAGTAGTTGCGATAACTTTCGCAGGAAGTAATTCTTATACTCGTCTGGAGTCAAATCGGCTTTTTTGAAATATGCCGCTGTTTCTCTGGAATCTTCATCGTTGAGGTAAAAAACGATTTGATTACCTTCAGCCCCAAACTGAGGAAACTCACACAAAAAATCAAATATCCCAATGAATGAATTTCGAAAATTCTTGCGCTCAATATTAATTGGAATGGTCAACAGGCCCATCGTCATATATGCATACAATGTCTCTTCGCGGTGATCTTGATAAATGCTTATTAGCTTGGTGGTGTTTTCTGCCTGTGCTGAGGGAAGTGGATCTGCTTCATACAGCGGAAATACATATTCTTCATATCCATAATTGCTTCGTTTATCCTTTTTCTTGTCCTCGAAGCCATGCAGCCAAATATCCCGTGTTCGAACGACTATCGAATGATGGTCAGTATCCAAGAAGACTAAAAGGAAATAGCGCCCCTCCTTATTCTGATAATTAAACTGATCCGCTCGTTGATGGATACAGTCAATAATGCTGGACTTACCAGAGGCATTTTCACCTGCAAGAGCTGTGATACTTTGAATAGGTGAGTTACCAGGATGGTCACAATAGCTATCGTTTTTTTCATAACTAAATTTGCGATAAAATATTTTCCGCCAAAGCCCTGACGAGGCACCCAATACCCGACTCCCTCGGCTGTCATAAAAGCCGAATGAATCTCCATCGGGAATTTCTACTGAAACTTTGTATTCATTATCTACGATAAATCCTTGTTGTTTGATATTTCGGAATTCTTCGATCCAGACATATAATAACTTCAACGAAGCATCTCCTTTCCGGATATACTGAGGTTATTTCTATATAGCCATTCTGGGTATGTGAGAAATTTGTTCCAATTTAATTTTATATCATACCCTCCGTTATTTACAACGGACAAGCAAAAAATTAGAAAAAGGTTCAGTTAGGGATGGGTTAGGGATTTGGTGGTTTCAGCAGCCATCCTCAATCGTGCTCCCGCCGCTTTTCTGCCCCTGAAACCACCGCTGAACAGCGGTTATCCAAACTGCAAAAACAGAACTAAAAACGCAGAAAAACCGCCTAAATAGGCGGTTTTTCTAAGAAAGATGGTCCGAGTGACAGGATTCGAACCTGCGGCATCCTGCTCCCAAAGCAGGCGCGCTACCAACTGCGCTACACCCGGATATGAAGTTGTGGGGTGGCCCGGGTGTATTCTCCCAAAGCAAGCGCGCTACACCCGGATATTCATATTTTCTGCGTACAGCACGGCGAAGAAAAACGGTGAACTTCTATACCTGCCAACATTATGATGACTGGCTCCTGAACAGCGCCGGTAGCACCGAAAGGCTGCTTTTTACCATGCTGCAGAGGGGTTGTGACATAACTGAAATATATTCTAACACAGGAACGATGAGATTGCAAGTGCGGGACAAAGATGATATAATTATTTATTATAGTTGAACAAGGTGTGAGAGAGCGATGCGAATGAGAAAGAAACCCAACCTGGAGGCGCGGATGGAGCGCTGTGCGGATCTCTTGGTGAAAAAACCAGAGGAGATGCGCGGCAGGTGGCGGGAACTGATGCCTGAAGCTGCAGAGCTGCGGGTAGAGTTGGGGTGCGGCAAGGGCCGCTTTACCATTGAGACTGCCGCTGCCCATCCGGAGGCACTTTTTATCGCCATAGAGCGGGTACCGGACGCTATGATCACCGCCATGGAGCGGGCTGAATCCATAGGATTGCGCCATGTCAAATTCGTGGATGGGGACGCGGCCCAATTACCCGAGTACTTTGCCCCCGGCGAAGTGGATCTAATCTATATCAATTTCTGCGATCCTTGGCCCCCTGCGCGGCAGGCTAAACGCAGGCTGACTCACCCTAATTTTTTGATGCGTTACCGGGAGGTACTGAGAAAAGGCGGACAGATACATTTTAAAACCGATAATCATGATCTGTTTGAGTGGTCGCTGTTCCAATTTCCTAAAGCGGGCTTTATGCTCTCCGAAGTGAGCCGAAATCTTCACGCCGGCGGCATTCAAGGTGTGATGACGGATTATGAAGAAAAGTTTCATCTGCAGGGAATTCCCATCAATCGGTGCGTGGGCACCATGGGTGCCCTTCCGGAAAGGCAGGAGAAGGAAACAGGTGCGGACGAGTAAGTCCCACCTGTTTTTGGTTTCACTGGGGCAGAGGCATGGAGCACGAAAGCCACGTCACCGTTTTTGGCGGGGCAAAGAGAGGGAAAGCCCAGGGAAAGAATAGACGGTGAAAGAAGTCCATAATAAATACCTTGGTTGGTAGCTTCAAAAAGTGAGATTAATTGAGTTTGTTAGAGGGAATCAGATGCAAAAGGCATACTTTAATTGGAGCAGCGGTAAGGATTCTGCATTGGCGTTATACTATGCGATCCGTTCTGAACGCTACTCTATCGAAACGCTGTTTTCAGCTGTAACTTCGGATTGCGAGAAGGTTTCCATGCATGAAGTTGGCGTAGATTTACTGAAAAGGCAGGCGGAGGCCATCGGCATTCCACTGACAATTTTTTCGTTTGATCCGCTGTGGACAAAAACGGAATATGAAAACGCCATGTCAGAGCAGGTGAGGGAATGGAAGGAACAGGGCTTTCACACAGCCCTGTTCGGAGATATATATTTGGAAAGACAGAGAAAAAACAGAACACATCAGTGTGAAAAGGCGGGAATTACAGCAGAATTTCCGCTTTGGAATATCCCGACAGAGGAAGTTATAAGAGCATTTATTCAGCTCGGATTCAAAGCAATTGTAACCTGTGTGGACAATGCAGTGCTTTCTGAATCATGGCTTGGAAAAATGATTGATGAAGATTTTTTAGGTGCACTGCCCGCCAATGCAGATATTTGCGGAGAAAACGGGGAGTATCACTCATTCGTATTTGATGGCCCTATATTTCGCCGTCCGGCTGTATTCGGAATCAAGAGAAAATTTTGCAGAGATTATCCTGACTTGATTACCGGAGAGCCCCACAGATACTGGTATCTTGAATTGGAGTAATGACATGAAGTATGGCATGGAGGTTCGCCGCAATGGCCGCAGAAGGCGGCGCAAGTGCGGAAGGATATACACACAGGGCGCCGGGATTTTCCGGCGCCCTGTGTGTTGTTCGCGGGCCGCGCTTATCCACAGAGTCCGGCCTGCTTTTACATAGACGAGATGACGAAAAACATGAGGAAGAAGTGGCAGACGCTGCCCAGAAGGATAAAGAGATGAAAAATCTCGTGGCAGCCAAAGCGGGGATTGTTCCGCCCTGGCCACTTGACTGCATAGAGGACGCCGCCGACGGTATAGAACAGTCCGCCGCCTAAGAGCCAGAAAAAACCGGCGGTGGGAAGAAGCCGATACAGGGGGACCAGAATAATTGCGGCAATCCAGCCCATAAAGAGGTAGATAGAGGAGGTAAGCCAGCGGGGCCGAGATCCAGACCAGAGTGAGGACCAGTCCGGCCAGTGCCAGCCCCCAAATAACGCCGAACATGGCCCAGCCCCAGGCGCTATAATTCCGAAGGACAATCAGGCAGACGGGCGTATAGGTTCCAGCGATGAGAAAATAAATGGAGGCATGGTCAAATTTGCGCAGGGCTATGCGACCTTTGACAGAGGTATTGACGCTGTGATAGAGGGTGCTGGCGGTGTAGAGCCCAACCATACTCAGACCATAGATGGAGAAGGAAGCAATGTGCCACACTCCGGCATCCAGGAGCACGGCGCGGATGAGCAGCAGCAAAGTCCCCAGGGCGGCCAGCACGGCGCCGGCGCCGTGTGTGGCGGCAGACCAGGGCCGCAGACCATCATAGGGGTTGCGGCCTTTTTCGCCTGTACGCCGCAGCAGGGAGGCAGGGGCATGGCGGTAATAGGCATCTGTACCGGTATGCGAAAGAATGGATTGGTTATTCATATTCATCACCCAAAATTAGTATAACACACATCGTTATAAATAATCAAGATAAATATTAAATATAATTTTTAAAATTAGATTAAAAAGACGGTGACACACAGGAATGACATCCTGCAGAAATTCATAGATATGAGAGACGAATGGTGAAGGGAGGATAGAGATGGAAGAGGAGAGATGCAGTTTTACTTACCAGAGCGCGGAGCCGTATCCGCCCACAAGGACTGATGGACGGAACCAGCGCTATGGCGTGGCCATGCTGGACAATATGGGCGGCTGCAATTCGGAGATGTCGGCGGTGAGCTTATACTGTTATGATCGCCTGGTGACGGCGGGGATACCGGAGCTTGCCGAGTGCTTTCATCACATCAGTATGGTAGAGATGAGGCACCTGGAGATTTTCGGGACGCTGGCCCTGCAGCTGGGGATGGATCCCCGGCTGTGGACGGCCCGGCAGGGGCGGCGTACCTGGTGGACACCGGAATATAACCACTATCCCCGCAAATTGGGGCCGCTGCTTCAGAATGCGCTGCGCGAGGAGAGGGCCACCATACAGAAATATGAAAACCAGCTGCGCTGGATCCGGGACAGCGGCGTGGCTGAAAACCTGCGGCGGATCATTGTGGACGAGAAGCTTCACGTGGATATTCTGCGTACTCTCCTGGAGAGCTATGCAGGGAACGGACTCATGAGCACAGCTGCAATGGAGCGGATCCGTTCTGCGTCCGATTCAGGTACAGCGCCTGCGCGCAGATAGAGAAAAGTTGTTCCTGGAGCGGTTTATCAGGTATATCTGAGACGGACAAGAAATCGTAGTATGCTGCGATTTCTTGTCCGTTTTTTAGAATAAGTGATGAAAGAACAGCGCATGTCGGCGCGTAAACCAGGACGTGGCACTTCATCCATGGAGCTGCGGCTGGCGGTTAGATGACGAAAATTTACATACACTTGACTTTGTGGTGCTTTCAATGTCTCCAAACGGCCGGTACAATAGAGTCCATGTTAAAAGAGGGGGGTTAGCAAATGAAACAGAGAAAAAAAGAACGACCGGCGGTAAGGACATTTTACAATCGGCTCCTGCGGTTGCCCGCACTCATCCTGAGTATTACCGTGCTGCTCGGCATTCTTCCGGCCGCGGCCACAGACAGCGTGCCTAAAGACTATGTGACGGACGGCCTGATTCTGCACCTGGATGCGATTGACAATGAGGGAACCGGAACCCATAGTGCTGAAGCTACGGGATGGGTCAATTTGGTAAATCCAGGTGAGACCATTGATATTAGGGACAATGCATGGGGGACGGACTATCTGGACCTTAACAACTATATTGTTCTGCCGGATTCGGTCCGCCAGGCTATTTGCGGAAAGGCGTTTACTGTTGAATTTTTGTTGGAGGACTTCGATACCTCCAAGGACTCCGGTACGATTCGCAATCTTATGGCACTGACCGGAGATGACGAGTGGATTGCCTCCTTAACGGAAAAAGGAGCAACGCCCAACGACAGCTTTGTCATCTTTATGAACCAGGCCGGTGGTAACAACGACGGAAAGTTCTGCTTCCGGACCTGTTATACCACTGACGGCGTACAATACACAAAAGTGAACTCCAGCGGACCGGACTACGCCAAGGTGGATGCTGCCGCAATCAATCAAGTGACCAATACCATCACCTTTCAAAGCGGGGGCAACAGCGTCTGGTATCTGGATGGAGAGACTGCCAGTACAGCAAAAAACACCAGCAACACCGTTTCAGCCGACGGGTTTGTCGTCGAAGGGAGCTACCAGACCGAACGGCCTCCCCAGGTCATCTTCGGAGCGGCCTCCGATACGGTGAGCAACCGCGCTTTTTCTGCCAAGATTAAGGCCATTCGCATATACAACCGGGAACTGACGGCCGAAGAAGCTGCTCAGAATGCCGCGGCCGATGAGGCGCGTTATTACCCCCAGCCCGAGTACGACGAGGACGGCTATATCCAGGATGGCCTGGTGGTCCGTCTGGACGGCCTGAACAACACTGGCCACGGCCACAGCAATTCCGCCGGTGTCTGGACCAATCTGGCGGATCCCAGCCAATCCATTTCCCTGAACGGCAATTCCTGGGGCACCGACGGTCAGAGCCTTTCCATTGGCGCCGGGACAGGAATGGATTATATCATTCTGCCGGATTCAGTTCGTCAGGCTATCGCAGGAGGACAATTTACCATAGAGTTTTTGATGGATGACTACTGCGGTTCCACCAGCCAAGCGACGGCCAACATCATGGCCCTGACTGGCTCTGACCAATGGATTGCCCAGATCGCCGTCCCTGGCAGGACCCCAAATGACAATTTTGTCATTTATCAGAACAGCAGTCAGAGTACGGTCAACTTTAAGGCCAACGACCAAGATGTCTCCAGCGACAGCGGAAAACGGGCCAATGTTTCTGCTGGCAGTATCGACGGCGCGACCAATGCCCTGAGTTATCAGAATGGATCTTCTACAGTATGGTATCAGAACGGTGAGGTACAGAGTACTTCTGATTTTGTCTATAACTATAATCCCAACGTTACCTCCTATGAAGGGGCGGGGGCTGGCGAGGTGCCGCAGGTGATTTTCGGTGCGGCAACAGATACTGTTTCTAACCGCGTGTTTTCCGGTAGTGTCAAGGCCATCCGCATCTATGACCGGACTTTGAACGCCGCTGAAATCCGGCACAATGCGGAAATTGATGCTGAGCGTTTCGTGAACCGTGCAGATTATGAGCGTTTGGCCCAGGAGTCTTGGAACGCAGTTATCGAGCACAATCCGAACCAGACCACCTGCGCTGGGCTGCAGGCATATGCGGAGGAGCAGCTCAGCAGCTTGGCCGCCAAGCATCTGGACGTCGAGGTTGCTGACGCTGGCGGCGGAAGGTATACTTTCACTTACAGCGCGGAAGGGTTTTCGGTTTCCCACACGCTTTATGTGGACTGCGAATACACCGTTGATTTCTCTGCCATGACAGAGTTGGAACAGGACGATTTTCTGAGCGATCTCCTGCAATATGACGGAGGTGCCGGACTGACCCAGTGCAAGGTGGAGGACGGCGTGCTGCTCTACCAGGGTAACAATTATCCCCGACCTGTCTCATCCATCTATCTACCGGTCTACTACTCAGGTGATGAGTATGTTTTTGAAGCCGAAATCGCCATTCCTGAGACCATTGGCGGCAACTGGGCCACAATGTGCTTCGGTAAGTCCGACCTATCCCATCACTTCCAGTACGCGTTCTTTAAACAAAACGACGGCACCGGCGCGGAGTTCTGCCGGGAGAACGGACCGGCCAATTGGACAGGGCATATCAACACGCCCATTCTGGACTTTATCGGTACCGGTGAGGGCAAGATTAGCCAGGACAAATACGAAGATTTGACCAGTTATGTGACAAAGCCGGAAGCGTTCTTTCAATATAAAGCCATTGTCAAGGACGATGTACTCTATGGCTTCATCGACGGTGTGCAGGTGCTCACTGCCAATCTGTCCGGTAATCTGTTTGCACCTTTAAACGGCGGCTTTGGGTTTAATACCTCAGGTCCTCAGTTGAAGATCAAGAAGATTCGTATCAGCACGGATTTATCGGGAGAAAATGTGGACTGGCAGTTCAACCCCCGCAGTTCCTATCATACGGATATCTATGAACCGGCTACAGATATCAATGCTGCGCCTATTGTTATGCAGTCCGCTACTCCGGATACTTCCGATGTCTCCGGCGAAGCGGCGCGCCCTTCTGCACTGATCTTTGACGTGAGGACGGCAGACGGCGTTCTTTACGCCTACGGAGGCGATACTCTGCTGGGTACCTTTTCCGATCTGTACGTAGCCAACCAGCCCAAGACCAACGTTGGAGCCCGTATTGCCCTGGGTGACACAGAGACTGCAAACGCGCTGGCCAGCTTTGTCAGAGAAAACGGAGCGGGCAACCTCTGGGTTATCTCCAACGACGTGGAACTGCTGGAGATTGTCACCGGGGCGGCCGGCACTGTGCGCGGCGTGGTGGATTTTACCGGGGAAACTTTGAGGGCCCCCGGCAATATCTCGCACGAATTCGGGGATGATTATGCGGTCACGGCCGACCAGGTCTATGAGTATGTTACATACAATAAGCCCTACGATCAGCTGTCGGCCCAGGAGCGCTATGATGCCCTTTTCGGACGGGGATACCGAACCGCCCTGCTGCCGGAAAGCGCTGTGACAAAGGAACATGTCCATTATCTCCAGGGAAATCTAATTTACGTCCTTGTGGAAACAGAGACAGCCGTTGCTGAGGAGGACTTCTATGATCTGATAGTCACCGGCGTAAACGGAATCCTGTCCAAAAACTATAAAGCCAATCTTGCCGCGCTGGAGGGGGAGCTGTTTGAAGCCGGCGGCGGGAATATCCTTGTCCGCGGCGGCCATGTGGTGGGGCATCGGGGCGATATGGGCAATGAGTCTGCAAACCCCGAAAACAGCGTGGAGAGCATTGTCTCTGCTGCGCAGAGCGGCGCCTCCTCTGTAGAGTTCGACGTATATATGACGCTGGACAAGAAGCTGATTTTGATGCACAACAACAACATTACAGGATACTTTGTGTATGATGACGACGCTCCTCTCACGGAGGAGCAAAAGGAAGCTAACAATGTAAAAACGATTACCCAGCGCAGCTGGGAGGGAGATTTAGAATATCTGCACTCCACCTACAACGAAGACATCCGCATGCAGCAGCTGTATCAGTTATATGAGGCCATTGATACCGAGTTTCCGGAACTGCGCCTGCACCATGAGATCAAGGACGGGCGCACCGAGACCCTCAATCGAATCATCGACCTGATGGACAAATATGGCCTGCGAAGCTGCAGCGATATGATGTGCTTTACCAAAAGCGTTGTGGAATATGTGACTTCGATGGGAATCTCTGCCCAGTATCTGGCCACAGTCAGCAGCTATCACACGCCTGAACGCATCTATGCCACAGAAATAGAATACCGCCCCCTGAACTCCACCTGGCATGCCACGTGGGACAGCATGAATACGGAGTTTTTGGAGGAGCTTAAGCATTTTGGGCAGACGGCCTATCCCTGGCCAACGTCCGATGAAGCCGTCCAGGATGCCTACTATGTGCAGGGCTACCAAGGCTTTACCACGGATATTCCCCACCATACCGACGACTATATCCGGGAGATTCTCCCCGCTGTCGACCCGGAGACCGGCAGAGTGACCGCCGTTGTCCGCACGTTGGCCTACCACGAGCCCGGAACCTTTGACGAGGGGTCAACCTACGTCGAGCCCTGGTGGAACAGCATTGCGGGGCCCACCGAATATCAGCTGGACAGGTTTGAGCTAATCCCGGTCTCCGGCACGCCCGTCTTGGATAACGAGTGCCTGACCGCTTTTGGAGATGCAGATGATCTGGTGGCCATTCGCTGCCGGGTGCAGCTGACGGGAGACAGTTCCTACTACGTCTACTCGGAAAGCTTTCTGCCTGCCCAGAAGCAGGCGGTATCCATCGGGATTCTCACAGAGCCGGAAAAGGTCAGCTACCTGAAGGGAGAGCAGTTGGATGTGGCCGGAGGCACGGTTCAGGTAGTCTATAACGACGGCAGCAGGGAAACCATTGATATGACTGCCGCCATGGTGTCCGGGTTCGACCCCGGCACGGTGGGGCGCCAGATACTGACCGTGACCTGGGCGGGCCAAACGGCTACCTACTATGTGGCCGTCAGTAATGCGGCGGGCGGCGGTACCAGTGGCAGTTCCAGCGGCAGAAGCCCCGCCTACAGCATAGAGTTGTCCGCAGGTACTGGAGGAACCATTTCCTCAAATGTGGACAGCGCGAAGGCCGGAAGCAGCGTTGCAGTGACGGTCTGCACTGACAACGGGTATACGGTAGAGGATGTCCAAATTACAGATCACGCCGGTCGCAAAGTGCCAGCTACTGTGGAGGACGGCATCTGTCGCTTCATCATGCCGGCTGGCGGCGGACATGTGACCGTATCATTTCAGAAGGTTGAGATTGGACACACAGATCTTCAGAACGATGGTTTTGAAGATGTCAGCGAAGCCGCCTGGTACTACGAGGCGGTGAATTATGTGGTAGACGAAGGCCTGTTCAACGGTGTCTCCACCACAATGTTTGCTCCCAATGAGACGATGAGCCGCGCCATGCTGGTTACAGTTTTATATCGGATGGAAGGCGAGCCTGCAGTCCCGGATGAAAGCGTGTTTCCGGATGTAGCTGGCGGAAGCTATTATGAGAAGGCCGTCGTCTGGGCTGCTGAAAGCGGTATTGTTAACGGCTACAGCGACGGGACCTTCCGGCCGGAGACCGGTATAAGCCGAGAACAGATGGCGGCGATTCTGTACCGCTATGCAGCCCAAAAGGGCGGGGATATGTCCGCAGCAATTTCTCTTGACGCTTTCTCCGATGCATCACGAGTCAGCGGCTTTGCGGCGGAAGCGGTACGGTGGGCTGTCGGCAGGCAGTTGCTCTCCGGCATAGGTGCCGGAATGTTGGATCCGCAAGGGTATGCGACCCGTGCGCAGGTTGCGGTGGTCCTGATGCGGTTTGCCGCATCCTGAAGAGAAGATCATATCCCGCTAACATGTTGTTCTGACGAATACAGTCCAGCCCGGGCCTTTTGGGGCCCGGGCTGGGGATTAAACGGGAGGGAAAGGGCAGAGCTCTTCCCTGCGTGCTCTATAGCAGATGAGGAAAAAAGGACTCACTGGGCGAACGTGATGACAAATTGGCTGCTTTCGGACTGATAGTCAACATGAAAATGTAGCAGTGCTCCCAGGTCCTGAAGAGAATAGAAGTTGTTTCCGCCCATAATGTAGGCGGTCAGCGCAGCGCTCTCGCCGTCGACCTTCAGCGGCTGATCGCTGAGAACACAGGCTGAGGACTTATCCGCTCCAGGCTCCAGCTCGCCGCCCAGGGCAGAATACCCTGTCCCCGTTGTAAGGAGCACCTCGCGCGCCGCCTCGTCATACTCCACTCCGAACTGGCCTTCCGTACCATTTAAGAGCGCGGCGATATCGCGGAGCTTAAAGAAGGTAGAGCCATTGATGCAGTAGGCCTCAGGACTGACGGTCCGGCCGTTGACCGTGATGCTCCGGCTGCACTGAATCACCTGCGGATTGAGGGGATCAAGATTGTCCAGCCATGCATAGAATTCAGGCAGGTAGTGCTGGCCCATGGCGTGATCCCGCTCCCAGCCAAAATAAATATTGGTGTCACCTGCGGCGGCTTCTTCAATAGCCAGCTTCAGGGCTGTAAAGGTGGCCGTGGAGGTATCACAGTCGCACATGCCTTGACGCACAAACCAGTTGGGGGCGACGTCGCTCTCGTCCCCGCTGTGATCCATGCCGGAGAGATACCACATCGCGTCGCTGCCCATCAGATAGGGCATGGGGCTGACCATTTTCATCTGCATGGCAACCGTTTCCCCTTCCGCCGCCCAGAACGCATCCCAGCTGTCGTACTGGTCGACGCCGATGGCGGCCTTGTCCGTGACCCGATCCCAGAGATCTTCATAGGCGATGCTGTACCGCTGGGCAGTGGTGCCAAACAGGTTGTTCTCATTGCGGGTATACCCACCGGTTATCCCCATTCCCATAAAGGCGATGACGCCCTTTGCCTCGTTGCCATAGTAGAGCGGGATCTCGCCGTTCATATTGACATTGGCAATTACCCAAGGCAGATAAGTATCCAGATCAAAAGAACCTTTCACGACATTTCCGTCTGCGTCCAAGGTATACCAGCCGCGGGTATCAGTTTCAGGGCGCAGCTTAACAGTATCATCGTAGTTGAATTCATCGTTCAAGTCAATTTCATGCTGTATGCTTTCCTCCAGAAGGCCGGCCATTTTTTCCCTGAATTCATCCGCGGACAGCCCAAACATTTTTTCAATATAGACAGCATAGTCCCCGGACAGTTTTTCGGACAGCTGCATTAGATCATCCGAGGGGCGGTCATAGGTCAGATACCCCTTGGAGTTGGGAGCGGCGATTCCTTCCGTGTTATAGGGGGCGTTTTCTCGGTACGATCCATAAGTAAACTCGTATGCCTGGTCCGCCATGGGGAGGTCGGTGATAGGGGCAGACGCCAAAACAGCGTATACGTCGTCCGTGGCAGGCGCCGCATTGGTCAGATAAGGCGCGTAGTCTGAGCTGTTGCCGGTAGCTCCGATGATAGTCGCCAGTGCGCCGCCGCCGCTGTGGCCGGTAATCACCACTTTATCCGCATCCCCCGGAATATTGCCCATGCCAATGTTGTACTTCACAAAGCGGATAGCGGCCTTTGTGTCAACGATGGTCGCGGGAGAGTGACAGACATATTCTGTACCGGGCTTATAGTAGACGCCGGTGTCGCCCAGCTGCACCGCGCCTTCATCGGTCGCGGCGCACTCCACCGCGTTTACCTGCCCGCGGCTGCGGCAGCCGTAGGAGACGACAACCATGTTCCGGGCTAGCGCATTTGCGTTGCGCACGTCAATCTCCGACGCCCACTCAACATAAGTGGGGACTTCAATGCCGGCCACAGAAGTGGTATAGCTTGCGCCGTCGATAAAGGTACTTTCGGGAGCTCCACTGCTGGCCCACTCTGTGTTCTCCCTTGTGCCATCAGTAAGGGTATTTTCGGGGAACCCGTTTCTGGCCCAGCTCGTGTTCTCCAGAATAAACAGCACGGCACTGTCCCTGGTCGCCCCATCGGGTACATAGATGTTGATTCTCTGGTCGTCGCGCAGCCCCAAAGCGGCAGGACGTGATTCGTCAATTCCAAACACAATTTGATTGGGCTGATCCTCGCTGTAGTAATGTGCGGTATAGTGAGTCATGCTTATGGCCTTGCCGTCCACCGTAACCGAGAGCTTTTCTGTGGAGACGTTATCAGTATTGCGCAAATCCCAGAACGTGATTGCATCGGGAGAGGCGGCCGCCACAGCGGGAGTCAGGGAGAAAACCAGGAAGAGTGCGAGAGTCAGCGCCAGGATATTCTTTCCTTTCATGCTTCATTCTCCTATCATGTTTATTTTCCCAGCCCGATCAGTTTTGCCGGGACCTGCGCTTGCGGCCAAGTCCCTGTGCTGAGCCGCCGGCGCTGGCCGCGGCGCGGCAGATCGACCGGACAGGAAAATGGTAGCATGGTTTCAATTCCTGCGCAAATCGCATCTGGACGGCTAAAATTCCAAATTGGAAATGAGAGGCCGCCGGCGTGTACGCCGGCGGCCTCTAGTGATCTGCAGACAGCTTGCCGTCTTTTACAGATTGGACAAAAAAGTCCCAGAAACACTTCGCCTCTGGGGATAATGACCTACCGCGCAAGCGGATAAGAGCGCCACTGATATAATACGTCTCGGCAAGAGGGACCGCACGCACATCTGGAAAATGAGCCCTTTTTACCTCATACTCACCGACTAAAGTGACACCGCTTTCGCGCACATTTTCCAGAAGTAATTCGTGCCTGGAACACGTTCGCTTGATTCGGGGGTTGAAACCATGCTCCAAACACATTGCGATACGCGCTTGGTATGCGCCGCTATCTGGATGGAGCAGATAAAAATCCTCGCTTTTTAATTCGGAAAGAGAAATTTCTGACCTGTCTGCCAGCGGATGGTGAACAGAAAGTGCGACAACAATGCGTTGCCTGTCGAGTATGCAACGCTCTAACTCCGGAAAGTCAGAATAGGCGGTTCCTGCGAATCCGAGCGCGTATTTCCCGGATAAAACATTCCGAACAACTTCGTTCCCGTGACATTCTTCCAGCTCAATCTTGATATCCGGGTAGCGTGTGTAAAACGCTTTCATGACATGGAGTAACTTTTGTTGATCAAAAATGGTAGAGATGTGCAGCTTTCTCTCCCTCGGTGACGCAATACAGCTATATAGATTGTCGTATTCCTCGACAATCTTTTCCGCCGAACACAGGCAAAGCAATCCCTCTTTCGTAGGTTCCAGTTTGCCGGAAGTGCGATGAAAAAGCGTAACGCCGAATTCGTCCTCCAACGCAGAAATGTGCTTGGAAACGGTGGAAGGAGTGATGAACAGCCTGTTAGCTGCCTCATAAAAGCTGCTGCAGCGGGATGCGGCGATGAAAGTGCGAAATTTTTCAATATCCATAGGGACAACCCGTCTTTCTGCAATCTTTCAGGAGATTTAAATAACGGGAAAACGGGGAAAAGGAATACCGCCCTGCCGTCTCAGAGGGACAGCAGGGCGGTTCGTATTCTTTTTACGCCAGCTGCTGCTTGGCCATCTCGGTCAGAGCGGTGAAAGCGGCCTTGTCGTTGACTGCCATCTCAGCCAGCATCTTGCGGTTAATCTCCACGCCAGCCTTCTTCATGCCGTTCATAAAGGTGGAGTAGTTCATCCCGTTCATCTTGCAGGCGGCGGAAATCCGGGTGATCCACAGCTGACGGAAATCGCGCTTCTTCAGACGGCGGCCGGTGTAGGCGTAAGTCAGGGACTTCATAACCTGCTCGTTGGCCATCTTGAAGTGTTTGCTCTTGGCGCCCCAGTAGCCCTTGGCCAGCTTGAGGACTTTATTTCTTCTCTTGCGCGTCATCATCGCGCCTTTGACTCTAGCCATTGTAAAAGCCTCCTATGTTAAACAGTAAAAATCTTATTTATAGGGGATCATGCGCTTGATGGCGGACTCGTTGGTCTTGTCCGCGTAAGCGCCGGCGCGGAGGCCTCTCTTGCGCTTGGTGTCCTTGCCGTGGCCGTTGAGCAGATGGGACTTGAAAGCATGGGCGCGCTTGACCTTGCCGGACTTGGTCAGATTGAATCTCTTCTTCGCGCCGCTGTGGGTTTTCAATTTAGGCATGGTGAGTTTCTCCTTTACAGTTAAATCGCAGGGGGACGGGCAGACAAAAAGCCAGTCCTTATTTTTTTGCTTCCTTAGCGACCTTGGGGGAGAGGAAAATGGACATGTGCCGTCCGTCCAGCTTGGGGTCCTTATCCAACGCGGCCACCTCGCTGCACTGCTCGGCAAACTTCAGCAGCAGGCCGCGGCCGATGTCTGTGTGGGCCATTTCACGGCCGCGGAAGCGGACGGTGACTTTTACCCGGTTCCCCTCGGCCAGGAACTTCTGCGCGTTGCGGAGCTTGACATTGAAGTCGTTTACATCGATGCCCGGAGACATGCGCACCTCTTTGATCTCCACGACATGCTGGTTTTTCCGGGCCTCCTTCTCACGCTTGGTCTGCTCAAATTTGAACTTCCCATAGTCCATGAGCTTGCAGACGGGAGGGGTGGCATTGGGAGAGATTTTTACCAGGTCCAGGTCCCGTTCGATGGCCTTTTCCAGCGCCTCACGGGAGGACATGATACCCAGCTGTTCGCCTGCTTCGGAAACCAGACGGACCTCCTTGTCGCGGATTTCCTCGTTGATCTGATGACCCTGTTTGCTGATACGAAAGCACCTCCAATTCCTGTTGCCGCATAACAAAACGCGGCTACCTTGCCGGTACCCGCGTCACACGATCCAACCCGCCGGACACACACCGGCGGAGAAAATATCATGTTAACCTCTTCACCGGCGGCTGGAGGTGAGGACGGAGGTACCGTACCTGCTTTATTGTGCCCAAACAGTATACCAGCAGAAGTGCGATGTTGTCAAGAGGAAATTTCGGCTGATATCCGGCTTTTGGCGCGGCATTGATTTGACGGCAGATATGAACTATAATGGCGGTCAGAAGCAGCGCATTTTCTGTGCTTGAGAAGGGGAGCAGCGATATGGAGCGGAACAATACGCCGGAGCTGGAGACAAAACGGCTGATCCTGCGAAAATTTTCCGTGCAGGACACAGAGGCCCTGTTCTCCCTGTATAGCGATGAGGAGATAAATACCTATCTGCCGTGGTTTCCCCTGCGGTCGCTGGAGGAGGCAAGAACCTTATAGGAGGAAAAATATGCAAAAATTTACCGGCTTCCCCGCGGATATCAATACGCCGTCTGCTTGAAAGAGGATGGCATTCCGATTGGATACGTCCATGTCAGTATGGACAGCAGCCACGACCTGGGATATGGACTGCGCAGGGAGTTTTGGCACAGGGGGATGATAAGCGAGGCCTGCCGGGCTGTTGTCGGGCAGGTGAAGCGGGACGGCCTTCCCTATATAACGGCTACCCATGACGTAAATAATCCCCGCAGCGGCGGCGTCATGAGACGGCTGGGGATGAACTACCATTACTCTTATGAGGAGCAGTGGCAGCCAAAGGACATCCTGGTTACCTTCCGGATGTACCAGCTCAACCTGGACGGGAATCAGGACCGTGCATTTCAGAAATACTGGGAGGAGTCGGAGAAGCATTTTGTAGAGGCGGATATCGGCAAAGACCGGTGAGCGGCAGAGCGGAACGCCCTGCCCGGCAGCCGGAGAGGGGGAAGGAGGCCCGGACATGCGGGAAAATCCATATGATGAGCAGCGCTTTTTTGAACAGTACAGCAGATTCCCACGCTCGGTGGAGGGGCTCCGCGCTGCAGGGGAGTGGCATGAACTGGAGCGGATGCTCCCTGATTTGAAGGGCAGGCGGGTGCTGGATCTGGGGTGCGGTTTTGGTTGGCACTGCCGCTATGCAGCCGGCCACGGCGCGGCGGCGGTGCTGGGGATAGACCTCTCCGAAAAAATGCTCGCAGGTGCGAAGGCGCGCAACAGCGGCCCCGCAATTACCTATCGCCGCATGGCGATGGAGGATCTGGACTTCCCGGAAGATACCTTTGATGTGGCGATCAGCTCTTTGGCCCTCCACTATGTGGAGGATGTGGAGGAGGTTTTCCAAAGGGTGTACCGCTGCCTGACCCCAGGGGGAGATTTTGTCTTCTCCTGTGAGCACCCGGTCTTCACCGCCCAGGGACCTCAGGATTGGTTCCGGGACAGGGAAGGGGCTGTCCTCCACTGGCCGGTGGACCGCTACTTTGAGCCGGGGCCCCGGACAGCCCGGTTCCTGGGCTGCGATGTGGTGAAGTATCACCGGCCCTTGACCGACTGGATACACGCTCTGCTGGACGCGGGATTCTCCCTCGCCGGCCTTACAGAGCCCCGGCCGGATCCGCGTCTGCTGGACAGCGTGCCCGGCATGAGAGAAGAGCTGCGCCGTCCCATGATGCTGATTGTGTCGGCCAAGCGGCCGCTGTGTTAAGGGGCGGCGGAAGAGAAGCGGAAGGCCTTTCTACAACGGTGAGACAGGGGGGCTCCGCGGCAGGGTTTAATCCTGGAAGAAGCCGACCATATCCGCCCATTCAGGAGGCGGTTCGGGGGTGAAGCCGGAGTGTTCCTTCAGCTCCCGGACAGCCTCCTCCCGGCTCACCGTTCCAGAGGCTGAGGCCAGGGCCATCTCTACGGCGGAGAAGGGGATGACCCTGCTCTCCATATCCCGGAAGCTGACCATCTGGGCGTACTCCTTGCACCGCTCGATGGAGCAGCTGGTGTGGAGACCCTTTCCCTCCACGGGAGCGTCCACCCAGCCGATCTCCCGGGCCAGGATCTCCTTGATTTCGTTCCATCGGTACACCCCGCCGGCTACCGCGTCCAAATCCAGGTGGACCAGGTTGGGAAGTCCACCCTTCCGCTTTGCCCGCTCCACCGTCTCCCGGAAGGGCGCCAGAAGGGCTGGCGCCTGAGCCAGGGCGGCGGCGATGTTGGCCATCATTTCATTGTGGAGAAGCCCCCGCCTTCCCGCGCCGGGGGGCATCAGGTACTGGCGCATCATCATGTAGCACTCCACCTCGCCCGGCCCCATGGGCGGACGGAGAGTGACGACCCGCCAGAGATTGAAGCCGAAGCGGGCCAGGGCCTGGATCCAGGGCCGGTAGTAGAAGGCGGGGGCGAAGTTGTTGTAGATGAAGTTTTTGCACTGGGCGGGCTCGGTGCCCAGCACCAGGTAGGGGACCTTCCACTGAACCAGCCGGGGCAGAAAGAGCACGTAGGCCACAGCCGGGCAGAGGCAGACATTCCTCTGGAGCCGGTACAGCTCCCGGTAGATAGCCTTTAGCTCTTGCTCCGGGGCCTTTTCCACAAGAAAATCCACCTCGGGCAGCGCCTCTCTGGCGTGTTCCACGCTCTCCCGGGCCCAGGGGGACATGTAGGGGGTCTCCCAGCACAGGGCCAGGACGCGCAGCTTTTGGACCTTAGCGAGATGGTAGAGCAGGTAGGAGGAGTCCTTACCGCCGGTATAGAAGACCGCCGCGTCGTACCTTCGCCCGGGCGAGCGGGGGAGGGAGGTGTGGACCGGCGTGACGTTCTTGCAGGGGCGGAACCGCCGCTCAGTCTGGCAGATGGGGCACAGCCCGTCGGCGCTGAACTCCAGGCCGGGAATGGCGAAGTCGTTGGCGGCACAGCGGCGGCAGAACCGGGCCTCCTCCAGGCTGGCGGGGGCCCTCCGGCGGGCTGAGCGGTCCACCACGATGCCCAGTTTGACGAGGCGGCGCAGCGCCCTGCCGCCGTCGGGGAGCTCTTTCAGCGGGACGCTGCCGTCCAGGGCGGCGATGGCCCTGGCTTCCGACGGCGTGACCTTTAGTTTCCGCCGCAGGGTGTTGGGGGCATTTCGCAGGCCGTAGTAGACCAGCCGGTTTCCCTCCAGCCTCCAGCGGCTTTGCAGTACGGGAATCATAGGTTGTCGCCTCCTTTTCTCACAGTATACATGATTGGACGGAAAATTGCACTTCCGATTTTGGAGCGAGCTGCCGTCCTGTCCGCAGATCGCTGCGAAAGGCCCGCAGCCGAAAGAGAAAAGTCTCCGGTCCGAAGATTCGGGCCGGAGACTTTTGACGTCTTGCTTAGGATTTGGATTTTGGCTTGAAAATCAGAGCCGCCAGGTATCCAAAAAAGATGGCGGCGGTGATCCCACAGGCGGCGGCGGTAACGCCGCCGGAGAGGGCGCCCAGAATGCCGTTTTCCTCCACAGCTTTGGCCACGCCCTTGGCCAGCAGATAGCCAAAGCCGGTCAGAGGCACCGTGGCCCCGGCGCCGCCGAAGGCCACGATATACTTGTAAATCCCCAGCGCCCCCAGCACGACGCCGGAGACCACATAGGTCACCAGGATTTTGGCGGGGGTGAGAGGGGTCTTGTCAATGAGGATCTGTCCGATGAGACAGAGAATTCCTCCGCAGAGAAAGGCGCGGGCATATTCCCAGAACAGTTCCATATCATCACCTCATTTCCGGGCTGAAATCGCTACGGCGTGACAGATGCTGGGGATACTCTCACCCTGTTGGGTGGAGGTGGGGGAGAGGAGAGCGCCGGTGCCGCAGAAGAGGATGTTTTTCCAACGGCCCTCCCGCATTCCGTTCAGGAGGAGCCCAGTGAGGACCACGGCGGAGCAGCCGCAGCCCGACCCGCCGCAGTGGACGTCCTGTTTTTCCAAATCATAGATGAGCAGGCCGCAGTCCGCGAAGTTCTGGAGCTCGATGCCGTCCCTGTGGAAGAAGTCTTTTACAATCTCACTGCCCAGCTTGCCCAGATCGCCAGTGACGATGAGGTCGTAGCAGGAGGGCTTGCGCTTGGTGTCCTCCAGGTGGGCCTTGATGGTGGCGTAGGCCGCCGGGGCCATGGCGGCGCCCATATTATTGGCGTCCTTGATGCCCTTGTCCACAATTTTGCCTGTGGTGACGTGGGTGACATAGGGGCCCTGACCCTCCCGGGCCAGGATAACGGCTCCGGAGCCCGTTACCGTCCACTGGGCGGTGGGGGTACGCTGGCCTCCATACTCCAAGGGGGTTCGGTACTGCCGCTCGGCGGAACAGAAGTGGGAGGAGGTGACGGCGGCCGCCCACTCCCCAAACCCGCCGTCCAGCATCATGGCGGCCAGGGAGAGGGACTCGGCCATGGTGGAGCAGGCGCCGTAGAGGCCGTAAAAGGGAATGTCCTGGCCCCGGACGGCGAAGCCGGAGCCGATACACTGGTTCAGGAGATCACCGGCGAAGATATAGTCCATGGCCGAGGCGGGCTGCTTGGCCTTGTCCAGGGCGGCAGCCAGGGCCAGCTTCTGCATGGCCGACTCGGCCTTTTCCCAGCTCTTCTCGCCAAAAGTGTCGTCCTGCTCGATGTGGTCAAAGCTGCCGGCCAGGGGACCGTCCCCCTCCTTTTTGCCCACCACGTTGGCGTGGCCGGCGATGGAGGGCGGATTGGCAAGGGCCACGGTCTGCCTGCCCATCTTTTTGGTGGTCATATGATTCGCCCCAATCTGTGTCAAAGTGATACGCTTTAGTTTGAACAAAAGCCGCAAAAATATAAGCGCGGAATTTGGAGGGGCAAAAGCTGGTCAAACGATGGTTTTTGCGGTATAATAACCGCAAGGCGGCGGCGCTGTGCGGCCGCACGCCGGATGTGACGCCGGAGAGGAACCTTCCGGCGTCAGAATTGCCGAAAATGTGAGATAAGAAGTTGGGAGGCCCACCATGGTAGAGGACGCAAAACGCACCCTGGCCTATATCTGTCCTGCGTGCCGCCAGAGCGTGGCGGTGGAGCGCAGTGTGTTCCAGCTGGCCGCCGCCAGCAGCGAACTGCCCTGCCCCTGCGGCAAATCCTCTCTGAAGGTGGAGCTGATGGGGGACCGGGTCAGGCTCACCGTCCCCTGTCTTTTCTGCGGCAGGGATCATACGGTGACCTGCTCTTCCAGAGCTTTTCTCCATGAGCGGGTGCTGGCTTTCTCCTGTGCCGCTTCTGGACTGGATTGCTGCTATGTGGGCGAGGAAGGGCCGGTTTTTGCCGCCTTGAAGCGCCTGGAGGAAGCGGTGGACAAGCTGGAGGCCGACGCCGGGGCTCAGGGTACGTTTCTGGACGAGCTGGTGATGCACGAGGTTCTCTCCGAAATCAGGGATATTGCCCAGCGGGACGGGGTTTCCTGCACCTGCGGTTCCCGGCAGTGGAAGCTGCAGGTGAACTACAGCTCAGTGGATCTGACCTGCGCCGGCTGCGGAGCCGTGATGCGCATTCCGGCTGCCACAGCCGACGACATCGACGACATCTGCTGTAAGGACAAGCTGGTTATCAGGGGCGGAGACAGGGGAGGCAGCCTGGTTTGAGCGTCTATTATGAACATACCTACGGGGTAGCGGCCCGGGACACGGGGCTCTTCGGCCAGTGCCGCCCTTCCGGGGTGCTGACCCTGCTCCAGGAGGCGGCCACCTCCGCGGCCTGTGAGATCCATGTGTCAGGTCCTGAAATGCTGGAAAAATACAACGCCATCTGGATGGTGGTCCGCATGTGGTACCGCCTGGAGCGGCCCATCTGCTGGGGAGACGCGGTCACCATCCGCACCTGGCACCGGGGGGACCGGGGCGCCACATTGTACCGGGATTTCGATATTTCTATCAACGGAACATGGGCGGGAGAGGCGGTTTCAGCCTGGGTGCTGGCCGACGTGGACAGCCGGAGGCTGCTGCGCATGGGAGCGCTGGCCGAGACCTTGGAGAGCGGGGGTGCCGGGCTGTGCAAGGACAGGCTTCTGACCAAGCTCGTCCTTCCGGAGCACATGATTCCCGCGGGCCGGCGGGCCTTTCACTACAGCGACGCCGATATCAACGGCCATGTGAACAATGTGAAATACGCCGATGCCATGGCCGACGCGCTCCGCCTGGAAAACCTGCTGCCCGGACATTTTGTCTCTCAGCTTCAGATTGGCTACCACGCCGAGTGCCTGGCGGGGGAGGAGATTGCCCTGCTGACTGGCGGCGGCGGGGCGCACTGGTATGTCCGGGGCGCCGACGACGCCGGAAAGACCCGCTTCGACGGAGTGCTGTCCCTGTCGTCTCTTCCGGTAAGTGCCCCTTGACATTCGTACGTTCACAGCGTAGAATAGGAAAAATTTTAGCAGAAAAATGCTTAAGATAAGGAGATGCAACATGGTCAATACCGATCCGTCCAGCAAGTTCACCAAGCAGGGGCTCACCTTTGACGACGTGCTTCTGGTCCCCGCAGAGAGCGACGTGCTCCCCGCGGACATCGATCTCACCACCCAGCTCACCAAGAAAATCAAGCTGAACATCCCACTGATGAGCGCCGCCATGGATACCGTCACCGAGTACCGCATGGCCATCGCCATCGCCCGGGAGGGCGGCATCGGCATCATCCATAAGAATATGTCCATCGGGGCCCAGGCCGAGCAGGTGGACATGGTCAAGCGCTCCGAGAACGGGGTCATCACAAACCCCTTCTGGCTGGCCCCCGGCCACACCCTGGCGGAGGCCGACGAGCTCATGGCCAAGTACCGCATCTCCGGCGTGCCCATCTGTGACAACGGAAAGCTGATCGGCATCATCACCAACCGGGACATGAAGTTCGAGACCGACATGAACCAGCTCATCGACAACGTGATGACCAAGGAGAACCTGGTCACCGCTCCCGAGGGCACCACCCTGGCCGAGGCCAAGGAGATCCTCCGCCGCCACAAGGTGGAGAAGCTGCCCATCGTGGACAAGGACTTCCACCTGAAGGGCCTCATCACCATCAAGGACATCGAAAAGGCCGAGGTGTACCCCAACTCCGCCCGTGACGAGAAGGGCCGCCTGCTGGTGGGCGCCGCCATCGGCGCCCCCCCCGACGTGCTGGACCGGGTCCACGCGCTGGTGGAGGCCGGCGTGGACGTGCTCTGCCTGGACTCCGCCCACGGCCACTCCAACAACATTCTGGAGTGCGTCCGCCGCATCAAGGCCCTCTACCCCGACGTGCAGCTCATCGCCGGCAACGTGGCCACCGCGGAGGGCACCCGCG
>ERZ857955.1128-NODE-1128-length-23224-cov-4.233027_pt1 | contig 23224 bp, 28 predicted proteins | sample MGYA00519956_ERZ857955 | MGnify/ENA primary metagenome ERZ857955 (study PRJEB31778, sample SAMEA3449378) | human gut metagenome | biome: human gut; feature: human-associated habitat; material: faeces | place: United Kingdom | collected 2010/2012 ...
TTCGGGGAGGCGGATGTGGCCCGGGATCCGGAGGCGGCGAAGAAAAAGCCTGTTTTTGCCGGTGTGGAGCATTGGCCCGATCTGGATGAGGAGTCCCTGCTGGCGGCCAACCCGGACGTCATTCTCATCTGCCGGGAGGTTGGCTGCGGCGTGGTCCCGGTGGAAGCCGGCGAGCGGGAGCGGCGGGGGAAAGTGGGCAGGCTCTGCTGTCGGCTGGCGGCGCTGGCGGCGCGGGTAGAGCGAATTTTCTGCGGTATGCCGATGCTGCTGAAGGGAGAGGGAGCATGGAGCTGATTATCATACGGCACGGCACCACACAGGGGAACCTGGAGCGCCGCTTTGTGGGGATGCTGGACGTACCGCTGGCCCCGGAGGGGGAGGCGCTGGCGCGGGAGGTCTCCCGTACTCTTCCGCCAGTGGAGCACATTTACCGCAGCCCGCTTCGGCGCTGTGCCCAGACGGCGGCTTTGCTCTGGCCCGGCACGCCGGAGACCGTTGTAGCCGCCCTGAGGGAGACCGACTTCGGCCCGTTTGAGGGCCGGAGCCATGAGGAGTTGAAAGACGACCCCATATATCAGGCCTGGATTGCACAGAAGGGGGGCCCCAACTTTGCTGCCCTGCCGGTAGGGGAGGCGCCGGAGGAGGCCGCAGCCCGGGCGGCCTCCGGGCTGCGCGCCGTGGCGGACGATATGGCGGCGCGGAACCTTCAGCGCGCGGCCGTGGTCTCCCATGGGGGGACTATTATGGGCATGCTCTCCCAGTTCGGACGCCCGGAGCGGGACTATTACGGCTGGATGTGCCCCAACTGCGGAGGGTTCCGCATGGAGCTGGAGCCGGGGCCTCTGCTGCGGCTGCTGGAACAGGTGGGCAATCGGAAGCGGCTGTAAGGGCCCTGGATTGCGGCAGGCGGAGAGAATTCCAGACAATCGTACAAAAAGCTGCCCGGCCCAGGGAAAGATCCTGGTGCCGGGCAGCTTTTTGTGGTATTCTGAGGCTAGGCCTTGTTTGAAGATTGGCGGAATGGCCAACGGCGAGAGATTTTCCCGCTTAAAACCCGCTCAGGCTTTTGGCGAGGGCAGCAAAAACAGGCAGTGTAACAATAGAGAGCAGGGTGGAAAGGGTGATCATCTGGACGGCCGTCTCCGTATTCCGGCCGAATTGCTGGGCGAACATACTGGTGATGCCGGCGACCGGCGCGGCGGAGAGAATGACCGAGGCGCAGTAGAGCGCGGGATTTAAGCCGAGCGGCAGCAGGCACAGGGCCGTGAGAGCGGGAATAACCGCGAGCCGCACTGCGGAGGCGGCATAGAGCACAGGCCGCCGGAAGGAGCGCAGCAGGCCGGCTGAGGCCATCTGGGCGCCCACCACCACCATGGCCAGGGGACTGTTCAGATCGGCCAGAAAGGATACGGCATTGCCTATCGGGGCGGGCAGCGTAAAATGGCCCAGGAAGAAGACCAGAGCGATGGCCAGCCCGATGACGCCGGGGTTCAGAAAAATCTTTTTTGTGGAGAGGGCCTTTCGTCCCCCCATAAGAATAACGCCATGTGTCCAACTGAACAGATTGAAGGCCACCAGGGACAGGGCGCCGTAGATCATGGCGTCGGCCCCCAGGATAGATTGAACCAGCGGGACGCCCATAAAGCCGATATTGCCATATACGACGGCGAAGCGCAGGGAATCGCGGTCATCCCGGGCGGTGCGGCGGAACAGGAGCTGAGCGATGAGGATATAGGCCGCATAACAGGCTAGGGTCACCAGCGCGCCGGTTCCCAGTTCCCGCAGGAGAGCGGGGGTGGCCTCCACCTGAAAACACTGGATGATAATACAGGGGTTGACGATATAGAGAAGCAGAAAGGTCATCTGAGACAGACCGTGACTGTTGAGCTTGCCCAGCTTGCCCAGCAGGAAGCCCACCGCCATCATGAGGAACAGCGTGCCTACCTGCCCGGCTACGGCTGCTATATTCTGAACCATGAAGTCACCTCCTGGACAAGCTCAATTCCCCCGGGAAATGCGCCGTCCCGGAGGAACTGAGAATATAGAATGCAGAAGCAGCTTTAGCGGCCTTTTGGGGCCTCCAGCGTCTTGTTGGAAAGACCGAGCGCGAGGAAGAAAGCTATGAGCGAGAGTACGCCCAATACGATGGACAGTACCTGATAGCTGCCCTGAGTGGCAGTCAGGATAACCGGCATGATGATAAAGGTTGAGGTACGGATAGCCACAACAATAGGAGTGACCACACTGTTGGCTGCGGCAAACTCATAGCGGCCGAAAATTTGAATGACCATGGAGGGCAGCAGATTGCAGATACCGCCGATGAGAATACCAAGGAGGATAATGAGAATCAGGGTGACGGTTTTGCTGCCGATAAAGGCGGCCAGCAGGAACTGCATGATGGCCATATAGAGGGCAAAGACGATGACGGCCTTTTTGGTACCGGTCTTCTGGTCCAACACACCCCACAAATAGCTGCCCAGGATACCCAGCACAGAGGCGATGGAAAGCCAGAGCGTACCCTCCTCCATGGTAAAGCCGGAGGCCTGGACACGGGGAATGAACTGCGTCATTGTGGACACTAGGGCGATGAACAGGAGGCCGAAAGAGAGCGAGACCAGCCACATCTGCTTGCAGCAGAGCAGGCGCGGCACCGACCAGGTGGATTTATATTCGGAGATTTTAGGCTTGTTGGCCTCTTCCGGATCGTTGTCGGGATAGGCTCCGGCCTCCTCCGGAGTGGCTTTTACGGCGAAAGCCGCGAGGAGCGCCAGCACTAAGGTGATGGCGGCAAAGACCAGGAAGGGAGCGGACAGGCCGTGGGTGGCGCCGAAGACGGCGGTGAAAATGGGGATACAAATGGCGCTGGAGAGAGGGGCGCCCATGGTGGACCAGCCCAGCGCAATTCCCTTTTTCTTGGGGAACCAGTTGGACATATAGGTGTTGGTAGAGACCAGATTCAGCGTATTCCCCAGGGCGGTGAGAATGACCACCACCACGCCGTACATTGCGATGGAAGTGACCTGGCCGTTGACCGCGAAGAGGACAGCCACCAGCACCAGGGCCAGCACGGTGGGGACTTTGACGCCTTTGGCAGTGATCCAGCGGCCGAAAACCAGAGCCAGCACCACGCCGGCCCAGCCGCCGACACCGGAGAAAACCAACAGGCTGTTTTGGTTCCAGCCCTTGACCGCTTCAAAGAGCTGAGGCGTTACATTGAGGAGATCTACGGTTGCTGAGCTGATGAGGTAGAGCAGGCCGACAAAGATAATAATCCACCAGCCCTTGGCGCCGAAGTTGTTCAATCCTTTTTGCTTCATTGCTGAGGAGCCTCCCTTTTGATATTTTATGTTCCAGTTTGCCACAACACACGGGATTCACTGAGTGAATTTTAGCGCAAAACGCACAATAAGGGAAATATCGTTTTCCCATGCAGTTATTCCGAAAAGGAATCATTAGTACCAAAGGAGGGGGAAGCCACTGTGGATATCAAACTGTTGAAGACCTTTGTTACCGTAGCCAACCACAGCTCTTTTACCGACGCGGCGAAGGAGCTCTACATTGCCCAGAGCGCAGTGAGCAAGCATATCACACAGTTAGAGAAAGAGTTGGGCGTACAGCTCTTCCTGCGGGATACCAGGATGGTGCGTCTGACAGCTGCGGGCGAGGCCTTCTATCAGGACAGCGCAGATATTTTAAGGCGGCTGGAGGAGGCGGTGCTCCGGCTGACCGATCCGGCGAGAGCGGTGACGGGCCGGCTGACCGTAGGGGCTTTCAGCGTCCTGGCCGATGAGGCGGTGGAGACGGTGCGCGCCTTTCGCAGCCGCCATCCGGGGGTGGAGACGGTGCTGGAGTGGTTTGAATTCGGCGAGCTGATTCGCAGGGTAGAGGATGGGTCGGTGGACGTGGCCTTTACCATCGGCTTTGCCGCCGACGGCAAGAGCCAGATGCGCCGTAAGACGCTGGAAAAGGGACGCATGAGCGTCCTGCTGGGAATACGAAGCCCTCTGGCGGCGCGGGAATCGCTGAGGCTGTCCGACTTGAAGGGAAGGCCATATTACACCATGCGGCCAAACGTGACCCCTGACGGCTATATGAATATTATGCGTTACTTCTCTGAGAAGGGGTTCCAGCCCGGCGACATGATTCCCTGTTCCAGCCATGAGTCAATGATTCTGGAGCTTCAGCTCCACGACGAGGGCTATGGGCTGATGGGGGAATATCAGTACCGAAGGCATCCCGGTATTGTTTTTGTACCTATGGCAGAAGAGGATCAGCCTGGCGGAGATTCCTTTGATCTGGTTGCCATGTGGCGGGCGAACAATGAAAACCCGTGTATCCAGGCCTTGCTGGATGAGATCGACCGGCGCAGTTATCCCATTCAGGAATAAATCTGTTCCAAACATATATTTTACAAGCCGCGTGCTTAGCGTTATGATGAATCCATCCCAATGGATGTCATATGTGACACTGAGACAGCACGAAAGCGAGGCAATTCATGATGGATAGACCGGTAATGACCGCCGAAGAGGCGAAGCTCTCTTATGCAAAGTATTTTGACCGCCCCATGGCCCCTATCCCCCAGGAAAAGCTGGACGTCTGGAAAGGGCCGGCCGCCCCTGCCGCGTCCGCTCTGCCCTTTGCGGAACGAGCCAGGTTTCAGGATGCGGATGTTCCCGGACTGGACAATGGCTTTACCGTTGCGGCCGACGGTACGGGATTTGTCGCCAATACCACGTTCATGCCCGGTGTTACGGCTGAGATGTTCAACTGGTGGTTTGGCTGGCATTCGGTCACCAGCGACCTGCGTTATAAGATCTGGAACCATGATGACCACTGGTACGCCCGGGCGGACAGGCCCGAATATGTCAAGGACCCCAACGTCCCGGCGGCTCAAAAGACTTGGGGGGTAAACCATCAGATTCTGGAGGATATCGGGCTGGGGGCCAGCGACCTGCTGCTCTGCTTCCGCCGCCCCTCCGATTTGGGCTATGACGAGGCAAAGGTAGGGACGCCCTCCTGTCTGGCCATGGTGTGCGCATATGGTCTGGGGAATACGCCTGCTGTTATGACGCACATCGCCAAGGAGGCCGAGGGCGGGATCCTCTTCTGCTCTCGCTTCTGGATGGGATACGGCCCCGATGAAAAGGGAGAGCTGATGAAACTGGTGCCCGACGGGGCGGCGGTTCCCGAGGCAGCCCCCCGCGCGCTCTATGGACACAACATCAAGGAGTACAGCAACCTGGCTTCCATCCTCCCCAGCGTCTACGCCGAGGAGAAAGACAAGCCCTGGTAAAAAGAAACGGCCCTGGGCCTTGAAGCGCCCCAAAGTGAGACAATCACCCAATAAAAATGGTTTAGGCAGCCGGGAGGGCTTGCCGTCTGTGAATGCAGGCGGCAAGCCCTCCCGTTTTGCCTCAATACGGCGGTTCCCGTCATAGTTCAGATACCACATCGTTTTCTCTTTTCGTAGCCGCTGTACCTCAGTAGGCAAATCTGCGCCTGCATCTTATGGTATAGTTTTGCGCCCCAATTGCTGTCCAGTGCATCATACTGGCTGACAATTGGGGCGCAGCGTTCTTAAGGCTTCGTTTCTTCTCCCGCTTGAAAACGGGGCGGGCAATAATAGAGCGTTAAATCAATTCCCCCGTCCTCCTGATAATTGCAGTCCACGCCATAATTTCCTGAGGTAAACCAGGTGCAGGTTTCCGCAAGCGGGTGAATTTCCCGCGTGGAGAAGTTTATTACAGCAACCTCTGACGGTTCGGCGTTGGCAAAAAGGTGGCTTGCAAATGCGTCCAGACAGTCCTGGCATAGAAATGTACCAACCAAATCAGGCTCAACCGCAGTGTTCTCAGGCGGAATACCGATACGGGAGTAGCCCCTGTCTGGATCGGTTGTACTGGAAAGACGTACTTCTCCGAGCGACACATTGGTAATCTCCGTATAGCCTAAAGGCTCTTTAATCTGCCGGCCGTCTCGACCGTAGTTATTGATACGCACAGGATATACATCAAAGGTATTTAAATTGACAATGCCAAGGTTGTCCTGCTCCCAACAGGCCCAAAGGAGATGCTCTCTGTGATTCTCAGAGCAGAGATAACAGTCCTCTTTATCAATGGAGGAGATATAGCTGGGCGGATTATAATTGGCGGCGGAAAAAGGGAAGTGCCCCTGCCTGCAGGCACACAGAAGGAGGAACAGCAGCAATGCCGGAATCAGTCTGTTTTGCTTCATATCAGATACCACCCTGCAAGTTTCCAATGGTTAGGCCCATTACCGTCAGAACAGCTTCCAAGCCGTTCTCTGCATCCCAACATGGCGGTTGCGGACAATCTGCGGTTTGCCGTCGAACAACTCGCGCGTAAACAAGCTGTCTGCCGTCTCCGGCAATTTTCCTTTGAAATTCATGTAAAACTCCCCCCTACTTCTTGTACCCCTCATTTTTTCTACTGCTTTTTACTTCCGTTACTTCATAGATCGCCGTGATACTGCGGTGGATCATTTTCTAAACGATTGATTGTAAAAATGCTGTTCGTCATAGCCAATATGACGGGCAGCATTTTTTAACATTGGCCGACATGGCCAAATAACGGCCATATTATATGGCTATTTTAGCAGCCATAATAAACCCTGTAAAGGGGGAATTACATGATTTGCTATAGGTTGTTGTGGGAAACTATGGCACAGAAAGGTGAAACAACATACACATTGCGTGAGAAACATAAATTTAGCCATTCGACAGTCCAACGGTTGCAAGCCAATTTGCCCGTATCGACATATACACTTGATCGACTATGCAAAATCCTTAACTGTCGGTTGGAAGAAATCGTAGAATATATTTCAGATGAAAATCTGTAGCATACAGACTGGAAAACATGGCTAAATAATGGCCATATTTATAATCCCCCCTTTGCATCCATAATGGTAATGTAAGGGAGGAGCAATGTGCTATGATTCAATACAGCCCCTTGTGGAAAACAATGGCTGAGAAGCGAGTAACGACCTATACATTACGAGTTAAGTATGGTATGAGCCACGCTACAGTTCAGAGATTGCAGAGGAATATGCATGTCTCCACCTTTACGCTAAATCGGTTGTGTGAAATACTTGGCTGCGAAATATCCGATGTTGTAGAATATGTACCAGACAGTAAAGAGCTATAACGCCGGTGGGATCACCTAGTAGCCTGAAAAAGCGAGCTATCTGTTGCAGATAGCTCGCTTTTTGCTCGATCTTTATGGTGAGGATATGGCTAACTCCATCCGATGTATTACCGCATATCTCCTAATTGATATCTGTTACAGATGTGTTCGGAGTTCAAGTGCCAGCCCAATCAGCCGATCTGCCTGATCCGCCATGAACAGCGGGATATTCAGCACATCATCGTCCAGTTTCAGGTTATCCAGGGAGAAGCGCACACGGAGCTTGACCTTATCCGGAAACAGTTCTTTGAACTTCTTCAAACTCTTGCTGGATGTGTTGGCCTCGGATTTGACCTCGATAGGAAAAATATCATTCTCCCGCTGAATCAGGAAATCCACCTCATAGGGAGGATTATTCTGCGTCCAGTAGCGGGGAACCACTTCGAACTGTGTAACCAAAGTCTGTAAAACGAAGTTTTCGGTCAATGCGCCCTTAAACTCGGTGAACAGGCGGTTGCCCTCGCCAAAGGCCGTGGGCGCCAGCTGCGCCAAGCGGCGGAGCAGCCCCACATCCACCAGATAAATTTTAAAGGCGGACAGGTCATCGTAAGCGGCCACCGGCAGGCCGGGGGCGCTGCTGCGGTAGATCTTATGCACCAGGCGGGCGTCCACCAGCCATTGCAGGGCGTCCTCGTATTCCCGGGCTCGTGCGCCCTCTTTGACAACCTTGTAGATGAATTTTTTGTTTTCCCTTGCCAACTGAGAGGGGATAGATCTCCAAATCATGGAGATCTTTGGGAACTCACTGATGTTGGGGTGCTTGGCAAAGTCACGCTCGTATGCGCCGAGGATACCCGACAGCGCTTCCTGCATGGCGGCAACGTCACGGGCCTCCGTCCACATCAGCACGGATTCCGGCATACCGCCGGTGACATAGTACATCTTCAATTTCTCGTACAGAGGGTTAAAAAACGCATCTGGGATCGGCTCAATGGCGTCCACACTTTCCAGGTATGCCGCAAGGTTTTCGTCCCCATTGGCAATCAGGAACTCGGAGAAGGTCATAGGGTCAATCTGCATGAAATTGACCTTGCCCACAGGGAAAGAGGACGGCTTTGCCAGCGCAATGCCCAGCAGAGAACCGGCGCAGGCGATGTGATACTGCGGCGCATTCTCGCAGAAATACTTCATGGAATTGATGACCTTGGGGCAGTCCTGCACCTCGTCAAAAATGATAAGGGTCTTTTCCGGCAGGATCTTCTGGCTGCTGGCCAGCATCAGGTTTTGCAGGATGCGGTCAACATCCTTGGTGGTCTCGAAGAACGGCCTGTATTCCTCGTTTTCATCGAAGTTGAAATAGGCGGTGTTTTCATAGTAACGCCTGCCGAACTCTTTCAGAATCCATGTCTTGCCCACCTGCCGTACACCTTTCAGAATCAGAGGCTTGCGGTAGGGGGAGTTCTTCCAATCCAGCAGCTTTTTCAAAATAAATCGTTCCACAATGTCACTCCTCACACTTTTATTGGAGTTTTGGGGCTAAAAAATCACATTAATATTATAGACTGCGGTTTCAAAAACTTCAACGCCTTTTCACATAATTATATTTGTTTTGTGGATGTGTTATCACACTTTTATATATTCTTAGCTGATTTTAGTTTCTCACTGAACAATTCTTTTCCCATAGATTTCTGCACCCCTTCCGTTGGCTCTCTTGTCCAACTTTTGGGGTGTTGTTCACTTTGCCGTGCAGATGGTGATTTTTACTGCAAAATAAAAAAGCTCCTGCTGGAAATTTTCCGGCGGGGGCTATATTTTTTGCCGTCATTGCCATACTAAGCCCATCTAAGCAGATTCAGGGGGTGCCCATGAGACAGTTTTTGCTGCGGCCCGCAGTTTACTTTGGAGAAAACGCCCTTTCGGCTCTGGAAGCTCTGGCGGGAAAGCGGGTCATGATAGTCACGGATGGGTTTCTGGCCCATAAGTCCGGTCTGCTGGAACAGGTAAAGGCCTGCCTGCCCGGCTGTACCATTTCTCTGTTTGACCAGGTTACGCCCGACCCGCCCCTCAGATTGGTGGCCGGGGGCGTGCGGGCCATGGAGGAGGCCGCGCCCGAGGCGCTGGTCGCCTTTGGCGGCGGTTCGCCCATGGACTGTGCCAAGGCCATGCGCCATTTTTCGAGCCGGCCCCATATCCCGCTCTGGGCGGTACCGACTACGGCGGGGACCGGCTCAGAGGTCACCTCCTTTGCCGTTCTGACCGACACAGAGAAAGGCGTGAAATATCCTCTGGTAGACGACGCGCTGCTGCCCGACGCAGCGGTGCTGGAGGAGGCATTTCTGGCGGGCGTACCGCCCGCAGTCACCGCTGACACGGGTATGGATGTGCTCACCCATGCTGCGGAGGGCTATGTGGCAAAGGGCGCCAGCCCCTTCAGCGACGCCCTGGCCGAGCACGCCTTTGCACTGGCCTGGCGGGCGCTCCCCGCCGCATACAGAGGAGATATGCAGGCAAAGGGAGAGATGCTGCTGGCCTCCTGCCTGGCGGGCATTGCGTTCAATGCCGCAGGGCTGGGTATCTGCCATGGGCTGGCGCACAGCCTTGGAGGGCGGATTCACCTGCCCCATGGCCGGATCAACGCCCTGCTGCTGCCCCACGTCATCCGCTTCAACGCGGAGGATAAATCTGCGGCAAGAAAATACGGGCGGCTGGCCGCTCTCTGCGGCCTCTCGGGGACGGCGCGGGCCCTGTCCTCTGCCCTGACCCGGAGGAGGGAGGAACTGGGGATTTCACCCCGGCTGGGAGAAACGGCAGATTTTGCCGCCGTAGCGGCTGCAGCAAAAGATGATATCTGCACGCCCTCCAATCCCAGAGACGCAACGGCAGATGAGCTGGAGCGGCTGCTGAAGGAGCTGATATAAGGTTGGAAGAACTTTTTTCGGTGGGCATTGATATCGGGACCTCGACGACGCAGCTGGTCATTTCCAAACTTACGCTGGAGAACCGGGCCAACCCCTTTTCGGTGCCCCGCATTTCCATTGCGGCCCGGGAGGTGCTCTACCGCAGCGACATCCATTTTACGCCGCTTCTCTCCGATACCGTCATTGACGCTGAGGGGGTGCGGTCCATCGTGGAGGAGGAGTACCGGAAATCCGGCTATCGAAAGGAGCAGGTCGGTACCGGTGCGGTCATCATCACCGGTGAAACGGCCCGGAAGGAAAACGCCCGGGAGGTGCTGCGGGCCCTGTCCGAATTCGCGGGGGACTTTGTGGTGGCTACCGCGGGGCCCGATCTGGAGTCTATTCTGGCTGCCCGGGGCGCTGGAGCGGATGAATACTCAAAGGAGAAAAGGTGCCAGGTATTACACTTTGATATTGGCGGGGGAACCTCCAATCTGGCGCTGTACGAGAAGGGAGAGCTGACCGCCACCGGGTGCCTGGACGTGGGCGGGCGGCTGATTAAGGTGGACCGGGACGGAAGTATCAACTACCTTTCGCCAAAGCTCCAACGCTGGCTGGAGCAGGCGGGTCGTCCCCTCCGCGTGGGACAGACAGTCACCCCCGACGATTTGGCTCCGGTTATTGGGGATATGGTTGCCGCGCTGGAGCAGGCGGCGGGGCTGCGGCCCGGTACAGAGCGGCTGGACTACTTTACCACGCAGGGGACACACTGGAAGCCCGCCCCTGCTCCGGTGGTCTCCTTCTCCGGCGGAGTGGCCGACTGTATCTACGACCCGCAGGGCGACTGGCGGACCTATGGAGACATTGGGGTGCTGCTGGGCCGGGCCATACGGGATTCGGCCTCGTTCCGCTCTGCGGAGCTGCGCCGGGGGACCGAGACCATCCGGGCAACGGTGGTGGGGGCCGGCAGCCACTCCACCGACATCTCCGGATCCACCATCTTTTACCGCGGCATCTCCTTCCCACTGAAGAATCTTCCCATTCTCAAGCTGACTGAGGCCGAGGAGCGGGGCGGCGCCGGAACCCTGGCCGCCGCCATCCGTGAGAAGGTGAAGTGGTTCTCCGACGAGGGAGGGCTTACGCAGACGGCGCTGGGCCTGCGCGGAGAAAAGAACCCGGCCTACCACCGGGTTCAGGAGCTGGCCCAGGGAATCTTTGAGGGGCTGGAAGCCCTGCGGGAACACGGATTTTTCCCTGTGGTCGTCGTAGAGGCCGACATGGCCAAGGTGCTGGGGCAGACGCTGTCCCAGCTGGCTTCGGGGCCCCTCCTGTGCCTGGACGGCGTGGGGGTGGATAACGGCGACTACATCGACATCGGCGCGCCGGTGGCGAATGGGACGGTGCTGCCCGTGGTGATCAAGACACTGGTATTCAATCAATAGGAGAGCGGGGAGCTGTCTCCGCTGCAAGGGAGCGATCACATGATACTCAAAACCAAACTGCTGGGGCATGTCTATGAATTCAAGTCGGTGAAGGACGCTCTGGCAAAGGCCAACGAGGTAAAGTCGGGGGATTCCCTGGCGGGCATTGCCGCCGAGACCGCCGAAGAACGGGTGGCGGCCAAGGTGGTAGTGTCCAACCTCACCCTTTCCGACCTGCGCAACAACCCTGCCGTCCCCTATGAGGAGGACGAGGTCACCCGCATCATTCAGGACGATGTGAATGAGAAAATCTACGACGAGATCAAGAACTGGACGGTATCCGAGCTGCGGGAGTGGCTGCTGGACGAGAGGCATGACAGTGCAGACATCCGGCGGGTGAGCCGGGGGCTCACGGCAGAAATGATTGCCGCCGTGGCAAAGCTTATGAGCAATATGGATCTCATCTATGCGGCCAAGAAGATGGTGGTCACAGCGCACTGCAACACCACCATCGGCGAGCCGGGCACGCTGTCCTGCCGTCTCCAGCCCAATCATCCCACCGACGATCCGGACGGCATTATGGCCTCCCTGCTGGAGGGCCTCACCTATGGAGCCGGGGATGCGGTGCTGGGCCTCAATCCGGTGGACGATTCAGTGGAAAGCGTGCGCCGGGTGCTGGACCGGTTCCACGAAATTCGCAACCGCTGGGAAATCCCCACGCAGATCTGCGTCCTGGCCCACGTGACCACCCAAATGGAGGCGGTAAGGCAGGGGGCGCCCTGTGATCTGATCTTCCAGTCCATCGCCGGATCCCAAAAGGGCAACGAGGCGTTCGGTCTGGACGGCAAGCTCATCGAGGAGGCCCGCCAGCTGGCCCTTCGGGACGGAACTGCCGTAGGTCCGAATGTCATGTACTTTGAGACCGGCCAGGGGTCCGAGCTCTCCTCCGAGGCCCACCACGGCGCCGATCAGGTGGTCATGGAGGCCCGCTGCTACGGCTTTGCCAAGCGATTCCAGCCGTTTTTGGTGAATACGGTGGTGGGATTTATCGGACCGGAGTACCTCTATAACTCCAAGCAGGTCATCCGGGCGGGCCTGGAGGATCACTTTATGGGGAAGCTCACAGGCATTCCCATGGGCTGCGACGCCTGCTACACCAACCACATGAAGGCCGACCAGAGCGATATTGAGGATCTGGCCGTCCTGCTGACCACCGCCGGGTGCAACTATTTCATGGGCATCCCACACGGAGACGACGTGATGCTCAACTATCAGACCACCGGCTTCCATGAGACGGCGGCCCTCCGCGAGATGTTCGGCCTCACCGCCATCGCCCCCTTCCAGCGCTGGCTGGAAAAGATGGGCTTTGTGGAGGACAACAGACTGACTGCCCTGGCGGGGGACGCATCCATTCTGCTGGCGTGAGGGAAACGGCGGGCGGCTGCCCGACCGATACAATTGAGGTGACAATATGAACGAACGCGAACTGCGCGCCATGGTGGAGCGCATGGTGGCCGAACTGGCGGGGCAGGCCCCCACCCCTCAGGTAAAGGGATCGGATTACCATCCAATGGAGCCCGAGGGGAGAACAAGCGGCTGCCTGGATGATATTTCAGAGATCGATCTCAGAAGGCAGTACCTGGTGCCCAATCCCCGAAACGGCCCTGCTTTCCTGGATCTCAAGCTGAAGACACCCGCGCGCCTCGGCGTGGGCCGGGCGGGGGCCCGCTACAAGACCATTACCATGCTCCGGGTACGGGCCGACCACGCCGCCGCCCAGGATTCCGTCTTTTCCCATGTGGACGAGGCGTTTGTGGACAAAAACGGCTGGGTGTTTACCCAGACGCTCTGTGCGGACAAAGATGAGTACCTGACCCGGCCCGACAGGGGCCGCCGCTTTGACGAACAGAACCAGGGCATTATCAAAAGTACGTTTGGGCAGAGCCCGAAGGTTGCTCTGGTAGTGGGAGACGGGCTCAGCTCCGCGGCCATTGAGGCCAATGCCGTGGACTGTATGGAGGCAATCAGGGCCGGTTTAAAGGGCTACGGTATTGAGCCGGGCAAGGTTCTCTTTGTGAAATACTGCCGGGTCGGGGCCTCGGACCACATCGGGGATCTCACGGGGGCCGAGGTGGTGTGCATGCTGGTTGGAGAGCGGCCCGGCCTGGTGACGGCGGAGTCCATGTCGGCCTACCTCACCTATAAGCCCTATATCGGAATTCCCGAGTCCAAACGGACTGTTGTTTCCAATATTCACAAACAGGGCACCACCGCCGTGGAAGCGGGTGCCCACATTGCGGAACTGATAAAAACCATGCTGGAGAAAAAGGCCAGCGGCATTGATCTGAGGTGATACGATGACAGGAGATTTACTTCCAGCCAAAGTACTTGCGACCCACACCATTGCAAATGTCAGCGAGACGCTGGCCGAAAAGCTGGGGCTGCCCCCGGAGTACCGCTCCATCGGCATCATCACCGCTGACAGCGATGATGTAACCTACTGCGCGCTGGATGAGGCCACAAAGGCCGCCGCTGTAGAGGTGGTATACGGACGGAGCCTTTACGCCGGAGCGGCCAACGCCAGCACCAAGCTGGCGGGCGAGGTCATTGGGATTCTCGCCGGTCCCAACCCGGCGGAGGTACAGAGCGGCCTGCGTTCCTGCGTGGACTTTATGGAGAGCGGCGTGGGATTCCGCTCGGCCAACGAGGACGACTCGGTTATCTACTTTGCGCACACGGTTTCGCGGACCGGCAGCTACCTGTCCAAAACCGCCGGGGTAAAGGAGGGGGAGGCGCTGGCCTATCTCATCGCACCCCCGCTGGAGGCGGTGGTAGGGCTGGACGAGGCCATGAAGGCCAGCGATGTGGAGCTGGTGGCGCTGTTTGAGCCGCCCAGTGAGACAAACTTTGGGGGCGGGCTTCTCACCGGCACCCAATCCGCCTGCAATGCGGCGGCGTCCGCCTTTGCCGAGGCGGTAAAAGCGGTGGCCCAGCGCCCCAGAGAGGTATAGGCGGGGAACGAAGCGCACAAGAGCCGCGGGGGCGGACACCGGCCGCCCATCTTTCCCCAAGGAGGTATGTTATGGAACTGGACAAAGATTTGCGTTCGATTCAGGAGGTGCGGGGCCTCATCCGGCAGGCCCGGCAGGCCCAGCGGGTGCTGGAGCGCATGAGCCAGGCCGACCTGGACAAAATAACAGCGGCCATCTCCTGCGCGGCGGCGGAACACGCCCGCAGATTGGCCGATATGGCGGTCGAGGAGACCGGCTTCGGCATCCCGGCTGACAAGGAGATTAAAAACCGCTTTGCCGCGCTGACCCTGTATGATGCCATCAAGGACGAGAAGACCCATGGCATCCTGGCGGAGGACAGGGAGAAGCGGACGGTTGACATCGGCGTGCCGGTGGGAATAGTGGCGGGACTGGTACCTTCCACAAACCCCACATCCACAGTCATTTACAAGGCAATGATCTGTATGAAGGCGGGAAATCCCATCATCTTTTCGCCCCATCCCAGCGCGGTGAACTGTATTTTGGAGACGGTCAACATCGTCCGGCGTGCGGCCGAGGCGGCCGGCGCTCCGGCCGGAGCAGTTTCCTGCATCACCACACCCACGCTGGAGGCCACCCAGGAGCTGATGAAACATGACCACACCCGGCTGATTCTGGCTACCGGCGGCGGGGCCATGGTGAAAGCGGCCTACTCCAGCGGCACTCCGGCCATCGGCGTAGGGGCGGGCAACGGTCCGGCCTATATCCACCGTACCGCAGACGTGCGCTTGGCCGTAAAGCGCATTCTGGACTCCAAGACCTTTGACAATGGAACCATCTGTGCCAGCGAACAGAGCGTGATTGTCACGGAGGAGCTGGAGCGGGCGGTGACGTCGGAACTGAAGGCACAGGGGGCTTATGTGCTCTCTGACGAGGAGCACAAAAAGCTCTCCAAGTTTATCCTTCGCGCCAACGGCACCATGAATCCCGCTATCGTTGGCAAGAGCGTGGAGACCGTGGCCAAACTGGCCGGACTGGACGGCGTGCCGGCCACCGCCAGGGTCCTGGTGGCCCGGGAGACCGGCGTGGGCCGGGGCTATCCCTATTCCAACGAGAAGCTGGGCCTGATTCTGGCCTATTACGTGGAGCGGGATGAAGAGGCGGTTCTTCGCCGCTGTGTGGAGATCCTGGAGTGGGAGGGGGCGGGTCATACCTTCTCTATCCACTGTGAGGACGAGAGCGTCGTTCGCCGCTTTGCCCAGGAGGTGCCTGCCAGCCGGGTGCTGGTGAACACCCCTTCCGCCCTGGGAGGTATTGGGGCTACAACCTGCCTGTTCCCCGCGCTTACTCTGGGCTGCGGTGCGGTAGGCGGATCGTCCAGCTCCAACAACATCGGGCCGCTGGATCTCATCAACATCAAGCGTGTGGCTTGGGGCGTTCGGGAGCTGGAGGAGATCCGGCGGGGAGCTGCGTCAGCTCCGTATGAGCCGGCGAGGCCGCTGGCCAGCGCCTCTGACCTGGAGGCCCTGGTGGCTCAGATCCTCCGGAGATTGAACGTATGAGCGAAGTCAACGCCGATGGGGTGCTGCTGAACCCCCACGAGGCAATTTTACAGGAGGTCCAGGCTCTGTCCAACGCCCTGATGGCCGAGACGCCGGCAGGGATGGAGGACGATATGGAGCATGAGATTGAGGCGGCCAACGGTGAGCCGGCGGGGATGGTGGGGGGAGCTCCCCATATGCCGCCGGCCACGGCGGCCCCGGCCGGAGCGCACGAGCCCGGGGGGACCGGCCTGTCGGCCCTCCAGACGGACGAGGGGACGCCGAAACGGGCGGCCCGGTCCGGCAGGGCGGAAAAGAAGGAGACAAAACCAAAGCAGAGAGCAAAAACAAGCGGCCCGTCCCGGCAGAAGCCGGAGGAGTCCAAATTGACAGATAACAGGAGGAGTCAGACAATGGCGAATACAAATGCGCTGGGTATGGTGGAGACCAAGGGGCTGGTGGGGGCCATTGAGGCGGCCGATGCCATGGTGAAGGCGGCCAATGTCCAGTTGGTGGGCAAGGAACAGGTGGGCGGCGGCCTGGTGACCGTTATGGTCCGGGGCGACGTTGGCGCTGTAAAAGCCGCTACAGACGCGGGCGCCGCAGCAGCAGAGAAGGTGGGAGAGCTCATCTCCGTCCACGTCATCCCCCGTCCCCACGCCGAGGTGGACAATATTCTGCCCCACGCCAAGGGCGAACAGGGCGGCATGTAACCCATGGCCCTGCTTACGGAGGAGGACGTGCGCCGCATGTCCAATCACGGAACCCGGGGCCCGGTGGTGGTCAACCGGGATCAGGTGCTTACGCCCGGTGCCAAGGATTGGCTTCGGGATCATAAAGTGGAGGTTGTCTATCCACAGGGGAGGCCTGCGGAGAGCTCGTCTGTTGGGAGGGGAGACGGCCATATGGAGGCGCCGCCCCCTCCCAAATACCAGACTCTTTTTGGAGCTGCACTGAACGAGAAGCCTGAGCACATGACGCACTTGAAAGGGAATACCCTGGTCTTTAAGGACCACCCCCGCATTGCATTCCGAGGCTGGATCGACCTGCTGGAGGCGGAGATCACGCTGGCCCAGCTGGCCGCGGAGGGAGAGGGATACCATGCGCTGGCCGAGGAGCTTGAGGAAGTGCTCGCTTTTGTCCGGCGGTATATCCGCTTTGACGTGCTCGACGAGCCGGTGGGAGAGATTCGGCTGTGCGGCTATACGCCGGAGCAGCTCAGAGAATATTCCCACTACCCGGAAAAGCACTTCGGGCAGCCCCACTACCTGGTCCATTATACAGACGGACCTGCAATACTTGCGGTAAACAAACTGCGCACATCCGTACGGCAGACGGAGCTGGCGGCCTATGCCGCATTCAAGGATGCCGACGGCAACGTGACGCGGGGAGATATGATTTTGGGGCTGAACCGGCTCTCCTCCCTGATGTGGATCATGATGATCAAGTTAAAGGCGGGTAAATATGAGTGTACGAAGCATCCCTGATGTGGAGCGCCTGGCGGAAGAGATTGTCTCCCGCCTGACGATTGAAATCGAGGCCAGTGGCCGTCATATTCATCTGTGCCGGGCGGATCTGGAGGCGCTTTTTGGCCCCGGATACCAGCTCAACCGGGTAAAGGATTTGTCCCAGCCCGGGCAATTTGCCTGTGCCGAGCGGGTGAGCCTGGCGGGGCCGAAGGGGGAACTCAAGAATGTGGTCATCCTGGGGCCCGAGCGCCCCGAAAGCCAAGTCGAGATCTCCCTCACTGACGCAGTCACCTTGGGCGTGATGCCTCCGGTCCGTATCTCCGGGGATACGGCCGGCACACCCGGGCTCACGGTCCGCCATGGAGATCGCGCCATCACCCTGTCCCACGGCCTTATCGCCGCAAAACGGCATATCCACGTGACTCCCGAGGACGCCGCCCGCTATGGCGTTCATGACAAGCAAAATGTCCGCCTCCGCTGCTTTACTGCCCGGCCTCTGGTCTTTGGCGAAGTGGAGGTCCGGGTCTCGCCCAAATTCGCCACCGTCGTCCACATTGACTATGACGAGGCGAACGCATGCGGATTTCAGAAGGGTGACAGGGGCATGATTCTGCTGTGAGTGGGGAGAAGACTGCCGTGCCAGAAGTGAGGCGCATCATACCCGAGCCGGACGGCGCGGCGCAGGCGCTTTGCCCGCGGACAAATGGAGGGGAGCAGGCGTTTTGCACGGCTTGCAGCCGAGTGGGGAGATGACGATAGAGTGGAGGCGGCGGGCCCTGCATATCACCTGGCTGCCTGTGGCATCCATGGGCCGGCTGGCCTCCTGCGCGCCCCTGACGGACGAAGAAGAGGAGGTCCTGGCGGCTCTGCTGGCCGGAGCAAAGGTCTGTATGAGCCGGGAGGCCCTGGAGTACAAACGCTATCGCAAGACGGCCTCGCGGGAGATCTATACCCGGCTTGCAGGCTTGGAGCGGCGGCTGAGGGAGATGGGGATCTGTGTTACTCGGACGAGTGGAAGGTAAGGTCTGGGCCACCAAAAAATCGCCTGCGCTGACGGGGCAGGCATTCTTGACTGTTTGCGTGGATGGAGCGACCTTGGTGTGCGCAGACTGCGTGGGAGCGGGAGAGGGAGAGATGGTGCTGGTAGCCACCGGCGGCGCAGCCCGGGTGGCGGCGGGCGCCCATATTCCCATTGACGCCGCGATTGTAGGCATTGTGGATAACCAATGAACGAAAGGGGACATGCAAGTGTCCATCAATGAGATTATCGTCTACCTCATGGTCGTTTTTATGGCGCTGGGCGCGATTGACCGAATCATCGGCAATAAGTTCGGCCTGGGGGAGAAATTTGAAGAGGGCATCATTGCCATGGGGTCTCTGGCACTGGCCATGATCGGCATTATCTGCCTTGCCCCGGTGCTGGCCAATCTGCTGCGTCCGGTGGTCGTGCCGTTGTATCAGTTCTTGGGGGCGGACCCGGCCATGTTCGCAGGTACCATTCTGGCAAATGATATGGGGGGCGCTCCTCTGGCCAAGGAGCTGGCGCTTACGGAGCAGGCCGGTCAGTTCGGCGGCCTTATCGTGGGCTCTATGCTGGGGCCCACCATTGTCTTTACCATACCTGTGGGCCTGGGGATCATCAGGGCGGAGGACCGGCGCTACCTGGCCACTGGCGTACTGGCCGGCGTCATTACCATCCCTATCGGCTCTTTCGTCGGCGGGCTGGTGGCCGGCTTCTCTGTGGGCATGGTGGTGAGAAACCTAATCCCCATTGTCATCTTCGCCGTTTTGATTGCCCTGGGGCTGTGGAGAATTCCAAACGGTATGGTTAAGGGATTCCAGGTTTTTGGAAGGATTATTGTCATTATCATTACCATCGGTTTGGCTGCGGCCATCATCCAGAAGCTTACCCCTCTGACGCTGATTCCCGGTATGAACCCTATTGAGGACGGAGTGCTCATTGTAGGGGATATCGCAGTGGTGCTGGCCGGCGCTTTTCCGCTGGTCTATGTCATCACCAAGGTTTTTAAAAAGCCCCTGATGAAACTGGGGCATGTTCTGGGCATGAACGACGTATCGGCTGCCGGTATGGTGGCTACCCTGGCGAACAATATCCCCATGTTTCAGATGATGCATGATATGGACCGGCGGGGCAAGGTCCTTAATGTGGCCTTCGCCGTTTCAGCCGCCTTCGTCTTTGGCGATCATTTGGGCTTTACCGCTGGATTCGATGCAACGATGATTTTTCCGATGATTGTGGGAAAACTCATCAGCGGTATTACGGCCGTTGCGGTAGCCATGCTCATCACCAGAAAATACAAGGAGGAAACCTGATGGACACCAAGTCGCTGGAGGCGCTGGTGCGCCAGATCCTGATGGAAAAGCTGGGGATTGGACATGGAGTTAAGACGATAAAAGTTCCGGAGTTGCGGGTTGCCGAGGCCGATCGCATGGACACCGGGAATCGGGCGGACCGCGTCTATACTAAAGATCTGTTTACACTCCAGGAGAGCCCCAGGCTGGGAGCCGGTCTTATGGAGATGACCGATACCACGTTTCCCTGGACATTGAATTACGATGAAATGGATTATGTGATCAGCGGCCGGCTGGATATCCTGATCGGCGGCGAGACTGTCTCTGCCGGGCCGGGTGAGGTTATTTATATTCCCAAAGGAAGTTCCATTCAATTTTCCGTCCGTGGCCATGCACGCTTTTTGTATTTTGTGTATCCAGCAGACTGGCAGAATCAAGCTTGATATGAGGTGATTTGCAGTGAATCAGCCAGACCTATACGCTCTGCTGCAGAGCGACCCCGAAGCCAAACGGTATTTTAACGCCCTGCCCGATTATGTTCGGGAACAGATCAGCACCAGGGCAGAAGGAGTTCAGTCTTTGGCAAGCCTTCAGGATTACGCTGAGAACCTGCTGCGGGGAGACGACTGAGGAGGAATAGAATATGCCGAAGGACAGCCAGCCGGACAACAAGCGGGCCCGAAAAGCCAAGTGCAATGGACAGACTCCGCTGACCCGGGAAAACCAGAATCAGAACCCTAACCCTAAGAAAAAATCCGTCGCCAATAATGATGTATGAGAGGTACAGCCATGGCAAAGCAGGGTATGAAGCGCCCCGAGCGCACCCATGTGAAGCCCCGAAACGAGGCGGGGCCCGTTCCCGAAATCCAGGGTAAGGCCAAGACCACGAAGGAGAAGGCCAAGCCTATCACCGAGCCATGAGGGGCCGCCGCGCACACGCGCGGCGGCCCCTGGCCGTTTATCTGATGAATATCCGGAGGGAGATCCTTCGGATTTGTAATTCTTTTATAAAGGTCCTCTTTATCTGACCCAGACGGGCGGCATAAGAGGGGACGTGCCCGCATATAAATTCCACATACTACCTGAAAATGGGGAGCGTGGATGGAAATGCAGACGGGTTGGAATGAAAATCGGGCGACGCTGCGGGGGACGGCGGCGGCGGCTCCCGTGTTCTCCCATGAAAATCATGGAACGTGCTATGATACCTTTCCACTGGCTGTACGCCGGCTGTCCGGGTCGGAGGACACGCTCAATGTGGTGGCGCCGCGGCCGCTGCTGGAGGCCGGACACGTGGAGGCAGGCATGGAGCTGGAGGTGGAGGGGGAGGTGCGCTCCTTCAACAATAAGAGCGGTAAGGGCAGCCGGCTGGTCATCACGCTCTATGCCCGTGCCGTCCGGCCGGGAGGGGGGGAGCATATCAACGATTTGACGCTCTCTGGAGTGCTGTGCAAGCCGCCGGTGCTGCGGCGCACGCCGCTGGGACGGGAGATCTGCGATCTGATGCTGGCCGTCAACCGGAGATATGGCCGGGCCGATTACCTGCCCTGTATCGCCTGGGGCAGCTTGGCCCAGCGGTGCGCCGAATTGGGGGTGGGTGACGGCATTCGAATTGAGGGCCGTCTCCAGAGCCGAGGATATACCAAGGTGGTAAACGGCGTCAGCCAGCCGAGGACTGCCTACGAGGTCTCAATCATGAGGATGGAGCCAGCGGGGCTGTAGAGAGATTACATACTTGAATTTATTACCGCAAAAAGGGGAGGCGGCACTGTGCCGCCTCCCCTTTTTGTTGTGATGCGGCGTCTAACGTCTATGTTCGAAATTTGCAATAATATTTTTATTAAAAACGATGAGGAACGCCCGGTGGTATGTGATATAATAACTACAGCAGAGGTGTGTTTGACGCTGATGCGGAAACAGGAGGTGTGCGGATGTATAGCCTGATTAGCCTGCCGCTGGTACCGGAGGTGCTGGCAGAATACCCGGGAGAGGGCATCTCCGATCTCTGCCGTTCCCATGGCTGTCAGGGAGTGGAGGGGGTCTGGGGAGGTGCAGACTTGCCGTTGGAAATTGCACGTGAGCTCAGGATAGGTTATCATCTGACCTTTTACCCGGACTGGCTGGACTTCTGGAGAGGGGATCGGAGTGCACTAGAGCGGAAGTTTGGCAGCATGGAAAGCTGGCGCTCCTTCTACGGGGGGAAAGAGGGGCGGGAGACATTGCTGCGGCTTTATAGGGAGGACCTGGAGCGGGCCCTGCTATGGGGGGCAAAGTATGTGGTGTTCCATGTGTCTGACGTATCCATTGAGGAGGGTTACACCTATCAGTGGGAGCACAAAAACGAGGAGATCATCGATGCTGCGGCGGAAGCTTTAAATTTGCTGCTGGGCGAGAGAAATTTTGATTTTGCGCTTTTGCTGGAAAATCAATGGTGGCCGGGATTTACCTTTACGGAGCCTGCTCTGACGGCCCGGCTGCTGGATGCGGTGGCATATCCCAACAAGGGTATTATGCTGGATATCGGCCACCTGATGAATACCAATCTCTCCATTTCTACGCAGGCTGAAGGGGCGGATTATCTCCATGAGGTGCTGGATGTACATGGTTCTCTTTGTACATATATCCGCGGAATTCACCTGCATCAGAGTGTCAGCGGAGCATATGTGAAAGCAAATACCGGGAAACTGCCCGGTGACCTGCCGGCAGATTATCTGGAGCGGTTTGCCTACAGCTATCGGCATATCCTCCGTATTGACACCCATAGACCCTGGACACATCCGTCCATCCGGAGCGTGGTGGAGCGGATCCGCCCGGAGTACCTGATCCATGAACTCTCCGCCGCCGGCCGGAAGGAGCGGGATCAGGCCATTAGCCTGCAGCGCCGGGCTTTAGGATGGAAGTAGTCTGACGGGATTATTTTATAAAGAGATGTCTGTAGCCGACAAAAATTTGATATAAAGACGATCTTCCAAATCTGCTACGAATTGGAGCGGCGGCCGGGCGCATATAAAAATCTGCTGGGGCAAAGATATGTTCGGATTCTCAATCCACCATTTCGAACAGATAAGGAGATGCAAGTTATGTCTAGCTCTAACAATTCTAATCAGCCTGTTGTCCCCAGCGCCCGCGAGGCCCTCAACAAGTTTAAGATGGAGGCCGCTCAGGAGGTTGGCGTGAACCTGAAGCAGGGCTATAACGGCGATCTGACCAGCCGTCAGGCCGGCTCCGTAGGCGGTCAGATGGTGAAGAAGATGATCGAATCCTACGAGCAGAATATGGCAAACCAGGGCTAAACGCTTCTCTTTCCTGCGTAAAAAGGGACACAGAATCATTCCGTGTCCCTTTACTTATGCTTTCTCTGCCTGTCTGCGGAACAGCTCATCGAGTGTTCTGCCGCTCTTGTCCTTCCATTCCGTCCAGCCGTTCGCGCTTGCACCCAAAACGAAGCAGGCCG
>ERZ857955.1129-NODE-1129-length-23212-cov-3.462279_pt1 | contig 23212 bp, 18 predicted proteins | sample MGYA00519956_ERZ857955 | MGnify/ENA primary metagenome ERZ857955 (study PRJEB31778, sample SAMEA3449378) | human gut metagenome | biome: human gut; feature: human-associated habitat; material: faeces | place: United Kingdom | collected 2010/2012 ...
GATCTGCCGGGGCAGATCCATGGCCTGGAACTCGGGAATCAGAGCGCTCCACACCGGGAAGCGGCCCTCTCCAATACGGGGGCGGCAGTCCCTGGGTTTGACGCCGTAGACAAACTCCTCCTCCATGGTATCAAAGCCGCAGTCGGCGTACACATAGCTGGGGAAGGAGGGGAGGGCGCCCTCCTGACAGTCGATCCCGCCGGTGAGCACCTGGAGGGAGATGATGGCCCGCATGTTGTTAAAGCCGTTGATGTGGTGGGTTACAGCGGCGGAGGGCATGTAGGCGGCGGCAGGCAGGTTGTGGACATAGAGCTCTACCGCCTCCCGCAGCTGCTCCTCCGGTACGCCGGTGATGGCGGCAGTGCGCTCCGGCGTGAATTGGAGGGCGTAGTCCCTAAATTCCTCATAGCCGTGGACGTACTTGTCCACAAAGTCCTGGTCAATCCAGCCGTTCTGGATCATCAGCGCCGCCATACCCAGGGCCAGGGCCCCGTCGGTGCCGGGGCGGATTTGCAGGTGGATATCCGCCATGCTCCGGCTGGTGGGGGTGCTGCGTGGGTCTACAATGATAATTTTACCCCCCCGGGCCTTGAATTTCCGCAGGTTCTGGAGGGAGAGGTACATGCTGTTGGCGGTGTTGCAGCCCCAGCCGATGTAGACCCCCGCCTGGGCCAGGCCGGAGAAATATTCCCGTCCGGCGATGGTCTTCCAGGCCATGGCGGTGGCTTGGTAGCAGGAGGAGCTCTCGGTACCGTAGTTCAGGCTGCCGAAGGAGTGGGCCATCCGGTGGAGCCATGGACGAAACCACTTGGAGTAGCCGGTGTACCAGGCCACAGCCTCCGGACCGTCCTTTTCCCGGATGGCGAGGAGCCGCTGGGCGATCTCCCGGTATGCCTCCTCCCAGCTGATGGACTCAAACTGACCGCTGCCCCGGGGGCCGGTGCGGCGCATGGGGCTTTTGAGACGCCCCTCCCGGTACACATACTGCCGGTTACAGGCCCCCTTGGTACAGAGCTTTCCATCCGACCTGGGGAAGCCCTTGGTGCCCTCCACCTTGAGGATGACGCCGTCCTTCACATAAACGTCCAAGCCGCAGTGGGCGTTGGGCGTACAGATATCACAGATACTCTTCCTGATCTCAATGCCGGTCTCCGGTCCGGGGATTTTGGCCTTGAGCAGGCGGTCCTGCCGTGTCATACGCGGTTGCCTCCTATCAGTCATGCTGCCTTCCGCCTGTAAGTGGCGGGCGGCGCGCACAGTCTTATTTCAGGTAACGGTCCATCCAGCCCAGTATTTCCCGCATACGGGAGAGGCGGTTTCTGGGGGCGCCGGAGCGGGAGAGCTCGTGGTTTTCCCCCTTGAAAAGGCAGAGCTTACTGTCCACCCCCCGGATCTTCAGGGCGGAGAACATCTGAACGGCCTCGGCGTAGGCGCAGCGGAAGTCCTCATAGGAGTGGATAAACAGGGTGGGGGTGCTGACCTGACCGGCGTATTTCAGGGGGGACATGTCCCACACCGCCTCCGCGTCACTCAGCGTATCCACCCCCAGCTCGGCCTTGGTGAAGAAATAGCCGATGTCCGAGAGGTACTCCATGGTGGTCCAGTTGGAAATGCTGCGCTGGCTGACGGCGGCCTTGAAGCGGCCGGTATGGCCGATGATCCAATTGGTCAGAAAGCCCCCGTAGCTTCCGCCGGCCACCCCCACCCGCTCCGGATCCAGATCGGGATAGGCCGCCAGGACCTCGTCGGTGAACTGCATCACATTCTGATAGTCCACCTTGCCGTATTTGCCATAGATGTCGGCAAATGCGTCCCCCCGGCCGTCGCTGCCCCGAGGGTTACAGTAGAAGACAAAGTACCCCTCGTTGGCCCACACCTGCATCTCGTGGGTGAACACGTCCCCGAAGGCGCACCGGGGGCCCCCGTGGATGTTCAGGATACCGGGGTATTTTTTGCCGGGCTCATAGTCCACGGGCTTCATGACCCAGCCGTGGATCTCCACGCCGTCGGGGTCGGTGAAGCGCAGGGGCTCACACCGGCTCAGGCTGTACTCCTTGCTCAGGAAGTCGTTGAAGTGGGTGAGTTGTTTTCCGTTCTCATAGAGCTCAGCGATGCGCCCGCCGTAGAAGCCGCAGCACAGCAGCCGGTCCCCGAACACGTCGAAGCTGTCCGCCGAGCCGGCGGGGGTCAGATTGTCCGAGATATGACCGCTCTTGTCCACATAGCGCACATAGGAGCAGTCCTCCCGGATGGTAAGAAAGTAGCACCGGTCCCCCGCGATCTTGGCCCCCAGGCCGCCGCCCAGCCGCACGTCGGAGGAGATGCTGCCGTAACGCACCCCCACCGCGCCGCCGTAGTGGGCCAGCAGGTCCACCCGGCCGGTATGCAGATCCACCGTGAAGAACTCCGGGTCGTCCTTGCGGCCGTAACTGGCGTCCTTCTTGGCGATCATCAGTACCTGGTCGGGGCTCCAGGCCTGGGCGAAGCTCACGTCATAGGCGCCGGGGGGCACCAGCACACCGCCGGCTTTGGCGTCCAGGTCGTAGGTATATACCCCCACCTCAAAGCAGCGGACCTGGTCGAACTCCACGCCGGTATAGATCACCTTCCGGCCAAAGACTGACACGCTCTCCACATCGAAACGCTCCCCAGTGAGGGGCTGGGCCTCCCCAGTGGCGCTGTCGAAGAGGTAGAGACGGGTGCGCTTGCCGTTGATGACGCCACGGCCGTTGAACCAGAAGGGCAGTTCCTCGATGACATCATAGCCTGGGGCCTTGTGGTCCAGAAGGGCTTTGGAGCGCGCCTCCCCCTCCAGAGCCTGAGCGGCGGCATAGGCACTGTCGTACAGGGCGGAGACCACATAGCGGGTGCCCTCCAGGGGGATGAGCTCCACCACGGGAAAGGGCAGGGTAAAAGCCAGGCGGGCCTCTCCCCCCCTGGGGTCGATCTCATACAGGGCGGTGAACTGCTCTCCCGCCTCCTGCCGGGCCCTCAGATCGGTGCTGCGCAGGGCGGGGAAGAGAATGGTACCCCGGGCGCTCCACCAGAAGCGGGTGGCGTCTCCGCCGCTGGTGAGGGGACGGACGCCGCCGTCCGCGTTCAACAGGTAGAGGTCGCCGTGGTAGGTGTTTTCCTCCAGACTGGCCTGCTGCACCACAAAGGCGGCGCAGCTCCCGTCGGGGGAGAAATAGGGATCGCTGACATAGCGGTAACGGAGCATGGACTCCATGGCCAGTTTCTGCATACAGGTCATCCTTTCCCATTCAGTTGATTCTATTTTACAGGAAAAAGGACGCGGTGCATAATAGGAAATCCCCGTAATGGGATAACGGAAAAACAGGACGGAGGGCCCGGGCGGACAGACTCTGGAACGCCAAAGAGGAGGCCCGTCCGCAGGACGGGCCTCCTCTCAGTCAGATATTCTCTTTTACACAAAAGGGGCCTGGTTCCCGGCGCACAGGGACCGTATGCCGTCCAGCACCGCCTGCTCTCCTCTGCTGAGTTGCCCGACCTTGGGGTAGAGCAGGTAATTGACAAAGCGGTTGTCCTCATTGCCCACCACCGGAACGCGTACCAGCTCACTTCCCGCACCCTGAAGGGCGATGTCTGGCATGATGGAGATCATATCGTAGATATAGACGGAGTTCTTCACAGTTTCCACGTTGCTGAATACAGAGATATGGCTGACATACTTGGACAGATCGGACTCATATACCTTGGCAAGACAGCAGTTGATGGTGGCCAGATGGGTATCCGCCAGCTCGGCGATGGACACGCTCTCCCGCTGGGCCAGATGGGACTGTGGGCTGACGTGGATGGCGGGACCGTCCTCAAAGAGCGATTCCAGTATCAGGCCGTTCTTCTGGGCGGCGGAGCGGTGCTCCTCCAGCTGGTTGAGGGGGACCATTCCCAGCCCAATGCCTGCCGTGCCGTCCAGGACACGGGCCATGATCTTGTTTTCCGGCGCCTCGTGCATGGTGAGGATGGCGTTAACGCCCTGTTCCTTCAGAACGCCGGTGATTTTCAGGCTCCAAAAATTGCAGGCGCAGGGGTAGGAGCAGATATGGATGTACTGCACCCGGTCCCCATCCTCCCGGTCCATGCTTTTGAGGGTATAGTAATCATCCACCATGCGCTGCATAACCGGGAGCGCCTTCTCGCCGTAGGGGGTGGTCACCACGCCCCGGGCGGTGCGGCGAAAGATCTCGTTCCCCAGCTCCGACTCGATGGACTGTACCATCGTGCTCAGGGTGGTCTGGCTGATGTACAGTTGCTTGGCCACAGCTGAAATAGAGCCGCTGTTGGCGATGGCTAGCAGGTACTCCAGTTGCTCAATCCTCATGTGGCATCCGATCTCCTTTCCAGCCAAATGGTGCTATCAAAAATTATTATAATCACAAACCGGCCCAGCCGCAAGAGGAAACCGGCAAAATCCCTGTGTTTCCCCCTGCTTGGCGCAAATATTTCCCTCTGCGGCTGTTTATGGAGCGAGGGCGCGCTGCTAACGGCCGGCAGCGCGCCCTCGGACAGTTTTATTGTCAGTTTATTTTGGAAGGAGGGGCTTTTCGTAGACGGTATGACCGTCCTGGAATACCCGGCGCACATTGCGCAGGTCCTCGATGCGCAGGGAGGGGTCCCCGTCCACGATGAGCAGGTCAGCCCGCAGGCCGGGCTTCACCAGGCCAAATTCCTCCTGGGCGTCCAGCAGCTCGGCGCCGCTGGAGGTGCCAGCCCGGATGGCCTCCAGGGGGGTGAGCCCGTACTCTACCATGTAGGCCAGCTCCCGGGCTACCAGGGTCTCGGTCCGTCCGGCCACCACCATGTCGGTGCCGGCGGCCATCTTCACGCCGGTTTGGGCAAGTTTGAGGAAGTTGTCCCGGTAGGCCGCGGCTGCCGCCTCATAGTAGCGGTAGTCCGCTGACTTGCGCGCCTCCTCCCCGGCATCCCGCAGAGTCTCGTAGGCCGAGGTGTAGGGCAGGATGGTGGGAATCCAGGCGATGCCCTTTTCCTTCATCTGCTGGGCCTGGTGCTCCGTCATAAAGGTGGCGTGCTCAATGGTGTCGAAGCCCGCGTCAATGCACATTTGGATGGAGGGCTGGGTACCCGCGTGAACCGCGATCTTTCCGCCCAGCCGGTGGCACTCGTCCACCGCAGCGTTCAACTCCTCCTGGGTGAACTCGGGCATATTGGTGCGGTGGCTGGTGAGGATCTTCACCCACTTGCCCCCGCTCTTGATCCGCTTGCGCACCGCGATACGCAGAGCCCAAGGGGTATCGATCTCCTCCACGGCCTCCCCCTCACCCATCTGGCTGCCGTGGCCGCCGGTCATGCAGATGCCCTTGCCGCAGGGGAAGAGACGGGGAATGGTGATATAGTTCGCCTGGGCGGCGGCGTTCATGGTCACACCCAGGTTGGCCGGAGAGCACATATCCCGGATGGCGGTGACGCCGTAGGAGAAAGCGGTCTGGGCGTGGGAGAGGGCCAGGTAGGCCATCATGAAGTCGTTATGTACCGGCTTGGGGGGATTGCTCAGGAAATGACCCAGGTGCCCGTGCATATCCACCAGTCCGGGCAGCAGGGTACTGCCTGGGTAGCAGACCACTTCCTCGCCGGGATGCTCCTTTTTCAGCAGGGCGGCCTTGCCCACCCGGGCGATGCGGCCATCGCCGTCCACCAGGACGCCGCTGTCCAAATAGACCGTGCTGCCGTCGCCCACAATGACGCGCTCGGCACAGATAATCATACCTTTTCCTCCTCTCTGGATTGGCCCAGCTCCGCCACGCGGCAGCAGGCCGCGTAGTGGTTGGGCGAGACCTCGCTCAGGCAGAGATCTCCCTGGGTACAGGCCTCGGTACAGTGGGGACAGCGAGGGGCAAAGCGGCAGCCGGGCTTGGGATTCACGGGGCTGGCCACCTCGCCGCGGATGATCTCGATCTTCTTGTGGCGCATCTCCAGACTGGGGACGGGGATGGCGGAGAGCAGGGCCTTGGTATAGGGGTGGACCGGATTCTGGAACAGCTCCCGGGTTGGGGCCCGCTCCACGCACACGCCCAGATACATGACGGCGATCTCGTCGGAGATGTGCTTGACCACCGACAGGTCGTGGGTAATAAACATATATGTCAGCCCCCGGTCCTCCTGCAGGTCCATGAGCAGGTTGAGGATCTGGGCCTGGATGGACACGTCCAGGGCGGAGACCGGCTCGTCACACACCACGAACTTGGGGGACAGGGCCAAGGCCCGGGCCACGCCGATGCGCTGGCGGCGGCCGCCGTCCAGCTCGTGGGGGTAGGCGTTCTTCAGCCGGGCGGCCAGGCCCACCACGTCCATCAGCTCGGCGGAACGATGGAAGGCATCCTGTCGGTTCTTGCACTGGTGGTTGATCAGGAAAGGCTCGGCGATGAGCTCCTGTACCGACATGCGGGGGTTGATGCTGGAGTAGGGGTCCTGGAAGATGATCTGCATTTTCTGGCGCAGGTTACGCAGCTGCCGGCCCTGGTATTTCATGATGTCCTCGCCGTCAAAGAAAATCTCGCCTGAAGTGGGCTCATGCAGGCGGAGCACCGCCCGGCCCAGGGTGGATTTGCCGCAGCCCGACTCCCCCACTACGCCGAGGGTCTTTCCCTCCTCAATGCGCAGGTCCACGCCGTCCACCGCGTGGAGGAAGCCGTTGGACACCTTGAAGTATTTTTTCAGATTTTTGGTTTCCAGCAGTATCTTGCTCATACCTCTCCCTCCCCGAACAAATGACAGCGGATCTGATGGGTCCCCCGGGTCACGCAGGGGGGCTGCTCAGTGCGGCAGCGGTCCATGCACCGGGGACAGCGGGGAGAGAACTTGCAGCCCTTGGGCAGGTCGGTGGGGTCGGGCATAAGGCCGTCGATGGGGCTCAGCCGCCGCGTCTCCTCCTGCAGGTTGGGGATGGAACCGAAGAGGCCCACGGTGTAGGGGTGGTGCTCCTTAGCGCCGAAGATGTCCTCTGCGGTGCCGAACTCGATGATCTCGCCGGCGTACATGACCGCTACCGTGTCGCAGGTCCAGGCTACGATGCCCAGGTCGTGGGTAATCATGATCATGGAGGTGTGCAGGCGCTCCTTCAGATCGTTCATCATGGCCAATACCTGGGCCTGAATGGTCACATCCAGGGCGGTGGTGGGCTCGTCAGCAATGAGCAGCTCCGGCTCGCAGGCCAGAGCGATGGCAATCACCACCCGCTGCTTCATGCCGCCGGAGAACTGGTGGGGGTAGTCGGTCTTCCGGTAGGCGGGGATCCCCACCATCTCCAAGGTCTCCTCCACCCGGGCCTCGATCTCCTTGTGGCTCTTGTTGTCCTTGTTGTGCAGCAGCAGGGCCTCGGCGATCTGTTCTCCAACCGTGAGCACCGGGTTGAGGCTGGTCATGGGATCCTGGAAGATCATCGAGATCTTCTCGCCCCGGATGTCCCGCATCTCGCTCTCCTTCAGAGCCAGCAGGTCCTGGCCGTCAAAGCGGATGGAGCCGCGGAGAATCCGGGCAGTGCGCTCGGGCAGCAGGCGCAGCAGCGCGAGGGCCGTGGTGGTCTTGCCCGCGCCGGTCTCCCCCACAATGCCCAGGGTCTGGCCCCGCTCCAGCTGGAGGGAGATGCGGTTCACGGCCTGAACGGTCTCCAGGTCGGTCTTATACACCACTTCCAGGTCCTGAATCTCAAGCAAATTATCGTTCATTGGAAAGCTCCTCTCCGTGGTCTCAGTCTTTCAGTTTGGGATCCAGGGCATCCCGGAGCCCGTCGCCCACCAGATTGATGGACAGTACCGAGAGCACGATGGCAATGCCCGGAATGTAGAGCAGGTGAGGGGAGGTACGCATAAAGTCCCGGGCGCTGGAGAGCATGGAGCCCCACTCAGGATCGGGGGGCTGGATGCCCATGCCGATGAAGGACAGGCCGGCCGCAGCCAGGATCATGCTGGCCATGCCCATGGTGGTGTTGACGATGATGGGGCCCATGGCGTTGGGCAGGATGTACTTGACAATAATGCGCAGGTCATTGGCACAATAAGATTTTGCAGCCTCCACATAGTCCTGATCCACCACAGTCAGGATGCACGATCGCACCAGCCGGGTGGTACTTGGGATATTGGAGATAGTGATGGCGATGAGCAGGTTCGTCATGCTGGGACCCAGGGCGGCCACAATTGCCAGGGCCAGCAGCATAAAGGGGATGCACATGAAGGTATCCATAATGCGCATGATGATGTTGTCTACCGCGCCGCCGTAGTAGCCCGCCATGGCCCCCAGCATGCCGCCCACCACCAGGGTGATGAGGCTGGTCACCACGCCGATGGACAGGGACACCCGTGAGCCGTGAATCACCCGGGCAAAGACATCGCGGCCGTATGTGTCGGTGCCGAACCAGTGTTCGGCGCTGGGGGGCAGCAGGCGCTCGGCGCCGTTCTGTGTAATGGCCATGTCATAGGGGACGATCACATCGGCCAGGAGTGCCACCGCGACGAAGATCAGAAAGATGACCAGTCCCACCATCGCCGCCTTGTTTTTCCGCATTCGGCGCCAGATCTCCTTCAGCTGACTCTCCTTGCGGTCGCCGTTCAGCCGGGTTGCAGCAGTATTGATCATGGAACAGCCTCCTTACTTGCTATACTTCGCCTTGATGCGGGGATCCAGGAACGCATAAAGCAGATCCACCAGCAGCATCACGATGCAGAAGAGGGTGGAGAGGAACAGGGTGCTGCCCAGCACCACCGGTATGTCCTTGTTGCGGATGGCGTTGATGACGTGGGTGCCCAGGCCGGGCACGGCAAAGACAGTCTCCACAATGATGGTGCCGCCCAGCTGGAAGCCGAAGGTCATTCCCAGGGAGGTGACCACCGGCATCATGGCGTTCTTCATAGCGTGCTTCCAGATAATCCGGCGCTCGCTGGCGCCCTTGGCCCGGGCGGTGCGGATGTAGTCCTGGCGGATGGTCTCCAGCATGGTGGAGCGAGTCAGGCGGACGATGCTCGCCGCGCCGCTGAGGGCCAGGGTGACGGTGGGCAGAATGTAGCTCTTGGCGGTATCCAGGTCATAGGAGGGCAGCCATCCCAGGGTCAAGGAGAAGATGAGGATGAGCATCAGCGCCAGCCAGAAGCCGGGCACGGCTGAGAAGACCATGGCCAGCACGGTGGACGCGGTGTCAACGAGCGTGTACTGCTTGACGGCTGAGAGGATACCGACGGAGATGCCTATGAGGGAGCTGAACACAATGGACAGCACTGCCAGCTGCACGGTATAGGGGAAACGGGAGAGGATCTCGTCCAGCACCGGCTGGTTGGTGCGGTAGGAGGTACCCAGATCCCCCTCCAGCACCACGCCCTTCACATAGTCAAAGAAGCGCACGAAAAAGGGCTGATCGTAGCCCAGCTCGTGGTTGAGCCGGTCGATGTCCTCCTGGGGGGCGCTCTCGCCCAGAATCATACTGGCCGGGTCGCCCGGGGTGAAGTTGATGATGGTAAACACGATGAACATCACGCCCAGCAGCACCGGGATGGTGATCAGCAGGCGCTTAATGACATATTTATACATGGTCTTCCTCCCCAGGTCAGCAGATAGGGGCGAACGGCTTTTCCCACACTCCGTCGATCATGGTGCCCAGGCAGCGGCTGCGGTTTTCGAAGGGCATGCCGCTGAAGACGGCGATGTCTGCGTCTTTTCCGGGCTCCAGGGTGCCCAGCCGGTGGTCAAGCTGCAAAACCTTGGCGGCATTGATGGTGACGCTGCGGAAGGCGCCCTCCAGAGACAGGCCCCGGGCGATGCACAGCCCCACATGGGCGGGGAGGAAGCGGGTGGCCGAATGATCGTCGGCCGTGAGGCAGAACTCGATGCCGGCCTCCTCCATCCTGGCGGGAGTGTCCTGGCGGCAGCCCCACACCTCCACCTTGCCGGGGTCCATCAGCAGGGGGCCCACCACGCAGGGCAGCTTTTTCTCCTGAAGCACATCCAGGATCTTATAACCCTCGGTGACGTGTTCCAGGCTCAGGTCCAGGCCGAACTCCTCGGCCACGCGGATGATAGACTGGATGTCGTCAGCCCGGTGGCAGTGGGCCCGCACCCGCATCTCTCCCCGGACCACGGGCACCAGGGCGTCCAGCTTGAAGTCGGGCTTGGGAGGCTCCTTCCCGTCCCGCTCCGCAGCCAGCAGCTCGTCAGAGTAGTGGCGGGCCTTGCTCAAGGTCTCGCGCAGAAGGGCCACGGCTCCCATGCGGGTCATGGGGAGCTTGCCGTCCAAGCCGTAGCAGCGCTTGGGGTTCTCCCCCATGGCCATCTTCATGTGGACGCAGCCGGGGATCACCAGATCGGCCGGATTGGCGCTCTTCTTGGGCTTGAAACCGATACCAGTGCCGCCTATGACATTGGCGGAGCCGGGGCCGGTGTAACAGGTGGTGAAGCCCGCCTCCCGCACGGCGGTTATCGCCATGTCGCAGGGGTCGAAGGCGTCCAGTCCACGGATGTGGGCGGTAATGGGGTCGGAGAATTCGTTGCCGTCCCCCATCAGGCCGGGGAAGGTCTGAGGCTCGTTATACACCGAGATGTGAGTGTGGGCGTCGATAAGGCCGGGGGTCACCCAGCAGCCAGATGCGTCGGTGACGGCCGCCCCCTCCGGGATGGGCAGGTCGCGGCCCACTGCGGCGATTTTGTCCCCCTCCACCAGGACCATGCCGTCCTGGATGGTCTCTCCGGCCACGGTAACCACCGTGCCGCCTTTGATCACGATCATGTTCTTCATCCCCTCCATGTTAGTTGGCCTCCCTCTGGTACTCCCACACGCCGTCGATCATGGTGGCGGCGCACAAACTCAGATTGGAGAAGGGATCTCCGGTAAAGACGGCGATGTCGGCGTCCTTCCCAGGCTCCAGGGATCCCACCCGATGTTCCAAGCCCAGCACCCGGGCGGGGCGGATGGTGACGCCTTGGAGGGCGGCCTCGAAGCTCAGGCCGAAGCCCATACAGTATCCGATCTGGAAAGGCAGCCACTGCGTGGAGGAGCTGCCGTCCCCGGACAGAGAGAAGTCCACCCCGGCCCGCTCCAGGATAGCGGGATTGTCTTGGCGGCAGCCCCACACCTCGCTCTTGTGGGGCGGGATCAGCAGGGGGCCCACCACGCAGGGGATCTGCTTCTCACGGAGCACGTCGGCCAGCTTATAGCCCTCGGTGCAGTGGTCAATCACATAGTCCAGCTGATATTCCTCCGCGATGCGGATGGCAGTGAAGATATCGTCGGCCCGGTGACAGTGAATCCTCACCTTCATCTCCCCGCGGACAACAGGCACCAGGGCGTCCAGCTTAAAGTCGGGCTTGGGGGCCTTACCGCCCTGCCTGGCTTTCTCCAGGGCGTCGGCGTAGTTCCTGGCCCGGTACAGAGTCTCCCGCAGGAGGGCGCCCACGGCCATGCGGGTCATGGGGCCCTTGTTCTTCATGCTCCAGTAGCGCTTGGCGTCCTCGCCCAGGGCCATCTTCATCTGCTGGCTGCCGGGCACCGCCATCTGCTCCATCCGGTTGGCGGTTTTGAGCTTTATGCTCACGCCTGTGCCGCCGATGACATTGGCGGGGTGGGGACCCATAATGTTGGTCACCGATCCGGGGCCGGTGAAGCAGGTGGTGAAGCCCGCCTCCCGGGCCTTGCCCACACTCATATCAAAGGGGTCGATGGAGTCCACCGCCCGGACGTGGGCCATGATGGGGTCGGACATCTCGCAGGCGTCGGTGGAGGGGCAGGGGTAGGACAGGGGCTCGTTGTTCATGGCAATGTGGGTGTGGGCGTCGATAAGGCCGGGGGTCACCCACTTGCCGGCGGCGTCATAGACCTGGGCCCCCTCCGGGACGGCCACGTGTTCACCCACTGCAGTAATTTTTCCGTTTTCCACCAGGACAGTGCCCTGCTCCAGGACACCCTGGGTGACAGTAAAGACTTTTCCACCAGTGATCGCGATCAAAGCTGATACTCCCTTTCTTGTTTGAAGATATGGGAAGAAAAAGGAACGGCCGCACCGAGGATCACCCCAGCGCAGCCGATCCTTTCGGTTCTGTGTTTGGTTCGGAGAAAACGCTTACTCTTTGTAGCTGACATACTGGGGCAGGGGATAGCCGCTCTTGCTCCAGCCGGAGTATTGCTCGGTCATATCCAGAGCGGGATTGCTGCCAAAGATGGCCACCCGGTAGGTGGTGGGGGCGTAGAGGGCCAGCTCGTTGGACAGGTTCCAGATCTCCTCGTAGATTTCGTTCCGCTTGGCGGCGTCCAGCTCCTGCTCGGCCTCGTCAAAGAGGGCGTCGATCTCGGGGTATGAGAAGTTGTAGTAGTTCATGCTGCCGTTGCTGCCCAGGAAGTCCCGGAAGCCGGAACCGTCGGCAGAGGTGGCGCCGGCGCTGTTGGTACCAATGGTGAACTCGCCGTTCTGGAGGGCGGTGCGGAAGGCGGCGCTCTCCAGGCTCTCAATGGTGACCTGGAAGCCCAGCTCGGTCAGGTTCTGCTGGAGGATCTCGGCCTGCGTCAGGCCCCGGCCGGCGCTGGTGGTAATGACGATGGGGTCCAGGCCCTCGCCGTTGGGGTAGCCGGCCTCAGCCATCAGCTCCTTGGCCTTCTCCATGTCGAAGGGATAGCCGGCCACGTTCTCGCTGTACCCGGCGACCACGGTGGGCACCATGCTGGTGGCGATCTGGGAGCGGCCCTCGTAGGTCACCGCCTCGCACATCACCCGGTCCAAGGCGTAGTTGACGGCCTGACGGACCAGCACGTTGTCGAAGGGGGCCTTCTCGTGGTTAAAGAACACGTACTCGATGCAGTGGACGGGGATGGAGCCGATCTCGATGCCGCTGGCCTCCAGATTCTCCAGCTCGTTGATGGGCAGGTTGTAGGACACGTCGATCTCGCCGGTCTCCAGTCCGATGGAGTTGGTGGTGGGCTCCGGGATGACCTTGAAGATCACGTTCTCAATGTCGGGCTTGCCGCCCCAGTAGTCGTCAAAGGCCTTGACCACAACCTCGTCGTTGTTGGACATGCTGACGAACTGGTAAGGGCCGGTGCCCACGGGGTTGAGGGCAAAGTCCTCGCCGGCGGCCTCGGTGGTCTCCTTGTGGAGAATGTACACGTTGTCCAGGAAGGAGAGGAAGGGGGAGAACACGCTGTCCAGTGTGATGCTGACGGTGTAGTCGTCGATGATCTGCTTGTCCACAATCTTGGTGATCCACTGGCTGTTGCCATAGCCCTCGGCGGCCTGCTCAAAGCTGTAAATCACATCCTCGGCCTTCAGCTCCTCGCCGTTGTGGAATTTCACGCCCTGGCGGAGATAGAAGGTGTAGGTCTTGCCGTCCTCGCTGATCTCATAGCGCTCGGCCACCATCATCCGGGGCTCGGACTCGCCCCGGGGGATGTAGAGCAGGGAGTCGTACAGGGTCTGGCACATCAGCATGTCGGTGCCGGAAAAGAGGAACGTGGGGTGCATAGATCCAGGGTTTCCGTCGATGGCCATCACGATGGTGTCCTTTTTCTCGCTGCCGGCAGAACTGCCGGCAGAGCTGCCGGCGGAGCTGCCGCCTTCGGCGCTGGAACCGCCATCGGATCCGCCTCCGCAGGCGGTGAGAGAGACCAGAATCAGTGCGGAAGCCAGGAGGAGTGCGAGAATCTTTCGTTTCATTGGAGTTGCCACCTTTCCTGAAAAAATTTAAGTTTCTCATGGGAGCAATGATATGGTTTGAACGCAGATTGAAAGATGCGAACCTGATACTTGCATTATAAGGGCTTCCCGCCCGCCAGTTCAAACATAAAACCACGGTGCCCGGATAGCGGAAAATCGGATAACCCGACGGATTTCAACAGGATTTCGGCGATTCCGCCGCCGGCTTCAGGTAGCGGTCAAACCAGCCCACCATCTCCCGCAGGCGGCGCACCCGGGCCAGAGGCTTTCCGATGCGGGAGAGGCTGTGGTTCTCCCCGTGGAACAGGCACAGTCGGCTGTCCACCCCGCGGAGCTGGAGGGCGGTATACATCATTACCGCGTCGCACATATAGCAGCGGTAGTCCTCATCCGCCTGGATGAAGAGGGTGGGGGTTTTGACCCGGTCGGCGTACTTCAGGGGGGAGAGTTCCCAGGCACGGTCCAGCTTTTCCTGCTCCAAACCGCACAGGTGGAAGGGATCGTAGATGGTGCTGATGTCCCCGGTGAAGGTGAAAGTGAGCCACAGGGAGGTGGAGCGCTGGCTGACGGCGGCCTTAAAGCGGTCGGTCTGCCCAATGATCCAGTTGGTCATGAAGCCGCCGTAGCTGCCTCCCGCCACCCCCAGCCGATCCGGGTCGATGTCAGGGTAGCGCTCCAGCATCTGATCCACAAAGTGCATCAGGTTCACATAGTCCACAGTGCCGTAACGGTCTTCCAGCTCCGCGAAGTGGTCGCCGTAGCTGTCGCTGCCCCGCGGGTTGCAGAAGAGGACGAAATAGCCCGCGGCGGCCAGCACCTGCATCTCGTGGTAGAATACGCTGCCGTACATCACCCGGGGACCGCCGTGGATCTGGAGCACCGCCGGATAGGACTGCCCCGGCCGGTAGTCTACGGGCTTGATGCACCAGCCGTGGATCTCGTAGCCGTCCTCGTCCACAAAGCGGTAGGGCTCCGGGGTGGACACCTTGTGCTGGGCGAAAAAGGTATCGTTGAAGTGGGTGAGCTGCACGCCGTCCTCATAGAGCTCGCACAGGCGGTCGCCGAAGAGCCCGCACACCACCAGCCGGCCGGCCCGGGCATCCAAGCTGTCGCAGGAGCCCTCGCCTGTGAGGTTCTCCGTGATGCTGCCGTCCCGGTTCAAGCGGCACAGCTTGGCGCTGCCCTCCAGATGGCTGACGAAATACAGGCTGTCCTCGTCGCCGGCCACGGCGTTGAGGGCCCCCAGCCGCATGTCGGAGGCCGCGCCGCCCGGCGCGCAGCAGGCGTGCCCAAAGGGGGCGAAAAGGGTGACCGCACCGGTCTCCAGGTCAATCCGGAAAAAATCGTAGTCGATTTTGGCGCTGAGCTGGGAGCCGGGCACCGCCGCCATAATGGCCGCGCCATTCCACAGGCCTACATAGCTGAAGTCGTAGCCACCGGCGGGAAGGAGCAGCTTGTCCTCCCCAGTGGCCAGGTTGTGGAGCCGCACCTCGGAGTGGATGGGCTTGCGTCCCTGGTTCAGGCAGCCGGTATAGAGCGCCAGATCCCCCTGGACCGAGACCAGTTCGGTGTCGAACTGGTCCTGGGTGAGGCGAACGGTCCCGCCGCTGGCCCGGTCGTAGCAGTACAGGCCCCGGCGGCTACGGTTGATCACTCCGGTGCCGTTCATCCAAAAGGGCAGCTCATCGAACACATCCACCGTGTCCAGGGGCTGGGCCTCGATCTCCCGCTGGATGGGGTGATCGGCGGGGAGGGTGTGCCCGGCGGCAAAGAGGATGCGCTTGGCGTCTACATGGATCAGCTCCGCCCCGGCCTCCGGCAGGATGATCCCGGCCGGTGTCACGCCGTCCTCTCTGGTCCAGGCGTAGAGGGCGGTGCCCGCTCCGGCGGCCGCCGTGCCGCCCCGGGAGCTGAACAGGAGGGTGCCGTCTTCATCCCAAAGGTAGTTCCGCACGTCGCCGAAGCAGGTCAGCCGCTGGGTCCGGCCGTCTCGGGTGAGCAGGTAGAGATCGCTCTCATAGCGATTCTTCTCCTCCAGGATGTGCTGGACGGCAAAGGCCACCAGCTCGCCGTCGGGGGAGATCAGGGGGTGGTTGACATAGGAGAGCTCAAACAGGGAGTGAATGGAGATGTTCTGCACGAAAGATCCCTCTTTTCTTTATGGTTTGCCGCTGTGAAAAGGATGCGCTTACAGCAGCTTGAGCAGCTTGTGGACAGAGCGGTCCAGACGGGCGGCCTCGTATTCCGCCTCGGTGTAGAGCTTCAGGGCGCCGGTGGGGCACACCCGCACGCAGGCGGGCTCCATCCCGTGGGCTACCCGGACGGCGCAACCGTCACACTTCTCCATTTTGCCCTCTTGGTTGAAGGTAGGCGCTCCGAAGGGACAGGCCATGGCACAGCTATGGCAGCCGATACAGTTCCCGTTGTCGTAGACGGTGAAGCCGGTATCCTCGTCCTTGCGCAGACAGGCCGAGGGGCATGCGGGAATACAGGGCGCGTCGGAACAGTGCATACAGGCCAGAGATGCGTAGCCGGGGCGGAGGGTGCCATCCTCCTCCTTGTCGATGCAGAACACGCTGCGGAAGGGGGCGCGTACCCGGGGGTCAATATCGTTCTGGTCCATGCAGGCCACGGCGCAGGCGCCGCAGGCCGAGCACTTCTCCATATCCAAGTCCAGATAACATTTCATCTGCCGTCGCTCCTTTCTCTATTCCAGGCACGGTTCCAGGTCGCAGCCGATACTCTTGTAGGCGGGGAAGCCAGTGCAGGGCTCCAGCCAGTCTGCGGGCAGCAGGTCGTTAGCGTTGGCCTCCTCGTAGCCATGGAACAGATGGAGGGTACCAGTCAGCACGGCGGAGGTGGGGTTGGCCTCTACCACCAGGCTGCCGCCGTCGGTGGTCAGCCTTACCCGATCGCCCCGCTTCAGGCCAAGACGCCTGGCGTCTTCCACGCTCATGTCCACCATGACCTGGGGGCGCAGGCTGCGCAGCATGGGCACCTTGTGGAGCCGGGAGTGGAGGGCGTTGGGCAGACGCACCCCGGTGGAGAGGAGATAGCCCCTCCCCCCTTCGGGTTGGAAGAATGCCTCCCCGTAAGTGGGGATGCTGTCCACCCCCAGCTTCTCCAGCAGGGTGGATTTCAGCTCGAACTTACCGGAGGGAGTGGGCAGGCCCTGAGTCCGGGTCAGGCCCACGGCGGGGGGGCCGGCCTCCGGCACCTGGACCGGGAAAGGACTGGACTTCAGGCTGGCTGCGCTGACGCTCAGGTCCTGCAGGGCATAGTCCACAAAAGCCTCGTATCCCTGGCAGAGCAAGGTGTCCTGGGGGGTGAGCCGCCGGGCCAGGTCAGTGATAATATCGGCGTCGCTCCTGCTGTCATACAGGGGCTGGATGACGGGATTGGTGTAGAAGGCGTGGCCCGAGGGGTAGACCCGCAGCTCCCCCCGCTCGAAGGAGGAGCAGGCGGGGAGCACGATGTCGGCATACCGCACGGCGGGGGTGTCGAAGAGGTCCACCGCCACAAAAAACTCCAGCTCCTCCAGGGCCTTGCGCATATAATCGGTCTGGGGGAACATGAGGAGGTTCAGGCCGAAGCCCAGCACAGCCCGTATGGGATAGGGCGTACCCTCCAGGATCTGACGGGGCAGATCCATAACTTGAAATTCGTCCTGGATGGCGTCCCATACGGGGAAGCGGCCCTCGCCGATGCGGGGGTGCCTGCTGGCGGGCTTGGTAGCGTTTTTATATTCCTCCTCCCGGGTGGAGAAGCCGGCGGCCTGGTAGTTATAGGTGAAGCTCAGGGGGAAATTTCCGCCGGGACAGTCATAGCTGCCGGTGACGGCCAACAGGGCCAGGATGGCCCGGTAGTTTTGAAAGCCGTTGCGGTGCTGGGTAAGGGGGGAGGCGCTCTGGTGCAGGGAGGCGGGGCCATGGCGGGCGATGAGCTCGGCGGCGGCCTCTAGCTGGCCGGGGGTAATGCCGGTGATCCGCTCCACTGTGGCCGGATCGAATTTGTCCACCTCCCGCCGGTACTCCTCCAGGCCCACAGTGTGCCCATCCAGGTAGGCCTGATCCTGCCACCCCCGCTCAAAGATGACCCGGGCGATGCCCAGGGCCAGGGCGCCGTCGGTGCCCGGCTTGATCTGAAGGTGAAGATCGGCCGCCGCGGCCAGAGGCGTCTTCTTGGGATCCACGATCAACAGCTTGCCGCCCCGGGCCTGGAAGGCCTGAAGTCCCTGGATCGAGAGGTAGCCGGTGTAGTGGGGGCTCAGGCCCCAGCCAATGTGGACCCCCGAGTGGGCCAGATCGGGCACACAGAAGGCGCCCATGGTGGCGGCGCAGGCCATCATGGTGGCGTCAAAGCACACGGCGGACTCGGTGCCATAGTTGATGGTACCGAAGGAGTAGGCGAAGCGCTTGAGGAGTCCCCGGTACCACTTGGGATAGCCGGAGAACACAGCCACCGAGTCGGGGCCGTCCTTCTCCTTGATCCGGGTCAGGCGGCGGGTAATCTCGTCATAGGCCTCCTCCCAGGTGATGGGAGCAAATTTTCCTTCCCCCTTTTTACCCACCCGGCGCATGGGGGTTTTGAGCCGGTCCTCCCGGTAGATGTAATCCCGGTTTGCGGCTCCTTTGGTGCAGAGCAGACCGCGGTTGTGAGGGTGCTCCTTGGTACCCTCCACCTTGATGACCCTGCCGTCCAGTACATAGGCGTCCACGCCGCAATGGTTCTCCGGCGTACAGATATCGCACAGGGTATGCTTAACCTCAATGCCGGTTTCAGGACAGGGAATTTTTGCTTTCCGCAATTTTTCCAGTTCAGTCATGTCCACTACCCTCCGCCAGTTTGATAAAGGCCTCGTCTACGCCGCTGCGGCGCAGCTTTTCCGCCAGAAAGGGGTCTGTGCGCGCCCCGCCCCGGATCTGTTTCATCAACAGGCCCTTTATCATGCCGCTGATCTCATGGCAGTCCAGGATATTGATACAGGTGGGCCGGCCGTCCTTCACCAGGGCCTCCAGCCACAGCCCGCCCTCTTTGCGGGAGAATACCTTGTGATCGCCGCCCAGGCTCTTGTCCCCCAGGCTGATGAAATCCATGTCCATGAAGTGGGTGATGTTGTGGACCAGGCTGCCCTCATAGGCGCCGGCCCGGCCCGCCATAGAGGCGCCGGCTACGTCTCCCTGACGGCCGGCGTTGGCCCAGAGCCCCACCGCCTGGGGCTGGCCGCTCTGAATATTCAGATGCTCTGCACAGTCTCCCGCCGCGTACACGCCAGGCTGGGAGGATGCCATGGTCTCGTCCACCCGGATCCCCCCCCGTCCCATGGTGAGGGTATCGGGTTCCAGATAGTCCAGGTTGGGCCGGGTGCCGATGCACAGCACCGCCAAGTCGCAGTCCTGGCTGCCGCCGCCGCTGAACTGGACGCGGACGCCGCCCTCAGGCCGGTCCTCCAGGCCCGCCAGCCCCTGGCCAAAGGCCAGCTTTACGCCCCTCTGGGTCAGCCGGCGTTCGATCTCCTCTGATATCGACGCGAAGGCGGCCAGAGGGAAGATATGGGGCGCCAGATCGCTGAGGGTGCAGTCCACCCCACCCTGTATCAGCAGCTCTACGACCTTGATGCCAACCATGGAGGCTCCCACCACCACGGCGGAGCGGACGCCGCCCTGGCCCAGCCGCTCCCGCAGCCGGCGGGCGTCCCGCATGGTGCGCATGGTGTAGGCGTTGGGGCTGTCTGCGCCTGCCACCGGAGGCACAAAGGCCTTTGCCCCGGTGGCGAGGAGCAGCTTGTCATAGGCCTGGGCGCTCCCCCCCGCTGTGACAGTCCGGCTCCGGGGATCCACATGCTCCACCCGCCGGGCGTGGATCTCCAGATCCAGCCGGCGGCGGATCTCCTCCAAGGTGCCGAAAGGGTAGCCTCCCGTCTCGGGCAGGCGGCCCGCCGTCACATAGGTGGTCAGCATGGGGTTCTCCGGAGCAGCGCCGGTGTCGGTATACACATGGATCTCGCCGGCGAAGCCATTGGCCCGCAGGGACTGCGCCCCGTGGTAGCCCGCGCAGCCAAAGCCGATGATCCCGTATCGCTCCATAATATTTACTCCTTTTCCGCCTGCTCCCGCGGGCGTGCCCGGGGGAGCAGCTTTGTAAGATAGAGGTCTCCGGTAGGCGCGCCGGCGGCCTCCAGCGCGGACCAGAGCAAAACCCGGGCCATGTTGAGGACTGGAATCCGGAGAAACCGGTCCAGCCTGGCCTGGAGTTCCGGCCCGATGACGAAGGCGGGAAGATCCACCACCACGGCGTCTACCCCTCGGAAATCCTCCCGGCGAAGCTGCTCCAAAATCTGCTCATCGTCTACCCGGCTGACCAGGAAGGGGTCCTCCGGCTGAGCGGCGGCCTCCAGAAATTTGACAATCTCAATCCGGCGGCTCTTGAAAAAAAGCTGTTCCAGCGTGCGCAGCTCCTGGGAGAAGCAGGTGACCATGGCGATCCGCTCCGCGCCCAGCAGGTTCAGAATCCGCGCCAGCTCCAGGGCCGGGACCAAGGTGGGGATGCCGGTGGCCTGCTGGATCATATTGACGATCTCGCTGCCCCGGAGGCAGGAGCCGGTAAAGCTGGCGACGGCGATCACTCCCGGCCTGGTCTCTGCCAGAATCCGGGCTGCCTGGGGGAGCTGCCCGGTCATCTCCAGCAGCCCCTGATAGGAGACCTGGTGGAAAGGGACCCGGGTGGTGGCCATCTCTACGCCTGGGGGAAGATTGCTGTGAAGATGAGTCTCCAGGACAGCGCTTCCCCCCATCATGATGAAACCGATGACGCTGCCAGGTGTCCCGGGGGAAATCGGGGGGGAAGCCCCCTCAGTCCGCCCCGCCGGTCTCCAGATATTCATTGATCTGCCGGACGGTCAGCTTATCCCAGCCGAAGTAGGAGGCGGTCTTGCCAGTGCCCAGGTAGTCCCGGCCGTTGACCACGCTGGCTATCTGGACCAGCGCCTCCATCGTGGGGACGGCCACGCCGAATTGCCGGGCAAGGGTGATAAGCAGGGCCTGGCCCACGGCGGCGTCCTCCTCGATATAACGGTGCCTCATGCCGCTGGGGCCGGAGACCACCCGGAAGAGCTCCAGCTCCGGGTACTTCTCGTACTCCAGCAGCTTGCGCATCATACCGGCGTGGAAGACCATGGGGTAGCCCATCACCTCCATGACGGCAGCTTTCTCCCGCTCCACCGCCTCAATGCAGGCGCACACCCCGGGAGTGATGCCCTGGGCGTACATCTTATAGGAGGGATCCTGCTCTACGGCGCCCATGTTCAGCAGGGAGCCAGCCAGGTGGATGGAGGTATTGGGAGAGTTGAGCGTGGTCTCCAGCACATTGCCGGCGGGGACGCACTCATACACGCCGGACATGGCCTCGATGAGGGCGGCGGTATCTCTGGCCGGGAAGGCGGCCACTTTTTTGGGGGCGTAGGGGAAGGCAATGCTGATTTTAGCCTTCCCGATGATGCGGCAGGGGAAGATGTTGCCCTGCATCTCGCCGGTGACGATCCCCGCCTTGCCGCCCAGGCGGCGCCTGAGAATCAGAGAGCCCAGATTTCCGGCGGAGAAGCAGACGGCCTGCCCCTCCCGCAACAAGGGGGCCAGCGCCTCCGCCAGCGCCTCGTGCCGGGTGGCGATCATGCTCACCAGAATCACGTTGGCGCCCTCTACGGCCGCGGCCAGGTCATCGCTCAGGTGTGGGATGACGGCGGCGCCCACGGCGCCCCGTCCCACCAGTTCCACCTGACCGGCCTCCTGGATGTCCCGGAGGTTCTCCCAGCAGGAGGGATCCTCCCACAGGGTTACGTCAAAGCCCCGGAGGGCCAGGTCGGCAGCCATGGTGCAGCCAGTGCCGCCGCCCCCCAGTACGGTTACCTGTTTCATATCGCCTTTTCCTCCTTATCCTCAGACAAAGAGCCGGCCGATGGCGGCCATGTCCTCTACCTGCTCAATGTTCAGGACGAAATCCACCATCTGCTGGACCTTCTCGCTGCTGTAATATTGCCCGGCATTCAGGCGGAAGAGATCCACGAACTCCTCCCGGGTGAGCATGTTCTTGGGGTGGCCCTTGTGGTACCGCATGCTCTCTTGGTACACTTTGCCGTCCTTGGTGGTGAGGGTGACAGTCTTTTCGGGGTGGGATCCGCTCTGGTAGACGTTGAAGCTGTGGAGCAGGGTGTCCTCGGGGGAGGGGCCGGCCTTTACCCGCTTGGCCAGTTCCAGAACAGCGGGATCCCGGAACTTGTCAGGGGTAAACCAGCGGGGGTTGGGGGTGGGATCCAGCAGATAGCTGGCCACCACAAAGGGCATGCTGAACTGGGCCTCCATCAGAGAGGAGAAGCCCTCCTCATAGAAATGCATCCGGTACTGTGTGGGGGGGTCCACCACGATCTCTGCAATATCCTCCGGCCGGATATGGTGCTCCTTTGTGATTTTATCCACCAGCTCTACCGGGGTCTGAACCCACATATTGGCAGGCCAGTGTTTGATGAGGATCTCCATCATCAGGAACTGATCCATATCCCGGTCCAGCCAGGTGCGGTCCACGGCGGTTGTAAGCTGCTCACAGTAGCCGTAGGGGATGTCGAAGCACCCCTGCATGTTGGCGATGCCGTTCTCGGCGCACAGGGCAGCCATGATGCCGTTGAGGGAGGTCTGTCCCCAGGTGTAGTGGTAGGAGTTGGACATGGTGGCCTGCTGCATATTGGAGGGCATCTCGGCAAAGTGGCAGGAGAGGCCGAAGGCCTTGTCAAGGTCGGTGGCTGAGAGCTTCATCAGCTTTCCGGCAGCGGCGGCGGCGGCGAAGATATTCCAGTTGGAGATGGCCCAGCCCATGGAGTGGTCGAACTCCGGCCCGGGCTGAACCGCCATGGATACCCGCATACACACCTCATAGCTGGCCACCAGGGCGGCCAGGAACTCCCTGCCGGTGGCATGGCGGTCCTCGGCCATGGCGATGGACACGGGCACGGCGCTGGCGGAGGGATGGCCGGTCCAGGAGCAGTCCTCCCAGTCCAGGATGTCGGACACGGTGCCGTTGACAAAGGAGGCGTTGGCGGGGGAGAGTTTCTCGCCGGTGATCCAGACAGTGGCCGATCCGCCCGCACCGTTGTTCATGGCCTTGCCCACCTTGACGCTGCTGACCGCCAGCTCGTCCTTCTGGGCGGCCAGAGTGCAGCCCAGGGTGTGGAGGGTCATGAGTTTGGCCCGCTCGATGACCTGGGGCGGGATCTGGTCAAAGGTGAGCTCGGCGGTATACCGGGCCAGCTTTTCGGTATAGTTGGTGTCGTTTATTTTGAAGTATGCCATAACAGCTTCCTCCTCTATATGTATATTCTGATAAAAAGCAAGGCGGGTGCCAACTTGTATCTCGGCCGCTCAAGGAGGCAAAAACCGCTGCGCGCCAATGGACAGCGGGGATTGATGTCAGAAAACGATATTGTTTTTTGGGATCCGAAGTTTATATGCAATATGAATATTGAAACAGGCGGGGGCGGTGGAACAGAAAAAGCGCGCCGCCCC